>Ga0164295_10003950_pt1 | contig 11811 bp, 10 predicted proteins | sample GEODES006metaG_FD_111798 | JGI IMG/M metagenome (GOLD analysis project Ga0164295, IMG submission 111798) | Oligotrophic lake water microbial communities from Sparkling Lake, Wisconsin, USA - GEODES006 metaG | ecosystem: Environmental > Aquatic > Freshwater > Lake | place: USA: Sparkling Lake...
AAAGGTGTTCGACAACACCAAGGTCAGCGATCACTTTGCCATCATCCCCACGCTGGAAGCGCCCAGCGGTTTGTCCGACGCCGAGCAAAAACTCTACGACTTCGTGGTGCGCCGCTTCATCGCCGTGTTCTATCCACCTGCACAGTTCATGGACACCACCCGCATCAGCCAAGTCGCCGCTGCGGGCAAAACCCACCACTTCAAAACCACGGGCCGCGTGCTCGTGGAGCCCGGTTGGCAAGCCATTTACGGCAAAGAAGTGGACGAAGAAGAAGACAAAGAGTCCGGCAAGATTTTGGTGAAACTGAATGCGGGCGAACAGCCCAAAGTGAGTGAGGCCGAGCCCAAGGGTTTGAAAACCCGCCCACCGGCGCGCTACACCGAGGCCACCTTGTTGGGCGCGATGGAAAGCGCGGGCAAGCAAGTCGAAGACGATGAACTGCGCGAAGCCATGCAAGAAAAAGGTCTGGGCACACCAGCCACACGTTCAAGCATCATCGAAGGTTTGCTCAACGAAAAATACATGTTGCGCGATGGCCGTGAATTGATACCCACCGCGAAAGCATTTCAACTCATGACCTTGCTGCGCGGCTTGGGCGTGGAAGAACTCTCCCGCGCCGACCTCACCGGCGACTGGGAATTCAAGCTGTCGCAAATGGAAAAAGGTCAGCTGTCGCGCGAAGCCTTCATGCAAGACATCGCCGAGATGACCGGGCGCATGGTGAAAAAAGCCAAGGAATACGACCGCGACACCATCCCTGGCGACTATGCCACCCTGACCACACCCTGCCCCACCTGCGCCGGTGTGGTGAAAGAAAACTACCGCCGCTACACCTGCATTGGCCTGCCCGGCGCCGTGGCCAAGACCAATGCCGACGGTGAAATAGAAGGCCCCGGCTGCGGCTTCTCGTTTGGCAAAACACCGGCCGGTCGCACCTTCGAGCCCGCCGAAGTCGAGCAGTTTTTACGCGACAAAAAAATCGGCCCCTTGGAAGGCTTCCGCTCCAAAGCCGGTTGGCCGTTTACAGCTGAAATTGCCCTGAAATTCAACGACGAAGAGAAGAACTGGAAGCTGGAGTTTGATTTCGGCGACGACAAAAACGCCGAGAGCGGCGAGATCGTGGAATTTGGCGACGCCGAAACCTTGGGCGCATGCCCCAAGTGCGCAAGCCCGGTGCACGAGCACGGATCCAACTATGTCTGCAGCAAAGCCGTGCCCACCAATGCCCAGCCCACGCCCAGCTGTGACTTCAAAACCGGCCGCGTCATCTTGCAGCAAGTGATTGAACACGACCAGGTGCGCAAGCTTTTGAGTGAAGGCAAAACCGATTTACTGGAGAAATTCATCTCCAACAAAACCCGCCGCGCATTCAAGGCCTACCTGACCTACGACGCCGAGGCCGGCAAAGTCAGCTTCGCGTTCGAGCCCAGCAAGTACCCGAAAAAAGGCGGCGCACCCACCACCCGCGCCTTGGCCAAAGCGGCAGGCAAAACCATGCCCGGCAAGAAAACACCGGCCGCCAAGAAAGCCGCTAAGCCGGCCAAAGAAGCCAAGCCCAAAGCGCCACGCAAACCCGCTGCCGGCAAAGCGCCCAGCGCCGCACTGGCCGCGGTCATTGGCTCCGACGCCGTGGCCCGCACCGAGGTGATGAAAAAGTTGTGGGACTACATCAAAGAACAAGGCCTGCAAGACCCGAAAGACAAACGCACCATCCACGCCGACGCCAAGCTCAAAGCGGTGTTTGGCAAAGACTCGGTGGGGATGTTTGAGATTGCGGGACTGATTGGGCCGCATTTGAGTTGAGGCCTCGTCATTGCAAGGGGCTTTAGCCCCTCAGCCGTCTCCCCTTTTGCGTCATGCCCTCTTTACGGACGTCAACGCCTAGAAGCATGGAGGCCTGTGCGTCTATACCCATCCGCATACAATCCGCAGTTGCCTCTCAAAGGAGAATTTTCGTGTTCATGTCATCCGCCATTGCCCAAACCGCCCCAGCCGCCGCACCCGCCAACGACCTGTCGTCCTCCCTCATGAGCATGCTGCCATTGGTGCTGATGTTTGTGGTACTGTATTTCGTCATGATTCGCCCGCAAATGAAGCGCCAAAAAGAGCTCAAAGCCATGCTCGACGCGCTGGCCAAAGGCGATGAAGTGGTCACCACCGGTGGCATGCTGGGCAAGATTGCGCAACTCGGCGACCATCAAATTGGTCTGGATGTGGGCAACGGTGTCACCGTGCAATTGCAACGCGCCGCTGTCGTTCAAGTGCTGCCCAAGGGCTCGATCAAGTAAATCCCATGAACCGATATTCAATATGGAAATACGTGGTGCTGGTCGCCGCGGTTTTGCTGGGCAGTTTGTACACGCTGCCCAATTTTTTTGGTGAAGCGCCTGCCGTGCAAGTCTCGCCTGCGCGCTCGAGCATCAAGCTGGACTTGGACACGCAAGCCAAGGTGGAAGCGGCCTTCAAGGCGGACAACCTTGCACCCTCGGTCATCAGCTTGGAGGGCAACTCCTTGAAGCTGCGCTTTGAGAACACCGACGAGCAACTCAAAGCCAAGGATGTGGCGCAACGCGCCTTGAACCAAGACGCCAACAACCCCGACTATGTGGTCGCCCTGAACCTCATCCCCCGCACCCCGGCTTGGTTGGCGAGCTTGAAAGCCGCACCCATGTACCTGGGGCTGGACTTGCGCGGTGGCGTGCATTTCATGTTGCAAGTTGACATGCAAGCCGCTCTGACCAAAAAAGCCGAGGCCTTGGCCGGCGATTTGCGCAGCGCTTTGCGCGAAAAAACCATTCGCCACAACGGCATTTCGCGCGAGCAGCAAACCATCAGCATCAGCTTTGCCGACCAGGCCGCGGCCACGGCGGCACAAGGCCTGATGCAAGACCAATTTCCCGATTTGCTGACCACGGTCACCCCCGCGAACAACGCCTTCCAACTGAACGCGGTACTCAAGCCCGAAGCAGCCAAGCGGGTGCAAGACCAGGCCTTGAAACAAAACATCACCACCTTGCACAACCGAATCAACGAACTCGGCGTGGCCGAGCCGGTGATTCAACAACAAGGCTTGGACCGCATCGTGGTGCAACTGCCAGGCGTGCAAGACACCGCCAAAGCCAAAGACATTTTGGGTCGCACCGCCACGCTTGAAATCCGCATGGCCGACGACAGCTCGGAGGCGCGCTTGGCCGAGGTCGGCAGCGGCATGGTGCCCTTTGGCAGCGAGAAATTCCTCGACCGCAACGGCCAAGGCGTGGTGGTGAAGAAGCAAGTGCTGTTAACGGGTGAAAACCTGACCGACGCGCAGCCTGGCTTTGACAACCAAACCCAAGAAGCGGCGGTGCATCTGACGCTCGACGCCAAAGGCGCACGCATCTTCAAAGACGTCACACGAGAAAACGTCGGCAAGCGCATGGCCATTTTGCTGTTTGAAAAAGGCAAAGGCGAAGTCGTGACGGACCCGGTGATCCGCTCTGAAATTGGCGGTGGTCGGGTGCAAATCTCGGGTCGCATGACCACCACCGAAGCCGCTGACACGGCTTTGCTGTTGCGTGCTGGTTCGTTGGCGGCGCCCATGGACATCATCGAAGAGCGCACCATTGGCCCCAGCCTCGGCGCTGAAAACATCGCCAAAGGTTTCGACTCGGTCACCTGGGGTTTTGTGGCGGTGACCCTGTTCATGTGCAGTTACTACATGCTTTTTGGTGTCATCTCTAGTATTGCGTTGGCGGTCAACTTGCTGTTGTTGGTGGCCGTGCTGTCGATGCTGCAAGCCACGCTCACACTGCCAGGCATGGCGGCGATGGCGCTGGTGTTGGGCATGGCGATTGATGCCAACGTGCTGATCAATGAACGCGTGCGCGAAGAACTGCGCAACGGTGCCGCGCCGCAAACCGCGATCCACACCGGCTATGACCGTGCTTGGTCCACCATCCTCGACTCCAACGTCACCACCTTGATCGCCGGTTTGGCCCTGCTCGCCTTTGGCTCGGGGCCGGTGCGTGGCTTTGCTGTGGTGCATTGCTTGGGCATTCTCACCAGCATGTTCTCGGCGGTGTTCTTCTCGCGCGGCTTGGTCAACCTTTGGTATGGCCGCCAAAAACGTTTGCAATCGGTGTCCATTGGCACCGTCTGGCGCCCCGACGCGCCCACCCGCGATGTGATCGCCAAAGCCAAAGCCGACTGAAAGCAGACCATGGAATTTTTCAAAATCCGCAAAGACATTCCGTTCATGCGCCACGCTTTGTGGTTCAACGCGATCTCGTTCATCACGTTTTTAGCGGCGGTGTTTTTCCTCTTCAGCCGTGGCTTGCATCTGTCGGTCGAGTTCACAGGTGGCACCTTGATGGAGGTCAGCTTTGCCCAAGCGGTCGAGCTCGACCCGATGCGCGAGCGCATTGCCAAGTTGGGCATCAATGACGTGCAGGTGCAAAACTTTGGCTCAGCCCGCGATGTGCTCATCCGCATGCCGGCTTTGAAAGGCAGCACCGCCACTGAACAAAGCACCAAGGTGTTGGCGGCGCTGAAAGAGGCCGACCCCAGTGCCGAACTCAAGCGCACCGAGTTCGTCGGTCCGCAAGTCGGTGACGAACTCGCCATTGATGGCTTGAAAGCCCTGGCCTTTGTGGTGGTGGGCATCATGATTTACCTGGCCATCCGCTTTGAATGGAAGTACGCGGTCGCCGGCATCATCGCCAACTTGCACGACGTGATCATCATTCTGGGCTTCTTCGCCTACTTCCAATGGGAGTTCTCGCTGCCCGTGCTGGCTGCGGTGTTGGCGGTGCTTGGTTACTCGGTCAATGAGTCGGTGGTGATCTTCGACCGGGTGCGCGAGAACTTTCGCCGCTTTCGCAAGATGAACACCGTGGAAATCATTGACAACGCCATCACCTCCACCATCAGCCGCACCATCATCACCCACGGCTCAACACAATTGATGGTCTTGTCCATGCTGCTGTTTGGTGGCGCCACCTTGCACTACTTTGCGCTGGCGCTGACCATCGGCATTTTGTTTGGCATTTACTCGTCGGTGTTTGTGGCCGCGTCGATTGCCATGTGGCTGGGCATTCGCCGCGAAGACCTGATCAAAGTGACTGGCAAAAAAGACGCCGACGACCCGAACGACCCGAACTCGGGTGCGATGGTTTAAAGACGCAACTTTCACCGCTATAAAAAAAGGCACCCACAGGTGCCTTTTTTTTCGCACATGCGGTTTCAGTGCGCCACGCGCTCGGATTGATCGTCACACAGTTCATCCAGCACCAAGGCATCGGGTTCGATGCCAGCGCTCCAGTACACCATCAGCACGATGATTTTCAAATCGTCCAAACTGATGGGGTAGTTGGGCACAGCCATTGCGCGGTCCACCACAATCTCCCGCATCTGCGCGGGCAACACGCCCGCACCTTCCATGAAGGTGATGAAGCCCAAGCCTTCGACGCCCAAATGCTGTTGCTCAGCGACGGAATAAACACGCATGCTCAGGGGAGATTGCACATAGGCCGGTTGCAAACCTGGTTTGGGTTGGCCCACATGAATGATGTCGGCTTGTGCGGCGTTGTTCAGACCATCGAGCCAAGCCAAGGCTTGTTCGATTTCGTCGGCGTCGAAGCCCGCGGCGCTGAGTTTGCGGCTTAAGAGAGGCAACTCTGGACACGCTTCGCCGCGCCAGTAGTGCTCGTAGACATACACAAGGACATCGAACATGTGGGGCAATATAACCTGTTTTTTACGCCCATTTTGAAAATTATTTTTGCAGCACATCGCCCATGATGTGTCGTCATCCATTGGGGGCTGACAAGTCTGATGCATCGATGCAGTTGCGCACCGCAGTCGGTAACGATTCAAGCGCCAATGCGCTGATACAAGCCCCCTGGCAAGCGTGCCAACACGCCACGACTTTCCAATTCATGCAGCGCCACCAAGACCTCTTCCAAGTGCAATTGGCTGCGCACCAACAAAATGTCCAATGTTTGCGGGTCATGTCCCAAGGCCTCGCACAACGCGGCTTGAACAGCCCCGATGGGTTGTGGTTGTAATTGTGGTTCGTCATGGCTTTCAGTGGGGCAATGTTGCGGCAACTCTTCCAACACATCTTGCGCGCTTTCCACCAGCTTGGCTCCTTGGCGCAGCAGGGCATGGCAGCCGCGCGACAGCGTCGAGTGGATGGACCCGGGCACCGCGAACACCTCCTTGCCCTGCGCCAAGGCGATGTCAGCGGTGATGAGCGAACCCGACTTCAATGCCGCTTCCACCACCAACACGCCGGAACTCAGACCGGCAATCAGGCGATTACGGCGCGGGAAATGGTGGGCCATGGCCGGCGTGCCAGGCGGCAACTCGCTGATCAGCCAGCCCTGCAAAGCGATTTGCCTGGCCAAGCCTTGGTGCGCTCGCGGATACACCATGTCTAAACCGGTGCCCACCACGGCGATGGTGGCGCAGCGCCCCGGGTTGGCCGCTTGCAAGGCCCCGTGATGCGCCGCGCCATCGATGCCCAGGGCCAGGCCCGACACCACACAACAACCCGCCGATTGCAAACTGTGCGCGAAAGCGCGGGCGTTTTCTCGGCCTTGCGCGGTGGGGTTGCGACTGCCCACCACCGCCACGCTGGTGCCGCACGGGCGGTCCAGCTGTCCCTGGACAAACAACACCGGTGGCGGGTCATCCAAAGTCAACAAAGGCTGGGGGTATGACAGGTCGCCCCAGGTCCAGACGGCGTGCTGAACACCGTCGGCGGCTTGGGCCAACCAGGCTTGGGTGCGGGTGCACAGCGCCAGCCAATCCGGCGGTTCGCGTTGCAAGGCCTCGACTTGGATGGGGCTCAGCACTTGACGCAGCGCAGCCGGTGTTTGCAACAGCACCGCCTGCACCGAGCCAAAGGTTTGCAGGAGTTGCCGCAAGCTTTGGGGCCCCAGGCCCGGGCTTTGTGTCAGCCGCAGCCACAAGGCCCATTCGGGCAGCGTTTGTAAACGGTCGCTGAGTGGCGTGGTGTTCATGGCGCGCGGGCACAAGGCCAAGGTCGTGATGGGACATGGAGCTTAATAACAAGAGGCGCGCCAAGGTGACACCGGGACTTCCCTGTTTTGTGCGTCCGGCTGCCCCTGCACCCGCCAAAAAAGCGACAATATCTGCATGGCTTTACTCCCCATTCTTTCTTTCCCCGACCCCCGTTTAAACACCGTTGCCAAGCCGGTGCTTGAAGTCACGGATGAAATTCGCCAATTCGCAGCCGACATGATTGAAACCATGTACGACGCCAAAGGCGTGGGCCTGGCCGCCACGCAAGTCGACTTTCACCAGCGCCTGATCGTCATGGACGTCTCCGAAGAGCGCGACCAGCCCATCGTGCTGATCAACCCCGAGTTGTTGTGGGCCAGCCCAGAACGCATCAAAAATGAAGAAGGCTGTTTGTCCGTGCCCGGCATCTTCGATGGCGTCGAACGCGCCGAGCGCGTGAAAGTACAAGCCCTCGACGAACACGGCCAGACCCAGGTGTTTGAGGCTGAAGGCTTGCTGGCCGTGTGCTTGCAACACGAGATGGACCACTTGATGGGCAAGGTCTTTGTCGAATACCTGTCGCCGCTCAAACGCATGCGCATCAAAGGCAAATTGCTCAAAGCCCAACGCGAAGCCGAGCGCACTTAAATGCGCATCGTGTTTGCCGGCACGCCGGCGTTTGCCCAGACGGCATTGGCCGCTTTGCACGCGGCGGGTCACGAGATCGCCTTGGTACTGACCCAGCCCGACCGCCCCGCAGGGCGCGGCATGAAACTGCAAGCCTCCGCCGTCAAACAGTACGCCACCCAGCAGGCTTGGCCGATTGCTCAGCCGACCAGCCTGCGCTTGGATGGCAAATATCCCGACGAAGCCTTGGCCACACAGCAAGCCATCGCTGATGCACACGCCGAATTGATGGTGGTGGTCGCCTACGGATTGTTATTGCCCGACTGGACCTTGCACAGCCTGCCAAAGGGGTGCTTGAACATCCACGCGTCGCTGCTGCCGCGCTGGCGCGGGGCCGCGCCGATCCAACGCGCCATCGAAGCGGGTGACCGTGAGACGGGCGTGTGCATCATGCAAATGGACGCGGGTTTGGACACCGGCGCAGTGCTGATGCGCGAGAGTTTGCCCATCAGCGACACCGACACCAGCGCCAGCCTGCACGACAAACTCGCCGCTTTAGGTTCGCGCTTGATTGTGGACACGCTGTCTGCGTTGCCGCAACTGCAAGCGACAACGCAAGCCAATGAAGGCATCACTTACGCCGCCAAGATTTTGAAAGACGAAGCGCTGATTGATTGGCAATTGCCTGCTGTGCGTTTGTCACAGCGCATACGCGCCTTCGATCCCTTTCCGGGGGCGCACACCTTGCTGCGCGGTCAGGTTTTGAAGATCTGGTCGGCGCACGTCAGCACGGACGCATTGCCCATGGCGGGGCCGCCCGGCACCGTGTTGCCCGGCCCCAGCGATCAATGCCTTGTGGCGACCGGTCAAGGCGTTTTGCGCATCCTGCAAGTGCAACTGCCCGGGGGCAAACGCATCAGCGCCGAAGACTTCTTGCACAGTCATGCCGACTTGCCAGGCCTGCAACTGGGCGTTTGACTCGGCAACATGTTCTTTGATCCCGCCAATTACAAGCACCCCGCTTTCAAAGAAGGCATGCGCGATATTTTTTCCGTCGCGCCGGGCATTTGGGCTTGGGGGCTGATGACCGGCGTGGCCATGGTGCAGTCGGGTTTGAGCGTGGAGGTGTCGACCGCGATGACTTTGTTGGTGTATGCCGGTAGTTCGCAGCTGGCCGTCACGCCGATGTTGGTCGCCGGTGCGCCGTTTTGGGTGGTATTGGCCACCGCGTTTTGTGTGAACTTGCGGTTTGTTGTATTCAGCATGCACCTGCGCCGTTATTTGATGCCTTGGCCGCGCTGGCAACGGCTGTGCGTGGGCTACATCACGGCCGACATGAGCTATGTGATGTTCACCCGGCGTTTCCCCGAACCAGCCGCAGACGCTGCCGGTCAACGCGCCGAGTTGGCTTATTTGTCGGGGAATTGTTTTTTGAACTGGATCGGCTGGCAGATCGCCAGCTTGGTCGGCGTCTTCATGGCCAGTCAAATTCCGGGCAGCTGGGGTCTGGGCTTTGCTGGCGTGCTGGCCTTGGTCGGCGTCATGTGCTCGCTGTCGGACAGCCGCTTGCGCCGGGTCTCGGCTGGCGTATCTGGGGCGGCGGCCGTGGCGGCCTTCGCCCTGCCCTTGAAGCTCAACATCGTGGTGGCCATCGCGGCGGCAGTGGCGGTTTGTTTGCTGCTTGAAGACAGTCCGTTGGCCGGGGAGGAGCGGCGATGAAGCAGTCTGCAACCCTTGGCCGGGGTGCGGCGATGAAGCCGCTTGACCGGCTTTCAGACAAGGCCACGCCAGGAATCTGCGGGAGGCGGCATGCGTGACTTTGGGGAGTTTCTGCTGGTGCTGGGCTTGGGTGTGGTGACCATGGTCACGCGCAGCTTTTTTTTCATGTTCAAACAAGAGTTGCCCTTCCCGACCTGGGCCGATCGGGGCTTGCGCTACGCGCCGATCGCCGCCTTGAGTGCGGTCATCATCCCGGAAATCGTGATGCGCCACGGCGCTTTGATCACCGACTGGCGTGATGGCCGGATTTTTGGCGCGGCGGCTGGCGCGGCCTTTTACTTTTGGCGGCGCGGGCAAGGGCAGGCGGTGTTGGGCACCATCGTGGTGGGCATGGCGGTGTATTTGCCGCTGCACATCGGGCTGGGTTGGTAGTGTTGGGCACGCCGCCGTGACTTCCCTGCGCTTCAATAAGTCACGCTTGCGTCTCTTGAAGTCACGCTTGCGCCTCTTAATGCCACGCTTGCGCCTCTTAATGCCACGCTTGCGCCTCTTAATGCCACGCTTGCGCCGCACGACTTGGGGACGCATTTTGCTGGTCTTTCGCTCACAAAATGCGTCCCCAAGTCGTGCGGCTTTGCAGTGATGTTTCGGCGCAAGTTAGATTGGTTATCGGAAAATCGCTTTCGGCAACTTCGCCAGCCCACCAAGCCACTTCAGCTTGACCGACGTGCTGGGTTAAACGTGTAGCGAGCGTCGCAGCTTTGCTGCGGTGAGCGGCGTTTGAGGCCAGTGCGGCGGGCAAGCCGCGTGTATTTCAAGGACGGCAGACCAGCCCACCGTGGTCGGTAAGCCGGCGGGTCTTCCTTATCCTTCAAGAAGCCACACTTGCGCCTCCCGCCTAAAATGTCATGAAAATTTCACACGGAGACCAACCCCATGCAAATCATCCGCTTCGCCGATCTGTGCGCACAGGGCCTGGCCCGCGACCAACGCGTGTTCATCCGCGCCGACCTGAACGTGCCGTTTGACGACCAGGGTCGGATTTCCGAAGACACCCGCATCCGCGCCTCCGTGCCCTGCATCGACATGGCGCTGGCCGCCGGTGCCGCCGTCATGGTCACCAGTCATTTGGGGCGTCCCACCGAAGGCGAATTCAAACCCGAAGATTCCTTGGCCCCTGTGGCCAAACGCTTGGGCGAGTTGCTGGGCCGTGACGTACCCGTGCTGGCCGATTGGCTGGGCGGCGTCACCGTGGCCCCTGGCCAAGTGGTGATGCTGGAGAACTGCCGTGTCAACAAAGGCGAAAAGAAAAACAGCGAAGACCTGTCGCGCCAAATGGCGGCGCTTTGCGACATTTATGTGAACGACGCATTCGGCACCGCGCACCGCGCCGAGGGCACAACTTACGGTATCGCGCAGTTCGCGGCTGTGGCTTGCGCCGGGCCTTTGTTGTCCGCCGAGATCGACGCCATCACCAAAGCCCTGGCCAACCCCAAGCGCCCTTTAGCCGCGATCGTTGCCGGTTCCAAGGTCAGCACCAAACTCACCATCCTGCAAGCGCTGGCGAAAAATGTCGACCAACTGATTGTGGGCGGCGGCATTGCCAACACCTTCATGTTGGCCGCCGGTATGAAGATTGGCAAGTCCTTGGCCGAGCCGGACCTGGTGGGCGAAGCCAAAGCCGTGATCGAGGCCATGAAAGCGCGCGGCGCGGAAGTGCCGATTCCAACCGATGTGGTGTGCGCCAAAAGCTTTGGCGCGGATGCCGCTGCCACGGTGAAAAATGCCACCGACGTGGCCGACGACGATTTGATTCTGGACATCGGCCCGGACACAGCGGCGCGTTTGGCGGCGCAACTCAAATCGGCTGGCACCATCGTGTGGAACGGCCCCATGGGCGTGTTCGAATTTGCCGCGTTTGAGAATGGCACCAAGGTCGTGGCCCATGCGATTGCCGACTCGGACGCCTTCAGCATCGCCGGAGGTGGCGACACCTTGGCGGCGATTGCCAAGTACGGCATTGATGCCAAGATTGGTTACATCTCCACGGGCGGCGGCGCGTTTTTGGAAGTGCTGGAAGGCAAAACCCTGCCCGCGTTTGAGATTTTGATGAAGCGCGCAGCGGGCTGAAATTAGGCCGTCAACAAGCCCGCAGGCGGTGTGCTGGTGGCGCGGCCCTTGTAGTCCGTCCAACAATGGCGGGTGAAGTCATACAGCTTGCAGTCGCGCGCGGTTTGGAAATACCAGCGCCAAGAAAACGGCTGCACGATGATGCGACCGGGCAGCAGCGTTTCCAGTTTGTCTTGCGCTTGCTTCAAGCGGTACAGGGGGATGCTCATGTCCACATGGTGGGCGGTGTGCTCCATGATGTGGTGCATCAGCGCGCCGATTTTCAAGGGGAAGGTCAGGTGCACAGTGGTAGACACGAAGGGCTGGGCTTTGGCCCAAGCGCTGCGGTC
>Ga0164295_10003951_pt1 | contig 11810 bp, 6 predicted proteins | sample GEODES006metaG_FD_111798 | JGI IMG/M metagenome (GOLD analysis project Ga0164295, IMG submission 111798) | Oligotrophic lake water microbial communities from Sparkling Lake, Wisconsin, USA - GEODES006 metaG | ecosystem: Environmental > Aquatic > Freshwater > Lake | place: USA: Sparkling Lake...
CAGGCCCGCGCTCGAGCGGCTGCGGGAGGTGTATGGCGAACTCGATCCCGCCGACCGCGAGCTTGTCCGCACTTCGCTCCATGTCGGCCGCGTGGCCAGCGAATATCAGGACCACTTCCAACGGGGCGATTTTCTGGTGCGGAACGTCGTGGGCGCCGATCCAGACTCGGGCGTGATCGCGGTGGGGGATCTGGTCCGCACGGGCCAGACAATCCAGTTCCATGTTCGCGATGCGAAGAGCGCCCACGACGACCTGGCCCTCCTTCTGGCCGAGGAGAAGGACCGCGGCGCTGCGCCGGCCGGCGCCCTCGTCTTCAGTTGCAACGGCCGCGGCACACGGCTGTTCGCCGAGGCCAGCCATGATGCCCGCTGTCTGCAGGACATGATCGGCCCCGTCCCGGCAGCAGGGTTCTTTGCGCAGGGAGAGATCGGCCCGATCGGCCGCCGCAACTGCCTGCACGGATTCACCGCCAGCATCGCTTTGTTTGAACAAGGCGAATAAGAGGACGAGGAGGGCCGTTCTGGCCTTGCCCCGCTGAAACCCTTGGCCTACCGTCTGCCCACTCAAAGGGAGACGGTGCGCATGCGAATTCGCTGGCTGGGCCGCACTGGCTGCGGCATCACCTGGGTGCTGGAATCTCGGGCCTCTCTGCTGACGACCTGGCTCACGAGCTGCTGCCTCGTCACAGTCGGTTGTGCCCACCACCGCGCGGATCAATATTCCTACGCGCCTCCGTATGCGCCGCCGGTCTACCCACAGCCTCAGCAGCCCCAGGTTCAAATGCCTGCCCAACCGGCCGCCTACACCGCGGCCGGTGTTCCTGCCGGATCCGTGCCGGCAGGGAGCCTGCCGCCCGGTGCGGTCGTGGCCGGCGCTCCACCGGCGATGGACGGCATGGTTGTGCCAGCTGTTGGTGGCGAGTGTCCGCCGTGTTCGGCAGACGGTATGGTCGTTGGTGGTGCCGCCATGCCCGTCAGCATGATCGACGGAAGTGGTCAGACGCCGCCGTGCCCACCAGGCCTCTGAACGGGCCTCTGAACGGGCTTGAACGGGCTTGCAGTCTGCTCGCACCTCAGCCAAGCGGACGCCGATACCGTATCATGGCGGAGTGCCTCACTCGTGCCATCCGCGGTGGAGATTCGCAGCCGTGCTGTTCTGGTCGATTCCCCGTACGCGGCAGTCCGAACTGATGGACGACCCGGCGCTGCCGACGGCCGACCACATGCATGCGCTCGATGCCCTCGCCCGCATCAACATGCTGTCGTTGACGTCGGCGCAGGTGGTCCGAGCCATTGTCCGCATGAGGGCCAGGCACCGCCCGACCCTCTCGGCACGACGCCACGCCCACCGCGAGCACCAGCCATTCCATGTTGTCGATGTCGCCTGCGGAGGCGGTGATGTGACGGCTGCGGTCGCCCGCAGACTCAGCCACCGGTTGCCAGCCATCGCGGCCGGCAGTCCCGCGGTGCACGTGACCGGCCTCGACAAGAGCCCTCGCGCCGTCGCGCGGGCGGAGCGTCATTCGCATCGGCGGACCGGGGCAGCACACGTGTCGTTCACCGTGCACGACATCCTGGCCGACGCCTGTCCGCCCTGCGACATCGCCACGGTCTCGCTCTTTCTGCATCACCTCGACGACGACGACGCGGTGCAGGTCCTCGCATCGCTGAGGAGCGCCGCCCGCATCGGCGTTGTCGCCTCAGACCTGCTGCGGACCGCGACGGGGCTTGCGCTCGCCGTGGTCGGTACCGCGTTGCTATCGCGGTCTCGGGTCGCCCGCGTGGATGGCCCGCTCTCGGTGCGGGCCGCCCGCACCCCTCGCGAATACCGCACGCTGCTCGACCGCGCCGGCCTCCACGGGGCCACGATCCGCTGGTCCTGGCCAGAGCGGGCGATCATCGTCTGGACACGACCCGACAGCGATCCTGCGTTGGCCACACTGCAGGGCACCGTATGAACATGCCACCTGGCCCCGGTTCTTCGAGCCAGTCCGCCGAGGTGCTGCCGACGACGACGCCGGCAACCGCGGCGCTGATCGACTGGCACTGCATCGTGATCGGCGCAGGTCCAGCGGGCGCGGCAGTGGCGATCCGGTTGGCCCGTGGGGGCCTGCGGGTGCTGCTGGTCGACCGGTCGAGAATGCCCAGACCAAAGGTCTGTGGCTGCTGCCTATCACCATTGGCGGGTGCCGAACTCGCGGCGCTCTGCCCGCCTCACTCGCTACCCGCGGGCTTGCCGCTGGCCAGCGTGCGACTGGTCTCCGCCGGACAATCAGCCCGCATCCCGATGTCGGATGGCGTCGTCCTGTCGCGGGAATCGCTCGACGCGGCGCTCGTGCGGCAGGCGATCGCCGCGGGAGCGGACTGGCTGCCGAAGCTGACTGCAGACGCCATTCACGAGCCCACAGCCGGCCGCGCGGCAGAGGCTTTGACAGTCGTGGCTCGATCCACGATCTCGCATCAAGACCAGGAAACCACGCGGCTGCGCAGTCGCGTGGTGGTCATCGCCGCCGGCCTCGCCGACACGATCCACATCGTTCTGAACGATGATCACGGATCGGACATCGGCAACTCGCCTCGGCAGCAGGTTCACTCTCCCCGTACCCGCTGTGTGGCGCCGTGGAGCCGCATCGGAGTGGGCACGACGCTGACCGCCACTTCTTCCGCGAGTCTGCCCGCAGCGATCGATCTCGCGCCCGGCGAACTCGTGATGGCGGTCGCTCGCCATGGCTATTGCGGCCTCGTCCGGCTGGAGGACGGCCGGCTCGACCTGGCCGCCGCGGTCGACCGACACGTGCTGGCGGCTGCTGGCGGACCGGCGGCCGCGATTGTCGACCTGCTCCGCATGGCCGGTGGCGACCGCCGGACTACCACCGCGTTCGACGGCCCGCTCGACGCCGTTGCTGCAGCCACCTTCCGGGCCACCCCCCCGCTCACGCATCACTCGCCCAGAATCGCTGGCCAATCACAGCGGATCTTCCGCGTGGGAGATGCCGCCAGCTACGTGGAGCCGTTCACGGGCGAAGGCATCGGCTGGGCCCTGGCCAGCGGCCGGCTCCTGGCCGAATCGTTGCTCGGCGATCGAGCCACGGGCGAACCACTCACCGCGACCGACATCGTCGCCGCAGCCGAGAGCTATCCGCTCCTGCACAAGCGTCTCTTCAATACCCACCACGCCCGCTGCGGCTGGGTGGCCCGCGGCGTCCGTCACCCGCATCTCGTGTCGGGGGCGGTTCAACTGGCCGCAGCCCTGCCCGCGGCGGCAGCCTGGGCCCTTCCGATAGCCACAGGCGCGGCAGGCCGTGCTTGAACGGGTTCCCCCGTTCAGGCGTCCCACTCAATCGGGCGTCGCAAGAATGGCATGCGTGGGGAGTAGCCTGATCGCGGGCATGCTAGGAAGATGTGATCTCGTGATCGCCATGGTGCTTTCGGCGTTGAGGGAGTCTTTGATGGTTCGAGTCACCCGGCCACCACAGCGTGGGCTTCTCGTCCTTGTCTGGGGTTTGGTCTGCATGCTTGCATGCGGCTTGGAAACCTCGACAGCTGCCGCCGAGGCTGTCCGCGTGCGGCGCGAAGGGAACGCAGTCGCGATCGACAATGGCCTCGTGCGGGCCCGGTTCACGCCAACGCCAGACGGCGTGCAGCAGGAATACGAGGCCCGCCGCGGTGGCGACTGGGTGCCGGCGGCGAAGGTCTTTAGGCCTCACCGCCAGGCGGCCAGCGCAGATGGCGACGAAGGCATCCCGCCGTTATACGACACCGCAATCGATCCCGGCCACCGGTTGCTCGTCGCTGAGTGCCTCGACGAAGTCGCTGTAGTGAACGACACGCAGGGCCGCGTGACCTTCACACTCCGTGGCCAGCGCGGCGGCACGGCCGTGGAACAGTCGGTCGAGATGCGGCCAGGCGAACGCGCCGTCCACATCGAGGCCCAGGCAACGCTGGATGGCACACCGCCACGGCTTGAATACCTGCTGCTACCGTTTGTGGCCGCGATCGCCGGGCGGCCCGAGAGCAGCCACGCGCCCTCCTACCAGCCGACGCCCGACAGCATCGTCGGCGACCGGGCGTTCTTCGCGCCGCTGGCCGCCGTCCAGCAGGGGACGCTGTTCGTGGGCGTCGTGCCTGACGTGGAGTTCGCCAACCGCCACGCGGTGTTCGCTGCGGGGGCGCGGCAGCATCCCGACTCAAACTCGTTTCCGGTGGCCGTCGATCCGTTACGGGTGACGATACCGACGGGGCTCGCCCTGCATCTACCGCAGACCGAGGCAGGCCAGCCGATCATCGGTTTTGGGCTCATCGACTCGGTCGTGCACCAGCACGTCTGGTTCCAGCATCCGCAGACGCCGGGGGCGATGGTCCGCGCACTCGCCAGCAGCGAGGTGGCGATCGGCCTCGACCTACTCCTCGACGCTGAAGCCCCGCGATTTCGTGGCCATGAGGCGGCCGCCCGCCATCTCTGGAAGCGATTCGGACACGATGCATTCCTGCAACCCCGGCCGCAGGCCCTGCCGTTCGCGGAGTATGCGGCGGTCTGCTATCCGGCCCATGCCGCGTACCAGGGCTACGAGGTGGCAGACGCGACCCTGCGGCACCGCGATCTGCCAGGGCAACCGGAGATGCACTGCTGGCAGGAGTGGGAGGCAGATGGCAAGCCTGTGGGCGGCTTCAGACTCCATGCCCCGCAGTGGTTCGACTTCATCGCCTTCCTTGGCTGGTGGAACAACGCCTGTGACGCCACCGGGATGTACTTCTGGGGGAATCGCACGAACGATGCCTCCCTCATCGACAAGGCGCGGCGGATGGTGAACCTTGCCGTCTCGGCGCCGCAGGACGGCGGGCTCTTTCCGGGGATCTACGACCTGCGCGAAAAACGCTGGATCAAGAGTCTGTGGGCGCCACCACGAGAGGGCTACGATCCTGCCCGCCGCGAGGCGTACTTCAACTGGACCGAGACATCCGCCTACCAGACGGCCGCAGCGAGCGTCACGGCTGGCTACCTGATGCAGTACCGCCGCACCTGTGAAAACGATCCTCGCATCCTCCCTTTCGTGCGCCGCTATGGCGACTTCCTCGTGGCGGCGATGGGAGAGGATGACTGCGTGCCCGCCTGGTTTGACGCTGCCTGCCAACCACTGCCGAGCCTGACGCGAAACGCGGATGGCGGTGCCCACGCCTGGGTCCTATCAGAACTGTTTTTGGCGACGCGGGACGAACGCTACCTCGACGCCGCCAGACGGGCGGCCGCGTACCTGGAGCGGGCGGTGATGCCGCAGCGACGCTGGGCCGACTTCGAGGCTTTTTATTCGTGCGCGATCAAGCCGGAGACGTTCCACGATGAGCGGACGGGCCAAGGGCCCCGCAACACGATGTCGATGTCGTGGGCGCTGCAGGGCTTCCTCGCCCTGCACGAGGCCACGGGTGAGCGTCGCTATCTGGAGGCTGCTGCATCGGTCGCCGACGAGGCGTCGCTGCTTCAGGCGGTCTGGGCTCCGGAGTTCGTCGTCACGGCATACCCCTTCGGCGGCGTAACGTCGCAACTCGGCGACGCGGAATGGCTCGATCAGCGGGCCCATCGATTCGCCGAGCCCTTTGTCCGGATCGGGCTGTTGATGGGACGGAACGACCTCGTGGAACGGGGTGTGGCGGCGGCCCGGTCGTCGCTGACGCTGACAAGCCATCCTCGGCACCGCTCAAACGGCATCTACACGCACACCGACTTCCCCACAGGCATGGGGCCCGAGAACATCGACCATGAGGGATTCCCGCAGCGGCCGCTGAGTTCGGGGCCGAGCTGGGGTGCGGTGGGTGGTCTGGCGGGCGCCGCCCACCTGCTCGACCGGTTGGGGGGCGCCTCCATCGACGTGGAACGCGACATCGCCGTGGGCGTGGACGGCGTAACCGTGACGCGGGTGGAGTTTCAGAAAGGGACGCTTCGCGTGTCGATGGAAAATCCATTGGCTGCGCTGCCGGACCCATACGAAGCCCCGTGGGAGATCGACCTGCGGATCGCCGGTCTCCCGGCGGGCGACCACGACCTCGCGATCAACGGCGGCCCGCCGACGCGGCTCGTGATCACAGAGGCAACGCCAACCACCGTGAGACTCCGCGTCGAGGGGGCAAGCGTCTCGATAGTCGGTGGGCCGCGCCGGCCGTAAAGACGCTGAAACGTCATCCCTTCAAGACAGAGATTCTTGGTGGGTGGCGCGAAATCTACCGCAGCCTCTGCAGCCTTGGCGTCCACCGGATGCCGGTAGACGGCCCGTTCTGAACGGGCTTGCCCAAAAAACAGGCTCCTGCTATTCCTCTCGCCCCCAGAAGGCCCAATCCCCCACAGAGCCCGCCGTGCTGCCACTCCCGTCGAGCCATCGCCTGCCGGATTGGTTCAGGATCATGGTCCTGACGCTGCTGCTCTTGCTCTCGCTGCAGATGGGCGTCGTCTGGGCCGACGGCCAGGTCGCCCCCGGCTCGATTGCCGCCCCCCCGACCGCCGCGGTCGCCAGCAACCCGCTGACTCCGCTCGACACGTCCAGTCCCCGGGCCACGCTGCGGAGCTTCTGCGAGACCGTTGACCGGATCAACGCCAACATCACCGCGACCAAGCACACCATCAAACAACGGTTTGAGACCCGCCACCTGCTGCAGCAGACAGTCACCTGCCTCGACCTCTCGAATATTGCTTCGTCATTGGTCGATTCCGAGAGCCGCCAGGCAATCGTCTGCCTGAAGGAGGTGCTCGACCGCGTTCCCCTGCCGCCCGCCGGTGAGATACCCGATGCCGCCGCCGTCAAGGCCGCCGGACTGAGGCGTTGGCGGCTCCCCGGTACCGAGATCACGCTTTCCCGGATCGCCGACGGTCCGCGGGAGGGCGACTTTATCTTCAGCGCCGAAACCGTCGCTCAGGCCGAGCGGTTTTACGACCTCGTTCGCAACCTTCCGTATCGGGCCGATGCCGGCAGCCCTGGCCTGCACGAGGCCTACGTCACCCTCGGTGGCTGGATGATCCCCGAGTCACTGATTCGCGGACTGCCTGCGTGGGCCCATGTGCGGATTCTCGGCGAGACGGTCTGGCAATGGCTCGCCACGGCGCTCGTGGTCTTCGGGTCGGTCTCGCTGGTGCGGCGAGCCTGGAGACGACGCTCACACGCCGACGGCACGCGGACCCGTGATTTCGCGGCCCGACTTCTGTTCCCGGCCGTGCTCGTCGCCGTCAGCATGGGAAGCGACGCGCTGCTGACCTATCAGATCCGCATCACGGGCGACAAATTGCTCGCGATCAAGATCGGACTGCATGTCGTGACGCTGGTGGGCGTTCTCGGCGGCGTGCTGGTGGCGATGTCCTGGCTGTGTGATCTGCTGATCAATGCGAAGGGACTACGGCCGGAGGCGGTCGACAGCCAACTCATCCGGCTGGGCGGAAAGGTGACGACATTTGTCCTGATCGCCTGGATCCTGTTCAACGCCGCCGATTCGATCGGCATCCCCGTGACACCGCTGATGGCCGGACTCGGCGCGGGCGGCCTCGCGGTGGCGCTCGCCTCGCAATACACGCTCGAAAACCTCATCGCTGGGATCGTGATCTTCACCGACAAGCCGGTGCGGATCGGCGACGACTGCCAGTTTGGCTCGGTTCGCGGCCATGTCGAGAAGATCGGCCTGCGGTCGACGCGGATCCGCGGCGCCGACCGTTCGGTGATCTCCGTGCCCAATGCGGAGTTTGCCAAGATGCAACTTGTGAACTACACGCAGCGAGACCACATCCCGCTCGGCTTCTCACTCACGTTGCAGCCCAACATAGCCCCGCGAACGTTGCGGAAACTGCTCGACCGCCTGCGACGTGTGCTCGTGGATCACAAGCGACTGGCCAACGAGCCCGCCAACGCCAGGCTGGCATCGGCCACGCCCAGCGCCATCAGCGTGGACATCTCGGCCGTTGCGCTGACCAGCGACGACGACGAGCATCTCGCCATCCGCGAGGAGGTGCTGCTGACGATGATGGACGTGATCCGCGACTGTGGCTGCGACACCTCCGCCGAACCGACCGCCTCACCGGCACTCATGCGGGCCGCCGCCTGAGGCTTGCATCGCGCTCTATGTCTCAGGCCTGCTCGCAGACGCTCCGCTGGCAGCCCAGGCCGTCGATGCTCAACTCGACGACGTCTCCCGCCTTCAGATATTCCGGTGGCTTGCAGCCCATGCCGACGCCGGGCGGCGTGCCGGTGATGATGAGGTCGCCAGCCTCCAGCAGGAGGAACTGCGAAAGGTAGTGCACGATGTGGCAGACATCGAAGATCATCGTGGACGAGTTGCCGGTCTGCCGACGGCGGCCGTTGACGTCGAGCGTGAGGCCGAGGCACTGCGGCTGGGGAACGTCGTCGGTGGTCACGAGCCAGGGACCGAGTGGGAGGAAGTTTTCACTCGACTTGCCCTTGCTCCACTGGCCGCCTCGCTCGATCTGAAACGCCCGCTCCGAGACGTCGTTGGCCACGCAGTAGCCGGCGATCACGCCGCGGGCAGCCTCCTTGGAATCCAGGTAGCGGGCATCGCGGCCGATCACGATGGCAAGCTCCACCTCCCAGTCAGTCTTTTCGCTGCCACGCGGGATGAAAATCGGATCGTAGGGGCCGCAGACCGCACTCGTGGCCTTCATGAACAGGATCGGCTCAGCCGGCACCGCGGCACCGGTCTCCTTGGCGTGGTCGGAGTAATTGAGCCCGATCGCGAACACGTTTCTGGGCCGGGCGATCGGTGCACCGATCCGCACGTCGGCCGGGGCGGCCGGCAGCGTGTCGGTCCGCGTGGCAACAGACCGAAGTCGTTCCAGTCCGCCGCCGGCGAAGAACGCATGATCGTAATCGGCCACATGGGCCGAGCAGTCTCTGATCGTGCCATCCGCCGCGACGACGCCCGGCTTCTCGGCACCACGTTCCCCAAACCGAATGAGTTTCACGTTCTGATTCCTCAGCAATCTTTTTTGAACACAACGACCAGAGGATGACGCTCCTATCCCCGATCCCACAACAGGGAGTGCGGATGCCGCTCGAAGAAGTCCCAGATGATCGCATTGGCGTCGAGCGACAGGGCAGAGGGGCCAAGGAAAAACGAATCCGGCCGCCGACCGGGCCAGGTGTGGCCGCCGCCTTCGATCCGGTAGAAGACGACCTCAGCAGCAGCCGAGTCTGAATCGGATCCGCTGCGGCCCCACCGCAGACGCTCGACTGAGATTTCCTCGTCGGAGCAGGGGATGGGTTCGCGTACATACTCCGAATCGCACCCATTCGCGTGCACCCATTCCAGCAGCCCCTCGAGCACAGACCGATGCGACACCCGGGTGATGCTTCGCCGTCCCACACCCCCATCGAGTGGCGTGAACTGGTCACGCGTGCCATGGAAGTGCAGCACGGGCACCGGCCGCGAGGGCGTGATCGAGGCCAGCGCCAATGGTCCGGCCACCGGTGCGATCGACGCGATCCGGTCGGCAAGCTCCGCCCCCACGCGGTAGGCCATCATCGCGCCGTTCGACATGCCGGTGGCGTGCACCCGGTGCGGATCGATCGGCAGACGAGCCGACACCGCGTCGAGCAGGGCGTTGACAAACCCCACGTCATCCGAGTCGTCGGCCCGCGCCTCTCCGCAGCAGTTGCCGCCGTTCCAGGTGAAGAGTCCCTCCCGGGAGCCGGTCCCGGCGGGAAAAACGACTACGGCACGACCGGAGGCCGCCAACGCGTCGAGGCCGGAAAACCGCCGCATCAGCTCCGGATGACTCTGGCCGCCGTGGAAGGCCAGCACGAGCGGCCAGCCCCCCGCCGGCGACGGCATCACCGGCACGCAGGCCGTGGCGGTGCGCTGCCGCGACCCCACCGGGACATCGCAGGCAATCGTGCTGAACATCGGCTGAAAGTCAGTCATGGCAGTCGCTGCTGTCGCGTTTTTACGCCGTCATTCCTACACTTTTGCGACACAGAACAACAGCGTGAGCAACTCCGCCGGAAGGATTCATGGAACTCTCCAACCAACTCAGACGTCGGGTGGCGATTGATCGCGTGGGGCCCGAGGTCGATGGTGGCCGCTTCGCCGTCAAGCGGGTCCGGGGCGACGAGGTGGTGGTCGAGGCCGACATCATCTGCGACGGCCACGAAGAACTCGACTGCCGGCTGCATGTGCGACACGGCGAGACCGGCCAGTGGACCGTGATGCCGATGGAGTGCGTGGGCAACGACCGCTGGCAGGCGTCGTTCATAGCCGATCGCATCGGCCTCTGGCATTACTTTGTGACGGCTCACATCGACGCCTTTGGCACCTGGCTCCGCGACCTCGGCCGCCGCGAGCAGGCCGGCGACAACCTGCAGGTCGATCTCATCGCCGGCAGCCAGATCGTGACCGCGGCAGCCCATACGGCCCCCGCCGCGATCGCCGTGGAGATCGAACGGTTCGCAGGACACCTTCGATCGCCCGCCTGGAGCGATGTTGTGCGGAGCGACCGCCTGCGGGAATTGATGGCACTCCACGCCGACCGTCGCGACGAGACCCGGCTCGACTCGCCGCGGCCCGTCTGGGTCGATCGGGCACGGGCCCGGTTCAGCAATTGGTATGAGGTGTTTCCCCGGTCATGGGGCCGCGTCGCTGGCGAACATGGCACGCTTTTCGATCTGGCCGATCGTCTCGACTACATCCGCTGGCTGGGCTTCGACGTGCTTTACATGACACCGATTCACCCGATTGGAAAAGCTTTTCGAAAGGGACGCAACAACCACCTCGACGCCGCGAGCGACGACGTTGGCAGTCCGTGGGGCATCGGCAGCGAGGATGGCGGCCACACCGCGATCCATCCACAGCTCGGTTCGTTCGACGATTTCGAGCGGCTTCGACAGCGGGCCGAGAGTGTCGGTATCGAATTGGCACTCGACCTCGCGGTGCAGTGCTCGCCCGACCATCCGTGGGTGCAGGAACACCCGGAGTGGTTTCGTCATCGGGCCGACGGCACGATCCAATACGCGGAAAACCCACCCAAGAAATATCAGGACATCGTCCCCTTCGACTTCCAGTGCGAGCAGTGGCGGCAGCTCTGGGAGGCGCTCGGAGGCGTGGTGCGGTTCTGGGTGGAGAAAGGGGTGCGGATCTTTCGCGTCGACAACCCGCACACCAAGCCGTTCGCCTTCTGGGAGTGGCTGATCACCGACATCCACCGCACGCACCCCGATGTGCTCTTTTTGGCGGAAGCCTTCACGCGACCAAAGACGATGCATCGGCTCGCCAAGCTCGGCTTCACGCAGTCCTACACCTATTTCACCTGGCGGACGGAGAAGCAGGAGACGGCCGACTATCTGGCCGAGGTGACCACGCCGCCGATCGCGGATTTCTTCCGGCCCAATTTCTGGCCCAACACTCCCGACATCCTCCACGAGACGCTCCAACACGGGGGCCGGCCGATGTTTCTGGTGCGACTGGCGCTGGCGGCCCTCTCCGTCGGCAACTGGGGCATCTACGGGCCGGCGATGGAGCTGCTCGAGGCGACGCCACGGGAGCCCGGCAGCGAGGAGTATCTCGACTCTGAAAAATACGAGATCAAGCGATGGAACCTCGACAGCCCCGACAGTCTGGCCCCCTTCATCCGCTGCCTGAACGAGATCCGCCGTGCTGAGCCGAGCCTGGCCCGGGCGCGGCCGCCGCTCATCCAGGAAATCGACGACCCACACCTCCTGACCTGGTGCCGACACGATCCGCTCAGCGGCAACCGCGTGCTCGTGGTGGTGAACATGCAGCCGCACGAGCCGAGGCAGGCCAGGCTCACGCTCAGTCGCACCGCGCTC
>Ga0164295_10003954_pt1 | contig 11809 bp, 7 predicted proteins | sample GEODES006metaG_FD_111798 | JGI IMG/M metagenome (GOLD analysis project Ga0164295, IMG submission 111798) | Oligotrophic lake water microbial communities from Sparkling Lake, Wisconsin, USA - GEODES006 metaG | ecosystem: Environmental > Aquatic > Freshwater > Lake | place: USA: Sparkling Lake...
TGTTCGTCTGAACGTGTTGATATCTTAAAGTGCATGAATGCTGGTCCTGCTCTCCTAGAGCAGTTCTTGCACTCTCTTGGAGGTCCTGGGGTTTCTCTATCTACCAGATCTGCTTCTGGATTACGAGATGATATACTTTCAAGCTTACAATATGTGCGCCTCTTGAATGAGCTGCAAGCTGATTTGGAACAAAAAGGAGCGATGCTATGCTCAAAGACAGCTAGTGTTTCAAATGTAAGCGTATCCAGTGGAGACTTGCGAGATCCAAGCGATCTCCGTGCAGTCATTTCGGCAGGTTTAGGTATCGCAGACGCAGAGGTACAAGTGCTAGAGGCTGCCTATTCGAAACTAGATACGGTTATTGCCGACTTGGATAGAAAGCTTAGGCTTTGCGATGCAATTCTATTAGCTCAAGGGCATGTTCCTGGAGGTCATATTCCTTCTTCGACTGCTGACGGTGACGATAATGAACATGGTGGCTCATTAAGATCCAGACAGGCAGGCGAAGGTGCAGGAGAAGAAGTAGAGGGTGAGGATGGCGAGGTGGCAGCAATGGACGAAGAAGGGGCAGATAGCGCAAGACCTTCAGGTTGGAGGAGTGCTAGAAGTGCAACTTTATCAAATAGAAAGCCTGGAGGAACACCATTAGCTAGTGATAGTCGTATTAATTTTAGCGGAACTATTGGGGTTGGTTTTGGGAAAAAACAAGGTTCTCAATCACTTTTAGATATTGCAATCGATCCACACGAACCTACGTACTGCACATGCGGCCAAGTAGCTTTTGGAGAAATGATCGCGTGCGATAACCCAGCATGCACTGTTGAATGGTTTCACCAATCGTGCGTGGGGTTTAAGAGCTATGAGAAAAACGTTGTCAAGACTTGGTTCTGTCCTCTGTGTCGTTAGATCATCCACGATCGGAAGAAAAGGTTGACCTTGACATTACAATTTACACTTCTTATTATCAATTTAGCGACCTGTTATATGAGTAGACCTTTGATGCACTCATTAACACGGTCGGTGAAGCTAGCAAACCTCCTGCTGCTCCAAGTCCTTGTCCTTCATCTGAAGAAGTTCCTGGCAGATTCTTCATCTTTTTGGGTGTAAAAAGTAATCCTTCAATTGTTCCTCCAACTCCTTCGCCAACTGAACTAAAGCTAAGCTCAATATCATCATCTGTTCCTCTGCCAATCAATGAATTTTCAAAGTCGTTGTCGAATGAAACAGCTGAAGTTGACGTTTCAATTTTCGGTCGACTTGCTATAGTAAAAAAAAGAAAAGCAATGGGAAAGAATTCCCACACAAAGTATGCACTAATTGCTGAGGCATCTGCCACTGCGTCGCTTCGCGTGATATCTATAGATGCTAAGCCTGATGACGCCAGGCTATCAAATATTCCTCGACTAATAAGAACAACAGAAAGTAAAATAGTCACTTTATTAACTGTGTGTGGATGAAATAGCAGCAAGCGAGAATATTCGTCGGGTGAAAGCTGACGAAGCATAAAAGCGAGGCACGCAAAGACGATTCCAACCAATAAAAACAATACAGAGCTTCCAATAGAGAAATAAATCGAAGCTGCATCACTCCCAAGAGCAGCTTGAGTTGAAAAGATTATTGTTCCTATTACATCAGCTGCAGCAAGAATAAAGAAAGTAATTAAAACGAGAGGTCGGTGTTTTTGCCACAGCTGGGACAACGCAAGCTTGGCGAGAAACACTGCCAAGACTAAAAAGCTCAACAATTGCAGAGCAGCGCCTCCAAAGAACAAGAGATAAAATGTCTCGTTACCAACATCTAGTTCAAGCGCAAATGTGAGCCAAAAGGCAAATCGAACAAAGGAATACGCAACCAAGATTGCCAAGATAATCATTCTGTACGAGATTATCTGGAGACATTGATAAAACGCTCCGCCACTTAACCGAGAAACTTCATCGCGAAAGGACAGTAGGAGTTGAATAATGACATAGATCCCCAAAAGGCAATACAAAATCGCAAAGGATAGAGAGACGATGTGGTCTTGGATCATCTAGAACTTTCACACAAGATACGATTTGACAAAAAACTACTCAAGTACAATATCCGCGCATTTTAATTACATCGGATCATCTAGATCTTTCACACAAGATACGATTTGACGAAAAATATGCCTGAACATCCGCGCATTTTAATTACAGGAGCTAGTGGTCTACTAGGCCGAGCGATCCTTCGCGTTTTTCAAGAGCGATTTGGTCTATCAAATGTGTTTGGGTTAGCTTTCTCTCGCGCTGACAATCTTGGCTTGATAAAGTGCGATCTGCGCGACCCGATTGCTATAGAAGCTGTAATTCGTGAGTATCGTCCTGACATTGTTATTCACTCAGCTGCAGAGAGGAAACCTGATGCTTGTGAAACCGACCCAGAAGGTTCCGCGCTTTTAAATGTGACAGCTGTGTTTGCATTGGCATCAGCAGCTGCAAAGTCTAAAGCTGCGTTTGTCTTTATCTCAACAGACTACCTTTTTGATGGTACTGCGGCTCCTTATGATGAGGATGCCAAAACGTCGCCTTTAAATGAATATGGAAAGTTAAAGCTTCGCGGAGAGCATGCAGCATTGGCAGCACATCCTTGTCCTTTTATCTTGCGAGTTCCTGTATTATTTGGCCCTTGTTCTGATGTAACCGAGTCTGCTGTCACTACATTTGCTAAAGCTGCTAAAGATTCACACAAGACACAGAAGATTGACGACTGGCAAATAAGGGTGCCCACTTTTACAATTGATATAGCAGAAACACTTGTGCTTGTCGCCAATGCTCTTTTACAGAAGGAAATGTCCCCTTCAGGAATTTTTAACTACTCGTCTAATGTTCGTATCACTCGATGGGGTCTTGTGCAACTCTTTGGGAAAATACTTCAATGTGATACGAGTCACGTTTCTAAACTTGATGGCCCGCCTCCAGGAGCTCCTCGGCCCTATGATTGCCAACTTTTGACAACTAAACTAGAAAAGCTTGGATTGGCTGCACCTCATACTCCTTTTGAGATTGCACTGAAGGAATCCATTAATGGTATGTTATTGCCGTGATTTCATACTTGCGGCCTGCTTCAACATGCTTTTCAATGCAGTTCGATTAGCAGCCTGCTGTGTGCGATACTTTCCAGTCACTGGCTTTGTGTCCTGTGTGTTAATTGCAGAGGTTGTTCCTCCAATCATAAAAACCTTTGCAGCTCTTCCGTTGGGGTCAGCAAACCATCTTGTAGGCTTGTCTGTAAAGAACTTGTCTGAGCGCTCCACATCTCTAGAGAGACCATCAAGAGGCTTGTTATACCCAATTCCTCCTCTCATTTTATCAACAATCTCTTCTGGGTCTCGTGCACCCGACAATCGAGTGAGCAATTGAACTTCTGCAAACTTTAGGAAGTCGACTTCTACCCCTCGCCTAGACCGCATTAGTTCACCAGTAGTAGATTTTGGATCAATCACTTTTATCACTTTAGGTATTCCCACCAATGGACTAACAATCATTTCTTCTCCTGTTCCTGATCTAGTGCTTAGTGATCGTAGAGACTCTACGTTACATAGTGTAGGAAATCCTCGAAGGCCTGTTCGAAGGTCTCGTGTTCGCTCCTCATTAAATTGTTCAGGGACCACTTGTTGTTTAGTTTTTGACACGCGAGGATAGGGAGGCTCATACGCTGCAGGAACTTTTCGATCAGCGAGAGGGTGTTCAGAAAGCGTCATGCCGATCATTGTCGGGTAGTGCTTCTTGATGGGATGAATTTTAGGACCGTTACAAGATCCGTGTCGGTCAAAGTCCACATCACACGTCGCACTTAATAAAGAAGGGGGAATTACAGAGTCAGGGAGGATGGGCATCTTGAAGGTCGATTTTCGTAACGGACCCGGAAGAACAAGACGAAAATTACGGATCCTGGACGAAGAAATTCAATATCGGATCGATCCTATTTGAACAATAATTTATTAATATTAAATTATATAACAAAAATACAAGGCTCTTATTTCCAAAATCAACTCCCCCAATCTCGGATTTAACGCCATATGTCGAACACCTCTAGAACTTCATCGGCCCCAACTCAACGAGGCATGTCAAACGCTTCTTCTGCAACATTTCGCTCCACCTCTGCTGGTGATCGCCCTCTCATTGAGAGCGCCGACCTATCAAAAATCAAGACACTAGTCCGAACAGGGAGTGCTTCTATGTCCCCTCGGTCAATGAAAAACGCGTCGTCTGCTCGCAGGCCTGGCACTGCTATAGGAACGTCAGCAGAAGGAGAGCTTAGAGGGACACTGCGAAGTACACTATATGCCGAAGAAGAAAGAGGAGAAACTCTTCGGTCCACGATTCATCAAAAGCCAGCGATTACTGGCATTCTTCTTTCTCGAGGAGGGATTCAAAGACCGAAATCCGCATGTATATTTGCAACTGCTAGACGCCCCGATACTCAAATTGGCAATGGAGCCACAGTTCCCTTTCATTACAATCCTCCCCCTTTGCTTGCTCGCGACCCCACGACCATGGTGAAGAATGCTCCAAAGGTCCCGTTCGCAGAGTCTACTCGAGACCAATGGATAAAGGTACACATGACTGTTACATCGTCTCCTATGGCTGGACCAGGAGCTTATGATACAAATGTTGATTTCATGAGCACAAAGAAAATCTTTCCTACGCAATCGTTTCCAGAGTCACCTCGAAAGCTTGGCGCAGACCCAATCGTTAGCCCGGCTCCTTATGATCTAACAGAGGCGAATAAATCGTTCTATAAGCGCCCACCACGCGCAATTATGTGCAAGACCGGGCGACCAGGCTCTGGTGTTCCTATTGCAAACAATATGCCTGGACCGACCGTGGTTCAATTCATTCAACGATATCGCCCTCATATTCGCTTCTCTACCGCAAGAGGCCACGATGTTCCTCCTCAAAACCTAGTTTCAGCCAGTGTTCCTATTAGAGATTGCGAAAGAGTCAGAAAACACAAACCAGTGCTTAGGTTCTCCTCTGCTCCTCGATTTAGCAGCGCAGCTAGTAGCTTTGGTTAGATAATTATGTTAGATTCAAAAAAAAAAGAGTGAAAACAAATCAGAGTGTCTATAGCTTATTTACCACTGGGTTGACGATGATTCTAATCGCTCTAAGAACTTTCTTACCAGCAAAAAGGCGTCTGTACCTGTCTGTGCTGTCAAGACGCCTCTGTCTTCAACGAGAAAGGCAAGGTCGTCTGAAAAGGGCGATGGGGATGCAAATGCTCGACTAACTCCTGATACAAACCAAGTAAGAATAGCAGACAATGACAGTGGATTAGGACCAGGAAGAAATCGTTGAATAGGAGACGTGAGACCCGAATAAGAAGATGGTTCGCCAGAATCTAGTCCTTGTTGATAGACTATAGTCCTAGATTGAGACGTTACGCACTCATCAAGTGTCTTATATAGCCCGCGTTTTCTTGATAACTTGAAGCTTTTCTTAAATTTTCTAGAGCAAAGCCCACAAAGAGCGCGACATTGGCAGCTTAGTAGAGCCATTAACGTCGCCTTGACCCACTCGAGAGGGGCTGAGAGGCCTGTTATCACATACTCAGCCAATAAAGAACGATTCGGTAAAGCAACTGGCGTTAATCCGCCGTCTGATTCTCCGAAATTCGTTCTTGCCAAGAGCTCCACGCCATTTCCAAAAGCAGCAATAGGCTTTCCAGCTGATCGAATAGACGCCACTAACGAATGAAGATCAAGATCATCCCAGACTTTTTCGTCGCCGACTACGCTCGCAATATCTGCGCCTGCTATGATTACGCCATCAAAGGATTCCGGAGTGGCATACAACGTTACGCCGCCTTCTTGTAAACTAGATTTTCTGGGCCGCTCCCTTGAAAGGAGAGACTCCTCTTTATCATCGCTTTCAGAAACGGTGCTATCGCCGCTGTCAGATGCTCCAGAGAGTGAACGCCTTTTCTTACGAAGTCTCTCTGCAGCTTCGTGAGCTGCTTGCTGCAACTCGTCTTCATCAGGGCGACGCCAAGCAAGAGGGCGCCTGAAATGTGTGTCCTCAAGCATTTCCCTGTACATTGCAACAACTAGAGGTCCGGGGGTTCCTAGGCCCAGATTAAATCCAGACTCGGTCGTTATTGCTGGCGAAGAAAAACAGCATCGGAAAAACGATCGTCGAGTACTAATCGATCGTGGGTTGCAACAAGAGCATCCAGTTCCTGAAGCATATCCATGAACAGAAATGTCGCTAGGGAGCGGAAGATGTCTCGTGCGTAAGACCTCGGCTCTTCCTTTCCTAGTTGCAAAAGCAACACGATGACCTCTTCGCACTAAGACGTACCACGGAACAGCTACCTCGGAGACGTCGTAGCCGTCGCCAGGGAGAACTATTAAAATTGTTAAAGGAGGCCCAGCAAATGGCAACGGGCAGACACATGGATCATCAAGCGTTCCTTGTGGCTCCAAGCCACAAGGAACGCTTGCCACTAAAAGAGTTTGACCAAGCCATGTAAGAAGCGTGTACACGCAGGTCAAAGCAGAGGCGCTTCGAGACGTTTCAAACCGATCTCTGTCACCATCATCTGCTAGCCAAATTCTATCTATTCCAAGCGCGACTAATCCAAATGTAACAAGAACTGAGCCAATCGCCCCACAAAACTGCCAAAACCGCTCCTCTACTGCAGCCATATCTGCGGCTGCTCTAGCTCGGTTCCTCTGAGTTCGTTGTTGTTGTTTCAACTTTTTTGCAGCAATTACCTGCCGAACTCGGCTCTGTACTGTTCCACCTTTCATTCGACTAGCTGCATTCGACAATATCCCAAAGTATTCGTCGTCATCTTCCTTGTCTTCATCATCTCGAAGACGAAATGCATCATCATCGTCAGAGTCAGTTGATGGAAAATTAGGACCGCTAGTCGATCGTCTCTGGTTTCTTGCATTTAACAAACCCCCTACACTGATGACTGGCGCTTGATATCCCACGCGGGCAAATGCTCTCCATATTAAAATTACATGAACAATTGAAAAGCAAATTGTCACAACAAATCTAGGATCGCTGCTTGAGGCGTCAAACGTGGACCGCCCTATGATCCAATAAACTGCAAGCAGAATCACCACAGTAATAAATAGAAATAATCCTGTTCGAGGGGCGATAGGAACCGCAGACGGCTTTGCGGCTGGGATGCCTTGTTTATTAGATCCTAAAGACGTTACTCGGTCTGATCGTAGATATTGCTGTTGAGAGAGAGACATGGTAGTCGATGCCATTAATAATGCATTGCGACCTACACCAACTGCGCCTCCATTAGCACCTTCTCGTCGCCTACTTCCATTGTTACTACTTCCAGAGTTAGAATTTCCGCCAGTTAATGCAGCATACTGAGCAGCAGCAACGAGTTGCGACATTTTCTGAACTTGTTGCTCAGTGAGTGGTTGTTGCTTCGATGGCATACTAACCGCGGCTGCAAAGAATAGGCTCCCAATAAAAAAGCAAAGAAACGCTGGATATGTCATAAATGATATGTCGAGCGGGTCAGCCAGCGAAAGATCGCCCAGCACGTGCAACAAGAGGCCAATGATGATGCAAAGCGCAAATGGTTGCGACGACCAGCGAAGTCTTCGTTCCCATGAGAGGAGTAAAATTGCAAGCAACAGAGGACATAGAGGAAGCGCGATTCGACGAAGAGACGCAGAGCCTGTGATTAGTCCAGACAGGTTTGCTAAGAAAGAAGAAAAATAAGAAAGTTTTATGAAGAACTCGAACAGAAACCAAGAGTGTTTTGAGTTGGTATTACTGCTCATTTCAAAGACATTGTAATAATTACTGCTGATATCTGACGACAGACACGAGAAAAACCGACGAGGACTATCAGTAAGTGGCAACAACGAGAGAGCGTGGGTTTAAGTGACAAAGCTAGACACGAAGAGAAGCTTGGAACGTATCCGTTTGAAGTTGTTGCGTGGCTTACTATTGTATTGGGGTCAGCGGTTAGGGGTTATTTACTAAATACCAACTCAAGCGATGAGTCTCATTCGCCGTTTGTTTTCGTCGTCTCGGTCTACAGATTTAAAGATTTTAGAAGTGCTCTATGATGGCTCCTGTGGGTTATGTCGGCGTGAAATTAGCCTGCTTCGTCAAACTAAAGTTGGTAGAGACTCATCCAGAACTAAATTCATCGATATCGCTAATAGAGATTTTGATTTGGAGGAAAAAATGCTCCATTGGAAAGGACAAGTCAAATCTGTTGACCAACTTTTATCAGAGATGCATGTATTTGATGTGACGAATGGCATTATGCACAGACGAGTTGGCGCCTTTCGACACCTATATCTTCACCTTGGCGCGCCCTCTTTTTTAGTTCACTGGACTACAATACCCCCTTTCGATTCATTGATGGATTCATCGTATACTCTATTCTTAAAATATATTCGACCGGTCCTTAGTCGGATTGTTAGCTAGCGTTAGAGAGCAGGGAGCTTGATACCCTCTTACTATCTGTCTGCGAGTGATTAAAACAGGACACAATGAGTATGTCTTTATAACATTCATGTAGTTGTGATGGCCATTGCAGGAGCTAGTCGCTTTCATACATGAAGCACTTCGGATACTAGTCTTGCTTTCTCTTCCAATGACTAGACGCCTACTTAGTCTTGTAGAGCCGATTGTTCTATTTCAGATTTGATACCTACTTGAACAAGATTTGAAACTTCACCGTTACTTCACGCGAGGGTAAAATAAAGCATAATTCTAAATAATCGTATACCAACATATTATTGAAACTAGCTAAATTTTTCACTGACTGGGTTTGGCGTCAGCCTACAAATCCGAGACATTGAGAGCAAATACCCTTTCGCATTTGATAATCAATAGAGAATGTCACAGGGCGGCCCACCTAAACCTCCTCCCTCTGTTTTTGGTCTTCCTCCTGTGCCCTTCTCCAAGCTTTACGCATTTGCGACAAATGCGGACATTGCCTGCGTGGTTGTCTCTTGTCTCGCTGGAGCAACGTATGGTTGTGTGTTTCCTCTCTTCTCAATCATTTTTGGAAGCGCTCTTGACACGTTTAACGACCCCACAAGCACCATGCCGCAAATCGTTTCAAAGATTGCAACCCTATCTCTTAACTTTCTTCTTATTGCGATCGCTGCGGCAATTGTGGGCTTTGTTGACGTGGCATGCCTTTCGTACTCGACAGAGAATCAAGTTGAACGCATGCGAGCAGCTTATGCAAAGAACTTGCTTAGACTAGATCTTGCTTGGTTTGATACGCACCGCGCAGGAGAAGCAGTCTCTCGCCTTGCTGAGGGTACAATAACTGTAAGCGGTGGGCTGAACAAACTCTCAGCTGTGGTGCGATACTCCACGACGCTTTTCTGCGGTTTGGCGATTGGCTTCTCATCTAGTTGGAAGCTGACGCTTGTTATTGCAGCTTGCGCACCCTTCTTTGCATTTGCGCTAGTAATTCTCATTATCAATGCAATTTCTGGAGAAAAAAGATTAAGGCTTGCTTATGCCCGAGCCGGAGATGTAGCCAATGAAGTTTTCTCCCTTATTCGCGCCGTTGCAGCCTACAGTGGTGAGTCGCATGAAGGGAAACGATTTGGCAAATACATCGCCGATGCAGAGGCTGCTGGACGAGCTCAGGGACGCGGCATTGGTCTCTCTGTTGGCTTCATGCTCACAACCTTTTATGCAATGTGGGGCATCTCGCTCTATTCTGGAGCAATTTTTGTTGTGCAATCACGAGTCGACAACCCTGTCTGCCGCTACAATCCTTCAGCTTCCGGGTGCTTTTCTGGTGGGCAAATTATTACTACGTTTGTTGCCGTCATTCTAGGCGCCCTTTCGTTCGGTCAAATTGGCCCAAATATTGGCGGCGTCGCTGCTGCTCAAGCTGCTGCTGCTGATCTCTTTGCTGTTATTGATGCTGTGCCTGGCGTGGATGTTGATGATGATTCTGCAGCCCTGTATCGCGGGAGTGGCACTTCAATGGAAGGATTCGGCGACGGAAAGGCAGCTCAAGTCACTTCTGCAAAAAAGTCTGCAGGAAAAGGCCTTCGCATCGAGTTCAAGGATGTAGTGTTTGCGTACCCATCTCGCCCTGAAACTCGCATTCTGGATGGTTTTTCTCTAGTTATTGAACCTGGCGAACAAATCGGCGTTGTAGGACAGTCAGGATCAGGAAAGAGCACGCTAACTATGCTTATCATGAGAGCCTACGACGTTCTTGACGGACAAGTATTGGTTGATGGTGTCGACGTTCGCAAGTGGCATCTTCGAACTCTTCGCGCTCAGCTTGGTCTTGTCCAACAAGATCCTATTCTCTTTTCAACATCTCTTCGTGATAACATTGCTATTGGAATCCCAGATCGAAGTGTCTCCGAGGTAACGGACGCAGAGATAGAGGAAGCTTCAAAGCAAGCAAACTGTTTCTCATTCATTTCCAACCTCCCCGAAAAGTTTAATACGCTTGCTGGAACGAGCGTGTCTTCGAGTCAATTTAGCGGAGGACAAAGGCAGAGGTGAGTTGATGTCATCGTACTGTCGCTTAATCTAAAAATGATCTAACACTTTGTCTTTTTCCCTCCCTACAAAAACAGAATCTGCATTGCTCGCACACTTATTCGGAAACCGCGCGTTTTGCTTCTAGATGAGGCCACGTCAGCTCTCGATACAACCAGTGAAAGAATTGTTCAAGCTGCCCTGGATGCTGTCGGAGCCGAGTATGCGTCAACCACGCTTGTTGTTGCGCACAGACTCAGCACTCTTGTCAAGATGAATCGCATCGTTGTTATGGAGCGAGGAAAACTCGTTGAAGAAGGAACTCACTCTGCGCTTGCAAACAAAGAGGGAGGTCTATTCCAGGCCATGTTGAAAGCACAAGCTGTTGATACGAGTATTGAAACTACGGCCACAATGGCTGATGTGATTGTTGCCGACAAGCTCCCTGAGCCAGTCAAGGTTGAAAAGTCAGCCGTGGCAATTGCTGAAATTGAGGTAACAAAGAAGAAGGAGTCAACTGCTTGGCGCCTCCTCGTTCTTCAGAAAGAAGACTGGCTTATGTTTCTCGTCGGCTCCATCGCTGCACTTGCTTCAGGTGCGAGCCAGCCCGTTTTATCAGAAGTCTATGGAAGAGTGATTGTCGTCTTCTTTAATCCTGATGACGAGTTTGTTAAAAAGGAAGCTCTTAATTATTTGGGCTACTTTTTCGCCCTCGCGGCTTGTGTCTTTACCGCCGTTTCTACTCGCGTCATTATGTGGACAGGGCTTGGAGAAAAGTTGACCAGAGTTCTTCGGGGCCTTTCTTTTGAGTCAATCTCCCGCCAACCGGCAGCCTTTTTCGACATGCCAGAGAACTCGATCGGCCGCCTTAGTGAGCGTCTTGCTACTGACGCCACGCTCGTAAAAGGTGCTTCAGGTGAACTCCTCGGGTCCTTCATTGAAGGAATCGGGGCCCTTGTTGGGTGCTTGGTGATTGCTTTTAATGCAAGCTGGCGCCTTGCACTTATTCTAGTTGCAGTTTTGCCTTTGTTGGTTATTGGATCCAGCTTTGAGTTTGCCTCTGTTGCTCAGCTATCCAAGGGTGGCAATAGGGCTCTCGAAGATGCTGCGGCCCTCCTCTCTGAGAGCATTACTGCAATTCGGTCTGTCACTGCTTTCAGTCTTCAACCAAGAACGTTTACAGTTTATAAAAGTGCTCTTGTGGAGCCTCGAGCAGCAGGTGTTAAGAACGGCCTCGTTCAGGCTGCTGGACAAGCTTTCCAGAGATTTACGATCGTCGCCACCTATGCCCTTGCTTTTTACGTTGGCTCAAAGTTTATCGAAAA
>Ga0164295_10003955_pt1 | contig 11808 bp, 7 predicted proteins | sample GEODES006metaG_FD_111798 | JGI IMG/M metagenome (GOLD analysis project Ga0164295, IMG submission 111798) | Oligotrophic lake water microbial communities from Sparkling Lake, Wisconsin, USA - GEODES006 metaG | ecosystem: Environmental > Aquatic > Freshwater > Lake | place: USA: Sparkling Lake...
TAAAACGATATAACAATCAATATAATCAAACTACTGGCTGCAAAAGGTTAAGACAAAACGATATGAAACTCGGCGCTGTGCGCCCCTCTTCACACAGCATAAGATTAATGATATAACGATCGGCGATATACGCCCCTTTACACATAGAACAACGCCGATTTATACACGTATGCACACTTTTGTTCATGTCCTTCTTGATCTAATATACAGGTATGCACGCATTTTCTTGATATGGCAGCAGGTGCCTGTGAGGCGATATTTTTAGCTCCGTAGCTGAGCGATACAGTACCGTACCTACCTATCTATGATCATGCAGAAAGTTAAAAAACTGAACTTGAAAATAATTTTCCCTCTTTTTAGGCTACAGGATCCTGCGATTGAGTTAGGTAAGCAGGTGTTTGAAGAAACTATAGCATCCCCACCCCACCCCTCTTCTTTCACAAATATTTTTTTAACCATGTTTTCTCCACCACCGTCAGCTGACGTAATGTTTTAAAACACTGCTATTGCTCAGTTTTCATCACTTATCTGCTATTTTCCCTTACTCTCATCTGTTTGCTTTTGTTGTTTATGTTACTCCCTCCCCCATCATGCTTCCAAGGACAGTTATGAGGCTATTGTATACACAAAGACACCTGCTTATAGCCAAGATCAGCTCCACCCTTCATATGGCCGACCAGGGTGTGCTGCACCTGCCTCCGGAGCAACCCAGACAAGTGAAAGCGTACAATCCGGAGGACCTGGACGAAAAATTCGCCCATGTGGCAGACAAAAACACACCAGGTACCGTACTGTACAATACCTCCACAGGGCACTGCTTCGGTACATCAAAATAGTTGGGGGTTTCCGGTACAATTAGGTTTATTTGGAACTGCTCTTTTTGGCTGCAAGTGGGAAAACTTTGATTTATGATTGAATGGACTAGGCATATTTTTTTGACATAGGTATGCAATATGTAAAAATTCAACATTCGGTCTGCTGGCAAAACATAAATCTGGATCCGAAGTTCTTTTTCACATTAATTGTGGGTGACCATTTGCAACATTAAACAGGGCAAGAGTAACAGTAGTCCTGTGGATCCGCATCGGTTTTAGTACGGATCCGGATTCAGGTTTTCACCTCAATACGTATCCGGTTGAGATAGCCAATTCAATGCATATCCGGATCCAGGTCAGGCTTTCCGTTACACAAAAAGTAGAATTTTCACACTGAGTAGGTAACTGTATATGGGAATGTACCTACCTTAAGTACCGGTATTTCTTAAGGTACCGAAAGTGAGGACAGTGAAGATGAAGATGAGGCTGTCACAGAAGACAGAGAGGAGGATACCGGTACCGGTAGCGAAGAAGACGGTGTTGAGGATGACGAAGAAGAGTATGGTGAAGAAGACGGGGAAGGGGAGGAGGGGGGCGGATTTGGGGCGGAGGACCGGAGAGGACGAGGTAAATGCACACATTGATATTCGGAACAACTATAAGGAACTTTTGCGGTTTGCCTGGCGTAATACCGTCGGTTTAAAGGGGGGAGGATGGTTGTCAAACCAATACCGCAGCTACAGTATGGTACCTACCAAGCAGTGTTCCGGATCCGTAGGATCCGTCACTTTTTGGGACTCCCGGATCCGTTATTATTTCCACGAATCCGGATCCGGTGCCGGATCCGGATCCTTCAATATACTACCTATTTCTAAACAAAGTTTTGATGAATTTTTCCCCAGTTTTTTCTTTAATAATAGACTTTAATGGTATGTCTGTACGATTTTCATTTTATTTTTATTAATTCGGTGTAGGTACTTAAGGAAATAAGCAAAAACAATTTTGCTTCATAAAATCCAATGATATAAAGGAGGATCCGGAGCCGGATCCGGATCCGTTATTATTGGTATGGATCCGCGGATCCGGATCCGTACAAAAACGTTACGGATCCGGAACACTGCTACCAAGGATGTACTACGGATAAGAAGCAGATCTTCCAGGCTTTCCAGCAGCTCCCCGTTCAAGGTGGCCCTGAAGGCCATGTAGTTCTGCTCGAGCTTGCTCTTCGGCAGACAGATCAGCATCTTCTGCCGCTCAAGCCTGTCCTTGGCTCTGACCTTGGCCGTCATGCGCTCGAATGCCGTCTCAGGCGGCTGGGCCGCAATATAAAACGAAATTAAACTTTGTTTATATTTGCCATCTGACCCGGGATTAATCCATCCCCATTGGCTACGGTATATTCTAGGATTTTCGTAATTTTTTTTGTTTTGTTTTGAAAACTGTTTTTTATGGTTTAGTTACGGTAAGGAGCCGGAACCGGAAACGCAACCGTAACTTGTCAAAAGTCGGAACCGGAACCGTAACTCAAAAGTCAAAAGTCAGAACCGGAACCGTAAAAAATAATTACGGTTCCGCAACACTGTTTTTATTCATTTTTTTCCCTTAAAAGACTGCGAAAAGACAGCTAGCTCCTCCTTTAGTCCTCGCAAAAATCAGAAAATTACAGATAAATTTTCACACAACTATTTCTGAAAAAATAATCACTTACCGTACCGTACAAGTTATTTTATTTTGTTATTTTTTTTCCTTCCAAGGTCGTTCAGCGGGTCCCACCCTCCCACCAGTCAAGAAGCGCAAAATGGAAGAGAAAGGTACGCCACTCTTCATTATGTGATGGCCATAGCCCGGCAAAGCAGTTTCTTGATACTTGGCGCGATGAGTCCATTCCTCCATCTAGGAGGGTCTCGGACACGTCGAGGCTTTATTGCGATTGTGATTCGGTCAGTGTTGCGGATCGGGATCCGGATCCGTAAGGATCCGTAACTATTGGTCTGATCCGGATCCAAAATAAACATTTTTAATCCGGATTCGAATTTGGATTCGAATCTGCATATGAAATAAATTTGTTTAAAAGAGCCTTTTTATCAGTCAAAAATAAGGTAGTTTAAGACAATTGAAATTTTACATTTTCTCAGAAAACTTGTTCACCATTTTTATTCTTGTGTTAGTTTAAAAGAAGTTGCCCTGTAACTTTTTTGTGTAGGTGCAAATTTCGTTACTCTTCTGCAGAGCTGGCCAGGGACAGAGGAAACAACTCCCATTTTTAGTACAAAAGAAAGAAGAGCCGTTTTTGTACAAGTGATGGAATTAATATTCATTTGTGAGGAAATTTTGAGCTGGATCTGGATCTGACTCCAGATTCGAATCCGGATCCGGATCCAAAACTTACTGAATGTCAGATCTGGATCCGTAACAAAAGGTTTTAGATCCGCAGCACTGATTGTGGCAGGCCGCTATTGCTCGGTATGGTACCTACATCTCAGCTTCCACTAAGGCTTTCCACCTGAAAGTAGTAATCAAAGTTCATTGTTCTGGGGTGTTAACTGTTGTTAAGCATTTACTATCACTGTTGCAAAATAGTCTTACAGTTCACTGTTCGTTTTAAATCCTCAACTGTCACATACCGGTATTCCTTTCACCTTTCACTGGTATAAGTGCTCAGTGGCCAGAACGCTGCTGCTGGAGCATTCTCTTGAATGTATTGTGAGTTTCCTCAAAAATCATGTTTATAGTGACCTTGTCATGAACATCTACGTATTATTTGCAAGTATACTTGAAAAGGTAGATTGTAACGAGAAATGAGGTGGGTCGGCCCGGTCGGTAAGCTGGCTGGCGTTGGGTAGGTACTGCTCTGGGACTGTGGCGATCGAGGGTTATTTTCCATTTGAACATGCCGTTTCTGGTGTACAAAACTCATTTCCGTTTCCTGGTAGAACAGCTAAATTGAAAGGCGATTACTTCTGAAGGTAATGCGAGGTAAATATTTTGCTGAGCTTCTCCATTTTTAAAATTTCCTCCGTATTCTGTGAACGGAACGACAAGAAAGCTGTAGGGGTATTTTGAATGATAATGGCTACCTGGTACTGGGCGTCAGGAATAGGAACTAATTCCTCGCTGCAGCATTGATTCCTTGAAAGTTGAAAGAATTGATTCCTTGAAAGAATTGCAGGGGTCTATATATTTAAAAAAAAAATATGGTCCCTGGAACTGAGGGGGAAAAAATATGATAAAAAATAACGCGCGCCAAAAAAAAAAAGTATAAAAAGAAAGAAAAAGACAGGTAAAAGCAAGAGAAAGTGACAAAAAGACTGTGGAAGAGCAGTGTTCCATTAAATTATGTCCTACTGGGGAAAAATATGGAGGAGAAAGAAAAACATTTTTTTTTGCCTGGACAACACTTTTTTCTTTCTTGTGATGTGACGGCTAACTGAAGTATTCAGCTGGGGGAAAAAATATGATATTCTTTCCCCCCTGTGTCCATATTTTTTCCTCTCAAGACATGCTGTTTTTGTTACAGACATATTTAGAGAGGAAAATATATCTTGGCAAGAGGGGAATAATATCATATTTTTTCCTCTAATCCAAATTTTTTTTACTCTGATAACTAACTGGAGTTGAAAAATTAGGTACTTAGATAAGATAAAAAAAATTCCTCCATTCTGTGTCAATTTTTTTCCCCCTCTGGCCGCGTAGTATATTATTTGGTTTACCTTTACAGATGGCTTGTTGGGTATGAGCATGAGAGGAAAAATAATAAATTTTCTGCTTGGTCTTTTTTTTTACTTTCGACTGAAAACTTGAGTTACGAGATTTAAATGGGGGAAGAAATATTGTATTTTTTCCCCACTTTTCCATATTTTTTCCCCCTTGACCAGGCCATATTTGCTTCACTTTCATTGATGGCTAATTTTTTTCACAAAAAAATTTTTAATTTTCCCTTGTTAAAAAAAATTCTTTTTCACAGAAACTTTAATGACTTTGTAAAGACCAGTCCTGGTAATTGCCCTTTTAACTATTTCTTTTATCCCATCAGTTTTTATTTTGTGCACTTCTCTCTCCAATCATATAGCCGCCCTAATTCAAGTCAATAAATACAACTCTCTCTTGCTTGCTTTTGTGAAATTCTTGTGTTCTTTTGACAACCAATAACTTTGATTGTTTTATAATGCTCACAGGTTTGTTTATCTTAACTATTCAGACTTTTTAAAGAAAACAAATTACCAATTCCAAATAATAAAGAAAATACTATTAGGAGGCATATTTATTATTATTTACCCTAAAAACTCAAATTTACGCTGTTTTGTGGTCGGCAATGGTCCGCAAAAATCACGATGTTTTAGGGGGAAAAAATATCAATTTCAGAAAAGGGGGGGGGGGAATATGGTTTTTCGACTGAAATATAGACCCCTGAAGAATTGATTCCTCGGAGGAATTGATTCCTCCAGAATAATTGAACATTGTTGTGGTGACAGATTCACTGTAGCGCGCAATGGCCGATATGCGCGCCACTCACCAAAGGAGCAATCCGGATTTGGTGGTCTATCCAGACTCTTCACTCTGTACAGGGCCGACACCTTGCGGAGGACTGGTGCTGTACCAGCCTCATACGTCACCCCCAAATACAGTTTGCAATAAACTGGAGAGGGAATGGCCTGTATTTATTGCAACGTTTACAGCTTTACAATCGATGATGTAAGTTGACTGTGTGGTAACAACAGTGGAGATGGTAAAAACCACTTGAACGGTCAAATCCTGGAAATAACAGGATTTGTAAACAATAGTTACAAGATGTTGGTAACTAGGGCGTACACACATAACAGAACATAAAGAAAGGATCACATCAATTCAAAAGTTATGCAAATGTTGGAAAAAGTCCTTGCTGCTTTCTTTCATTTACTGGGTTAAAGAAAGTGAGTGTCAAGTGGCCGCTCCAACTTACAAGCAATCTTTTCTTCAAATTTTCCTTTAGAATGCATTACAATGGATCAATGACTAGTGGAAAGGATGTACAAAGCAATCAACTGTCAAGTACTCACTATTCGTCGGTGTCTCCTGTGCTGACTCTGTTGAAGTATTCTTGTGTAGTCTCCAACTTCTTCTCTTCTCTAAAGTGGTCAGCTGAGTGAAAGAATGGGGCTCACATCTGCCCTTTTATAGAGGCTGGCTGCTATAATTCAGCCCAGGCGCTGAATTGACCCTTGGACCTTATTATATGCCAGCCACAGTGCTGCGAGCATACTATGGACTTTATTATATGGCAGCCACAGTGCTGCGAGCATACTTTGGACCCTGCCAGAGCTAAATTCAGGCACAGTGCTGTAGCTGAGCGATATTTTCAGCTACTGCGCTACAGCCAGAGCTTCAGCGCAGGCACTGGATTGACCTTTGCCCTGCCTTGCCACTATTTACACCATCTTCTGATATGTGGGCTGAATAAGCCTCCGCCATCTTTCTTTCCTGCTTTTGGTAACAACGAATACTTTTTCTGGCACTATCTTCCAATTTCTTCAACTTCTGGCCGTTCTAAGGAGCTTAATCAGTCTTGATATGATTGCTTCATCATCTGGTGGTGGAGCAGGGATCAGCAATCGTTGGAAGCAGTATAAAATTGAATGAGTTCGACTCTGCGATTGAATCCTCATGTCCACAGTGCCAAATGGCCGCTCCAACTTACAAGCAATCTTATCCTCCGTTTTCTTTAAAAGGATTACAATGGACTAACAACTTGTGGAAAGGATGAACAAAGCAATCAAATTATCAAGTACGCACTATCCAGCGGTGTCTCCTGTGCTGGATGACTCTGTCGAAGAAATCTTGTGTAGTCTCCAACCTCTACTCTTCTCTAAAGCAGCCAGCTGAGAGAAAGAATGATGGCTGCCGTCTGCTCTAATATAGCCGTCAGATTGGGCACGGCAGCAGCAGGACAGCAAGGGCGCCATGACTGACCTTTGGACCCTTGTTTAATAAGAGCCGGGCAGTGGCTGACCTTTGGACCCTTTATTAATAAGAGGCGGGCAGCGGCGCCGCAGCCGCAATGGCTTGGACACCGGAACTGTCTCCGATTTAAACCATGTTTCTTGGTGTCGGCTTGATATGAATCTGCCATCTTTCACCCCTGCTTTTTGTAATCAAAGAATACGTTTTCTGGCCCTACCTTCCAATTTCTTCAACTTCTGGCCTTTCCAAAGAGCCTAACCAGCCTTGATATGAGCGCTTCATCATTTGGTGGTGGAGCAGGGATCAGCTGAACGTTGGAAGCAGTAGAAACCGAATGAGTTCGACTCTGCGATCGAATCCTCATGTCCACAATTGTCTATTATAGTCATCATTGATGAGGGAAGGGAGGGGGGAGTGGAATGAAGGTTGCAGGTTCTACATCTCCCTAGGTTTGCCTAGCTCCCACCCCTCCCCCCACCCAATCACACAGAATTTTAATTTTTGGTAAATTTTATGAAATGTTCTAGCACTCCTTGTGAGGCTGACAGATACACTAAAAAAAATCCGAAAATACTAGTGAACTGCATTTTTTTATACTTAATTACTGTTCCCATATTGGCAATGGATGTTTAAAAGTTCAAAACCCACCTTCCCCCCCTCAACTTAGGAATGAAGTGGAATGGAGAAAGAAGAGAGTATTCTCAGTTCCTCCCAGGAATTTACTTAGGATTGACTGGCATATGTAGACGTTGTGTTCACACCGATTTAACGACAGGGTACCTCTGTTGTGCGCACGACTCGCTTAAGTTGTGCGCCACTCACCAAAGGAGAAATCCGAACCTGGTTTTTAATCGGACTCCCCTCTGTACAGGTTAGACACTTGTGGAGGATTGGTTGCCCGTCTTTGTTGCACCAGCTGTACCGTTGTCCCCAAATACAGTTAGCAATAAACTGGAGAGGTTGAATCGCCTGTATTTTTCACAACGTATGCAGCGTATGCACATTACAGTGGATGATGGAAATTGACTGTGCGGCACAACAATGATTGTATGGACGGTCAAATCCTGAAACAGACAGGATTTGTAAATAATACACTGGGTGCACAAAGTATAGCGCGCGCACAAAGTGTTGCGTGCGACCATATCGCCAATAATAACAGCAAAGAAAACGAAAATTTCGAAAAATCTTTTTCATAAATGACAAAGAAGGGTCTAGTACTGAACAGGACCTTGAAAAAAAAGTAAGTATTTTTTGCTTTAAAAGTATCAAATACCCCTAATCATGTCAAAAAAACTTAGTTTTTTTCTTTCTTCAAAATTTTGCCGGTGATTATCATCAGCGGCGGCAAATTTTCGCCGATTTTAAAAACGGATTTTGAAAGGGCTCTTGGACCCCTACCTGCCTGCCCATTTGCAGGTGTGGTTATGGGGAATTTATTTAAAGAAAACTCATCATCAAGCTCTAATATTGCTACGAGATATGCTGCAACAGCGTACAAAGTATAGCGCGCGCACAAAGTATAGCCGCGTCACTTTCGCCGCAAAAAAAACACACTTAGAAAGAAGATAAAACGTTGTGCTTTTTATATGATGTACACAAATGCCTCTCCTTAAGGAATCTTTTAAAAAAATTAGCAAAAAGTGTTTTCAATTTTGACTTAAAAGCTTTTGTTAGCAAAAAACTGGGTTTTTGCGACTTTTCGGCGGCAGCTGTTGGAATAGGCGGCGAACAATTGTCGCCAATTTCGATTTAAGATTCTGATAGGTATATGACACATCTACCTTTGATAAAATTTTGGGGGCAAAAAAATTATAACTTTTGAGTTATTAGGCCTCAATGAAAACAAAAAAAGTCTAAATTTACTATGTAAAACTCAAGATTTATTGGGAATTTGAAGTCCAAATGTCAACACACACCTAAGCAGTACACCGAACAATCTGCGGTTTTTTTGAGCTATAAAGCAATGTATTACATCCTGGAGAAGGATCCCTTCAGCTTACTTTTTGGAATTTTTTTATTTTTTAACTTTTTATAGGCGTTTTTCATCAAAATTTATGCATGTATTTTTGGTACTTTTTAAAACTTATTTTACACAAAAGTTTTCTGAATAAATGTTTCATGTTTACAATTTTAAACTGCTCTCCTATCCAAGACCTGTCATTAAAATAAAACCAGAGCTCTCTATGACCTCTGTAGCTGGATTTATTACGCCGCAAAAATACGTACTTTTTACGAAAACGCGCTATACTTTAGCACCCACTGTAGTTACAGATGTTGGTAACTATGGCATACGCCGTTCATCACATAACATAAAGAACAAATGACATTATTTCAAAGCTATGCAATTTAAAGGAACAACTCCTTGCTGCTTTCTTTGGTTTTTTCCAGCTCAAGCCAATGAGTAAAGTTAACTTTTTCTTCGAAAAAAATTTCTTTTATTTTGCCATCGCCGAGTAGGCCGCCGTTTCGCCGAAAAAACTGCCCTCTCTAAATTGTCCGACTTTGAAGGCTCACAGCTTACTGACCGTTTGTCATAAACACATAATTTCACCACCCTTTGATAGCTGTTACCATCCCTGTTGAAATAAGACTAACGCCAACATTCTATCTCTTCTGTGTCCTGAACTATATTGATTCTCCCGGAGCGTGATTTCGGCGAAATGCGCCCTAATTAACGCGCCCACTGTATACCTATTGTTAAAGGGGCCCAAGCATGAGATACTTTATCGCTTTGATTTTCATAATTTTTTTACCAGAAAGTCTCTATGGGTAGGTGATTTTGGAACTTAAAAAAAAAATTCAAAATTCCGAAGGTTTCGGTTCGAAATCAGCCATTTTGGTTTTTTTTAGCGCACTAGGCTACCACGCTTAAAAAGTTAAGCGCGGTAGCCTAGTACGCTTAAAAATTTTAAGCGTGGTAGCCTAGTGCGCTTAACAATTTTAAGCGTGGTAGCCTAGTGCGCTAAACAAAATTTAAATTTTAGCAAATTTTAAGCGTGGTAGCCTAGTACGCTTAAAATTTTTAAGCGTGGTAGCCTAGTACCAGTGTTGCGGATCCGGATCCGCTCGGATCGGCATCATTTTGCCGGTTCCTGATCCGGAGTCGGATCGGCATCCAGAGCCATGCCGATCCGGATTGGCATAAACTTGGCTTACTTTTAGGGTAGGATCCGGATCCGAATCCGGATCTGGATCTGGATCTGGATCTGGATCTGGATCGGCATCATCAGAAAAAGTTGGATCCGGATTCGGATCCGGATCAGCATCAAAACGATGCCGATCCGCAACACTGCCTGGTACGCTAAAAAAAGTTAAGCGTGGTAGCCTAGTACGCTAAAAAAAGTTAAGCGTGGTAGCCTAGTACGTTAATAAAATGGAAAAAAACGAGCTGATACACCGTTTTTTAGAAGTTTTTGACTTTGCAGCCTTATTTCTCCACTTCTAGAAGGCACAGCACAAATTTGAAGACATTTTTGGATCCGTGGCAGAGTGTACTTTAACATACTGTAAGGACGTAATTTTATAAAAATTAGTTTTGCCTCAAGATTCGAACAAGTTAAACCGTGTTTTGCGGATTTCCGAGCCTAATTTTTCACTTATTACAAGTTTTTTGACTTTGCAGCCTCATATCTCCACTTCTAGAAGGCACAGCACAAATTTGAAAACAATTTTGGATCTGTGGCAGAGTGTACTTTAACATATTGTAAGCAGTGTTGCGGATTTGGATTGGATCCGGATCCAGGGGCAAGAAAATGGAGATTTTTTCAAGTTTTTCTACTACATTTTAGTTTGAAACCCTTTAGTTTTTTAGTATATATTAAAAATTTTTATTTCTGAAATATTTATTAGTGTTAAATTAACATTTACATTACTTTAAAGAGTGACTTTGAAAAAAAATGTAAGAATTTTTTCTTCTTATTGCATTTTTGGTTTACTATAACCTGGATCCGGATCCGGATCACTTAAAATGCTGGATCCGGATCTGGATCCGGATTCAGTGAATCTGCATCCGCAAGACTGATTGTAAGGGCGTAATTTTAGAACTATTAGTTTAGCCTCCTGAGTCGAATAAGTAAAACTGTTGTTCGCGGATTTCCGAGCCTCATTTTTGCTTATTACAAGTTTTTTGACTTTGCAGCCTCATATCTCCACTTCTAGATGGCACAGCACAAATTTGAAAACAATTTTTGATCCAAGGCAGAGTATACTTTAACATATTGTAAGGGTGTAATTTTATGAAAATCAGTTTAGCCCCCAGATTCGAACAAGTAAAACCGTGTTTCGCGGATTTCCGAGCCTAATTTTTCGCTTTTTACAAGTTTTTTGACTTTGCAGCCTCAGCCTTTTATGACAATTAGTTTAGCCACCAGATTCGAAAAAGTAAAACTGTTCTTTCGCGGATTTGGGAGCGTTTTTAAGCGTGGTAGCCTAGTACGCTAAAAAAAGTTAAGCGTAGTAGGCTAGTGCGCTTAAAAATTTTAAGCGTGGTAGCCTTGTGAGCTTAACAATTTTAAGCGTGGTAGCCTAGTACGCTTAACAAGATTTAAAATTTTAGCAAATTTTAAGCGTGGTAGCCTAGTACGCTTAAAAATTTTAAGTGTGGTAGCCTAGTACGCTTAACATTTTTAAGCGTGGTAGCCTAGTACGCTTAATCTTTTTTAGCGCACTAGGCTACCACGCTAAAAAAGTTAAGCGTGGTAGCCTAGTACGCTTAAAAAACTACATTTTAGAAATTTACAAAAACTTATTTTATACACACTTAAAAGTAAAAAATTTTTTTTAAGTTCCAAAATCACTAACCCATAGAGACTTTATGGTAAAAAAAATTATGAAAATCCAAGCGATAAAGTATCTCATGCTTGGGCCCCTTTAAAGTACCTAATCACCTATCAATTCTGCTGTAGCATGCAGGAACAGAAACACAATTTTTACAGGAAAACGACATGTTCAAAATGTAAATAACCCTCACTCGCCAGAGTCCCAGACTAAAACCTAACCAGTGTTGCGGATCCGGATCCGGATCCGCTCGGATCCGCATCATTTTGCCGGATCCGGA
>Ga0164295_10003957_pt1 | contig 11806 bp, 8 predicted proteins | sample GEODES006metaG_FD_111798 | JGI IMG/M metagenome (GOLD analysis project Ga0164295, IMG submission 111798) | Oligotrophic lake water microbial communities from Sparkling Lake, Wisconsin, USA - GEODES006 metaG | ecosystem: Environmental > Aquatic > Freshwater > Lake | place: USA: Sparkling Lake...
CGCGACTGGAACTCGCCGCCGCTGATCCCGGCCGCGTTGAAGGCCTTGACCGTCAATGGCCCGAAGTCGCCCGAGGCGGTGATCTTGCCGTCGAGGATGCCGATGCCGTTGATCGACCGGACATCGACACCCACGGAGTCGATTCCGCCGGAGAACGCCCGGATCTCGCCGCCCACGATCCCGTTGCCGTCGAGCCCACCGTGCACCGTCGCCTTGATCGGGCCGATCGAGCCGGCGTAGATCTTCGCGGCATTCATCGCGTCGAGGCCGTTGGCATTGGCCGACGTCGTGATCCCGGCGATCCGGCCGACCTCGAGATCGGTCGCCTGGAAGCGGGTTTCGAGGATGCCGTAGCCACCCGCCGCGCCACCCGCCGCGGTGATCTGGCCGATGCCGCCGTAGTTGGCGTCGAACGAACCGCGGCTGATGCCGGTGCCGTCGACGGCGACCACACCGGTGATCGAGGCGATGTCGGTGTGGGCGACGACGATCACGTCGAGCAGGCCGTCGAGCCACCCGTCGCCGGTGACCGCGCCGATGCGGCCGCGGCTCCGGTCGATCGCGCCGCCCGCGTCGTAGGCGGTGCGGGTGATGATCTTGGTGTCTTCGATGCCCGTGCCGCCCACGCCACGGCCGGACACAGGCCCAATGTTTGCCGCCACGATGTTCGACTCGATGATGCCGGCGCCGTCGAGCGAGCCCAGCGCCCCGTAGGAGATGCCCGAGATGCCGGCGATGTCGCCCCCCGCCTCGGCCTTGAGGAGGCGAATGCCATAGCCCACGTGGGCCCGGGCGTCGATGGCGGCGATGTCGCGGGCCGCCACCAGGCTCACGTCCCCGATGCCAAAGCCGCTGATGCTGCCAAAGGTCGTGATCGGGCCGATGTCGCGGGCGGCCACGAGCGACGAGGTCTGCAGGCCGCCGTCGACAACCGTGATCGAGCCGATGTCCCGCGCCCGCACAGCGACCAACTCGAGGTCACCGGCCGGAACGTAGATCGCCTCGAGCGCCCCTGTCGAGTCGTTCACGCTGCCCAGGTCACCCTTAGCGACGATCGACGTGCCCAGGATGCCGGCGTAGGCCCAGATCCGACCGATCGAGCCACCAGCCTGGATCGAAGGCGACTCCACGCCCCCCTCGACTGTCGTGATGGTGCCGATGCTCCCACCGGCGAGGATCGTGCCCGTGAGATTGCGGAGAACCTTAATGTCGCCGATCGTGGTGCCGGCCTGGAGGTGGCCTTCCATGCCCCCCTGCCCAGCCTCGATCGTGCCGATTGAGGTACCGGCCTCGATCAGGAAGTCGCCGCCGAAGGCGTCGGCCGACACGTCGCCGACACTCGAGGCGGAGTACACAGTGAGCAGGCCCTCGCCGTCGATGGCGATGTTGGCGATGCCGGAAGTCGTGCTCGTGTTGGTGAACGAGCCGGCGTAGCCCCCCGGGAGGAAGAGCGTGTCGGAGGGAGAACTCTTGCTGGAGCCCGAGATGCCACCGTCGGCATTGATCTGGCCCGTGATCAGGGCCCCGTCGGAGAGCGGGAAGCCGAGGTGGAGGTGCCCGCCGGCGTTGATGAAGCCTTTGAACGACGACGGCAGGTTGATCGCGAGGTCGGCGGAGCCGCGGGTCGTGATCTCGCCCGCGATCGCCGCGACGCGGACCGACCCGATGCTCTCGGCCCGGATCGCGCCTGAGAGGGTGCTCCGCAGGCCGATCACGCTGCCGATCGCGCCGGACACGTTCACCACGCTGCGGAAGTCGTTGGTTACGGACGTGTCGTACGGATGGCCGGTCGGGGCACTGATCGCGCCGTTGATCACGAGCTGGTCGATGCTCGCGGCGGTGATGCCGCCGAGGTCGATGAGGCCGGTGACCGGCATGTAGAACTTGGAGTCGGCCGCCTGCTGGTTGTTCTGCGTGTTGATCCGATCGACGAATGGAGCTTGCCCCGCGTCGAGCGTGATGGAGCCGACGGCCACGCCGTCCAGTGAGATCGAGTGCACGACCGCGGCGGAGAGTTGGATGCCGCCGAGCGAGGCCATCTTGGTCGCGAGAGTGGGGGCGGTCGGATCGACGTCGTTGGAGATGAAGGCAACGTTCGTGTAGCCCGAGGAATAGAGCGTCGCGAAGTTGCCGCCCGCCTGCTCGGCGAGTTTCGTGGGGGTGACCACGATCTGCAGTCCGTTGTCCTTCGTCAGCCCCGAGAGGTTGATCCGCGTGGCGTCGGCATTGTCCGTGGCCAGACCGGCGAGTTCCATCGCGAACCCGGCCCCTGAGCCGACCGGCCCCGTCACGGCGATCGACACACTGTCGCCGTCGGCATCGAAATAGGAGGCAGACGAGACGATCTGGCCCGGCAGAATTGCCAGCATTCGCCGGTCTTCAAGCTGGTCCAGAACGAGTTTGGATCGTTGCCGCTTGACGATTCGGGATGGATGTCGCGCATGACGGGAACGGCTTGCGAACGGCGATCTCATTCAACTCGGTTCCGTGACGGTTCGGCAGGATGGACAATCAGCGTTACAGATCGTCAATCGATCGAAGTTACGTCCCGAAGTCAAGAAATGGGTAGTTTTGGGGTAGCCAGGGGGCCTGAGAGGCCTGAGAGGCCCGGCCTGCTCGCTGGAGATCCCCTAGCCCCTCCATCTTATCGTGGCTCTCGCGTTGTATGCGAGTCGCACGAGTTCCGGGAAAACCGGCTTGCCCCGGCGTCCGCTGCTTGGAGGGTCCGGGGCATCGATGGCTGTTTCGCATACTCTGCTGCCCCCCGTGCCTGCAATCCGACGCCCGCACCGGTTCATCTCATTGTGAACGCCGGTTGAAAAGTGCAGCGCGGTTCGATAACTCGCCGGTCATAACCCGGCGGCAAACTCCGTCCACATTTCCACGTCTGCATACACCCCTCGTGCCTCGCTCTCGGTAAGGGGATATCGCGGCTCCGCCGAGATTCTCCTCACCGACACCGCTGCACAGTGCTGCGCCGCATTTTTCGACCGGCCGGCCGAGCGTGTCACGCACATGCTCGACCGCCTGGCGCCGCTTCGCCGGGCGTATACAATCGGCCGGCATCGTGCGATCGCCGTGGACAGCATGACTCCTCGATCACGAGCCGCGGCAGGTCAACCTTCCATGGAATCACGACGAACCGGCGGCGCCGACGCCTTGGCGAGGCTCTCCGGGCTCACGCTCGCGCTGCTGCTCGCGGTTCCGGCAGCGGCACAGCCCACGCCCGCCCAGAATGCCGCCGCTTTTGCCGCGAGCGCGGCCATCACCAAACAGTCGTACCACTGGGACTCGATCTCCGGCGGGGTCCCTCAGGTGGCCACCACGCCCCGCACAACGCTCCCCGGCACCACGTTGACGACGATCACGTGGAATCCTGCGGAGCCGAGCTTCTACCAGGTCAAGACGATCGACTCCGTTGACGTCCAGTGTACGCTCGTGGCGACGTTCTCCAGACCCTTTGCCACCTGGACCGCTCCCCCGGGCACGGTCACCACACTGTCCCGCACGGGAACCGACAGCACCATCCACTACGCCATGCCATTTGTCACCGCGGGCGATTCGCTCCGCGACTACCTCAGCAGTACCTACTTCACGGGAACCTCGGTCCCGTCGCCGCTGGAGACCCAGCATCGAATCCAGCAGGCCCTCGGCCTGCCGACGACCGAGGACAGCGACAGAGGACTGGCGTTTTTTTGGGCGCCGATCGCGAACATCGCACGCCCGGCCTACTCGGCCGACATCACATCCCAGCTCCCCACGCTCCCCACGTACAGCGACGGAAGCTACCAGGCCGTGACCACCGGAGCCCCGGCTGGGTTCGCCTATCTCGACTACAGCGACGACACCAAGCCCTACTCCACGCTGACGGACTACGTCGAGTGGAACCAGGCCCAGACGACCTATCCGTGGTCCGCCATGGGCTACACCTACAACTGGAATTCCCTCCAGACCAGCAGCACGGATACCACGCTCGGGTACGATCCGCTGGCCCCGTCGTCACCCTTCGGGCTGTCCGAGTTCATCGTGAGCGCCGGATCGAAGATTGTGAACGAGGGGTTCGTGCGCAACGCCGAGTTGGGGATCTGGGCGGTGCCGGAGCCCTCGGCATGGGTGCTCGCAATCCTCGGACTCACCGGCCTGGGGGTGGCGGTGCGCACGGCCCGCGAGAAGACATTTTTTGCCCGTGACACGCGAACGAACGGTTGAACCATGAAGCTTCTCTTCCGCCACGTCGCTTCCTCAGTTCCCGTCGCGACCATGGCCGTGGTGTGGCTTGCGATCGCTCCTGCGGCCCGGGCCACTCCCCAACTCCCGGTCATTCCCCCGAACGTCTTCAGCATTCTGGATTACGGCGGCAGCACCGCGTCCGCCGACAATTCGACGGCCATCCTCAATGCCATCGGGGCCGCCCATTCGGCAGGCGGAGGGACCGTGCTGATTCCCAGCGGGACCTTCGCCGCGAATCCGTTCACGATCACCACCGGCACCATCAATCTCCAGATCGACGGCACCCTTCAGGCCCCGACGATGTCCGGTTTCGGGGCCGCCGCCAACTACATCACGTGGTCCAACGTGACCAACGTCAGGATGAGTGGAGCGGGGACGATCGACGGCCAGGGTGCCGACTGGTGGTCGCCTCCGCCGATTCCGGCCGCGTCCCGCCCACGTCTCGTGCGTTTTAATAGCTGCCAGACCGTCGAGGTCACCGGCCTGACGACCATCAACTCTCCTTCGTTTTTCTTCGCGCTCAGCGGATCAGCGGCCAACTACACCTTCAACAACCTCACCATCACCGCTCCCGCCGATTCCCCAAACACCGACGGCATCGATGTCGCCGGCTCCAACATCCTCATCACGAACTGCACCATCGCGGTCGGCGACGACAACATTGCCGTCAAAGCCGGCTCTCAGTTCTCCTCCGACATCACCATCAGCCACAACACCTTCGGGAGCGGTCACGGCGTCTCCGTCGGTGGCGGCAGCGCCTTCGGCCTGTCCTCCATGCTCGTCACGTCATGCACCTTCAACGGCACCACCAACGGCCTGCGGCTCAAGGCCCAGGACGCGCCGGGCGGCAACGCCGGCGGGGGCCTGGCTCACCCGGTCACCGGGGTCACGTACGACGGCATCACCATGACGAACGTCGCACACCCGATCGTCATCGACAGCTTCTACAACGGTGGCAACAACTTCCCCTCGAGCCCCACCGACCCCACCCATTACCCTTCGGTGGCGGCCCCGGTCAGCACCACGACGCCCATGTGGGAGAACATCTCGTTTGCCAACATCACGGCGACCGGTGGTGCCGATGCGGGCCGGATCTACGGCCTCAACACCGTCCCGAACAACATCCAGGGCCTCTCATTCGACAATGTCCACATCTCGGCAGCCTCCCACATGAATCTCTGGTATGCCTCCGACGTGGACCTGTCCGGCCTTACGATCTCGGTGCCGCCGGGTGACGCCTATGCCAACGCCACTCCAGTGAGCGGCGCCTATCTCTACGCGGTCACCGTGCCGGAGCCATCGACGCATGCCGTGGGCCTCGCGGGCCTGGCGTTCATCGGCTCCTGGCTGCTTCGGCGCCGGCGAGCCGCCACACCGGGCAGACCGCCGGATTCCTCGTCGCTCGCGGTGGTGATCGGGCTTCGGGGCTCTTGAACCCGATTGGCCTCTTTGTGAGGGGGCCAGGTCAGTCCGTCGGCCGACCTGTCTGTCTGAGGCCACCGAACACCAGCGCATGAATTCGAACATTTGTGCAGATCTCGACGATCGATTATGATTTCGTTGTACGTTTTATGGATCGATCAAGGAGCCGTTATGCACCACGTCACGATTTCGCCGAAGTTCCAGATCGTGATTCCCCGCATCGTGCGGGAACGTCTCGGGCTGCGACCGGGGCAGAAACTGCAGGTGATCGAGCATGCCGGACGGCTGGAATTCGTGCCGGAGCGGAATATTCGCGAACTGAGGGGGTTTGTGAAGGGAATCAAGACAGACTTCGTTCGCGAAGGTGACCGCCTGTGAACGTGGTCGATTCGTCCGGTTGGCTGGAATACTTTGCCGGGGGACGCCACGCCCGCACGTTTGAGCCGGTTCTCGAGGACATCGATTCGCTCATCGTGCCCGCCGTCTCGGTCTACGAGGTGTTCAAGGTGCTGCTCCGCGAGGCCGGCGAAGAGGCAGCGATTCAGGGCGTGGCGGCCATGCAGCGTGGCCGCATCGTCGATCTCACCGTGCAGCGGGCCCTCGACGCAGCCGCCTTGAGCCTCCGTCACGCGCTGCCGATGGCCGATAGCATCATTTTCGCAGCGGCCCGCGAGCACGGCGCCACGGTCTGGACGCTCGACGAGGATTTCAGCGGCCTCCACGATGTGCGGTACTTCGCCCGAAAATAACTTCCTTGGCGCGCAAGAGCGCGGGCTTTGCGTCCGCGGGGCCAGCCGCCCTCGTGCGGCTCAGAGGGCCTTTCGGGAATCGCTTTTGGGGCCTGGTATGCGTGAGCGCGCGGCTCACGAGCCGCTCAACAGTCGGGCCATGCTTGCGGAAGTGCTATTGGCCGGGCTATCCATCGCTGCCTGCACTGACTCACTTCTTCTTCCGCGGGTCGGGGCCCTCGATGGCGAAGTCTTTCGTCACGCCCGCCGCGACCACGGTGATCTTCTGCTCGGATGCCCGTCCCCAGGCTGGGGGCATCAGATCGCCATAGAGCACACTTTCTGATCCATAATCATCCGTCTGCGGTCCCATCGGATAGGGAGCGACGAGTTGCACGAGTTTCTCACCCGGCTGGACTTTCTCGATCGCGTAACGGCCGTTCTCGATCAGTCCGCCCGACGCCGAGCCCCTGCCATCCGCGGGCACGAGGGTCACGGTTCCTTTCGAGACCGGTTCACCGTTGAATGTCACCGTGCCGCTCACGCCAGCGAGCGGGGGGCCGCAGCCCGCCACGCCCGCTCCAAGGAAGGCCAGCGTCAATGCCAGCACCGCTCCGCTGCCAGGAACCGGCATGCGGCCGACGCCTGATGAAGAACGATCAAAAGTCTCCAACGACGTCTCCTTTGCGACTCGTTCCCAACGCCCGCCAGACGCTGAAGTCGATCGCATCCGTGACCGATCGAATCGAGCAGTCCCCCATCATCACCTGCACGTTTCCCGCATGTCGGCTGCGGGCGCCGCTGGTGGATCCCGATGGAATCGTCGCCGGCGTACACGGGGTGTATGGGGTCGCGGCACACTCTGCATTCTCGCAATAGTCGGCCACCGATGAGTTTGGCGTGGTGGTGGTGTGAAAGCCCCATCGGCCATCCTTGGCATTGAAAGCATCGCCACGGCCGTCGAGCGAGCCAGTGGCTCGACCCTCGGAGACAGGCAGCAGAATCTCGGACATGGCGAGCGTCTTGCTCGTGCCGTCGACGAGATCCTTGGTGCGAAAGGGATTCTTGGTGAGCGGGTACCGGTTCGTCGAGTTGCTGTAATGCTGGCGGAACATGCCGCCATACTTCTCCATCCGAGCCCGGTCCTTCGCGGCTCCCGCGAGGGAAGAGTCAATTGGCGGGGGGTCTGGGTCGGAGGCGCTCTCCGGAAACCGTCCGTCACTGACGAGATAGTTGAGCCGGCAACGGGCCGGATCCTTGCCGTTGTCGTAGGTTTTTCCCGGGCCTGAGGCATTCGGATCCGATGGGCAGTAATACAGCGGAATGCTGGCCGACACGACCGCTTGATTGTCGCCTGCGGTGAACGCATTGCCCGCATTGAAACGATCGGCGAGAGTCTGCTGTTCGGCAAACGGCCAGATCTGGGTGACCCAGGTTTGATTGAAGCCCTTGGGAACCCACGCCCCGCATGGAAACGCGCCCTTCGCGCTGGCGAAGGAATGCATGCCGATCCCCCACTGCCGCATGTTGTTTTTGCAGGCAGAGCCCCGTGCGGCCTCGCGGGCGGATTGCACCGCGGGGAGAAGCAGGCCAATAAGCGTCGCAATGATCGCGATCACCACCAACAGTTCAACGAGGGTGAACGCATGTCGGGGGTGTGGTGATGAGTGCATGTTCATGGAAGACGTGGCGTTGCTTGGTGACCGGGCCATGAGGCACTCCCGGGAGAGCCGTGTCGAGGTGCTGTGAAAGGAGATAGGTCGAGGTCACGGTTCGGGACGTCACTTCTTCCGAGGATCGGGCCCTTCGATGGCGTAGTCCTTGGCCGTCGAAGGGGCGGTCACGGTGAGGCGTTCTGCGGAACCGGGGCCCCACGACGCCGGCAGCAAATCGCCCATCGCCTCGATCTCGCTCCCGTCGTCGTCTTTTTTACGGCCTTTGGAATAGACCGCGATGATCTGGACGGCTTTCTCGCCGGGCGCGACGCTCGGAATCCGGTATGCGCCGCCCTCGATCGGAGAGCCGGACGTCTGTCCTTTGCCATCCGTTGGGACGAGCGTGATGGCACCACGGCTGACAGGTTCGCCGTTGAAGGTGATCCTGCCGGAGACCACGGCTCTTCCGTCACTGCAGCCGAACGTGCCGAGAACAACCACTCCCACGATGCAGGCCAACGGCCAACGCATCCCCGCCGGTGACCGCCCCAGAGCCGTGAGCCGGGCCGAAGGCGCCATCAGTAATCTCCCACCGCATCGCCGGCGTTGCTCGTGCCCAGGGCTTTCCAGATCGAGACGTCGATATTCTCTGAGACGCCGCGTACCGAAGCATCCCCGAGCAGAACCTGCACGTTGCCAGGGTGCTTGCTGCGGGCCGAATGTACGATCCAAGTCGTGTTCGGGACGCACGGCATGTTCGCCTGAGGCTTGCTCGCCGAGGGGCCGCAGAGTTGAGGGCGATCCACCGTGGACGTGTTTGGCGTGAACGAAGTCTGAAAAAAGGCCCTGTCTCCAGACTGATCGAAGGCATCAGCCCGTGAATCCTCGGTGGCGGTGACCGAACCGTCAGTCTCTGGGATCAACGTCTCCGACATGCAGAGCGTTTTGCTCAGGCCGTCTGAAATGTTGCTTGGCGTGAACGGCTTCGGCGTGATAGTGCCCTTGCTGAGCTTGTGCCCGCCAAGAAACATTCCCGCATACATCTGACGTCGCTGATCGGTCGTGAGTCCCATGGTTCCGCTCTCGGTCCACTGAGCGTGGCTGACCAGGTAGTTGACCCTTGACCGCTGCACGCTGCTGAAGTTGGCGATGCGGCCCGCGCCACTGGCATTCGAATCCGATGGGCAGAAGTACATTGGCAGCGGTTCCTTCACCAAAGAAGGATTCGCCGTGCCCGTGTCCTGCCAGTTCTTCGTCATGTCATACCGATCGGCCACCGTCTGGTTTTCCATGTAGGGCCAGACGGCGATGACGAATGTTCGGTTCGGACTCGACTGGACCCCAAGCGGAAAATACCTCTTCGCGCTGAGATGATTGTGCATGCCCAAGCCCCACTGCTTGAGATTGTTTTTGCACTGCGAACCGCGGGCCGCTTCTCGGGCCGACTGCACGGCGGGCAAAAGCAGTCCGATGAGCGTCGCGATGATCGCGATCACCACCAGGAGCTCGACCAACGTGAAGGCGAGACGACGCGGACCAACAGACGGCCTGCGATGTCGCGTTGGAATGCAAGACACGGTGTTGTTCATGTTCCCTCCAAACGATTCACGAAACGGTAGTTGCGCGGTGCTGGTGGCCCCCGTTCCGACATGAATCATGGTATCTGAAGCATCGTTCTGCGGCATCTTCGAAAACTTGCGCAACTAGCATCGGCCGCGTTGGGCGGGACGCAGGTCGTCTACCGGGCCGGCAGCCAGACCGTCATCTCCGTGTCGCCGCGGTTTCCCCAGGCGTAATACGGGATGAAGGTGAGGTCGATGGGTCGCGGGGAGAACGGTTGCACCGTCCGGTAGAGTTCGTTCGGGGGCCATTTCTCCCGGCCGGACGCCTGCCCCTTGGCGACGAGCTTGACCGCCGTCGTGCCGGCGATGGTCGTGGGCTGGGGCGTGATCGAGCCGAGCGAATCCGCCAGCAACACAGTCACGTCGTCGAGCCGCACCCGCTCGGGGAGATCGTTCGACTCCAGGCAGTAGATCAGCGGTCCGCGGCGGAGGGTCACCTGGCCAAATGCCTCCTCGACGGCAGGATGCGCCTCGACGAATGCCGGGGTCAGGTCGAGCGAGAGGTCGATGCGGTCTCCGGCCCCAAAGCGGCGGGTGACGGTGGCGTAGGTTCCCGGAGTCGTGGCCAGATCGATTGGGCTGCCGTTGATGCGGATCGTCGCGCCGCCGGCCGGCACCCAGCCGGGAATCCGCAGCTTGATCGTGATCTCCCGCTCGGGTGCTTCGTCGATCACGATGCCCACGTTGCCCGACCAAGGGTAGTCGGTCTCCTGCCGCAGCCGAATCCGGCCGCCGTCGATCCACTCTGTGTCGAGCGTGCACGCAGCATAAAGGTGCACCCACAGGGTTTCCGGCGAGAGCGCGTAAACGTAGTTGTGCGCCTCGGCGATCGTGCGGACGACGTTGGGAGGGCAGCAGAAGGACGAGGGAATCGTCGCCATGCGGGTGCGCGACCACCGCAGGGGCACGCGGAAATCGTGCAGCTTCCGGAGCGGGTTCACGTAGAAATAACTACGGCCGTCGAGGCTCACGCCCGGCAGAATGCCGTTATAGAGCGTCTCTTCGAAGAGGTCGGCGTATCGCGACTCACCCGTGAGCAGCAGCATCCGCCACAGCCACATGCCGTAGCCGATGGTGGCGCAGGTCTCGTTGTAGGCCGTGAGATTCGGAAGCTGGTAGTCGCGGCCGTAGGCCTGATGGACCGTTTTGATCGAGGCATGCTGCTTTGAGGGTACGCCATCGGGCGACGCGCCGTCGTAGATCGCCCCCGTCATGCCCGTGACATACCGCTTGCGGGAAGACACGTCTCGATCGATGGCGAGGAGCGGTGCGAGGAGCGTCTTGTCGCCATCCTCAGCGTAGAGATCGGCCACCCCCGCATAGAGATAGTTGGCGCGGACCGCATGGCCGACCGCCGCGGTCGCCTCGCGAAACGGGACTCGATCCTGGTTGTGGTCGCTGCCGACTTCCGGGGGAACGAGCGACCGAATGTCGATGAGCCGTTTGGCGAGTTCGCGATAGCGGGGATCCCGGGTGGTGCGGTAGAGCTCGGCCACTCCCATGCAGTGGCTGGGGCAGATGGCGTTGCGGGCGAGTTCCTCCGGCTTCTCGCGGGCCAGCGTGTCGAGGTAATCAGCCGCCTTCCGGCCGCAGTCGAGAAGCGAGGTCTTGCCCGTGGCCCGGTGATGCACGCACGCCGTCGTCATCAGGTGGCCCATGTTATAGGTCTCGAAGTGCTCGCGATTGGCAAACTCCTGCGCGGGATCGGATCGACGTCGCTGACGAATGATCGTGGGCGTGTGGAGGTAGCCGTCCTCCCGCTGGGCCTTCGCGATCACGGCGATCATCTGATCGACGTCCGGCATGCCGGACGACTGCCGCGACGATGCGGGGGCCGGAGGGGCCACGGCCTCGGCCTGCACCAGCGCCTCGAGCCATTTCAGGAAATCACCGTCGTTGAAGGGCGGCCCGTGCGCCCGGCCATCTCCCCTCCCCTCTCCCTCGCCGGCGGCCATGAGAAAGTTGTCCCAGGCATGGCTCTCTGTGGGATCGCGGAGTACGTCCCAGAGATACGGGATCATCGAGGTGCGGCAGGCGGCGAACCGCTCGCCAAGCAGTCCACCCGTCCAGCGGACGTCGTCGAGATCGGCCATGTACATGACCGCTTCGGGCGATCGCGTGGTATCGATGAGGCCGCGGTCGCCGGCCC
>Ga0164295_10003959_pt1 | contig 11802 bp, 12 predicted proteins | sample GEODES006metaG_FD_111798 | JGI IMG/M metagenome (GOLD analysis project Ga0164295, IMG submission 111798) | Oligotrophic lake water microbial communities from Sparkling Lake, Wisconsin, USA - GEODES006 metaG | ecosystem: Environmental > Aquatic > Freshwater > Lake | place: USA: Sparkling Lake...
CCGGATGACGCCTGCGACCTCATCTACCAGTCGGGGCGGCTGCACGACATCGGCAAGCTCACGATCCGCGCCGAGGAGCTGAACAAGCCCGCGGGGCTCACGCAGGAGGAGTTCCAGCGCTTCAAGGCCCACCCCGGCTTTGGCGAGGACCTGCTCAAGAAGATCCCCGCGTTTCGCCAGCTCCTGCCCGGCATCGGAATGCACCACGAGAAGTGGGACGGCACCGGCTACCCGCGCGGGCTCAAGGGCGAGGATATCCCCATGATGGCCCGTATCATGGCGGTTGCGGACACCTACGACGCCATGACGAGCCACCGCGCCTACCGCAGCGCGCTGCGGCATCAGGTCGCGATGGACGAGATCCGACGCTGCGCGGGCACGCAGTTCGATCCCGCGGTCGTCGAGGCGTTCTGCGTGGGCATCGAAGCGTGGCGAGCGCGCCGCGAGGCCGAGGGGCGCGAATACCCGCGATAATCGTCCGAGGGGGCCCGCGAGGGGCACGCCCGCGTTGACTTCGGGTCCCCCCCCCGATAGAACCCGCGCGCCATGGAAGAAGCCCGAAAAGTGCCCAATCCGCTGCCGCCGTCGCCTCCACACTCCATCGAGCTTGAGATGCGCACGTCGTATCTCGACTACGCGATGTCGGTCATCGTCGGCCGCGCGCTGCCGGACGTGCGGGACGGGCTCAAGCCCGTACATCGGCGCGCTCTCTTCACGATGTACGACCTGAAGAACAACTGGAACGGGCCGTACAAGAAGAGCGCCCGCATCGTGGGTGACTGCATCGGCAAGTACCACCCGCATGGTGACCAGGCCGTATACGACACCATCGTGCGCATGGCTCAGGACTTTGCCATGCGCTACATGCTCGTGGACGGTCAGGGCAACTTCGGGAGCGTGGACGGCGATCCGCCCGCGGCCATGCGGTACACCGAGGTCCGGATGTCGAAGCTCACGCACGAGCTGCTCGCCGACATCGAGAAGGAGACGGTCGACTTCGGGCCGAACTACGACGACTCGCTCCACGAGCCGCTCGTGATGCCCACCCGCGTGCCCAACCTATTGGTCAACGGCAGCACCGGCATCGCGGTCGGCATGGCCACGAACATCCCGCCGCACAACCTGTCCGAGGTCATCGAGGGCTGCATCGCGGTGATGCGGCGCCCGGAGATCACGGTCGCCGAGCTCTTCGACGTCGAGCGCGGCCCGATCCGCGGCCCGGACTTCCCGACGGGCGGCACGATCTACGGCGCGGGCGGCATCCGCGATGGCTACGAGACAGGGCGCGGCATCATTCATATCCGCGCGGTGACCGAGGTCGAGCCGATGGGCAACGACCGCGAGCGCATCGTGGTCCACGAGCTGCCCTATCAGGTCAACAAGGCCCGCCTGCTCGAGAAGATCGCGGAGCTCGTCCGCGACAAGAAGATCGAGGGCATCAGCGACCTGCGGGACGAGAGCGACCGCCATGGCATGCGGATGGTGATCGAGCTGCGGCGGGACGCCCAAGCCGACATCGTGCTCAACCAGCTCTTCAAGCTCACGCAGCTCCAGCAGAGCTTCGGCATCAACATGCTGGCGATCGTGCAGGGCGAGCCGCGCACGCTCACGCTGAAGGACGCGCTGCGGCACTTCATCGACCACCGCCGCGACGTCGTGATTCGACGCACGCGCTTCGAGCTGCGCGAGGCCGAGGCCCGCGCGCACATCTTGGAAGGCCTCAAGATCGCGCTCGACAACCTCGACGCTGTGATCGCCCTGATTCGGGGCAGCGCGGACGCCGACGAGGCGCGGTCGGGCCTGATGAGCACCTTCGGCCTGAGCGAGCGCCAGGCGAAGGCCATCCTCGAGATGCGCTTGCAGCGCCTCACCGGCCTGGAGCGAGACAAGATCCTGGCCGAGCTGGCCGAGGTCATGGCCGAGATTACGCGGCTGCGCGAGATCCTCGAGAACGAGCACGTCCTGCTCGACCTGATCGAGAAGGAGCTGCGCGACGTACAGGCGCAGTTCCAGGACGGCCGCAAGACGAAGATCGTCGCGAGCACCGCCGACCTGGACCTCGAGGACCTGATCCCGGTCGAGGACATGGTCGTGACCATCACGCACGAGGGCTACGTCAAGCGCGTGCCCGTCGCGGAGTACCGCACGCAGCGCCGGGGCGGGCGTGGCAAGAGCGGCATGGCGACCAAGGATGCCGACTGGGTCGAGCACCTGTTCACGGCGCGCACCCACGACCACGTGATGTTCTTCACGTCGGCCGGACGGGTCTTCAGCACGAAGGTGTACGAGATCCCGTCGGGCAGCCGCCTCGGGCGCGGCAAGCCGGTCGTCAACATGCTGCCCCTCGAGTCCGGCGAGAAGCTCGCGAGCGTCTTCTCCATCAGCGAGTTCAAGGAGGGTCACTTCCTGTTCTTCGCGACGGCGCAAGGGCAGGTGAAGAAGACGGACGTGATGGCCTACTCGAACATCCGGTCGAGCGGCATCATCGCGATCAACCTGCGCGAGGGGGACCGCCTGATCGCGGTCAGCCAGACGAACGGCAGCAGCAACGTGCTGTTGGCGACGCAGGGCGGTATGTCGATCCGCTTCGAAGAGGAAGACGTGCGCCCGCTCGGCCGCGACACCAGCGGCGTGCGGGGCATCGACCTCGAGCCGGACGACGAGGTGATCGGCTGCATCACCTTCGACCTGAACACGATCGACGAGAAGACCGCGTGCTTGCTGACAGTGACCGGGACGGGCTACGGCAAGCGGACGGTCCTCGAGGAGTACCGCAAGCAGGGCCGCGGTGGTAAGGGCACGATCGACATCAAGGCGGGTGGTCGGAACGGCGCCGTCGTCGGGATCATGTTGGTCGAGGGCGAGGGTGACCAGTACCTGCTCGTCACCGACGGCGGGATCATCCTGCGGGCCCGCGCGGGCGATGTCCGCTTGGTCGGCCGGAACACGCTCGGCGTGCGCATGATCGCGCTCGATGACGGTGAGAAGGTCGTCTCCGTCGCGCGGTACGTCGAGGAAGACGCCGCGGTCAGCGCAGAGGCCGACGACGCCGAGGGCGCTGACGCTGAGGGCGCGGACGACGCCGAGGGCGCGGAAGACGCCGAGTCCGGTGACGAGACGGGCGACGCCGGGGATGAATGAGAGCGGACCCCGCTGGGGTCTACTCTGAGCCGAAGGAGGACTGATGTCGCTCAGCCGTGAAGACCTGCTCGAGTTCCTGCGCGCCGAGCTCGACCTCGACGAGCCTGTCGAGGACGAGACGCTCCTCTTCAGCAGCGCGCTCCTCGACTCCTTCTCGATGGTCTCCCTCGTCGCCTTCGTAGAGAAGCAGGCGGGCCTGCGCTTTACGCCGGGCGACGTGAACCTGGGCAATCTCGACTCAATCGGGCGCATGTTGCGCTTCGTCGCCGCCAAGCAAGCGCGCTGACCCTCACCCACAGGAGTTGAGCATGATCCGAGCGGGCTTCCTCAGGTCAGTCGCGCTCCACCCCGACCGGCCCGCCCTCGAGGTCGGCGAGCACACGCTCACCTACCGCGCGCTGGACACCTTCGCGCGACGCATCGCCGCAACGCTCGCTCGGGAGGTGACCTCGCCTCGTCAGCCGCTGACGGCGGTCTTCGCGCAGCGGAGCCCCACGGCCTACGCGGGGGTGCTCGGCGCGCTCTACCGCGGGCACGGCTACGTGCCGATGAACCCGGACTTCCCCGTAGACCGCCTGGGGGGCATGCTCCAGCGCGCAGAGGTCGACGCCGTCATCGTCGACGCGCAGGGGCTCCCGAAGCTCGTCGAGCTGCTCCGCTTCGCCGACCATCCGCTCGTCGTGATCGTGCCCGAGCCGCTCGATGGCCTCCCGACCGTGCCGGCGCCTCATCGGCTCGTGTCGGCGGACGCGCTCGCCGAGGCCGCGAGCGACCCGCTGCCCCCGCTCGAGCCGGACGCCATCGCGAACCTGCTGTTCACTTCGGGGAGCACGGGACAGCCCAAGGGCGTGATGGTCGCCCAGCGCAACCTCGTCTACTTCATCGAGCGGGTGCTCGAGCGTTATGCGCTGGGGCCCGAGGATCGCTTCTCGCAGCTCTTTGAGCTCGTCTTCGACCTGTCGGGCTTCGACATGTTCGCCGCGTGGTGGGTGGGCGCGTGCGTGTGCTGCCCGACGAAGGCGCAGATGCTCACGGCAGGGCAGTTCGTGCACGACGCACGCCTGACCGTGTGGTTCTCGGTGCCGTCGACGGCTGTGCTGATGAAGCGCCTCGGTTTCCTCGAGCCCGGCGCGCTACCAAACCTGCGCGTCAGCCTCTTCTGCGGCGAGGCCCTGCCAGCGGACGTCACGCGCGCCTGGGCCGAGGCCGCGCCCCAGTCGGTCGTCGAGAACCTCTACGGCCCCACGGAGCTGACGCTGGCGTGTACCTGGTACACGTGGCACCCCGAGCGCTCGCCCGCAGAGTGCGAGAACGGGCTCGTGCCCATCGGCGAGGCGTTCCCGGGGATGAGCGCCCGCGTCGTCAACGCTGACCTCGTCGAGGTGGCGCCCGGCGAGCTCGGGGAGCTCCTGATGGCCGGTCCGCAGGTCACGCTGGGCTACTGGCGGGACGCTGAGAAGACCGAAGCGGCGTTCGTCGTGCCGCCCGGTACTTCGGCTGTGCACTACCGCACAGGCGACCTGGTTCGGCGCGCGGTGGGTGGCGCGCCGATGACGTTTCAGGGGCGTGCGGACACGCAGATCAAGGTCCGGGGATATCGCATCGAGCTCGGTGAAGTCGAGGCGGCGATCCGCGCCGAGGCGCGCACCGACTTCGCGGTGGCGCTCGGGTGGCCGAAGAACGACGCGGGCTACGACGGCATCGTCGGCTTCGTCGCCGGCGTGTCCGCGGACCCCAAGACGCTGAAGGCCGCGGTTGCCAAGCGCCTGCCGGCTTACTTCGGCCTGAGCCGCGTACACGTCCTGCCGGAGTTTCCGTTGAATGTGAACGGCAAGGTCGACCGCAAGGCCCTCGGGCGCATGCTCGAAGAGGGCTTCCGTGGCTGAGAGGGCGCCGCGTGAGGGGATCGTCGTGCTGGCGCTGCCCCGCTCCGGGACGACGCTCCTGCAGCGCATCTTCGACGCGCACCCCGAGGTGGCGTGTCCGCCCGAGACGCACCTGCTGCGCGCGGGCGCGCGCTTCCTCGAAGACGAGGTCGTCGCGGAGGGCCTGCGGGTGGGCGTGAGGAGCGGGCTGGCCTTCGCCGGCTTCGAGCCCGCGGAGACGACCGCGCGGACGCGTGAGTTCGTGTTGGGCTTCATGCGCGACCACGCGCGGCGCCGAGGGCGGTCGGTGTGGGCGGAGAAGACCCCCTTCAACGCTTTCCACCTCGACGCGATCGAGGACCTGTGTGGCGATGCGGTGCGCTACGTCGTGCTGCTCAGGCACCCGCTCGACGTCGTCGTGAGCATGCAGGAGCTCTTCGCGCGCAGCCAGCGCTTCCCCGAAGAGGTGCATCGGTACATTCGGCAGGAGCCGAACCTGCCCGTCGCGCTCGCGCAGGCGTGGCGTGAGACCACGGCGAGGCTGCTCGCGCTCGCGGCTCGACGGCCCAACGACACAGTCGTGCTCCGCTATGAGGACCTGGTCGCGCAGCCGGAGGTCGAGGCCGCCCGGCTCTTCGATGCGCTCGGCTTGGCCCCGGCGCCCGACGCCGTGCGCGGCGCGTTTGCCGAGAACGCCCCCGTGGGCTTCGGGGACTGGAAGCTCTTGGAGCGCGTGCAGGTCGACCAGCGAAGTGTGGGCCGCTACACGCAGCTCTCGAAGCACACGATCTCCCAGCTGGGCGGCGTCGTGAACGCCGTCGCGACCGCGGCGGGCTACCCCGCCCTCAAGCAAGTCGCCGAGCGAACGGCAGAGGACGCCCTGCGGCAGCTCGAGCTCGGCCAAATGCTCACGGCGAGTCGGGCGCGCAGCGGCGAATGAGCGCCTTTCTCGACGGCGCGCTCCGCCCTCGGCTCGGGGTGACTCTTGGGGCCATCGCCTTCGCGCTGGTCGAGATCTTCGCGTTGTGCCTCGTCGTGAGCCCAGACGTCGTCGCCCGGCTCGAGCCCGGCGTGTGGGCGCGCAACACAGACGACGACGGCGCCGCGCTGACCCACGCCCTCGTGACCGCCCAGCGGGCGCCCGCGCGCTCGAGCCACGTCGCGCTCGTCGGCGCGTCGAGCATGCGCGAGGCGATCTGGCACATTGACTCGCTCGCCGACACCGTCGCTCAGGACGCGGGCCTAGCGCAGGGGGCCTCGACCCTCAGCGCCTTCGACTTGACCTCGGGCGGTCAGGCTCTCGCAGAGTCCCTCGCGGTGCTCCGCGCGCTCCCCGAGTCGCAGCGGGGCGTGGTCGTCTTGGGGATCGGGCCAGGTACGCTCTTCGCCGACCGGGACGAGCTTCAGGCGCGCTTTGAGCACCCGATCAGCGCGCTCGCCGTAGACGACATGAACGCGCTCGCACGCGCGCTGGGCATGCCCGAGCGCGTCTCCACCGGCATCTACTTTCTCGACCATTTGCAGTTCTTCGTGAGCCGACCTCAGGTGCCCGTGCGGCTGGCGGTGGGTGCCCTGACCCTGCGGCGGCACCGCTATCTGGGGCGGACACCGTGGACCGAGGCGCGCTGGGCTGAACGACTCGACGCCCTGCGCCTTGACTTCGCGCGCCGCGCCCAAGACGAAGCGCTGGTCGCGGCCCACCTCGCGGCGCTCGAAGAGACCCTGACGCGGCTCGCCCGCGATACCCGGTGGCGGGTCATCCTCATCGAGCCGCCGCTCGCCCCCCGCGCGCGACCGACGCTGGCCGAGGCGCGTCAGGCGGCACACGCGCTCATCGCGCCGCTCGCTGAGCGCATGGACGTGCCGCTCGTCGACCTCGACGCCGAGGCGCGCCTCGTCGACGAAGACTTTCACGACTTCACCCATCTGCGCTCGGAGGACGCCATGCGCCGATACGAGGCACGCTTGGCCGCGCTGATCGCTCAGACGCTCGACGCTGCCCGACCGGCCGGGGGCCAGCCATGATGTCACCGCGCGTCGCGCGCGCCCTCGGGATCGCCGTCCAGATCATCGTGCTCGGGCAGCTGCTCGTCATCGCGCTCGGCGGCCTGTACGCCGCCAGCGCAGGGGCGCGCGTCTTCCGATACGCAGGCTTCTGAGCGCATGGTCGGGAGCGCCTGGTTTTGGCTCGCGCTGGGTGGCCTGGTCGCCGTGGGCGCGCTGCGGCCCGCGCTCCGAGGTCCGCTCACCCTCGCTGTGTCGCTCGCGCTGGTCGCGTCTTGGGACTGGCGCGCGTTGGCGGTTCTGGTGCCCGCGTGGGCGTTGCTCGTCGCCTTCGGGCCGAGGCTCGCGGCGGGCGGTCCGACCGGGCGTCGCCTCACGTACGCGTTCGTCGCGGCGCTGGTCGCGCTGCTCTTGGGCTTCAAGCTCACCTTCGAGGGCTCCAGCGTCGCGGCGCCACTCGGCCTGTCGTACTTCGTCTTCAAGCTCCTGCACTACACGATCGAGGTCGCGCGCGGCCGCTTCGCCCCGGCGCCGCCCGCCGCGCTCGCGCGCTGGCTCTGCCTGTTCCCGGTCTTCGTCGCCGGCCCTATCGAGCGCTGGGACTCGTTCCGCGATGGGCACACCGAGCGCCTATCCCGGGATGACCTCGAGTTTGGCCTGACGCGCATCGTTCATGGCCTCGTCGCGAAGTTCGTGGTCGCCGAGATGGTCGGGACACGCCTGATGGCCCTCGTCCCGTTCGCGACGCTCGACGCGAGCCTGCCGGCGATCCCCACGTGGCGACTCTGGGCGGCGCTCTTCGGCGTGGGGGTCTACGTCTACTTCGACTTCTCCGGCTACTCGTCCATGGGCCTCGGCGCGGCGAGGCTCTTGGGCTGGCGGCTGGCCGAGAACTTCGACCGCCCGTGGCTCTCGACCAACGTGGGGGAGTGGTGGCGGCGCTGGCACATCTCGCTCTCGGGCTGGTGCCGCGACTATGTCTACCTGCCCGTCCTCGGGCTGACGCGCCGGCCCATCGTCTCAGGCTACGCCTCGATGCTCATCATGGCGTCTTGGCATCACCTGTCGGTGAACTGGCTGCTGTGGGGGCTCTACCACGGCTCTTGCCTCGGCATCTTTCAACTCTGGCAGCAGCTCAAGCGGCGCAAGAAGTGGCGGCGCACACCGGGCCTGGCCGAGCGCATCGCGCTGCGCATCGTCACGGCGATGGTCATCGTGGCGTCCTACGCCTTCACGACGACCAACGCGCTCGGCCCGGTCGTCGGCCTCGAGGCCCTGTGTGCGCTCGTGGGGCTGCGGTTTCGCTGATCGTCGGATCCGGGCCGCGCGCACGCTCACTTCGAGCCTTGCGCATCCGGCCTCACCCTGCTAGAAGGCCCGCGCCATTGGGAGGCTCAGCATGTCCCTGACGTTGACGAAGAGTCGAGCCCTGCTTGCCCGCGCCGAGCACCTGCTGCCCGCCGGTGTGAACAGCCCGGTGCGCGCGTTTCGCTCCGTCGGCGGTGACCCGCCCTTCATCGCGAGCGGGCAGGGCGCGTGGCTGCAGGACGTCGATGGCAATCGCTACGTCGACTACGTGTTGAGCTGGGGCCCGGCGCTGCTTGGGCACGCGCACCCCGAGGTTGTCGAGGCGGTGCGGGACGCCGCGGGCCGCGGGATGAGCTTCGGCGCGCCCACGGGGGCCGAGGTCGAGATCGCCGAGGCGATGCAGCGCTTCTTCCCGAGCCTCGAGATGATGCGGTTCGTCTCGAGCGGCACCGAGGCGTGCATGGCCGCGCTCCGCCTCGCGCGCGGCGCGACCGGGCGCGACACCTTCGTCAAGTTCGAAGGCTGCTACCACGGGCACGCCGACTCCTTCTTGGTCAAAGCCGGCAGCGGCTTGGCGACATTCGGCATCCCCGACAGCGCGGGCGTCCCCGCGGAGCTCGCGAAGCACACGCTCACGCTCCCCTACAACGACGCCGCGGGCTTGCACGCCCTGATGGCGCGCGAGGGGCACCGCATCGCCGCGGTCATCGTCGAGCCGGTCACGGGCAACATGGGCGTGGCGCTCCCGAGCGCCGAGTTCCGCGCGGCGCTCGACGCTGTCCGGCAACACGGCGCGCTGCTGATCTTGGACGAGGTCATGACGGGCTTCCGCGTATCGCGCGGCGGCGCCCAGCAGTACTACGGCATGACGCCAGACCTAACGTGTCTGGCCAAGGTTGCAGGCGGCGGGTTGCCCCTGGGCGTGTACGGCGGCCGGGCTGAGCTCATGCGCCACGTCGCGCCGCTCGGCCCCGTGTATCAGGCCGGAACGCTCAGCGGAAATCCGCTCGCGACAGCGGCGGGCCTGGCCACGCTGCGTCTGCTCGACTCGCCGGGCTTCTTCGAGCGCGTGGACGCCGCCACGGAGACGCTGTGCGCGGGCATCGAGGCGCTGGCTCAGAAGGCGGGCGTCCCCGTCACGGTGCCCCGCGTCGGCTCGATGTTCACCGTCTTCTTCGGTGAGCACACGGTCACGCACTTCGAGGACGCCAAGCGCTGCGACATGGGGCGCTTCGGGCGTTTTCATCGCGCGCTTCTCGAGGCCGGCGTCTACTTCCCCGCGAGCGGCTACGAGGCGTGCTTCGTCTCGGGTGCGCACGGGCCCGCAGAGATTGAGCACACCCTCAAGGCCATGGAGGTCGCGCTGACCCGGTGAACCGCGACATCGAAGACAAGACAAGGCGCGCGTACAACGCGGCGCGACACACAGGGCTCGGGATTGAGCTCGCGGTCTTCTTGGTCGCGGGCGTCTTGGGCGGTCAGTGGGTCGACGACCACTACGCCACGGCGCCTTGGGGGTTCTTCGGCGGCTTAGGCCTCGGCATCGCCGGGGCGGTTCGGACCATTCAGCGCACTCTTCGGGCCCTCAAGGCAGACCAGACACCATGACGGACGACACGACTCAGCACGAAGACGCGCGGACGCCCCAGGGCGCCGCTCCGTCGCCCGCCAGCGACCCGATGCTGGCGTTCGTGGTCAAGTGTGCCGCGGCGCTCTTGCTCGTGGGCGTCGTTGGGTCCGTTGTTGCTCAGCCGGACAACCCCGCGTTGCCCCTGAGCTTTGGCTTCGGTGCCGCGCTGGCGCTCATCAATTTCTGGCTCTCGCGGCGCATCGTGGCTCGCATGGTCTCGCAGCGAGACGGCGGCGGCAGCACGGCGGGCATGATGGTCGCGAAGATGCTCGGGTTCTTTGGTCTGGTCTACGCCGCCTTCAGGCTCCTGCCCGTCGATGAGATCGGGTTCACCGGGGGTCTCTTGGTCGTGGTACTCTCAATTGTTTTCGGCAACGCCTTCGGACCGAGGGCGCGCGTGGAGAGTCAGCATGGGTGAGCACGATATCTGGTTTGACTTGATCCCCGGGGTCAAGGACGCGAAGCACGCGCTTGCGCACGCCATGGGCACGACGTGGCTCAATGGCGAGGAAATTCACGAGCTCAACCACGTGGTGATGGCGCTCTTCATCGCCGTTGTAGTCATCCTCACGGGGGTCGCTTACCGGAAGCGCGTCGCCGCGAGCCCCGACCAGGGCGTAGTGCCCGAGGCCTCCTTCAACGCCCGCTCGATCATCGAGTCCGTGGCAGACGCCGTGCTCGGGGCACTGACGGGCGTCATGGGGGAGAAGGCGGCGCGACGCTACCTGCCGCTCATCGGCACGTTCGCGCTGTTCATCCTCTTCTCGAACCTCAGCGGCGCGATCCCGGGATTGCATCCGCCGACGTCGAACTTCAACACGACCGTGGCCTGCGCGCTCGTCATCTTCTTCACCGTGCACATCGAGGGCGTTCGCGCCAACGGGATCGCTTACTTCAAGCACTTCTTGGGCCCCGTGTGGTGGCTCGCGCCGCTGATGTTGCCCATCGAGCTGTTCAGCCACTTGCTGCGGCCCGTCAGCCTCGGCGTACGTCTGATGTGCAACATGTTCGCCGACCACACGCTGCTGGTGGTCTTCCTCGGGCTCGTGCCTCTCGTGTTGCCGCTGCCCGTCATGATCCTCGGCTTGCTCGTGTCCGTGGTGCAGACCGCGGTCTTCTGTTTGCTCTCGGCCGTGTACATTGGCATGGCCATCGAGCATCACGAGCACCACGATGACGGCCACGCGCCGGCTCACTGATTCGTCTCCATCGCGTACCGCGCCGCTCAGGCGTCTGAAGTCAGCGCGTCGGCCCCAAATGGGGTGGCGTAGGAGAGAGTAGAGGCGGGCAACCGCCGCGCTGGCCCAGATGATGAAAGCGACCGTGAGGCGCACAACCCACCCTGAAAGGGATTTGTCATGCAGATGTCCAAGGTCTTCTCGTTCCTCTTCATCACGCTCTTTGCCCTCCCCGCCTTCGCGAACGAGGGTGGCGGCAACCCGGTCGCGGCGCTCGCGGCCGGCCTCGCCATCGGTATCGGCGCGCTCGGTGGCGCGCTCGCTCAGGGTCGCGCGGCTGCGGCGGCCCTCGAGGGCATCGCCCGCAACCCGGGCGCGGCCGACAAGATCCAGACCCCGATGATCCTCGGCCTCGCCCTCATCGAGTCGCTCGTGCTGCTCGCGTTCGTGATCGCGTTCCAGCTCGTCGGCAAGGCCTGAATCAGGCCGCGCACCGCGCCAGCAGGGCCAAGAGCTCGCTGGTGAACCGATACGTGTCGACGTAGTACCTCGCAGACAGGTAGTTCGCGTCGAGCACAGTGAACCCGTAGTCGCCTCGACGCGGGTTCTCCCGTCGCAGGAGCCTCGGGCCGCGCTCAAACGCGCGCGGATCGCCCAGCGCTTCGACGACCTCGTC
>Ga0164295_10003963_pt1 | contig 11800 bp, 7 predicted proteins | sample GEODES006metaG_FD_111798 | JGI IMG/M metagenome (GOLD analysis project Ga0164295, IMG submission 111798) | Oligotrophic lake water microbial communities from Sparkling Lake, Wisconsin, USA - GEODES006 metaG | ecosystem: Environmental > Aquatic > Freshwater > Lake | place: USA: Sparkling Lake...
CTGTCGTTGCGGTGGGTTTCGACGAGACGTGCTTGCAGGCGTGACGAGGGCTTGACGAGCCGCTCCATTTGAGGCTGAGCAGCACCTTGCTACGGCGTTGTGTTGAGCGCCACGATTCTGTCTGTAAAGGAAAGGGCTACTGCCGAATCACACACGTATTACCCGCCCGACGCGACGGCCACGCACGTTGAAACGTCAAATCATCGAGGTGAGTGCGGGTTGATCGCGACGAAATGAATGCGAACTGTCGACGCGTTGATTGCGTCTGCAATTTTTATTAGCCTCCACGTGCGATCCTCGGCACAGCGCCCGTCTCTATAGACACAAAGTGCTGTGCGCGCGAGGAAGAGCGTGGCGAATTAACAAGGTGCGAACGAGCCCAGGAACGCGGCGAGCGGAGTGCGCCTGCGCCAGCGCACGAGGATCGCTCTGCCCGCAGAGCGCGCAGCCGTCTTTCCAAACCTTCCACGACCTGACTGATGTTCTGCACGCCGGCCGCAGGGCGGTAGTCGCTCTCCTCCTCTCACTATTTCCAGAGAGCGCAATGGAGGGAATGACGATGAGCCAGCGCATTCAGGCGCAGCAAGCGCAAGCACAGGCGCAGGCCCAGATTCAGGCGCAGCAGCGCCTCCTGGAGCAGCAGCAAGCTGCCTTGGCCGCGCAGCAGCGGCAGCTGCTGCAGCAGCAACAGATGATGCAGGCCCAGGCCCAGGCCCAGGCCCAGGCCCAGGCCCAGGCCCAGAAGGGCGCTGGCCCGCCTCCGATGCCTGACGGCAGCGACGGCAAGGGCGGCAAGGGCAAGGGCAAGGGCGGAGGCAAGGGAGGAGGAGGTAGGGGCAGGGGACAGGGCGATGATCGGCAACCGCCGCCAGAGCCGCCACCCTTGCAGATGGCGCCGGCATCCTTGACGATGCCGCCGATGCCGCAAATGCCGGCGATGCCCCAGATGCCACGAGGCCTCCCACCCATGCCCGATGCGGGCATGGGCCACCTCGGGATGCCCACCGCTCCGCCGGGGATGACGGGCCCGGGCGTCGAGGATTGGAAGGAGGGGCTCGCGTTGCCTCCGAAGGACATGCGTCCGAAGACAGAGGACGTGACGGCGACCAAAGGCAACGACTTCGAGGACTACTTCCTCAAGCGCGAGCTGCTCATGGGCATCTTCGAGGCTGGCTTCGAGCGCCCCTCACCCATCCAAGAAGAGAGCATCCCGATCGCGCTCGCCGGGCGTGACATCCTGGCGCGCGCCAAGAACGGCACAGGCAAGACCGCGGCCTTCGTCATCCCCGTGCTCGAGAAGGCGGATGCGTCCAAGCCTCACATCCAGGCGATGATCCTCGTGCCCACGCGCGAGCTCGCGCTCCAGACCTCGCAGGTCTGTAGGGACCTGGGCAAGCACCTCGGGCTCGAAGTCATGGTGAGCACCGGCGGCTCGTCCCTCAAAGAGGATATCCTTCGCTTGCTTAACACGGTGCACATTATCATTGCGACACCGGGCCGGCTGCTGGACATGTGCGAGAAGGAAGTGGCGAGCATGAGCCACTGCACGATGTGCTGCCTCGATGAGGCCGACAAGCTCCTCTCGTCGGAGTTCCAGCCGCTCGTCGAGAAGCTCATCAACTATATGCCGCAGGAACGGCAGGTGCTCCTCTTCTCGGCCACCTTCCCCGTGAAGGTGAAGTCCTTCAAAGACAAGATGATGCGAAAGCCGTACGAGATCAACCTGATGGAGGAGCTCACGCTCAAGGGCGTCACCCAGTACTACGCCTTCGTCGAGGAGAAACAGAAGGTGCACTGCCTCAACACTCTCTTCTCCAAGCTTCAGATCAACCAGTCGATTATCTTCTGCAACTCGGTCAACCGTGTCGAGCTGCTCGCGAAAAAGATCACCGAGCTCGGGTACTCGTGCTTCTACATCCACGCCAAGATGCTCCAGGCGCACCGCAACCGCGTCTTCCATGACTTCCGCAACGGCCTCTGCCGTAACCTGGTCTCGTCCGACCTGTTCACGCGCGGCATCGACATCCCATCTGTGAACGTCGTCATCAACTTCGACTTCCCCAAGCAGGCGGAAACGTACCTGCACCGCATTGGCCGCTCGGGCCGTTTCGGCCACCTCGGCCTCGCCGTCAACCTCATCACGTATGATGACCGCTTCAGCTTGTACAAGGTCGAGAAGGACCTCGCCACCGAGATCAAGCCCATCCCGGCCTCTATCGACAAGGCGCTCTACGCCTTCGGCGCCTAAAGCGCGCGCTGGCCGCCTCTCGGCCCACCGGGTCGAGTGTGCAGGGCATCGATGGCGCGCGTCGGTTTCAAGGGTCGCTTTCCTTCGACGCTCGGCAACCGCTGAGCTGCGCGTGCGCCATTTTTGTCCCCCCAGCAAATTCCCCCCTGCCTTCTCCTCCCCCTGGCTCCCGCCACACCCGCCGCCTTCTGGCGACTCGCGCGGGCGCTCGGGACGGCGCGCGGCTCTCTCACTCTCAATCCTGGGGAGAGCTTGGCGCTCGCTCCAGCGCGCGCGCGACCCGTTGCCACTCCCGCCGTACGCGCTGATACGTCGGCGTGCGCTCCCGCTCTCCCTCGGCTAGTTGTCGAGGGAGTGTGGCTCGCGCACGTCGCTCGAGAGGACGCGCGTACGGCACCGCAAGACTTCTGACGCGCAGCTCTGCTGCACGTCGGCTGGCTCTGAGTCAGGGACGGCCCCTCGCCCACCCGCTGGCCGCGCCACAATGCGTAGCGGTGCTACTGCGTTGGGCAGTGGGAAAAGGCCATCGGGCGCCGAGATCAAGCGTGAGCGAGGAATGCCTACTGAATGTCCTGATGACGTGCTCAGAGCGTAAAATGAACGAACGTATAGAAAAATGGCAACACAGATTTCTTTCTTTTCTCGATTTTGATCAACGTGATCTGGTCACGCGTGTACCTCGATCGCAGCGCCGCGCGGCTCGCATGGCAAGGCCCGGCGGCGCCGGCGGGCGTGCGGTCCGGGTCCACGCTCGGTCGAGTCTCGAGACAATCAGACAAACATTCTAGGCTCTTCTCGCCCTTTTCATAGCATATCGTGCCCGCCGTTTGCCCAAGCTTGCCTCGTGTCGAGAGAGGCAGACGACGAGGGCGTCCCGCGCTGCAACGAGGCACGAGCCGCAGCCGCCTTGAGACCCGCCATCAGGTTCGCGGCTGCCTCTGTTTGCGCGGCCGAGGGTGCGTTGGCGACAGCGCTGCCGCCGTAACAGCCGTGACTCGAGAAGCTGCGTGGAGGCGTGGGCGCCAGCGGAGGCGCGGCGGGCGCCAGCGTTCGCGGGAGCAAGGGCGGCAAAGGGAGCGACGACGGCGGCGCTGGGAAGGAAGGCGCTGTCGGCACAATTGGCGCACACGGCAACGACGGCATAGTGGCGTTCTCTTGCGCCTTCGCCCTCGCAAGTGCGGTAGAGACCAAGGTCGCCGCTGCCGCCGTTGGCCGCGCACGCGGCAGCAGCGGCTCCTGCGGCAGTGGTGGCGCCTGCGGCAACGATGGTGGCCGCGGCGGCATGGACGGTGGCGGCGGCGGCGGCATCATCGATGTCGATGGTGTCGGCAGAGGCGTCGGGCGCGTATGCGGCGTGGCGTGGATCAATCGCGATGGCACCATGTTGCCGGCTTGCGCCGCCGACGGAGGGGCGACGGTGCTGAGCGAGCGCGATACGGGTGTCGGTGCGGGTGCGGCCACTGTGGCCGGCTGCTGCTGCTGCTGCTGCTGCTGCTGCTGCTGCTGCTGCTGCTGCTGCTGCTGCTGCTGCTGCTGAGGCGGCGGTGGCTGCTGAGGCGGCGGTGACTGCTGGGCAGCGCCGTTCTCGGGCCGATCGAGGCTGTCGGCGATCGCGCGAGCGCTCGAGGCCACGAGTTTGGTGAAGCTCGGCGGGTTGGCCAGCGTCCGATACAGAGCGATCGCTGAGAGGATGAGGGAGAGCGACGCTGCAATCGTAGCCGTCACGAGGATGACCTGCGGAGTGTGGCCACTCGTGAGCAAGGAGGCACGCACGCTCGGGTCCCGCTCGCGCGTGCGCTCGCGTACCTGCAGCTCGGGCGAGAGGGTGGCGTAGGAGATGACGAGGACAGGTTGAGGAGGTGGGGGAGCCTCCATGAACAAATTGAATTTTGAAGAACGGAGCAGATTCACAGAAACATAATATTTCGAGGTTGCGCAGCGGATCTCGTCCTGCGAGGCGAGGGGTCTTTTTTCCCCCTTTCTCTTTACGGAAAGACACGCGGCGCGAACTCGTGCAAAGGGGTCAGTGCAAAGGCGCTGACCCCTCACCGCACCCGCCCGCTCCTGGTCCCCAAGGCGAGGCCGTCGCGGCTGACGGGTTCGGTATGGGGCGGGAGGAGCACGGAGAGGGGCATGGCGGCGGTCACGGGCAGCAGGGCCACGGGGGCATCCGAAAGAGGCCGGTCGACACGCAGAAGCGACTCCCGCTGATTCGCTCGACCAAGGAGCTCGAGCTGGACGAAACCAGCAAGGTCGACGCAGCGGTGGTGAGCCACGTTCCAAATTTGAACCCGAACACCAACTTTTCGGCCCGCGAACCGCACGTGGACTATTCCCTGGGACTTCAGACGATTCGCCGCGCTCGGGGGGGCGAGAGGGTCAGAGGTTCCTCGCGTCGCGCGTGACGCGCGCGCTCGTGCGCCCGGCAGTGGCCCCCAGGCCTCGTCAGCGCAGACCCAGCCTCGTCAGCGCAGATCCGGCGCGTAGTGGGCCAGAGCGGCGTGCGCAGGGCCTGCAAGATCTGCGCTGTGGGGAAATGGGGGCGGCTAGGGGGATATGCGTTGCACCCCCCCCCAGGCCACTAATCACGAGCCTGACCACTCCGGGATATGCGTTGCATCGCCCCCCATGCCACTAACCGCAAGCCTGACCACTCCCCTTCTCGCCTCCGCGCCTCAGGACGAGGATACGATCAACACCGTCGCCGAGCAGACCCGGTTGAAAGACATCCCCGTGCCGATCTCGATCGCGCAGGTGCGCGTCGATGGTACCAACTCGTTTATGATGCCTACCGAGCAGATGCGGTCGCCGGCGCCGACGGAGCAGTGGCCCAAGAGCACGGGCGAGTTTGCGGATGACGACCGCATCGACTGGGACATCGATCCCGCCGGCTTCCGCTTCCTCACGCTGCTAAACAAGGGCGAGAAGGGCTACGCGGGGCCGCCGATCGAGGAGGCTGTCTTCGAGAAAATCATCGACCGCTTCGAAAAGTCCGTCCCGCCGACGCTGCAGATGCCTGAGCTCGCGGTGCTGCAGGGCCGGCTCGCCCCGCTCGTGCCCGACGCGTCCGTCATCGACGTCGCCTACGGTTGGTGGCTCGAGCGGCGCAAGCACCTTGCGATGCCGCTCGTGCGCAAGTTCCGGCCTCCGCCAGAGCCCGAGGACCCGGACACGACGGGCGTCGCCTTCCGGCCGCGTGAAAAGGAAGGCGTGCGCAAGGCGCGCTCGAACAACAAGAAGACGTATAACCTCATGGCGAGCCTTCACGATGAGTTCTCGCGCCTCAAGAGCCTTTGCGAGCTCGTCAAGCGGCGCGAGAAGCTCAAGCTCGAGTTCCATCAAGCGGCGGGCGAGTACACGGAGGCAGCGCACCGCACGCTGCTGCACCGGCTGCACCGGCAGCGCACGGGCCAGGGCGGCTGGAAGGACGACCTTGAGGACGACGGCGGCGGCGTCCGACCGCCCGTCAACCACAAGAAGGGATCGAGCGCCGGGTCGAGCGCCATGGCCGCTATGGGTGCGAGCAGCTCGATGGTGGGGCGGCCCATGGGGGCGAGTAGCTCGATGGCGGGCGGCGCGCGGTCCATCGACCAGCGCTCGCACCACAAGAAGCGGCTGCCAGGGCCGGGGCGCCCGCCCAAGGACGGGATGCCGCCGGGACCGCCCACTGCGGGTGCCTCGCGACCGCGCGACCGCGATCGTGACCGCGATCGCGACCGGCACCGGCGCGCGAGCGTGCCGCCGCCGCCGAGCAGTTACGCTGGGCTTTACCTGCGCCCGTCGGACGCGAACGAGGTGATGCCGAGCTACGAGGACATCGACTCGGAAGAAGAGGCCTTCAACCAGATGGTCCTCACCGTCGACACGCGCAAGCGCGACGAGCTCGCCGCCTTCCTGCCGCGCCACCTGCGCGACGTGCCGCCGCCCGACGAGGCGGAGGATGCGCCGGTACCGTACTCGGATGCCGCGGGCGCCGCGGCGGTGCTCGACGACCCTTACGGCGGCGACTACGACTCGCCCACGGGGAGCAACGTGCGCGGTTGGGGGGGCGTCGGCCTCTTCGGCGGCCTCTCGCTTGGTGCCGCCGCCGAGGCGGCCGCAAAGGCGGCGGCAGCCGCCAGCAGCAGCAGCAGCAGCAACTTGGGCGCTACTCCGGCGCCGGCCGCCGCGCCCGCGGCGGCGAGCAGAGACTTTGCCGCATCGTACGTCTTCCAAAGCCACGCCTGCTGTGAACGTTCACACCAAAGCCACGCCTGCGAGCCACCAGTGCGGCGCGGGCAGCCGCTGACGGTGGTGGCACGTCTGCGCATCGGGCGGGGCGGCCGCGTCCTCATCGACCGCGGGCGCGGGCTCGGCGGTCCGCGCTATTCTCGCCCCTGCTATCATACCGTCGTGGCCGAGCCCAGCGGCGGCAGCGGCAGCAGCAGCAGCAGCGGCGGCAGCGGTAGCAGCAGCAGCAGCGGCGGCGGCAGCAGCAGCAGCACCAGTAACGGGGTGAGCGCCGCTGCAGGCGCCGCAGGCGACGCATTGCCGTCGCCCGCCGCCGCCCAGGGCGGCGTCCGACCCGTCATCAACGCCCCCCCCAGCGGCGGCCGAGGAGCAGGCAGCGGCAGCGGCGGCAGCGGCGGCCTCGGCGGCAGCAGCAGCCTTCCGCGCGTCACGTGGGCCGATGGAGGCGCCGTCGGCAGCGAGGCGAGCGACGGGCGCTCGGTGCGGGCGCGGCCGGCGCTGTCGTCGTCCGCCCTTTCGCACATGCTCACCAGCGGACGTGTTTGCCCTGACCACCTGCTCGAGGAGGGCATGGACCCGGATGCGGCGTGGCGGCGCAACGAGCCGGTGCCCATCAAGCGCGGCCCTCTCCTCTTCGACTTCAGCTGGCTGCCCAAGCCGCAGCTCGGGCCGGCGGCCGACGGCCCCGCCGTTGCGCCGCCCGCTGTGGGCCAGAAGCGAAAGGCCGCCGAGCTGGGCGCCGACGCGCCTTCGACCAACGGCGTCGTCTGACCGTGCGGAGATGCGCCAGTCTCTTGGGGGGGAAGCGGCCGCCGCGCGGCCGCGTCCAAGGCGAGCCGGCGCCGCACGCTTATGGCGTTTCTATCGGTCTCGTTATTCTATTCTAAGGCGTGCCGGTGCACAGTTCATCGCCGAGGAGCACGTGGGCTCGGCGCTTCTGTTGTATTAGGTATTTACGTCTCAGTACACACAAAACTTGCTGTCCTTGCTTTGCGTTACCGCGATCCGAGTGCCTACACTTCGACAGCACTCAGCAGTGTCAGAACGCGTGACAAAGAACGCTGGTTTCCGATATCTGTAGTTCTGTACCGATTCGACATTACGTACGACCCATGCGCCCATTGGTTTTGGTACGACCGCGCTCGACCCGCCGTGAGCGTTCGACCGGTATTTAGTCCGGGTAGACCGTAGATCCCGCGATCCCGCAAGAACCATCTCGATCGTTTCGCACGCCCCCACACTGGCGCAAATCAGTCTGGACCAATCGCTCCGCATGGCCGCATGCACACTCCATTCGTTACCGCCTGCAGCGCTCGTCGCTCGTCGTCGCGCACCACCGCTCCTCCCCTCGACGACCCCCCAATCGCAATCCACTTCGCTCGCCGCGTCGCCATTGCAGTGGGCGCGCGCTTCACTCATCGTCGGCGGCGATGAAGCGGATGATCGTGCGCGCCGAGTCGACGAACCACACGTCGAGCTTCTCGTACTCGTCAATGCAGTGGTCGAGGTCCTCGCGAGTGCGGCCGCGCGAGAGCACCTTGGGCAGGATGTCCGCCACGTGCACCGCCGGAAGGCCCGTCTTCTGCGAGTGCTCCCGGATGATGTGGTACACAGTCGAGATCGGGTCGTCGCGCTTTCGGAGCTCATCATCCTCATTCTTCGTGTCGAGAACAGACGCCTTCGAAAGTGACATGAGGCGGCGTGCCTCGACGATGTCTTCACGGGAGACCTCATGCGCGCACCGTAGGCGCGCGAGCGCCTGCGAGAGACGCAGGATGGCGAGCAGCGTGCGGGCCGAGGTGAAGCCGAACGTGGCGCCGTGGATCAGGCTCTCCTGACGCATTCGAATGTACTCGTCCACAATGTACGCGGAGACCTCTTTGGGCACTCGGGGCTCAAACTGGCGCGCGTGGCTGATCATCGCGCGCATGAAGGGCGCGTCGAACGTCTCGAACTCAAGGGGCGGGTGCTCCTCGTACCTGCGCTCGGACGCAACGCAGGCGCAAGTCAGGCGCAATCAGAAGGGGCCCTAGTCGACGCAATCAGAGGGGCCCTAGTCGTGTACCGGTGGACATACGCCACGTGCTCGGCGAGTCGCTGGTCGTGCTCGCGGTCCGGCTTGTCGAGAAGGAGCCAGAGCAGGTCGAAGCGGGAGAGGAGCGCGGCAGGCAGGTTGATGTTCTCCTCGGGCGTGCGGTGCGGGTTATACTTGGAGAAGACCGGGTTGGCGGCCGCGAGCACGGAGGTGCGAGCGTTGAGCGTGGTAGTGATCCCGGCCTTGGCAATCGAGACGGTCTGCTGCTCCATCACCTCGTGGATGGCGGTCCGGTCGCTCTCTTCCATCTTGTCGAACTCGTCGATGCAGCAGATCCCCATGTCGGCGAGCACGAGAGCCCCGCCCTCAAGCACGAGCTCGCCTGTCGCCGTGTCGCGCGTCACAGCAGCGGTGAGACCGACCCCCGACGATCCTTTACCGGTCGTGTACACCGCGCGCGGCGCAATGGTGGCGATGTGCTTGAGGAGCTGCGACTTGGCGACTCCGGGGTCGCCCATTAGGCACACGTTGATGTCGCCACGGATCTTCATCCCGTCCTCCATCTCGCGCAGTCCACCACCCACAAGCAGCAGCAGCAACGCCTTCTTGACGTCCTCGTGCCCAAAGATCTCGGGCGCGATGGACTGCGCCATCTTATGGTACAGGTCCTCGCCCCGGGTGGCCTCGAGGACCTTCTGGCGCATCTCCTCGCTCGGCGTGTGGTCCGTGTACGACTTCTTGTGCTTCTCAACGTGCTGCGCCTCGAGGTACGTGTCGGTGATCAGCCCCGCCTTCATGCCGCGGAAGCCAGTGTACGGCATGGGCAGGAAGATGCCCGAGACTGTGACGACGTCGCCGGCGGAGCAGCTGCGCGTGAGCTCGCCGTACAGGTGAATCGTGAGCTGGCGCGGCACGTGCCCCACGGGCACCTCGTCCGCCTCCTCCTGGATCTTCACCTCCTGGAAGCGCACGAACTTGCACCCGCGCGTCTGCAGCTGCAGCCGCCCGTTTTGGCAACAGTTCTGCGCCGGGCACGTGAAGAGCGGCATGAAGGAGCGGCCCTGCACCTCCTGGTACACCTCGAAGCCGCCCTTGGCGCACGTGTACGTCGCCACCGCGATCGATGGCTTCACCTCCGCCACGCGCGTCACGATGCCCTTGACGGTGAGCAGGTTGCCGATGGCGTTTGCGCGCACCTTGCGCAGCGGCACCGAATTCTCCTTGACGCGCGGTATGAGCATGACTTCGTACCGCCGCTTGAGCGCAGACGGCACCTGCTGAAGAGGGTCGTTCGCCTCGGCATCGCCTGTGCTCGCGCGCTGCAGGCGCGAGCGCAGCAGGATGTCAGCAACGTCCTCGTCGGCGTGCGTGTCGACGGTCGGCTCGGGCATCACGCGGTCAATGGCGTCTGCGAGCAGGCGCTGGTAGCGCTTCGCGTTGCTCTTCATCTGCTCGCAGAACTCGTCGCCGAGCGCGGCGTGCACGTCGTCGAGGTCGACATACACGACCCGCGAGCGCCGGTTTGCCACCTGCTGCAGCATCTTCCGGTACTTGTGCACGCGCTCGCCGTCGGAGTCGTCCTCCTCGTAGTCCTGCAGGAAGTTGACCAGCTTGTCCGTCTGCTCCGCATAGTTCGGCCCGCCCGAGTAGGAGCCCGAGGCTGCGGCGTCTGCCATGGCGCGCTGTCGCAATGCGCGCGCTGTCGGCGTCGGTGTCTTGGCGCGAGTTGGAGCTGTGAATGTGAACCACCTTTACCAAACTTTTTTCTAACATCCATCATACGCTTCATATCGCCGCGTGGCGACGGGCGATCCAATAGGGGCAGCGAGACCTGAATTTTTTTGATCAAGGTTCTGTGGAATTTGTAAAGATGTCGACCGTCGGACCGCCCGCCAGAATCGTGGCGCCCTCGGGTCCCGACGAGGATGTTGACGTACGCGCACGTGCTGCTGCCCGCATTCACGGCGGGCCTCGTCGTGCCACTTTCTGCGTCACGTCCGGCAACTGCACTCGCTGGTATATCGCTCCCACGGGCTTCCGGCGGCGGCGTCGTCGACCTCGGCGCGGCACTCGCTAGTTCCTCAGACGACGCACGCACACTGATTGTCCTTGGCACATACCCAGCCGACTTTAATATGATCGAATATTCGCAGCGGCTGCGCCACTACCTGCCCGCGCTGCGCGCGCGCGGCGTCTCGCGTTTCCTCCTCGTGGTCAACGGTGAGGCCTCAGCATGCACTAAGCTGTGCGAGCTGCTCAGCCTGCAATCCGAGGTCGAGGCGCTTGCCGACCCCGCCGGCGAAGCAGGGCGCGCGTTCGGCGTCTCGCGTGGGTGGCGGCCAGACGACGAGGGTCTCAACCCGTTTTTCAAGCTCTATCTCATGCTCTTTGGTCTCGGTCCGCCGGCCACGCTGCCAGCCGTGATCACCGGCTACCTCGGCAATCCGTCTGGCCGGCGCGCGTGGATTGAGACGGCGCTGGTGCAGGGGCAGCGCGCGGGCCGGTGGCCGGACACAGTGTTCGACCTGAGTGGCCCGACCCCACAGAACGCGTTTGACGCGCTCCCGCTTGTTGGCGGCTGGGGCCGCCGACCGCTCGAACTCGCGACGCTGCGGCTGCAGAACCTGAAGATGAGCTTTGACCACTGGAACGAACTGAAGCCAACGGACGACCGCTGCCTGACGCAGTTGGGGGGGTGCGCAGTTGTCGGCGCTGGAGGCGAAGCGCTCTACTCGTGGGTTGACAACGGCATCTGCGATGTCGCCGACTTCGACGACATGCTTGCCGAACTCAAATGACGCCCATGATACAGTATGACGCTGGTCGCCCGCGCGGCTGCGGCCGCCGCTCATCCGCTCTGCTCTCGCTTGAAGGTCATGATAGTCGAACAGTTTTGTCTATCATCACTGTCACCGGCGGAGCCGGACTGCGAGACGGTGGAGGAGTGAGCGCGGGGAGTGGCCGCGAAACAACTGACTGACTGACTGTCATGCACTGACTGCCCAACAACTGCGGAGCCGTCCTTTGAGACGGTGTGTTGTAAGCGCGGGGGGGCCGCGACGAAACTGACTTGACTTGACTTCTTGACCGGCAATAAACACGAGCACACCTGTGGGCGCGGGGTCGCCGTCGCGTCCACCGCACCATTGCGTGACGTTGCGTGCGGTTGAAGGCCGAGGGTAGAGTGCGGGATTGGAAATTTGGACGGTGGACATGGACCCACCGTGCAACATCTCCAGGTGCGCCACGGATCCGGACTACTGCGAGCAAAACGTGCACTCTGTGAA
>Ga0164295_10003964_pt1 | contig 11799 bp, 16 predicted proteins | sample GEODES006metaG_FD_111798 | JGI IMG/M metagenome (GOLD analysis project Ga0164295, IMG submission 111798) | Oligotrophic lake water microbial communities from Sparkling Lake, Wisconsin, USA - GEODES006 metaG | ecosystem: Environmental > Aquatic > Freshwater > Lake | place: USA: Sparkling Lake...
ATTACTTGATTTTCTGCATATCTGAGAAGGCGATCGCAATATGTCCTGTGTTGCAAACTCCAAAATTCTGATTGATTAGCGCAAGGAATTACAGCCGTCCAAGGTAAATTTCTACTCATTAAAACCTTTGCAGCCAATTGATCTGAACCTAAAGCCATACCAACAAAAAAATGATTTATCCCCATGTCTAAAGCTAAGTCAATTGCTATATTGATTTGTTTGGTGATATCAGGAATTTTTCTATGACCTGTAAAGCAAGCAATTTTCTGAGAATATAGTTCTGGGTATTCTGGCTCATATTTAGTTTCCTCAACAGATATACCATGAGCTTCAATTGTTTGAGCAATATATTTCATCATGAAACTACTACTAAAGACCACAACCAAAAGGCGGTAGCACAGAAAAAATGAAATAAATCCTAACCTTCGTGATGAAAGTTAGGATTCCAATTAATTAAAAATCTATTTCTTCGCGGATTTGCTTATACCGACGTAAATCGTTGTGATTTCTTGCTGCTATTTCATTCAACTTTTCAAGAGCTTCATCAAGGTTCTGAGTGTTATAAGTACAATATTGTCTACCCTTTTCAAATACACTATAAAAGCCTGTTAAACCAATACTTTTGCCATATTTTGTCAAATCCTTACACCATTTGACATAAAGGTTATTGCCTACAGCAGCTAATTCATGCTTGATTAATTCATCCTGTCTGATTCTATTACCTCTAGCAATCGCTGAATTTAAAGCTTGCTGACGAGATTGAGAAGAAAAATCAAAATCTTCACTTAAAACTAGCTTATCATTGAGATATATGTCGTAAGAAAATACATTCATTCTCGCTGATTCACGATAATACTGACGAAGATTACGGATAGGACCTTTTATTTCTGGATGCTGGTAAAACATTCGTTTAAACCTTTGTAAAACATTAAAAACAAATTCTCTTCGCGGTAGCGTTATAGCAATAAAAATCATGAAAAAAAATAGTGATCGCCTCTAATCAAGAAAGCGATCACTATTTAAGCTATTCACAATTTAATAAACTTGTCTGATAGTCAAATTTAATCTTCCTCCAGATTTAAGAAGATTAGATGTACCAAGAATTATGCCTTTAATGCCATGATAAAACATCCTAGATTCGCCATGTAGAATCAAGATATCGCCACTTTTCAAGATAATCTCTTTGGTAGGATCTTTTCTACGTTTACCACCTATGAGAAAGATTCCATCATCACCTAAACTAATACTAATGATTGGTGATTTTTGATTAACTTCAGTGTTATCTTGATGAAGTCCTAATTTACTACTCTGAGTATAATAATTAATTAAACAAGTCTCAGGTTTATAGTTATAATCTCCAACTTCTGCTGCTAGAGATTTAACTAAATTTCTGATGACTCCTGGAATTGGCTGCCAAGGTTTATTAGTTACAGGATGTTTCTCATCATACCGATAACCATTTTGATCAGAAATCCAGCCAACTTTACCACAGTTAGTCATTTGATAATTAAAGGGAGAGCCATTTTTCATTGTGGGACTGAAAAGAGGCGATCGCTTACCAATTTCTCTACAATGTTGTAAAATTTCTTGTTGTTGAGATTCGGAAAGATATTGTTGTAGATGTAGCATAAAGATGTCCTAAAAAAATAAACTAAATTCTCTTAGCGGTAGCTGCAATATCGTAAAGAATTTAGTAATTCATTAAAAAAAAGCCCCAATTCCTATAGGAATCAGAGCTATTAAAAATCAAAATCTATATTGTTGCTAAAATCTGACCAATTTTGTCATAGATTTCATTGTCAGAAATGCTTCTAAATTCTCTGTTTTTAACGTAATAATTACCATCAAAAATCATACATTTATCGTGATAATACAAAAATATGTATTTATCGGGATAACATGATACTAATTGTTCTAAATGTGGTTTGATCACTTCATTGAAATATTTAGTATTTTCTGCTAATTTTCTGAATGCTGCTTGAACAGGTGTTTCACCAGGTTTTCTATCAATCGGCTGTTGTTTAAATTTTCTTACGAACTTGACCATTATTTTTCTCCAGTTGTAATTAACAAAAAAGCTTCTAACCTCATATAGAGATTAGAAGCTATCAAATCAATCAATCAAATATTTAGTATGGAGGATACCCATATTCATCATCTCCATCTTCACTTTCTTTAAAGCCATTCGTTTGACTAGTCTCATAACCAAACTCTCTAGCTTTCTTAGCTGCTACTCGTTCTTGAATTAGTTTCTTCTCAGAATAATGTTCTGATCTGACACTTAATAATTCATCAATGGTAAAACCTAAATCTTGGATAAATTCAATTAATTCATCTAAAGATTTATTGTGAATTGGATCTATTTTCCATTCATCACCAAATTCTGTATTATAACCTTCTAAGCCACGTTTATAATTAGGATTATCAAGCTTATGCTGTTCCCAACTCATAACTCGAATAGCATCCAATAAAGTTAAACGTTGCTTTTCGATAACTTGAACTTCTTGTTGAGATTTTGTGACAAATTTAATAGCCATCATGAAACTCCTAAAAGAAAATAAAATGAAAGAAAAAAAGAAAAGGAATCAATTGACTCCCAAAATCTCTTCGCGGTAGCGTCCATATTCAATAAAATGCTGAAATAAATATTCAATAAAATTCCTAGTAGCACTCACAATAATTTGCAAATGCTACCAAAATAAAATCACTTATAATACTCGCTATACGCCTGTTTAAACCAATCTTGCTGAATTATCCAATTCACACACCTAATAATTCCATCCCCATGACATTGCAAAGGACTACACCAACAAGTTAAGATTACATTTACACCCTCAAGAACTTTAAAAATCATGTTTTTAGTTGGTGTTACGAAAAAATCAATAACACCAACTTGTTTTGTTATTACATCTGCACTAATTCAAAAACTGACTCAGCTATTAAACCTCTGACTTTTATCTCCAATGGAAAGCTAGGATGTTTGACACGCTTGGCTTCTCTTGGAGTTCCGTCGTCACCTTCAAAATATCCATTATTTAATGCAACCCATTCAGCAAAGTTTTGATATTCTGAATAAGATTTTAACCCGATATAGGTAATAAAGCTCTTGAATCCAGAATCAGAATCAGGCGACTCCTCCCAGTGAAAGCGATTGCTGAAAGTTCCGACAATTGTAATGCGATTCCTACGGAGCGCTTCGCTATCACTAAGTTTAATTGTCAAATAATTACCATGAGGTGAAACACTTTTTACTTCACCTTCAATTCCTGCAAAATTGATTCTGTTCATGATATAATTCTATTATTACTAAAACACCCTAAATAACAGGGAATAGCCTCTAACTATTCCCATTTTTTCAATTTCAAGTATCCTAGCTATCGAGCCATTTCAAGTTATCTTAGAATGGCTTGTTTCTTAGCGGTATACACAAAACTTTCTAATTCTAGCTGGATAGAAATTGCAGACTGTTCAAGAGAATCGCTAGGATATTTTGCGGATAAGTTTCTGATTTTCTCCAATATTTCTGCGACATCATTTTCAAGCATCTTCAATATATTACTATCCATTGATGGTTCAACTGATTTAACTAATTTCATGGCTCTAAACAACAACAGCAAACTCTAAAGGCGGTAGCACAGAAATAATTTTGCTATGATTACTTGTATTGATTACTTTGCTGGAATTGGTGCGTGGGAATTGGCTGCTGAAATTCTTGAACAAATTTATGGTTATCAGGTTTTCACAACTTACCAATTTGTAGAGATTCTTCCTTCTGCTCAACAAGTATTACGTTCACACTATCCACTAATTCCTATTCACTCTGAGATTAAAACTTACACACCGCCACAAAATATAGATGTCTACTTCGTTTCCCACCCATGCACAGGCACATCTAACGCAGGTAAAAGAACCGGACTTGCACACCCAGAGTCAAACTTATGGTTTGAAGCCCTCCGGTGTATCTGCATTGGCAAGCCCAAATTTGTCGTTATTGAGAACCCTGAAGGATTTATCCATAGAGGATTACGAGCGTGCATTGGAGGACTCAGAATGGCAGGATACTCTACAGAAGTTGAAATTATCTCGGCATCGCAGCTTGGCGCACCCCACAGACGAAACAGAGTCTTTGTTATTGCCCACACCAACCACTTATCCTTGCAGCAACGGGAAGGGTGGAAATGCTGGGATGAACAAATTGGAATGGACATTGAAACAACAAGGTCGTTTGGAGAGCGATAGCGAAGCGCTGCTGCAAGCAGTTCGCAAGCTTTCAGTCAAAGCAGCACTGTGGATGATGCAGTTCCCCAATGGTTATCTGGATTGTCTTATTCAGGGTGGTGGAAATTCAATAAACCACCGTTAAATTGTGGAATTCCTAGAAACACACCGGGACGTAGGGAAGCAATTAATTTAATTGGTCGTTCAATTGTGCCGTTGCAAGCGGCAATTCCTTTGATGAGAGTAAAATACTTGGCAGGGTTGCTATGAAATATACTCCAGTTTCCAAGTACATTGAGACCTATACTGTAAATTCCAGAATAGAAAATATTATGAGTGTCTACCCTAATCCCCAAGACGAATACGAAAGTATCCCTATTGACCAGCCCTACCAAAAATGTTTATTAGAACTTAAGGATCTTTTACGTTCGCGGTATTCTTTAATTTTTCTATACAGCAAAACTGTTGCTAGAAGTCAAGAAACAGGAAATTAGAAAAACAGGTGTTTTAGAATATTATGCTCCTCAAGGACAGGGACTAAAAGGTGTAGGTGGATTAGAAAATGTCAAAACCTGGGTTGAGAGTCGTAAAATTTGGTTTGAGCAAGATTTAGAACCAGAAATGCGCCCAAGAGCTATTTTACTAGAAGGTTTTCCTGGTTGTGGTAAGACATTCATTGCCAGAGCGATCGCTCAAGAATGGTGTATGCCACAAATCAATTTTGAAATTTCCCGTCTCCAATCTAAATTTGTGGGTGAATCAGAAAGTAATACATTCCAGGCTCTGAGAGCAATTGAAGCTTCTGCTCCTAACATCTTGTTTATGGATGAAATTGAGAAGGCTTTTTCTGGTACAGGTAGCGATACTTCTGGAGTTATTTTATGGGTGCAGGGGTGTCCTTTTCGCTGTCCTGGTTGTCAAAACCCAGACTTTTTGGAATTTCGTATCAACCAAGTTGTCACAGTAGATTATGTGTGGCAAGTCTTTCAACAGTTACCTGACTTAGCTGGTATTTCTTTCTCCGGTGGTGAACCCTTCGCTCAAGCAGTAGCTCTGGCAGAATTAGCCAATCTAGTTCAATCCATTGGTAAAACAGTGGTTTGCTGGACAGGATACCGTTTAGAACAACTACAGTCAGGTCATGTTAGAGGTGCAGATCGTCTATTGCAGCACGTTGATCTATTAATTGACGGTCTTTTTATACAACAGCAATTAAGTGATAATATGTTGCGGGGTTCACATAATCAAGAGTTGCACTTTCTATCAGGAAGAATTACAGAAGCAGACCTCAAAAATATTCCCCGTCAAGAGTGGATCATTAATGATACGCTTCTGACTTATACGGGGTTTCCTATTCAGGGTGAGGCAGTGGAGCAGCAACTTCTATGAGTGTGATTATACTTGGTGATAGGGCAGTTGGTAAGAGCAGCATGATCTTAGGCTTGTGTGAACCGTCTGCACAAGAAAAATATGTTGTTGTTGATCCCGATGATTGCAGCAGACTTAAAGAGGATCTGCTTGGTCTTGATGGAAAGATAGTGGCTACAGAAAATCCTATCAATTTACATTCACTCACAATATATTTAAGGCTATCAAGACCTAGAGAAATTATGGTTGATTTGATTGATACTCGTGGTGAATTTTGGGGAGATATAAAGGCAACTGAGAATCCTGCTGATAAATTTCCCAGTGCCTATCAGGATTTTATGCAGAGAATCAGCCAAGCTCGTTACATTATCTTAGTTCTGCACCCATATCAAGAGTTAGTTAGAGATCGCTATTTAAAATCTGAGTCTAATCCTCTTGACAGAGTAAATAGAGAAAATGATTTGTATCCCCGTGAAGTGTGGATCGGAAATCTGAAAAGAAATCTCGAAACACTGAAAAATAATTGTAGTTCAGCCCAGCATTTTTTTATTTGCCTTCACAAAGCTGATCTTTTTTGCAATTACAAAGAAGAGAGTGAAAGATGGCAATATAATCCATCAGGGTGTAATAATTTTGGTGCTTATTTAGATCGTATTTACCTCACTTACTTTAGTGTCGCTAAAGATGTGATTAAAGAGTTTAACGCTAACAGAAGAGGACCTTCTAAACTAAGTTTTTTTATTACTACGAAGAAAGACCGAAAATTGTTAGAAATTCCTTGGTTGACGTTGGGAACATTTCCTGGTGTGGGAGAGGAGATAAGTAGATGATACCTAAAAGCAAATCCATTTCTTTAGAAATGTGTATTATGGGGGCTAGAGGTTCTGGTAAAACGACTTACCTAGCATCTTTACTTGCTCCCGGATTAAAGGAACAAGATGGAAATACTATTAAAGAAGGTGGAGTCAAAATAGAAAACCTTGTAGATATCATTAATAATCGCATTAGACAAAAGCAAACAGTAATTCCAACTGATTTGAGTGAAGAATATGAGTATAGATTTGATATTGCGATCAAGAATACTAAACGTTTTCGTCAAGCAGGAAAAATAAAACTGATTGCTAAAGACCTTGCTGGAGAAAGATTTGATCGGATTGTTGATGCTTTTATTAATCCTGGTAACTCAAAATCTCCTAAAGAAAAAGCTAAACTTGAGCAGGATGTTAATAATTTTCTGAATCAATGTTTCACGATAAAGTGTTGGATGTTTATGCTGACGGAATGGCAAACTGATAGAGACGAAGAATTTATGGGAATTTTTAAATTCTTATGTGATCGCATTGATGAGAAAAGTAATTCACAACCTATTCAGAGTCTGCGCGTTGCTGTTGTTATGTCTAAATGTGAACGCGGAGAAATTTGGGGAGGTCGTCTAGATCCAGAAGCTGATTTATTTAAAATCAGATTACCTAAGACCTATAACTTATTAAAAGACAGATTAAAAAATAAAGTTAACTTTTTTGCTTGTTCAGCTTATGGTATTTTAGGAAAAAATGATCCTCGTCCCAATCTGTTTTATACTGAAGATGATGGTAATCATGCTGAGTATCGCGCCCTCTTGCGAGATTACAACAACTGGAATCCTTATGGTGTAATTGAACCAATTTACTGGCTGGCTACAGGAGAACATTTACATAATGAATTTATCTAATTTTTTTAACTTTCTCAGTGCTACTCCTATAAATCTGCCAGGTGGCGATGTCCGCATGGTTGGTACTCGTGATGCGGGTAAAACTTCATACCTAGCAGCACTCTCTGTCTGTTGGCAAGCTGAAAGCTATCTGGAAGGACGCATTATTTCTGTAGATCCCTATGGGCATGGCGCAGAACATCTTCAACACAGTGCTGAGAATATATTAAAAAATGGCATACCAATGTTAGCAAGTGAATATGCCGATTCCTGTAGATTTTCAATTAAATTGAAACCAAGATTTTTAATGAATCCAATAGCAACAATTCAGAGAAAACCTCTTAGACTCAACATATCTATCACCGCACCTATGGGAGAATTAATTGAAAATTTGATTGCTGGGAATTTTACTCCAGATGCTCTCAATGATTGTGCTTCTGTAGTTGGTTTAATGATTATGCTAGATAGCACTGCTCCCAACCAACGAGATGGCGATTAGGACTAGCTAATTCCAATGAAGATGACTTGATTCAATTACACAATCAGGCTGTTCAAAAAGCAGAAGAATTGGGACTCCCCATTGCATGGGCTTGGAATGTTCGCGGGCTTAATTTTCCAGAATTTTATATTGCGATTTGGTGTGCAGATGAACCTGCTAAACAAAAGATTGAAAGTGATTTAAAACGAAAAAATGTTGCCATAGATCCCTTACCACCAATACCCGTAAACGGTGTTCTGATAAAACCCAGGCCAGTTCCAGATGATTTGGAGAAGATATTAGATGAATTTGTGCAATTGGATAATAGTGAATTCAGTAGCCAAAATCGTTTAGAAAAAGCGCGTGCTATTATTAAAATATTGTGTAATGGCGAAAATATAGATTGGAGTAGATTTTTTACACAAGAAAATCAATATATAAAAGATCTCAATCAAGATCCACCATCAGAATCAGTTAGATATTATGCCTTACTACCTCTTTTAGACCCAGCAAAAATTATTGAATGGCTAAATTGGTTACGAGAATCAAAAAATCAAAACTATATAAAAATTTCTTTTGAAACACAAACATTTATATATAAAGCTTGTAAAAATGAAGAAAAGGTAGAGATTTCTAGCCGTATAATAGATGGTATTTCATTTTTATTTAATGAATTATTTGATGGCAGTAGCACAGATATAGATATATATGAAAACTGTAGATTTCTGTTGATAATTCACAAAAATAATAAAAATAATATTTGGGCTGAAAATATAAATAACTATGTTTCCAAACTTGTGGATTTTATGGTAAGGAAAGCAAATAATTTCGGGACTACAGAAATCTTGGGTGGACAAACCACACAAGATTTCTTTGATAACATAAATGATAATATTTTCCATGATCAACAACATTCCGCCAACAGTTATTGGATTGAACTTGTTGGATGGGGAGTAAATAGAAATCACGCTGGATTTAGTGATTTAGCCAAACTTCTTCATCAATTAGTAAATACTGAACTTAACGGTATTATATATTTTTTGAATCTTTATGACAAGTCTCTATTAGATGTTAATCTATTAACAGCGATTTGTTATCAAAATAGTGAAGGAAGTATACCATATAGTGTTTTCTGGAAAGTTGATTTAGATCGTAAAAAAAAGATAAATACAATTTTGCGATTTCCTCCACGAGAAAGAGGAGCTAGTTTAAGGAAATGGGTGCATCGTATTATGGTGGGTGGTTTGACTTTAGGTATTTTATTTTCATTAGTGCAGGGATTTCCTAAATTCTTGACTTCCATCTCTCAGCATTGGCAAAGTTCTTCGCAACTATCTTTAAAAGAAAGTTTTGAAAAGTGTAGAAATATTAGTAACGATCAGTCTTCAGAAACAAATAAGCAAATACAAAAATGCAGAAACCAACTAAAAAACATACTGAAAAATGAAATAAATAAATTTGATAAACTTAATCCAAAAAATCAAAAATATCAAGTAATAAAAAATTCCATAAGAGAAAGCGAAAATTACAAATATATCATGACAACGTATATTAATCCAAGTGTTGCTAATCGACTTAAAAATCCTGATGAGGATAATCCTAATAAACCTGATGAAACTTATAAATATGTTTTAATTATTCTTGAATACTTGAAACAGTCTCTTGATGGTCAAACGTCTTACGACAAAATAATCCAACCTTTAGAACGTTGTGCAAAACAATCTGAAGTAAAAAAATTTAAAACCTGTATTTCTGAAATTGAGAGGTAGAATATGAAACCTGAAAGACTACTCCTATATATCCTATCAGGTATTGTTTCTGCCTTGATAAGTTGGGATATTGCTCAAATTATGTTGGGACTAGCGCGAAGTATTAGTGGTGGAACTTTACCATTTAGACCGGACTTTATCTTATTACCTGTTCTAGCCTTTTTCTTTGCCATTACTATGGTGGCAACAGAAATTTTTCTGAGCAACCCTACCCGATATAGGAATAATTTTCAAACACTACGTAGTTATTTTTTAAAGACGATATTATCTGCGGCACTTTCTGGTTTATTTGCTGCCATTTCTACTTTTATTCTCTATGAAATGACACGCTTATCTGCTCAAGATGTGAAAATTATTGCCTGGAGTATTGTTGGTTTGTGTACAGGTTTGTGCGAAGGTTTAAGTTGGCGATCGCGCAGTACCCAAGGTTTAACTGCTAAAGGAACTAAGAGAATTTATAACACCATTGTATTTGGTAGTATGACTGGTTTTGCTGCTGCCATACTCACAGAGCAATTATCTCAAAATAAAGTCTTTCCATCTACATACAATGAACCAATTAGTTTTTTCATTTTCGGTTGCATTTTAGGAGCATTTCTCAGTATTGCTACCTCTCCAACCTTTCAAGTAGCTTTACGTGCAGGTGAAGGACTAGAATCTATTAATCCAGAAAGACTTAAAGAGGATACAGTAAAACGTGAACGACCTAAACTTAAGCAAACAAATACACTGCAATTTGTAATTGAACCGCCAAATGAAGGACTAAATTCCAAAGAGGCAGACGTAATCGAAGAAGGTTTATCTATTCAACTGCCTATTGGTAAACCCATTACCATTGGTGGTGATAAAGATAATGATGATATTTATCTCCCTGGCATCTTTAAAACTCTTCGTGAGTATGAAGTAACATATAAACAAAAGGATGCCAAGCAAGCAACAGAATACAAAACTATCCTGACAGTTACTTCTCAAGAAAGAAATTTTAAATTTTCTTCTCCAGAAAAACTTATCCGATTAAATAACTTTGGATTTCAAGCTGCACTTTCTTGGCAAGAGTATTTGGTTGTATTAGCTATCACCAGTTTCTTTGCTATTACATGGTTTTTCATCTTCTTGCGGTGGAGTAGTCAACTTAGAAATCAATTGGAGAAAGTATCAAAACAATAATTAACTCATCTCCACGACTAAATTAAATCGCTTAAATTTTTACTTGGAATCCATGAGCATTACAATAACTATTAAAATCTGTTATTAGTTTTCTCTCTTTTGGAAGAGATTGTTGGATTGAGTTCAGAGAATCATGCCCAATCTTCGGATTTTTCTCCACTTTACCTGGTTCAAGAAGATTTGATCCGGCTGAGTTATATTTTCCGTATAATTCGGAAAACTTATCTTTATAGTCAAAAAGTAAATTGTCGTTAAATAAAGATTGCTCGTCTATTGATTTAACAGATTCATGTGCAAATTTTTGAAATGAAGATAGAGTATCTCTATCAAACTTGGGATTATTTTTAAATGTTTGCCTTTTATCAATAACAATTTGCATAACTTGGACGAATCTCTGACATTGATCCTTTGTACTCTCAGGAGGTGGATTACAACCAGCTATAAGAAAAATACTCGCTAAGGCTGGAAAGAGGTTAAGATATTTTACTTGAAAGTGAAACACAGCAATACTTCAAATTTATAGGGTCGCCTATTATTTTAAGTTAAATCTACTCACTTTTCCAAGTTATACTAAATAAATGAATTTATAGAGAAGATAAAACAGATGGCTGAATATACCCTAATTATTCGGGATTCATTTTCTGGAAACAGAGAAATTCTTGTACATTCTGTATCCTTAACAGGAATATTTGAGAAGCATCCAAAAGACTATTTTGAATCTAAAACAGTAGGGGCAACTAATCGAGAAGCTTTACATAAAAGTTTACAAGAAAAGCTAAATAGACCCAAAATCTCTACTGATATTTTGGATCACATTATTCACGAGTGGTGCGAGGGTATTAAATTTTACAAAAGAAATTTTATTCTGTCTTTAGAGTTACCTTATACTCAAACATCTACCACCCCAAATGTCAGAGAAATTCATAGTTCTCCTGTGCCAAATCAGACAAAAACTCCACCCGCTACAGCAAGTATGACTAATTCACCTACAAAATTGGTTGATGTAAAAAGGAGTAGCACAAATTCTCATCATACTAATAAACAGGAGGAGAATAAGCAGGATACTAAATCTACAACTCCATCACAACCTATTGAAGAAACAGAGTTGC
>Ga0164295_10003967_pt1 | contig 11794 bp, 10 predicted proteins | sample GEODES006metaG_FD_111798 | JGI IMG/M metagenome (GOLD analysis project Ga0164295, IMG submission 111798) | Oligotrophic lake water microbial communities from Sparkling Lake, Wisconsin, USA - GEODES006 metaG | ecosystem: Environmental > Aquatic > Freshwater > Lake | place: USA: Sparkling Lake...
CGTCGCCTGGACACCGCCGCCCGCGCGGACGCTCTGACGCCCGGCCCGGCGCGGAGGCGCGAAGACAAGCTGGCCGATGTCGTCATCGAGGCTCAGGTCCGCGTCGCGCAGGACGCAGGTCGTCGGCTGCACGACCACGAACAGGGACGAGGCGAAGCTCCAGCGGCCGTGGGGCGTGTCCGACGCCGCCGCGGCCTGCTGCAGCGTCGGGCAATCCAGGCGCAGGTCGGGCCCGTCGAAGGCGTCCCACGGCGCGCCGCCCGGCTTTTTTGCCGGCGCGGTCACCTCGAGCGCGCTCACGGCCCAAAGCCCGCACGCGGTCAGGCCCCCCCCCGCGCGATCAGCCAGCGCTTGCTGCAGCGCGCCCGCGAGCGCGCCCACGACGGCGCCCGTGTCGAACCGCGGCAGGTCACCCAGCCCGTGCGGCCAGCCCACGTCACCCAGCAGGTCCGGGGCCGACACGCGCACGCGCTCTAAGGCCTGCCCCAGCGCAGCCGCTTCGCGCCCAATCGCGGTCACGCGCTCCGGTGCGGCCTTCAGGTCGTCGAGCAGAGGCTGCAGATCCGTCGTGAGCGTGAGCGCGTCGAGCGCCAACCCCACCATCGCGGCTTGATTGCCGTCGACTGCCCGCTCAGCCTTGCGCGCGATATCTTGCGCGAGCGACTCGATGCGGGCTGCGTGGCGCGGCATGGCCTTCACGCTCGCCTTCACGCGCTCGACCATGCGCGGCACCGACCGCACCGCCGCCTTCAGTCGGTCGAGGCTCGCCGCGTCCACGCGCAGCCGCCCGATCGCGCCGTCGTCGAGCGAGAGCGTCGACTGGGCCTTCAGCGCGTCCTCGGTCGCGAGCGCGCGGAACGCCCCCGCGACCTCGCCCGCCGAGCGCCCGCGGGCCAAGTCGCGACCCACACGCGCGGCCAGGTCGTTCAGCGCGTCCCCCGACCGGCCTCGGGCCGCGTCGAGCCGCTCGGCGAGCCACCCGAGCTGCGCGGGCTCGAGCCCGCGAAAAGGCTCCAGCGCCAGGCGCGTCTCCGGCGCCGCCACGGCGTCCACCAGCGCGACGCGCAGCCCGAAGAGCGCGCCCCGCAACGCCTGCACCGGCTCGAGCAGCGCCCGCACCTCATGGGCGAGCGGCGCGACCGCAGGCGCTGTGTCCCGCGCGTCTGCGCGCGCTGCGGTCGGCGCCACGGCCATCGCCGCGCAGAGCGCAACACCACACACCCAGGTTCTGTTACCCATGCGGCGAAACCTATGGGTTTCGTCGCTCCGCGTCGAGTCGGCCGCTTGATGCGATTATGCGAGGAGCGTATGCTTGTATGCATGCGAACCACGATTATTCTCGACGATGGACTGCTCGAAGACGCCAAGAAGTTCGCCGCCGCCCACGCACGCACGCTGAGCGGGCTGATCGCGGACGCGCTCCGCGCCACGATGGCTCGGGCGCAGGCCCCCGAGGCGGCCTCGACCTTTGAGCTCGTCACGTTCCGCGGAGATGGATTGAACCCCCCTTACGCGTGGGGACGGCTCTCCGATGTCCTGCTCGACCAAGACATAGAGAGCCTGCGGCCGTGATCATGCCGGACGTCAACGTCCTCATTTACGCCCACCGCGCAGAGTCCCCCGAACACGAGGCCGTCGGAGCGTGGCTTCGCCGGGTCCTCGACGGACCCGAGCCGATCGCCCTGTCCGAGCTCGTGCTCTCGGCGTTCCTCCGTATCGTCACAGACCGTCGTGCGTTCAAGACACCGACGCCGCTGGACGTCGCGATGCGATTCGTGGATGCAGTCGCGAGTCGACCCAATGCGCGGCGCGTGCGTCCCGGCGCTCGACACTGGGATATCTTCTCCGAGCTCGTGAGGCAGACAGGTGCCTCAGGCAAGCTGCTGGCCGACGCATACCACGCCGCGACGGCGCTGGAGCATGGCTGCGAGTGGTACACGTTCGACGGCGACTTTGCGCGCTTTCCCGACTTGCGTTGGCGTCATCCCTTAGCGCCGCTCCGCGTCGAGCTTTGACTTCTGGCGCGGCACGGCCGTCGCTGTCGGGAAGCCGTCGGGGTAGTTGAGCTCGGCGTCGCTGCGGCGCACATACAGCGGCTCGAGCGCGGCGAGCGCGGCGGGCGCGCGTCGGTCAAAGCCCACGGCCAGGAGCGCGACGCGGGGCGTGTGCAGGGCCTCGACCTCAGGCAGCTCGGCGTGGGGCACGGCGGCGCGCAGGGCGGCGCGGTGGGCCCACGCGCCGTTCCCCAGCAGCAGCGGCGGGCTGCCCGTCTCCGGCACCCAGCGGCCGAGCTCGGCGGGCTTGCAGCTCACGGGCGCCTCGAGCGCCGCGCTGTCCACAAAGACCTCGCCGCGGCGCGCGTCTGTGATGGCGTAGACAACGCGCCCCGGGTGCGCCACCGCGAAGGCGTGCGCAGTGGGCACGCCGTAGAGCGGCCGGTCGAGCGCCAGCGCCAAGCCCTTGAAAGTCGCCATCACCACGCGCAGGCCCGTAAAGCTGCCTGGCCCGAGCCCGCACACGAGCGCGTCGACTTGGCCGATGGTCGTGTCTGCGTCTCCGAGTGCGCCATGCACGAGCTCGAGCAGCGCCTGCCCTCGACCGCGCCCGCGCGCCGCCGAGCGCTCCGCGAGCAACGCATCGCCGCGCAGCACGGCTACGGCCTCTGTCGTGGTCGCCGTGTCTGCGGCCAAGATAATCGACGCCACGGTCCGCCTCAGAGCGCCGCGCCGAAGCGCCGCAACACGTCGTTGATGAGCACGAAGATCACGAGCGTGATGATGATCACCACGCCGATGCTCTGCACCACCCGATGCACCTGCGGCGGCGCGGGCCGGCGCATCACCAGCTCGATGCCCGCCATCACGATCTGACCGCCGTCCAGCCCCGGCACCGGCACGAGGTTGAAGATCGCCAAGCCCAAGCTGATGACCACCATGAGCTGCAGGAACTGGCTGATGCCAGCCTCGGCCGCGCGCCCCGCCAGGTACACGATGGTGACCGGCCCGCTGAGCTGCTTGACGCTCGTATTGCCCGTGAACATGCCGCCGACGGCGTACGCTGTCTCCTTGATGCGCGCCGGGATCTCACGGTTGGCTTGGTGCCACGCATAGGCCCACTGGTCGACGTTCTGCGCCCGCTCGCCCGGCACGGTGATGTCCGGCCGCGTGGTGAGCAGCATGCCGACGTCCCACTGCTTGGACTCCCCGAACTCCGGGTCGCGCCAGACGAGCATCTCCGGCTGCAGGGCGAACCGCAACGCCCGACCATCCCGCGCGACGTCGAGGATCTTGGACGTCTCGGGGTGGTCCCCAAGCTTGAGCGCGATGAAGCTCGCCAGCGAGTGCGGGGTACCGTCCACGCTCATCAGGCAGTCGCCCGCGCGCAGGCCGTTCGCCTCGCCGGCGTCGAGCGCGCGCGCCCGGCTCGCGGGGCCCGCGGGATCGACCCACGCCACGCAGTGTGTGGACGCCGACATGCCCCAGGCCGTCGGGCTGCGTTCGCCGGTGGGCGCGGTCACGTTCAGGCGCAGCCGCGTATGCACCCAGGCCATCTTGAGCTGCTCGCCGGAGTGGCTGAGCGTGCGCTCGAAGCGCAGCATCGGCCCCACGCACAGCGGCGCGCCCGGCTGCGCGGCGCACAGGGCCTCGGGGCGCGGCCCGGGTGTCCACAGCGGCTCGTCGAGCCAGCGCTTCGGGCCGCCGAGCACCCACTCGAACGCGCTCGGCGAGGCGTCGGTCGGCGTCATGCGCTCGACCTCGAGCGCCACGTTCGCGCCCGGAGCCACAGCCGCCAGCACCCGCTCGACGTCGAGCAGCCGCGGCGTGTCGACGCCGTTCACCGAGAGCACGCGGTCAAAGGTCCGCACGCCCCCCGCCGCGAGCGGCGCGTCCGGCCGCGTGATCGCGACGTCCCCCGCGAGGAAATCTCCAATAAATCCGAGCTTGTGCGAGCGCGTCTTGTAGCCCAGCGTCGGGTGCGTCTCGCTCCACGGCCGCGGCTCGAGCTCCGCCTCGACGCGCGTCCGCGCCTCGCCCCGCTCGACCACGACCCGCAGCGGACCCTGCGCGGCGTCGTAGCGCTCCATCCGGCGCGTGGTCTGCCAGAACGCGCTCACGGGCTCGCCGTCGATCTCAACGATCGTGTCGCCCGATTGGAGCTTGCCCGGCAGCCCCGCGGGCATACCCGTGTCGACCGCGCCGACCGTATTGCTCGCGACCTCGCGCCAGTCCTCGCCTAGGCCGTACAGCGGCAACAGGATCGCGAACGGCAGGGCAAGGTTCATCAACGGCCCCGCCAAGAAGACCAGAATCCGAACGAAAGGGGACTTGTCGAGGAGCGAGCGGCCCACGTCGGCGGGGTCACGCTCCTCGAGCGCGTCCTGGCCCGCCATCAGCACGAACCCGCCGAAGGGCAGTGCCGCGATGCGATACTCCGTCTCGCCGCGCTGCCACTTGAAGACCGCCTTGCCGAAGCCGATCGAGAACACGCGCACGCGCACGCCCACGGCCTTGGCCACCAGGAAGTGGCCCAGCTCGTGGACGGTGATGAGGACGCCCAGCAGGACGAGCGCGGCGACGAGCGTGGTCATCGACCCAGGTGCTCCAAGTAGAGGTGAACGAAGGGCCCTACGAAGAGCAGGGCGTCGATGCGGTCGAGTACCCCGCCGTGGCCCGGGATGAGCGCGCCGCTGTCCTTGACGCCCGACGACCGCTTGAGCAGCGACTCGAAGAGGTCACCCACCATGCCGAGCACCGCGCCAGCCCCGCCGAGCAGCGCAACGTCCGCGCCGGTCAGGTCCGACAGACCCGGCGCATAGGCCCGGAATGCGAGCGCGAAGCCCACGGCCGTCACCAAGCCGCCGACCGCGCCCTCGATGGTCTTCTTGGGGCTGATCTTCTCGTAGAGCTTGTGCCGCCCCAGAAAGCGCCCCGCGAAGTACGCGCCCGTGTCTTGTCCGAAGGTGATCGCCATGGTCAGCAAGACGATCCACTCCCCGTTCGGGCGGTCGCGCAGCAAAAACACGAGCGGGAACGTCAGGCCCAGATAGACCAGCCCGAGGGCGTCCGCCGAGAGCCGCCCCAAGCGCCCCTCGATGGGGTCGGGCCGGAAGAGGTGAAGCGCGGCGAGCGCGAACGCCGCGAGCGTGAGCGCGCAGGTCTGCGTGTAACCGGGCCAGACCGCATGGAGCGCCGGCCACGCCGAGGCCACGAGGAGCGCGCCGAGAAAAACGCCAAAATCGACGCGGTCGCCCTGCGGATGCGCGATGCCGCGGTACTCGTGGGCGGCGACGCAGAGCGCGGCCGCAACGACGACGCCAAAGACCCACGGCGGCGCGAGCAGCAGTATCGCGACGATGCCGACAGCGAGAACGACGCCCGAGAGGATGCGCGTCAGCATCGGGACTTCTCCGAGACAAGGGAGGCGGGCGCGCCGAGCTGCGCCGAGGTGAGGCCGAAGCGCCGCTCGCGCGCGCCGAAGCGGTCGAGCGCCTCGAGCAGATGAGTCCGGTCGAACTCCGGCCAGGCGACAGGCGTGAAATGCAGCTCGGTGTACGCGAGCTGCCACAGCAAGAAGTTCGAGATGCGCTCCTCACCGCTCGTACGAATGAGCAGGTCGGGGTCGGGCAGGTCGTGCGTGTCCAAGTGCCCCGCGAGCGCCGCCTCGTCGATGTCATCCGGCGCGAGCTCGCCCCGCGCCACGCGCTCCGCCACGCGCCGCGTCGCCGCGACCAGCTCCTCGCGCCCGCCATAGCTCAGCGCGAGCGTCAGCACCATGCCGCGATTGCCGGCGCTCCGCTCCATGAGCTCACGCAGCGGCCCGCGGACGAACGCCGGCAGCCGGTCAATTTGCCCAATCGCGTTGAGCCGAATGTCGTTGTCCAGAATCTCGGCGCGCTCGCGGCGCACGTACTCCAGCAGGAGCTGCATGAGCGCCTGGACCTCGGTGTCGGGTCGCCGCCAGTTCTGCTCGCTGAACGCGTAGAGCGTCAGGTGCGACAGCCCCAGCTCCCGGCAGGCCTTGACGGTGCGATGCACAGCGTCCGCCCCCGCGCGGTGCCCCTCGACACGCGGCAGACCACGCTCCACGGCCCATCGGCCGTTGCCGTCCATAATGATCGCGACATGTCTGGGCCGAGCGGTCATCGACTCAGCTCGCGTTCGCCTGCTGCACAATCGAGAGCAGCTTGCCGATGGCGTCGATTTGGTCCGCGATGCGCGTGTTCTGCGGCTCAAGGGTCAGGGCCTGTCGCAGCCACTGCTGCGCGCCGTCCAGATCGCCGTACGTGCGGCACTCGAACGCCTTGAGCACGCGCCCGCGCCCTTCATTCGTCACGGCGATCTCCATGTTCTTCTCTTCGCGGCGTCGGCGCGCCTCGGTGTCGTAACGCAGCGTGCCGTTCCGACGCAGCCCCAAGTTGTACTCGTGCCGCTGCGACACATTGCTGAGCACCTTATAGGCCTCGCTGATGCGCTTGTAGACCGAGTTGATCTTCTCGAACGCGTGCGGCGCGACGGCCCGCAGCCGCGCGTGCCGGTCGGGGTGCAGCGCCAGCGACCGCTGATGAAAGGCCTGCTGAATCGCGGCCCGCTCCGCCTCGAAGGGCACGTCGAGCAGTTGGTAGTAGGTCGACGCGTCGAGCCGCTCGAAGAGCGCGTCCACAAGGCGCGCGAGGTCGCTGGGCAGCACCTTGAGCCGCTCGAGCGGCTCGCGCTGCGCGAGCGCGAAGTCCACCCGCTCGAGCAGGGCGTCCGGCGTGGCCGGCAGCGCGATGAACTGGTCGGCCCCGAACGCCGCGCAGTCCCCGGCGCCTGCGCCCGCGTGCGTATAGTGCGGGCTGGTGAGCACGAGCGAGAGCGCGGCGCCCGCCTTGCTCTTGCGCAGCATCGCGCACAGCACTGTGCCAGGAATGCCCGGCAGCGCCTTGCCGATGATCGCAACGTCCACGCCGTGGAGCATGCCGTGCTCGTAGGCCGCGTCGCCGTCTGCGAAGGCGTGCACCTCGAAACGCTCGCGCGGCAAGGTCGCGCAGATCGCGTCTCGCACCGCACGGTCGCCCTCGACCACGAGCGCGCGCCGCACACTGACCGCAGGCGGGGGCGACGGCGCCGCGACAACCACGCGCTTGAGGGCGAGCCTGCCGAGCGCGGGCTGCGTGCGGGTCGGTGCGCGGGTCTCCATGTGCGCCTCAGGCTCCGCGCTCGAACATCTGCGCGACCTCGTCTGGGGCATACCCGGCGGAGACTTCTATGCGCGTGGCCTGCTCGATACCCGTCGCGCGGTCGCGGGCCGTCACGACCACGATGCCGTCCGTGTCGATCTCGAATGTCACCTGAATCTCGACCTGCCCGCGCGGGGCGGGTGGCAGGCCGTATAGCTCAATCTCGCCGAGCTTGATGTTCTCGGCGGCGATGCGGCTATCGCCCTGAAAAATCTGGAGCCGGACCGAGGTCTGGTCGTCCATGCTCGTCGTAAAGGTGCGCGTGTGCTCACACGGGATCGAGGCGTTCCGCTCGATGACCACGTCGTAGTAGCCGCTGACCGTCTGCACACCGAGCGCCATCGGGGTCACATCCAGCAGCAAGGGCGCTCGGTGCGGCGCGGCCCCTGAGGTCGGCGCGCTGAAGTGGTCGCTGTCGAGCGACGCCCCCTGGAGTGCCGCGCCGATGGACACGACCTCGTCGGGGTTCAGGTCGACGAGCGGCGCGCGCCCGAAGTAGCCGGCCACCATCTCGCGCACCAAAGGCATGCGCGTCGTGCCGCCGACGAGCACCACCCCGTGCACGTCGGACGCCTTGAGGCCCGCGATCCTCAGCGCCTCGTCACACACCAAGAACGTGCGCTGCACCAAGTCTTGGCAGCGCTCGTTGAACCCCGCGCGGTCCAGATGAAAGCGCAGGTCGAGCGGCGCGCCGTTCGCGTCGAGCGCGAGCTCCGTCACGTTGACGATCGCGCGCTCCTTGGTCGAGAGCTCACACTTCACCTTCTCGGCCACATGCTTGAGGCGGTTGACGGCGAGCGTTTCGCCCTCGAGCCCGACGCCGTGCTGCTGCTTGAACGCCGCGAGCATGTAGCGCATCAGGCGGTTGTCGAAGTCATCGCCCCCGAGAAAGGTGTCGCCTGCGGTCGAAACGACCTCGAACACAGTGTCGCGCAGCTCCAAGATCGTCAGGTCGAACGTCCCGCCGCCAAAGTCGTAGATCGCGAGCCGCGCCTTGATGCCGCGGCCGTAGCCATAGGCGAGCGCCGCGGCTGTGGGTTCGTTGATGATCCGGAGCACGTCGAGCCCCGCGAGCTGCCCCGCGAGCTTCGTCATCTGGCGCTGCGTGTCGTTGAAGCTCGCGGGCACGGTAATGACGGCCCGCGTGACCGGGCGGCCCAGGTAGCGCTCGGCGAGGTCCTTCATGCGCCGCAGCACCATGCCCGAGACCTCGGGCAGGCCGTAGCGATGGCCCCGCGCCTCGATGAGCGGCACGTTGCCCTTGCCCTTGACGACCTTGTAGGGCGCGGCCTGCAGCGCGGCCTTGACCTCTTTACTGACGTAGCTGCGCCCGATCAGCCGCTTGGCGGACGCGATCGTGTTGACTGGGTCGACGACCTGCTCATGGCGGCACTCGTTGCCGACGATGACCGAGCCATCGCTCAGGAACGACACGAGCGAGGCCTGCACGCGCGCGCCGGACTCGTCTGGAATCACGTGCACCTCGCCGTCGAGGACCACGGAGACGCACGAGTTGGTCGTCCCGAGATCGATGCCTATGACGGGGTCGTGCTCAACCACGGCGGGAGCATAGCAGGTCAGGCCGCGCGTGTCTTAGCGGCTGCGGGGCGCGCGTGCTTCTCGAAGAGCGCCATCACGGCGCCCGCCCCCGAGAAGCCCACCGCCTCGTCGAGCAGGCGGCCGTCCTTCATCACTGCGAGCATCGGGATGCCGCGCACCCGGAACGCCGCGGCCAGCACCGGCTGCTCGTCCACGTTGACCTTGCCGACCTTGACCCGGCCGGCGAAGTCCGCCGCGAGCCGGTCGAGGACAGGCGCGACGGCGCGGCAGGGCCCGCACCAGGGCGCCCAGAAGTCCAGAATGATCGGCTCGTTCGAGCCGAGAACCTCGGCCTCGAAGTTGGACTCGGTGATGTTGACGGGAGAGGACATGAGAACCTCCGCTGGGGTGTGAGTGCGAGAAGGGCCTTCACCGTGGCGATGCGGCAACGCAGGCGGATGTGTCACGCGTTCGGCTGCAGGTCCGTCAGGCGGCTGCGCAAGCGGGCCCGCGCACGCGAGAGCCGCGTGCGGACCGTGGCCGCGGGCAGCCCAACCGCCTGCGCGATCTCTGGGGCTGTGTGGCCGTCTGACAGGGCCAGGAGCACAATGGAGCGGTCCTGCGCGCTCAGCGCGCCGAGCGCGCGCTCCAGGCGCCGACCGAGCTCCTGCCGCGCGCTCCCTGTCTCGGGATCGTCGAACTGCGGCACCTCGAGCGGGCCGGGCTGCGTGGCCGGGAGCACCTCACCCTCGGCGTCCGCCTCGGGCTCGTCCCGAAACGGCAGGTTCCAGCGCGGGTCGTTCTTCCGGCCGCGCCGCATTTGCCGACATGCGTTCGCGACCATGCGCAGAACCCACCCGCGCGGGCTGCCGGTGCCCCGAAAGTCTTTCAGATGCTGGCCCGCCGAGAGCATCGCGTCCTGCACAGCGTCCCGCGCGGCATCGAGCGTGCTGCAGTGGCGCCGCCCCGTCGCGAGCATCGCGGCGCCGTAGTTGCGGCTCAGCGTGTCGAGCGCCTGCACGTCCCCGGCCCGCATCCGGGCCGAGAGCGCGTCCACCTCCGTCGACATGTCAGCGTTTGTCGATACCATACTACATAGAATCACCACGCTTTCGCGGCTGACAAGGGGGACATCCAAGTCACGGCTAGGTTTCGCGATGCGAGACCTAGACGCCACACATCGACGCCGCGCGTGCGTCCGAGCCCGCGTAGCGCCGACGTGGCCTAGGTCATGCAAAGGCGACCTGACATGCTCGCCCTTCAACGCCTTACACCCCGCCGTTTGCTTCGCCTCGCCGCGCTCACTCTGGCGGTCACCGCCTGCGCCCAAGCCACGCCGCCCACGCTCGACGACTCAAGCGAGCCCGAGGTCTTGTCGGGGGTTGCGGGCCGCAAGCCGCCGACGAGCGGCGGGGCATCGATGCCGTCCGACCCCGGCCCGGCCCTGGGCGGCGCACAGCCGAGCGGCGCAGCGGCCGGTCCCCGCCTCATCGTCGACAGCCCCGCGCGCGGGGCGCGGGTCGAGGGCGGCAGTGTGCGCGTCTCGGGCCGCCTCGAGGGGAGCGCAGCGCGCGCCGTGACCGTGCAAGGCCAGGCGCTGCCGGTCGGCCCGAACGGCGCGTTCAGCGGCGACGTGCCCGCGACGGCCGGCCTGAACGTGCTCGTCACCGCGACCGACGACGGCGGCGTTCACCTCGAGGACCGTCGCGGCGTGCTCGTGTCCGCGGACGCCGACCCCGCCGCGCCGCTCGCGGACGGCGCCGTCATCAAGGTCGGCGCCGGCGGGTTTGCCCGGATCGCTGAGCTGGTCGCGCAGACGCTCAACGGCCTCGACCTCACGAGCCTTGCGAACGCGAACGCCGGCGGGGACATCCGCCTGCGCCAGTTCTCACACGGCCCCATCGGCCTCACGCTCAACCCCGAGGAGGGCCGCGTGGACGCCATCCTGGGCGTGGTCGGCCTGAACGTGGCCATCGACGCGAACGTGGACCTGCCGATCTTCGGTCGCACCGACGTGTCGGGCTCGATGAGCACGAACGCCGTGGTCCTCATCGCGAACCTGGTCGTACAGGCCACGCCCGAGGGCAGCCTGACGATCGACATCGTAGAGTCGGCCATCAGCCTGGGCGACATGCACTTCAGCGTCGATGGCATCCCGGACTTCATCCTGGACTGGTTCCGCGGCACGATCCGGGACCTCGCGGAGAAGACCATCAAGGACGCGCTCAACGACCTCGTCGTGCCGTCCCTCTTCGACCCGGCGTCCCTGAACCGCACCATCGACGTCCTCGGTCACCCCGTGGGCGTGGGCCTGCTGATGAGCCGGGTCGAGATGCACAAGGACGGGCTGGAGCTGTGGACGGACGTCCGGACCGAGGCCGAGGACATCGTGCACCCGGGCGCGGCCGTGCGACCGCTCGGCGGCATCCCCAACATGCAGGCGCAGTCGCACCTGGACATCGCGGCGTCGGGCGACCTCGTGACCCGGCTGCTCCACACGGTCTGGGCGGCGGGCGTGCTCGACCTGTCGCTCGACGAGAACAGCGGCATCGAATCGCCCATTCCGCTCACGGCCGCGCTGCTGGCGGCGCCGCTCGGCGCGGCGGCCGAGGGCATCGACCGCAACCAGCCGCTGCGCATCGGGCTGCGGCCGCTCGTGCCGCCCGTGGCGCGCGTCGAGGCCGGCGACAAGCCGCTCGTCATCGAGGCCGCGGACCTGCTCCTCGACCTGTCCACGCCGAACGACGGCACGCTGGTGACGGTGGCGCTCCACCTGGTCGCGAAGCTGAGCTTTGCCATCGCGCCGGACCCGATGACGGGGGCGCTGGGGCTGCAGCCGGAGATCGCGGTGGAGGCCCACGCGGATGTCGCCGAGACGCCGCGGGGCCCCGTCAACGAGGCGCAGCTCGAGACGCTGCTCCAAGGCATGATGGGCGCGATCCCGGGCTTCATCGCCGACCAGACCTTCGCCTTTGGCCCGGACGCGCTCGCCGTGCCGATCACGCTGACAGACGCCCGGCTCGAGGCGGACAACCC
>Ga0164295_10003969_pt1 | contig 11791 bp, 1 predicted proteins | sample GEODES006metaG_FD_111798 | JGI IMG/M metagenome (GOLD analysis project Ga0164295, IMG submission 111798) | Oligotrophic lake water microbial communities from Sparkling Lake, Wisconsin, USA - GEODES006 metaG | ecosystem: Environmental > Aquatic > Freshwater > Lake | place: USA: Sparkling Lake...
CGTTGGAGCCTCAAATTATCGCTTGGTAGCGAAAATCGCTCACGCCTATGCGAGATCTCAAGAAGAAGCGATGCGCGCTGCGCTAGTGGACCGCCAGCTCCAAGAATCTCACAGCTTTCCTAAGCATGAGACACGAATCAATGCTTATGAGGGTATCTGCGGCGCCGTTCTTTATGATTATAGGAAAGTTCACAAAAAGCCTGAAGTTCGTGAAGTTGTCGTTTCTGGGGTTCAAGGTGCCATTGCTGCTCGAGATGCAGTTGGAAGTAAACCAGGCACTGCAGCATCGAATAGCACAATCGGCAGCAAAGAGTTGGCTCACCCTGTTGAACCTGTTCGCGCTCCTCTAGAACTCGCCAAAGCTCCCTTGAACGATGGCGACCCTGAAATTATAAGACACATTCTCACGCAGACGCTGCCTGAATCACCAGCTGTTTGTAAAGCGAAGGCAGAATCCGCGATAGCGTTAGCATTGTCGTTGCCTACGTCTGCACTGCCTGTTACTGCTAGGAGAGATTTGTTTGCAATTCGAGCAAGGATGAAGATATATGAAATGGCTGGCCACGGAATCTCTGAATTCCTTGTTCCGCTCTCATTGGGAGACGCAGCAAAAGCGGCTGCAGCAGCAGCTTCGCCTATTTCTGCGGGATCCTCGTCAGACCTCGTGACTGCTGTGAGCAAATGTGTGACGAGCTCTGATCCATCACACTCTAGTCACGACGGAGGATGTCCGGAATTCGCAAAAGCCGTCTGCCTCCTTCAAATTCCGATGCACTGTAATGTTCCATTCAACGAAAAGGTCATGGCGCTTAGAGAGGCCATCAATGCGACTGAGAAAGCCTCGGCTGAGTTAAACGCGATTGTGGAAGCTGCTCGTGCTCAGGTACTACTCGTTGGCTCTGGCGGCAATCGCCCATCTCAACCTGCACCTGCTGCTGCTGCTGCCACAGGCAAAACAGCGCCAGCAGCTGGTAAGTCAGCATCAACTGCAGGTAGCGTACAAACACAAGCCCAGGGTGGATCAAGTGAATGGGGCGAAGGAGATCCTACAATTGCTTCCGTGCACTCAGTGTCGGGTACTCAACAAGTCGGGTTCCAAAATGCAATGGGTACGACCGCAACAGCCGCTGCACTTGATGCTAGAGCAGAAGAAGTATCACGAGATGTGACTGCTGCTTTGTCAGAGCTCTGGGCTAGGTGCTCGTCCACAGCCGTTGAGCTCGCTAAGCACTCCCAGCGCGTTCTTATTGACGCAAAACTAGCTCAAGATGCATTAGAAGCATCAATTCCCAAAAAGTCTGGCGCACCTGCTGGGAAGGGAAAAGAGAAGGGCGGTGCAGATACAGCTGTGTCTGCAGCGGCTGGTGCCGCAATAGCCCTCGCCCCTGTTAAGCTTAATGAGCCGGACCTATCACTTCTCGTTGACGCTCAAAGATGCGCAGCGTCTTCAATACGTCTTTCTCCTGTTCATTCGCTCAGGATCGACGAACTTGGCTCGTTATTTGGTCTTCGCGGTCACGACTATAGCGATTATAAGCTTTCCCTCGGAGCAGAGCATGCAAAGACTGTAAAGCGCAACGCAGAAGTTGTTGACGTTCATATTGGACGGGTCACTTTCACGCACAGATTCTACAGCGGCCCTGATGGAACAACAGTTGACGGCGCGACCGTCGGTGGCAAGACGAATTGCATTAAGTGGTGGTCAGTTGCTGAACTTGCTTGGGGCAGCGCTGTGTTAATGCTTGTAAACCCAGACCGTCAAAGCGCAATTGAGCAAGACCAGTTACGTCGAATTGCTCTAGATCACTTGGGCCACAGTGCAGAGTGGGCCGTCAAGGTGAGGGACTCGTCGCTTGTTTCGACCGCTGCATTTCTCATCTGGAACATCTGCATTCAAGTCAACCACTCATCTGCGACAAGGACGTGTGTCATTCCTTCAGCCACTCGTATATTATCTGCCATGCGAGAAATCGCTAAAGCACCTGGCCACGGACTTACTCATGACGCCTGTATTCTGAGAGCCGAGCTATACCGACTTTTGCTTCAATCGCTATCAGATGTTAAACTATGGGCTGAAGGTCTCAGCCTTGCGGAAGAAGCCTTTTCGAACCTCCCAGCCATGTACCACGACCGATTATGGATTCATCGACTTATCTTCAACTCAAAGCTTGGTCAAGACGTTACGCACCTGCTCACGTCTGTTTCGACAAAGTCCCCACTCCTGCAGGCACGTCTATGGTGTACCTTAGCGCGTCTGGCAGCCCTTCCAGCCGACCAGGGTGCAGCATACGTTGCAGCTCTCGAGAAGCTCCAGGGAATGTTTGCGCGAACATTTGTACTTATCGACTATGCAGAATGGCTCCACTCGGCTCGGCTGCCAGTTGAAGACGCTAGAGATGCTCTCCATGCAGCAGCTGACAATTTAATTACTGTTTTTGATCATTCGACGAAAGCAAATGATGAAGAAGTTGACGCAAAAAGTTCCGTGTATGGTTCCTCTGCGCATATGGGAAGCGTCGAAGGAAGTGGAAGCGATCTAGGTTCGATTCAGCGCTCGCATGTGACTCGAGGCGCTAGCACATTTAAGGCTCGCTCCTCAATTGCTGCCTCAGAGGCGCTGCCTTCGATGGCGAATTCGTCCGCAGTACAAAATACAGCCAAAGTTGGCGCTGGCAGCACCGTTTCTGCGTTCCGTGTTGCAGCTGAACCCCAGGACTGGCCTGAGCGCGGGGATGCCAGCCATTTTGATGCGCTTATTCGCGTTTTCTCCCTTCTCGCTCTCATGGCTGAGTCTTTCGGCGAACGAGCACGATTTCTCCTTCTCGCTGCCCATTACACACGGTCCCTCTGGGAAATGTCAGCGCGCTCTGCAAACTCAGCCGCTGCGGAGAGGGCCCTTTTTAAAATGCGAAGCTCTGAGCGTAATCAAATCGCAGACCTTACAAAGTGGGTTGAAGACGCAGTAGAGAACGGAAAGCACCAGATTCCCCACGAATGGCACGATTGGGCAGCGTGGTGGCCCAAGGTGTGCCTTCACCTTGCGGCAGCTGAAGAGGCGCAACACACTGGAAGCGATTTACGCTCGTCGAGTACTGTCGATGAGAGTGCCGCCGATGCCTCTGACGACCATGTGCCTGCCACTGCCTCATTGCACGCGTCTGCTGCACAGTCTAAAGCCGGGTCAGTTGCTGCATCAAAGCTACCTTCCGCAGCTGGCTCTCAAGCCGCCTCACGCGCAGCCAGCAGACCTGGATCAAGACCCTCTTCTGCTGGAAAAAAGGACAAGGTAGGGGCCGATGCTCCCAGTGCTGTGGCACATCCTGTTGAAGAAATGGAGTTGACAGAAGAGCAGGTCGCAAAGCTTGCTGAAGAAGAGGCGAAAGCCGCAGCTGTAACCTTTGTTGAGCTGCGTGAAGCGATGAGACGATATCCTCTTCCTCACCAAATGTTTGGTGCTACCAAGTTTTCCATCAAAAAGCCAGCACTGACATTGCACACACTTCTATGGCTTGTTGATCAGTTAGTCGACTCTGGGTATGTCACTCATGCAGCGCCAGTTCTAGCAATGATCTATACCATATCGTCTGACATTCTTGATCCAGTGATAGCTAGGGACACATTCTCTGCCTCTGTTCTTGCTCGTTGTTCAGTGTGGCTTGATGCCACTAACCAGAGATTTCCCGCTGCAGCACTATTTAGCCGCCTAGCAGCATCCCGCCCAGACCCATTTTCGCTAAATCAGCAGACATCCCATATCCCACACGGGCTCGGTGCGCTCAGTCTCACAGATTCGGACAGGTCTGCACTTGAAGGTGATGTCCTTTTGATGGAGCTAGACAGCCGAAACAGGGAAAAGGGACTTGCAGGAATGAGCTCGAAAGAAATCGCTAAAGGTCATTTAAATGTGGGGGCCGGACTGGTCTCTGCCCTAGCAGAGAAAAAGCTACTAGCCGCGCTTCGTGGATCCTCTCACGGTCCAGCAGGACTCGTCACTCTGCACAGACGCGTTATTGATAAAGCAGAGGTGCATTTAGCGTGGGCGGAACTGGCAAACTTTGCCGTCTCAGTCGGAATGACCAGAGGTGCTAGACAGCTCTTGCTTGAAACGATTCGACATTCCAGCAGCTTTAATGACTGGGCCACTCTTTCTAGTGTTCGAATCGCTGAGGCTCGTATTTCAGAAGTTGAAGGCGACGGAAAAGAGGCTGTGGATGTTCTTCTTTCAGCTATTCAAGGAGAATCCGATTCAGACATGGTTGGGCATTCAGATGCTAAGACGTGGTTCAGCATTGTATCACTTCTCGCAAAAGTTCTTGTCGAAAATAGACTCTACACAGATGCGCGCAAAGTTCTTGAAGCATCGCTGCATGCATTTGATGGAGCTGCGCACCCAGGCACGATTGATGTACCCGACCTCTCTCTTGCCCAACTGGACCGTCTGGGAAGCACTGATCGTTTTATCAAAGACGATGCTGGAAAAGCAGCAGAGGGAAAGAAATCTGAGACCTTTAGAAGGACCAAGAAGCGTTCAGATGTCGTGGCGATGCCTCTAGCTGCAGATCGTCCGACAGCTGTTACGTCAGTTGACCCCGATCTAGATGCTCTAGCTGCCGCTATTAGGACGCGACTGTTACTTGCAGATGTGTACACAATTGAGGCAACAAGAGGAAGAAAGGTTGGAAGCGCCTGGGTCAGTGACTGGAAAACTGCTGATAAACTCTTTGCAGATGCTGCATCATTGTGCCGACGAGAGGGCAGCAACCCCCTTGAAGACGGCGCTGGTGGACTTCTCCCTCGCGCTCTCTTGGCGCACGCTCAGGCGATTCTTGCATTGCCTGGCGCTGACCCGGACCTCTTTCCTGCCATTTCGAACGATTCTGCCTTCAGCTCTGTTGCGGAAGGCAGCGTCGAACTCGACACTAAATTCCGCGCAGCTTCCCTTCCTCGCAGAGCCAGACTCTTGTACATTGCTCTTGCGTGCAAGCTATTGCATGATGCGAACGCGTCGTGCACCAAGTGGGAGGCCGCCACAGGCGTTCGGGGGGTGCCGCCCACATGGTCAACTCCAGCCTCGCGTCTTTCAAATCGCATCCGAACTGCGCTTGTTAATGCAGACCTGCTCTGTGCTGAGGAAGAACTCGCTGCAGCGTTAGCGTCTGAACGATTTCTCTACAGCAGTGTATCTAGTGACCCTATTTCGCTCTATATCTTTCAAGCAGAGAGGGAGGCGGCCTCGTCAGGTGCAGTCCAGCTGTCGCAAGCGACCCCTCAGCGTGCATTGCTTGCTGCAGACGCAGCTCTCTCTGCCATTTCTAATACCCACCCTGGATTGCGAACTGCGTATGCGCGAGCTGTGGTTGCGTACGGCTGTGCCCTTCGAGGCGTTCTTATTGCTTCAGCTGCTTCAATGCAGTTCACAAGCGCTCCAAAAGGTTCGTCAGAGTCGCTTCTGTCGCTTTGCGGAACTGTGGAGCTGCAAAAGTACATCTGGAAAATGTTCAAACCGACCGCTCCTAAGAAATCAGACATTGCAGAGCCAGAGCCTGTTGATGAGGATCACACTGGCGAAGAAGGAGCTGCAGCTAGCCGTCCTGGCACCGTCTCTAGTACAAAGGGCGGTGATAAAGGCAGCAAGCCTGCCGCAAAGGATGCTCCAAAAGGGGACGCGAAAGGAGGCAGCAAGCCAAGCAACAAGGGTGGAAAGCCCGGCACAGCTCCATCATCTGACGACAAGTCAAGAAAGGAGCACGATTCTCACAATCAGGAAGGATATCGCTCAGAGTTTATGCCCTTGCCGTTTGAGGACACTAGCTCTGTAGCCGCCGCCAGAAAGGTCTTGGGTTCTGCGGAGGACGAAGAAGAATGTGCTGCATCTTTTATTCCTGGCCAGGTCTTGCCAGATGTAGGACTAGAGTCGGACGTGGTGCCCCCAAATGTTAAAGATCTCTACAGGCAAGCATTAAAACAGCTTCAACTTGGTGTTATCACAGCAGCTGTTGCTGGAGAGTGGCCTGCAGTTGCTGCAGCCTCTTCCAACCTTGTCGAACTTTACGGAACGCTGTCACCTGTGCGGGCAGCCGCATCTCTGGCTCTTTTGCAGTCCGTCAACGCTAGCAAAGATCTCAAGGCTGTCTTTGTTAGAGCTTCAGGGCTAGCGTCGAGGCAAGTGCTTCACATGCGTATTGTTGAACAAACGGCTGACTCATCCGCTGTCGACGGACTATATGGCTCCGGTACACCACTGTCGAGATCTGCTCGACTCCATCCTTCTGCCTCGTCTGCCGTTTATGGATCGGCGAAATCGTACCTCAAGTCGTCGTCTCTCGCTTACCGCATGATGCAACCCGCAACTCGAGGCCTGGATGAGGTCCTTGCGCTACTTCCTCATTCAACGCGGGTGCTCATTATCGAGCCGTCTCCTAGCGGACGATCCATTTACGCGGCGGTTGCGGTTAGACTTCCAAGCGGATACATTGTCAAGGGCGCCGTTGCAGCGAAGCCTGCGGCTTTGTCTGTCTCTCGTCCAGCTACGGCTCAGGCAAAGAAGGCCCACGAAGATGCTACGGCAGCATTCGAGAAGGCTGAGGCTGACAAAAAGGTGACATCTGCGGTAGACGCCTTGGGTATCAGTGCAAATATCAACAAGATGGACCTTTCAGATTCTCAGCTATCGGTTCTTGCAGACCTCATAAGAGAGGCGAGCACAATCAGGACTGATTTGGCGTTGAATGTCCGCCAGTTTACGCAGGACATTGGCGCAATGGCAGACATATCTCCTGATGCTCTTTACGAGGTTGAAGTTCGTGAGAAGGAAAAGAAAGTTGCCCATGACAGTGGAACTGTCTTTACAGCCGCTGGTGCAAGTTCTGTTGATCACTGTGAAGCGACAGTGTCGAAACTCGTCTCTTCTTTTAGATCCTTCTTTGACCCTCTCCTTGGCCCACAATCGTCTCTCGCTCCTTGGCTTGCTGGACAAACCGGCGTTGTTATGTGTATATCAAAGTCGCTTACACACCTTCCGTTTGAATCGCTAGCGTCAATTGCTGATGCAAGAAGCGTTACGCGAGATTTTTCTGTCTCTGTTCTCGGTCATCGTCTTGCTGCTTCGGCCTTAATGGCTGATCCGCACATTCCTTCCACAAAACCTCCTCACTCGGTCGACGTACACAACTGGTTCTCACACGCTCCTCCAGAGACATGTCATGCGTCCAACTCCTCTATTCGCTTCGTTGTCGATCCTCGTAACGAGGACCCGAAAGAAAGCTCGAATTCTGCGATTGCCAGCAATGTGAATGGCGAAAACGCTCAAGCTCCGCCCCAAGAAAGCACAAAGAAGCGCAGAACATTACTTGAGAGCATAGATGTGCTACTTAAAGGTCCAAACGCGTCTCTTCACCACGAAGCGGAGCACCAAGTAGACGATTCATCTAAAAAACACCCTCCAGCATCAAAGGGCTCTAAACCAGGAACCGCGTCAAGTGTTACGAAACCTGTCGTTGTCGAGGCTGAAACAGTGGCGCACGAGCCTAAAACGCCTGAGCAGTCAGCGATTCTTCTGGACCTTCTTGACCGCCCTACAGAGCTAACGCAAACGAACGAAGAAGGGGTCGTGGCAACAGACGGTCTGTGCCGCAGCTGGAGCGGACTTCGAGGAGACACAAGTATTCCGTCTCCTGCTGCTTGGCAAGCGCTTATGCGCTCGTCTCCAGTTAAACCTGATGGAAGCGGAGGAGGAATGGTCTACGTCGGCCATGGGAGATTATTTTCATACCTCCCACCTGAGGCTGTTGCTGGACTTTTGGCCCCTGGCTGTCGCTTTGCGTTCCTTGCAGACTCTGTCTCCAACAACCAGCAAGCCAACAAGCAAGCTTTGCTAGATAACGCTAAGAAGCAAGACGACGGCCGTTTAGAGCTTGAAGATACGTGGGAAACAGCTGCTCTCCTTTCCCTCACGGGAGTTGGCGTCGTAATAACTCAGCAGTGGCCTCAGTCGTACTCAGCATTAGAGGCTCTTGTGCTCGAAACAGTGTCTCAAGCAGTGGTCCACAGAGTGCCACTTGCGCAAGCTGTTCGAAGCGTTTGGCGTAGACCAAAACGAGGCGCCGAAGCTGCAGCTGCAGCAGCAAAGGAAGCCGTTAAGGAAGCTCGAGCGGCGCATGAGACTGCTGTCCATACCGTGCGTGATGCTCTTGCAGCGAAAGAGGCGGCACCGCCTCCTCAAGAAGGAGAAAAAACTGAAGTGATTTTGGCGTACGATCACGCCGTTAGCACAGAGGTCGAAACCGCGGCTAATTTGGAGCGCGCCATTCGAATCGCAGACATGCCAATTCCTGAAGAGTCGCTGCCTGTTAAGAGCAGGGTTCGATACGCGACACTCGTGTACGGTCTTCCTCAGCTCAAAATTATTTCATAGTGTTTTAAAACTAACGTAAAATCTAATTTAATGCCGCTCTAATAACGTCTGTAATGGGTCCTGTGTATGTTCTCTGTGGTAAAGAAGGTGTCGCTTGAGGAGGTGTCGAAAACACTGAAGCTCTTGATTCAGCATCTAGAAACAGCTTTTCAAAAACACTCTTCCCGCTAATTTTTTCCTTTTCAGACGATACTGTCAACGAACGAAGAGTCATTGGTGAGAATGTGCACTCTTTCTTGTCCTCTTCGCTCATTCGCTCTGAAATTGATTTGTCCTCCTTCGATGCTATTCGAGAAACGCCTTGCTTATAAAGCATCTCGTGACGAGGAAGCGAATTTGGGGAGCCAGTAGTTTTACTTAGGACTCTCGACCGCTGAGAAATCGCAGGAGAGAAGAGGCCTTTCAGATTTTCTTCTTCAGCAGAAAGCGCCGCAGCCGTCATCTTTCGCAACCTTTCGCTTCGCATTTCTGCATTTTCAAAGAGCCTAGTGTGAAAAGGAGGGTCAGCTGCATTGCACGACCCAATGCCTATCAGTCTAGCAGATTGTGAGGACCTAGAAACGTCAGGAGCGAAAGTGCAAGATTCAAGCTCGCGCTCCAAGACTATTAGCTTCATTGCTTCACGTTCCAATTTTGCATCCATCGCTCGTGAATAGAGTAACTCGAACCGTTTCTTCTTATCACTTCCTCCTCTCTCGTCTTCTCCTTCTTCTCCTCCTCCTTCTAGTCCCCCATCTGTTGAGTCACAGACCTCTTCGCTTTTCTTATCCTTCCCTAACAAAGCGGAAGGAGAAGAGTGAATCGATGGTTTAAATGAAAACTTTTGAGCAGCACGAATGTCAGAGTCATTAAAGGTCTCATCCTTGCGCATTCGAGTCCAGCTGTTGTCGTACAGTCTCTCTGTGAAATTCTTCTCGTTGACCAACTTCGTTGACCTCTGCAAAATAGCAGGGGAAAAGGTAAGCTCTGCGGCAGAAGCAAGTTCAGCGGCAACTGCCCCCTTGCCTTTTTGCGTAGGCTGAGAAGGAAGGTTCGGCGGAGAGACGTATGACTTTGGGACTTTTTTCGAAGATGAAATCAAAGAAGGAGAAAATGTGCAATCCTGTCGAACAGGTTGGCCCAAGCGAGCTTCAATTCGACGCTCTCGATCCTTCGACTCTTGATACAATCGCTCTGATGCTGCTTTCGCTGATGTGGCTGCTGTGACAGGTGATGACGGCAAGTGCAAGTCTTTCACTGCAAGTTCTAGAGGAGATTCCGTCACTGGTGCAGACTCGGATTGACTCTCGACAGACGTTGCTCCAGATGCTGTAGAGGAAACCAATGCATTTTGCTGACTCTCAGACGTTTCTTTTACTGCTGTAGAGGAAACAAGCAAAGGAGCACGTTTAGAAATAGAGACATCAGGTTTAAAGGTACATCCAGCAGGGATTGCTTTAGCACGTTCTGCTCTCCGTTTAAGCAAAGCCTCGTTTCGTTTTTGCATCTCGGCTCCGAGTTGAGTTTATCGTCGGGAATCTAAAAATAAAGATTAAAAAAACAGGAAAAGATCTCAACAGATCAACACGGCTCATAAAAAAGGTTAATAAAAGGCAGGACGGGTTCCCATCAAATGTCGATCTTGGAATTTCCGTCGTTGGCTGTGCAATCGGTATTTTGCAATCGTTCTGGCTCATCGATTCCACTGCTAGGATCGTCCAATAACGCTGGCCTCGCTCTCTCGCTGTCACTTTCTCTCCTAGCCCTTGCTGGCTTTTTCCCAAAGCCTCTTTTCTTTGCCACGCTTGTTCTTACCTCTTGCGCGCTTGTTGCAGCATCTGCAATTACTCTAGCACACGAATCCATCCTTGGACCAAGTCTATGCTCTAGTACGATTAAGTCATTCACTGAAGCTGCTGTAAAGTTCTCGAATGAGTCCCTCGACTGGAAAATGACGTGCGCAGCGGCTCGGGAAAATGCTGCCAGCGACTCTCTTGCCGCCTACGTTTGCTCGCTCGCTAAGGCTAGCTCACTGCCTGCGTCTGAACTCGACGCTGGCTTGTCGATTGCTATTGCTGCAGGTGTGTTGGCTCTTCTTTGTGCAACTGTATTTTCTCCGTCTTTTAAACCAAAAAGTTCCTTTTGGCAAACGTTTGTATCTGGCGCTGGGCTTGTCGTGCTAACTTTGATTTCATTTGCAATGAGTTCTCGAATGACTTCACTGTTCATGTCACTCGCGTCTGTAATTAGCGGAAAGTCGCACGCGCTTTCTGAAGAGGCTAGTCTATTTGTGGAGGATTCGTTTCATTTTCTTGTGCGTTATGTATTCCGAGCAGATTTTGCAAGTGTTTTGGCTTCGCTCTCGCTCTTTTCTCGCATTGTTCTGCCTGCCTCGTGGCTAGTCTCTGACGGAACAAACGCACTCTCCGGTCCAGTTGTTCTGCTCACTGCGGCCTTTTCGGTCGTTCTCTTCTTCTGGAGACTCAGTATTGCGATTCTGCACGGATCGTTAATCGCGGACCCGCTCGCAACAATTGCTATTGGAACGCAAAAGAGCTTTGCGTTAATTCTTGTGCAATATCTCACAGGTCTCCCTGCTCATTCCCCGCTCCTTCTTCCGCTCTTTTACATCTTCGACGCAGATGTTACATGGAAGGCTCTTGACATGCGTCGCAAAATTTGGGTATCAGCTGGGTCGTACTCTTCCAAAGCAAAGTTACGATCGACTCCGTCACTTTTTACATCTCCACTGTATCGCGCGCGACTGTCGTACCTCGGTGTATCAGCTGTATTTGCCTTGTGCGTCGCTGCCTCCTTCTGGGGCGTATCGCTTGTCCTCTTCGGCGATGGCGGCGGCTCAGGTTTGCACGGCCTTCGCCTCAGTTTGCCAGGTTCGTCCTCAACACCTCAGTCTCGATTGTTCTCTAAATGGGCTGGCTCTTCGTCAAGCAGCGATCCAGCGACGTTTCCCGTCTGCCAAAATGTAACAGACCTAGTCGAAGGCTGGGGCATTCCACAAGAGGATGACGTGGACAGCAGCCACGGGAACGTGTTTAGGGGAGCCGCCGTAACGCTTCGTGAAAAGGCGTCCCTGTGGCTACAAGCGACAGTTGATGCGTCAACTGACCTCGTCGTTATTTCGCTTGGAGGACGAACTGAGCAGTGCAAATTGTCTACAGTAACACCTTCTGGGGTCATTGCGTGCGGAGCTCTTCGGGGCGTTGTGGCTATATCTAGAATAGCTCTTCTTTTAGCGATGGGAAGTGCTGGTTTCGCAATCAAAGCTACTGAGCTTATTCTTTTCAACATGCTCCCATTCGTATCGCGATTAACAGGAAGCTCATTATCCTTCTCCCAGTTTCCTACCCTAAGTCCGAGTCGCCTAAGCTCACTCAGCAA
>Ga0164295_10003970_pt1 | contig 11789 bp, 10 predicted proteins | sample GEODES006metaG_FD_111798 | JGI IMG/M metagenome (GOLD analysis project Ga0164295, IMG submission 111798) | Oligotrophic lake water microbial communities from Sparkling Lake, Wisconsin, USA - GEODES006 metaG | ecosystem: Environmental > Aquatic > Freshwater > Lake | place: USA: Sparkling Lake...
CATTTTTCAAATTTATTTTTGTTTCATAGAATTTATTACAGGTTTTGAAATTAAATGATAATCAGCCAAAGCTTTTAATTCATCATTTTCATACATTGGCTCTGCTTTTGCAGAGGGATTTATAATATGAAAATGAGTGATATGCTCATGTTCAAATTGTTTTCTTATATATTGATATTCATCTACAAATCTTACATCATCAATAACAGCGATATCAAGTTTTAAACTGTCTCTATTATATTTTAATAACTCTACAATTTGTTGAGCCCAATATAAATTGTTAACAGATTTTTTTTCATTACCTTTGTCATCTAGCATTTGATGAATTGTTTTTCCATTTTCTTTTAAAGTGGTATTGTCTTTAAATGAAGGTGATTTATTATACCAGTCATAATTTGGATATTCAATTGCAAGCTCTTTTCGTATTGTATTTGCTATTGAAAATATTTGCTGCTTATTACTTGCAATTTTTTTAGCTAAATAAGTTTTACCAGCCCCATGCCCATCGCCAGAAATAAAAATGATTCTCATTGATTCTCCATAAAAATTTATTTAAATCAAAATATTAAATAGAAGTTGTCATTATCATCATTAATTTCTTTTAAAGCTAATATTTTATTATTTTTAGTTTTATCTTTAAAACCAATAAGTATTTTTTTACTATTTATTTTACGATTATTTATTTCATCATTTTTGGATTCTATATATTTTTTTAAAGAATCTGGTTTTATAAAACAATAGTTAATAACATTTCCATTGTAAATATCAACACTATGATCTTTCTTTAATTTCTTTTCAAAAAACTCAATACATTCAAGGTATGTTTGAGGGGTTCCAATATCAAACCAATAACTTTCTTTAGGGTATGAAAAATTTAAAATATTTTTACCAAGTAAAAATATTTTTTTGTAATATATTTCTATACTGGATTTTTTTTCAACTTCTACCATATTTAAAAGTTCTTTAGAAATGATTTGGTGAGTGGTAAAAACTTTTGCTATAGCATTTTCGCTTGGTTTAAAATTGCCACCAAATCCTAAGACATAATTATTATTATGGGAAACCCAAGAGGCATCTTTTCTTATATTATCTGTGTCATGAGTGCACATCAATGCCCAATCATCTGAATTTTTATTTTTCCATTTTTTTATCATATTTTCTAGGGGAAAATCAGCTGCGATATCTCCAGAGACAACAATAGCATCTTTGTCAATATTGTTATTTTCATTTTTTGTTATTTCATGGTAAATACGAGCAATACCGCCACCTGTTTCTAAAATATCTTCTTCATGCCAAAAAATAATTTGGTTTGGATCATATCCAAAATACTTAGCGGCTTCAATTATTTCTTGTTGTACTTCTTTTGCTAAATAATGGGTATTACAGTGAACTTTTTTAAATCCAGCTTTTAAAAATATTTCAATACTTAAAAAAGCAACTGGTTTATTAATTATTGGACAAACAACTTTAGGAATAAAATTTGTTAATGGTTTGAGCCTTGTGCCAAATCCAGCACATAATACTATTGGTATAAAACTATCAAGATCGTTTTTATCTAGCATTTAATTTCCAAATTAAAAATAATTTTTTATTTTTTCTTCTAATTTAAGAGATAATTCACCTTTATATAAATTATTAATTAAACTATATAATTGAGGCATCATAATTTTTAAATCTGTTTCTTCATGAATTTGAGCTTCTGGAGAAGATAATATTTCAAGCGTATGTTTTACATATTTTAAATAGTTTGGTTTTCCTTTTTTAGTTGCAAGATATCCAAAACTTCCAATTGCTTTTATATTACGTTGAAGTCCCATAAGAAGTAATTCTAAATTAAAACTTGTTCTAGAGATAGGCTTTAAATTATTTAATTCTCTTTCATTATTCATTTTATCTAAATAATATAAAAAGAGGTTTTTTCTAGTTTCCCAGGTTATATTAACATAACTATCACGTACTAAACTTACAACATCGTATGAATGTGGACCCATACGAGCATCTTGAAAATCAATCCAATATATTTTTTCATTTTTTAGCATAATATTTCGGACGTGATAGTCTCTATGACAGAGCACTCGTTCACATGCATCTAGTTTTTTTGCAAGTAAATTTAAATCATCATATAGTCCTTTATAATCAGGATTATCTTCTGTGACATTTAAATTCATAAATCCATTTAAAAAATGAGTTACAAAAAAATTAAGTTCAAAAAATAATTTTTCAAAATCAAAAAACCGATTTATTGCAGGATGATCAATCTTTCTTTTAGGATATTGAGCTTTAATAAGAAGTAACAAAGATTCTTTATAATAGTCAATTGATTTAAGACATTTTGGATTATTTATATCTAATATAGGTTCTATTAAAGTAGAATTTAAAAATGTATCCCCAAGATCTTCAGTCCAAATGCAAGCATTTGTTTCATCAATTTCAATTATTTTTGGAATAGGAAGTTCCATTTGAGTAAGTGCAGTATGCATTCCAATCCAACTTATTGGGTCGCCTCCATACCCTCCTTCCCATTTTGGAAATTGCATACATATGGCACCAATGGGATCATTTATTAATCTAAAAAACTTTCTATCACTTGCATCCCCAGCAATTAATACCAAAACTGGTTCTTTTTCTGTTATGGATTGCTCGGAATTTAGTATTTTAAAGTCTTGTATTCTAAGCATAAGTTGTTCCGATTCCAATTGAATAGAAAGAATTCCTGTCATTTTGTTTCCTTAAACAAGAACTGAGATGTATACAAAAGAAGCCATTTGCTTTAGCAAGTGATCTCTATAGATAATTGTGGTATATATACATGTATTTCGTCAACCCTTCGGAAAGGTTTCGTTGTGGCGTTTATTTCTGTACGTGGTGCTCAAGAACATAATTTAAAAAATATTAATGTTGATATCCCTAAAAACTCACTAGTTACTTTTACAGGTGTAAGTGGTTCAGGCAAAAGTAGTTTAGTTTTTGACACTATTTATTCTGAAGCTTTTAGACGCTTTGTTGATTCTAGTCAAACCCCAATTTATGTTATGGGAGGCTCTAGTTGGTCTAAAATGTCTCGGCCACGCTTTCGATCCATTACAGGGCTGCCACCTGCGCTGGGTCTTTCCCAAAAACAAGGTGTAGCTGGAAAGCTTTCTACCGTTGGAACAATTTCTGGTGTTTCCGATTTATTCAGAGTTTATTTTGCCGCGTTTGGTGATATTTTTTGTCATAAATGCGATATTCCATTAAAATCAATTTCTTTTTCTGATTTATCTAAAAAAATATTTGAAGATTTTAATGCAAAAAAAATAATGATAATTGCCCCTATATGTGAAAAGAGAAAGGGAGCATTTATAGATGAAATTGAAAAATTTAAAGAATTAGGATTTTCTAAACTTCGAGTTAATGGAGATATTTTTGATCTTCAAGATGAAAATATAAAAATAAAAATTGATCCTAAAAAATTAAATACAATAGATGTTATAATTGATTATGTTTCTATTTTAATTGAAAAAAAACAAAGAATTGAAAGAGCATTGTTTCAGGCTCTCGAATATGGAAAAGGTATAGTTAAAATAGAATATCTTACTAAAGAATTTAAATTTAATACAAAATCTAACTGCCCCCAGTGTGGAGAAAGTGCTCCTAAGTTAGATCCTCGTTACTTTAGTCATTCCTCGTTAGGTAAGTGTATTAAATGCGAGGGAGAAGGTTCTTTTAAAAAAGGATATCCAGCAGATTTATTTCCTTGCAAACAATGTCATGGTGGAAGATTAGATCCCTCAACTCCTATTGTAAGAGTAAAAGGAAAAACATTTATTGAGACTCATTTATATAATATCAAAGAGCTTTATCAATTTATAATTTCTGATTTTAAAGAGCATGTTCAAAATGATAAATCAAAATTAAAAGTTTATTCTGAAATCTCTCGCGCTCTTTTAAGTATGAATCGGTTGGGTTTAGGGCATTTAATTTTAAATCGATCTGGAGCTAGTCTTTCGCCAGGAGATCTCCAAAGACTTAGACTTTCAACAATGATTTCAAATAAATTAACAGGTGTTTTGTATATTATTGATGAGCCATGTCAAGGATTAACGAAACAAGAAGTTAAGCAACTTGCTTCCGTTCTTCAAGAAATTGTAAAAGATGGCGCAACTGTAATTTCGGTTGAACATCACCCCGTTTTTCTTTCTTTTTGTGAGATCTTATTTTTAATGGGCCCGGGCGCAGGTGTGCATGGTGGACAAGTTGTTGCCAAAGCCACTGCCCTGGAGGATTTGGATGTATTTCTTGAGAATCCGCAAACGAAATTAAATAAAACCAAGTTTGCGCCTCAATCGTTATTGTTGGAGAAAGCGCCAAAGCTACCCAAGGCGAATTCAAAAAAGAAAAGTCCTGAGTCTTTTTCACCTAAAACCTCCGTTTTATCAAAGTCTTCAATGTTGTTTTCGGACTTTCAAGTAAGAAACTTGATTGGCAAAACAATACAGATAAATCAGGGTGTTATAACGATAATCCGAGGAGCTTCGGGGGTAGGGAAGTCTTCATTTATTGAAATGTGCTTGTTACCTGCATTATATTCACTAGGAGGAAAAAATCCTGATGCAGAAGATGAAATTGAAATTCCATTTAAAGAATTTTGTAAATTTAATATAACAAATGATTTTGAAGTGAATGTTGTTGGTTACGTTAAACCTGGAAGTGTGACAAGAAGTTCCAGAAGAAGTGTTGCCTCTGCACTTGATGTGATTAAGCCATTAAGAGAATTATTTACAAAATTACCTACAAGCCAAGTGATGGGTTTAACGGAAAGTCATTTTTCTTGGAATTCAAAATTAGGACGTTGTGATCATTGTGAAGGAAAAGGATATATAGAACTTCCTCAAAGATACTCGGAACCTGTTCGTGTGGAATGTGAAGTTTGTATCGGTGCTAAATTAAATTCAAGAAATTTGTTACCTAGATTTAAAGGATATAATTTAGCAGATGTAATGAATTTTACTTTAGAACAGTCATTAGAAATTTTTGAAAATCATAAAATAATTGCAAATCGAATTATACGAGCCTGTCAATTTGGATTAGGATATATTCAGCTTGGGCAAGGAATGGATTCACTAAGTGGTGGAGAATTACAACGATTAAATTTAACGATAGAATTAAAACGCTCCAACCTTGATGGTGCTTGGTTTATTTTGACACATCCAAGCACTGGACTGCATGGGCCAGATATTTCGATATTAGGCGAACTTATGAAAGTGATGACTGAGCGTGGAGCTACTTTTATTTTAATAGAAAACCGTGAAGAGTTTTTGCCTTTTGCAGATAAAGTGATTGAATTTTAAGCGATTTAAAAATAATTTATTCCGTATTTGCAAAATTAATTTCTTCTGATGGTGCTACTTTATTCCAATAATTATAGTTTTTACTTTTTTTAGCTATTAATAAATTATATTCTTTATCATGATATAAATTTCTAAATATTTTTCTAATTATAAATGCATGAAAGTTGGGTAATTCAGATCTATTTGCAGAATAAGAAATAGCAGTTTCAAGACAAGGGGAATAAATAAATCCTGATGTAAAGCCTGAGATCAATCCTGGGGTAAAATAAATAATCCCAAAGGGAGAATTCATTCTAAAAACTCCATTTAAATAAGCCGTCTATTCTATATTTAATGTTATTTTGCCAGTTTTTGTACTGACCCATTTTTTATTATTTTGAATTAATTCATTAACTATTTTTACAGAAGAAATAACAACTTCTTGTGGTGTTGAAAAAACAGCGCCTGCAGAACTCAGCCAAGAAACATTTATATTAGAAAATTTTTCATTTTTTTCGTTTCCAAACATTAAATTATTTATTGATTTTTCTTGTTCAAAAAATGAATTTTTCATATTGTTTACATTAAAATAGTTTTTAAATACAGATTTTAAATTATTTTTCATTTCAATTTCAATTATTTTTCCTAATAAAAGATAATTAGTATTTGAGTATTGCCAATTATTTTTTGTAATTTCCATATATTTTATAAAATCTATTAGTCCATTATAATTATAAATTTTTGAATTATTTTCGCACAATTCATCCCAAAATAATGGACTATTGGAATAATTAGGAATTAATGAATTATTATTAAGCAATTGAAACACTGTTTTGTTTTCTAAATCACTTCTTATTTCGACCCATTTGCTTATTTTATCGTTTAGATGAATTGATTTTTTATAAATTAATTTATTTATAATGTCTGCTGTATATATTTTAGTAATACTAGCTACAGGAAAGACTGTGTCTTGGTCAATAAATTCATTTTTAAAATTTTTACCATAGAAAAAATTTGAAATTTTTTCATCAAAAAACTTATTATATGATGATAATGAAAAGGTATCAACTTTATAATTCATTTGAATTTCATTTATCGTGTTCTTTAAATCATCATTAAAAATTTCTTTTGTTTTGACAAATTTCATTTAATCCTCTCAAATATAAGAAGTTTAAAATAAAATATCTATTTTTCAGATATTTTTAGATTTCTAAGTAATTATATGATCCTTATTCTAAAATAGGAATAATTTTCCTTGAAAAAATTTTCATCAATCAATTTTTCTCCAAATATGAATTCAACTCATAAAAATAAAGACCGAACTAATTTTATGAATTTAAAATATTCCACTCTAAGGAGTAAATATGCTAAAGGGAAATTCAAATTTAACTATTACGAAGTTAGAAAATGAATCCAATTCATTTTGGAGAGAAATAAACCCTTCAGCAAAGTCATGTTCAAGCCTCATTAAGCTTTTAGAAATATATGCTGCTCAAGAAGATTGGGAACAAATTATCAATTTGTCTTCTAGGGCTGTTTTACATTTAAGTAAATTTTATGATAGAGCAGATTTTTACCATATATGGATATGTGCGTTAAAAGAGACATTTGATACGGGTGCCCTTATATCACTTGGTAAGCATCTTTTAAAAATGAGGCATTTTCATAACGTTTTTTTGTCATTAGCTCTAATTTCTTTTAATTATGCTTCTTGTGATAAAACTTGTAATAGAATATTTAATTATTTAAATAAAAATAAAGGTGTTGAAAATAGGTTTGCTTTTGAAGGCTGTGGACTTTATTTATCAAAACTAAAAAACTCAGATTTAAAAAAGAAAGGTTTGTCTTTATTAAAAAAAGTATGTTTAGAAAAGAAGGCGAGCTATTTTACATGGAGAAATTATTTAAGAACCTTATCTGAAAATAATTTATTAGACGATATGAGCAAGGCTTATAATATGATTCATGATAGATTTCCTTTTGCTCAAGAGCCTTATTTGGTCGCTTCTCTAATTGCAATGGATACAAAAGATTGGAATGAAGCTATCCGTGTTCTTGGTCAACTTTTAAAAGATAATCCAAATAATACAAATGCAATTTTAGCAATGGCAAATTGTTATTATGAACTAAATGATTATTTAAATGCAATTAGTTTATTGACTCTGAAAAGTAATTTATTTTTAGATAATGATTATGATTTTCATTTTATAATGGGAATTGCAATTAAAAAGATAGTTGAAAAAGACTTTGACTCTAATTTGCAAAATATTTCGTTAAATCATTTAGAAAAATGTTACTTTATAGCTAAATCATTGGAATTTCCATTAAATCCAATTCAAGTTCAAATAACACATTTAAAATCATTAAATAATGAAGGTGTTGAAAAAGAATCTGAAATAAATATCTTAAAAATTCATAATGAAAATCAAATTGAGTCTGATATTGTTTTTGTTGAAAGAAAAGCTAGTTAATAAAAATAAATTTTATAAATGTTCTTTATATTTTATTTGGAAAACTGAATAGGTCTTACATTTGCTTTTAATTTTGTTTTTTCTGTTTTCAAATACTCAGCTAATCTCTCGTTAAATTTAATATCCTGTAGTTTTGATTTCCAACTATTAAAGTTTTTTTGAAATTCACTATCAGCATTAAAATCAGCACCTAAGTATTGAAAGAAAAACACAGAGCTTCCAATCGTGAATGGTCCAATTATTTGATTAATTGTTAAATTAGAAAGTTTATCTTTGAGTTGTGAAGGCAGCTCAGAGACAGGTTTTGGAGGAAGAAGCCCTTCTGTTTTAGAAACATCGGAAGCCATGGAATATTTTTTTACTAAACTTGTAAAATTTTCACCTTCCTCTATTTTTTTAGCAACTATTTTAACAACCCGTGAATTTAGAACATCATTTTGTTCATTTTCAGAAACTTTAATTAATAAACTTCTTAATCTTACTGTGCTTATTTGTTTAACACTGCCAGTCTGTTGAATGTAAAAGTTTTTAACGTCATCATCGCTTACATTTACTAATGGACTAATGATTCTTCCAATTAATAATTGTTTTAATACTTCACTTTTAAATTCTTTTCGATAATCTTCCATCGACTTTCCAGACCGTGCTAATTGATTTTCTAAGTCAGATTCGGAATATCCTCGTTGTTTTAAAAATTCGTCTATGCGCTGAGAAAGTTCTTCTTCAGAAATATCAAAACCAAGTTCTATTGCTTTAATTTGCAAAACTTTTTGATTAATTAATGATTCTAAAATTTGGCGAGCTTGATCTGTATTTAAAGTACCTCCGACAAGACGGCCATTGGGAAGTAATTTAGTTTGACCACCTGAAGAAATAAAAATGGCTTGCTGTAAGTCGCTTAATAATAAAACCTGATCTGTTACGGTGGCCAAAACGCCATCTATGGTATTGGAATCAAAAGGGGTTTTAGGAGCCAAAGAGGTAATTGTTTGAGAAGAATTTGGATTATATGGTCTATTTTCGGTAGATTTACATGCACTTAAAAGGATGAAAGAGCATATTAGAGTAGAAAAAAGTTCAATTTTTTTTATTTTCATTGATGTCTCCAAAAATGATACTCCAATTTATATGGAATAACTTATATCTTCGAATTTTATTTAAACTATTATGTTAAGAAATGCAAAGATTCCTAAATTTACTTAATTTTTAAAATATTCATTTATTAGTATGTAATTAGTTCTATAAAAACATTGGTATAAATTCGAATTTAATTTATTAATTAAAAATCTCCGAAAAATATATTGGAGGTTTTGTTTATGAGAATAAACGTTTTTTCTCCTTTATCTTATACGTGGGAAAGATTTGCTGAATTACAGCATCAATATGCAATGGTGAGAAGAAGGCATGATTTAAGACATTTTGATAAATTAGTTGAAGCTAGACTCTCAGAAAATATAAATGAAAATATTGTAAAAAAAGACATAATTAAGCGAAAATTAATGGATAAAAAATCTTTAAATTTAATTGTTCATGAAGAAGTTTTAAAAAGAGCTTTAGATAAAGAATTAAAAAGAATAAAATTTGAAAGAGAATATTTAGAAAATTTATTTATTATAGGTAAAAAAATAAAAGAACATATGAAATCTATTCAATATATTCACAGAACATCAATGGATAAATATTTATTAGAAATGAAAATTGAAAATGAATTAAGATATCAAAACGATTTATTATATAAACATGAGTTTAAAAAATTAGATAAAAAAACTACTAAAAAGTAGACTTATAAAATAGAAGTATTATACAAACCTTCTAAATCAAAGAAGTCTACCCATTCACCTTCACCTTTTCTATTATGAAGCCAGTAAGAAAATAGTTCCATATCGGAACAAACATCATCTGTAAAAATTATTGGAGATAATGGTGATACAATTTCATCATAATAATTTTCAAAAAGTCTTGTGAAATACCTTGCGCTTTTTAAACGTTCTGCTTGTTCAAAGGGAAGTCTTGTTTTCTTCGCAACTCGTCCTCGTACAATAATAGCAATATCAAACTCTTTAAAATCATTATTCGATATTAAACACAATCCTGATTTAGGAATTTGTTTCGTTATGGCTGTATTTAATGTTTCGGTAGTATTTTTAATTTCTCTTAATAAATTTAAACTTCTAAGCCAACGTGAAAAGTTTTTAATAGCTTTAATTTTTTTATTTGTTTTTTCTATTCTATTTATTTCTTCATGAATATTGCCATTTAATAAAGAAATAATAACTCTTAAATGCGCGAAACGTTCTTGCATTGTAAAAGAATTATGTTCAAAGGGAAAACATTTAATGATTTCTTGAATTTCGGATAATGCAATTTTTGGTTGTTGAAAAGGTCCAAAACAATAGCCAATTCCTTCCTTAAGATGCCCTATTCTTACTAAATCTTCATTGTCGTTATTGCGTCTTCTAGATATTTTAAATTTATCTGATTTGTAAATAGAGGCGTTACGTCTTGTTCTTGTTATTGGAATAACAGCGTCATCTTGTTCGCCAAAAGTAACATATAAATTTGTATTTTCTTTATTTTCGCTAATATATGTTTCATCTTCTTCATATTCTTCTAAATGAAGTTCACCATGTTGAGGAATTAAAAAAGGAACTTTTTCAGGAAAAACTCTTGCATAATCGAGCATGTCATCCGGTATAAATATTTGTAAAAAGTTCTCGCTGCGACTTTGACTTTTTCGTGGATCAATTGATAAAGAAATACGTTTTAATTCTTTTTTTTCTTGAATTAGAGAGTCTAATAAACTACTACAACGTTCAAATTTAAAGCCAGATGCGTCAACAATAATTTTATTCATTTCTCTATCAAGACCAATTTCAGTTAATTGCTGAAGAGATTTTCTTATGCTGGAACTCGCAGTTAAATATGAAATTTCATGATGTGAATTTAAAACAAATAATAACCCTGGAGTTGTTGGAATATTTTCAACTATAGCAGGATTAATACCAGGCCCTAATTTTCGAATGGTTTCTGCATCGGATTGAATTTTTAAAATATCGTCACAGGATTTAAATCCGTGTCTTTCACACACTTCAATAAGTTTCCAAAAAACATTTGCCGTCATTTCGGCATCTGCAAGTGCATTATGTGCTTCAAGTATTGGAATTTCAAAATAATTTGCAACTCCAGTAAGTGTTTTAGAAGGAATTTCATTTAATATATTTGAAACAATTAAATGAGTACAAAAATAGAAATTTTTGAACTCCTCGTTTTTAAATTCTTTCATGTGATATGTTAAATAAGCAATATCTCCTTGAGCACCATGAGCTACTATAATTGAATTACCAATAAATTTAATGAAGTCATCAAATATTTCTTTTATTGTTGGTGCTTTTGAAACCATTTCATTGTTTATTTTAGTAATTTTTTGAACAATGCTTGGAATATGTCTTTTAGGATTAATTAATGTTTCAAATCTTGCTACTTCTTTTCCTTGTTTATATTTAATAGCTCCAATTTCTATGATGGAACTATTATAAGGATTGCCACCTGTCGTTTCTAAATCAAAAAAAACAATATCCATTTGTGATGGTAAAAGATTTAACCATTGAGGACGGTTTGGATTGGTAATTATCTCAGTTGGAAGTGATTGTTCTTTGCGAACAGTCTTATAAGCAGGCTTAAAGGAACGGTTGTTCTTATTTTGAAATGTCATTTGGTATCATTCCAGAGAATTAAAAGAATGGGTGTTGCCTTAAAAAGAATGACTTAGCCCAAACTAATTATCTCCCATAATATCACTTATTCGTCAATAACGTATTTAGCTCACTGATATTTATGGTTTGGAACTCTGCAGTTAGGAAGCTGTTTTTAAAAATAGCTTGTGCTTCGACTAAAATTTTTGTCTCAAGGTATTCATCTGTACTTGCAGGATCGTGATGAAATATTCCATAATATTTCACACCTGAATTTTTTGCTAAAGTTGCTCCAGCAGCAGCCGTTGAATGTCCCC
>Ga0164295_10003971_pt1 | contig 11786 bp, 9 predicted proteins | sample GEODES006metaG_FD_111798 | JGI IMG/M metagenome (GOLD analysis project Ga0164295, IMG submission 111798) | Oligotrophic lake water microbial communities from Sparkling Lake, Wisconsin, USA - GEODES006 metaG | ecosystem: Environmental > Aquatic > Freshwater > Lake | place: USA: Sparkling Lake...
AGTTTACAGAAGGCTAAGGAGTTAAATATTATTGACGAGGCGTTGTCATTGGAAGAAGCTATGGCAATAAGTGACTTTATTTATGTGGCTATACATGTTGATGCAATGTTGCCGGTAATGGAAAAAATCATGAACCTCATCACCGATAAACAAATTGTGGTGGATGCTGGGTCTACAAAGCTTCAGTTATGTAAATCTTTATCCACTCATCCTATGCGGGAAAGGTTCGTTGCAACTCATCCTATGTGGGGAACAGAATATAGCGGTCCAGAAGCTGCCGTAAGAGGTGCTTTTCAAGGAAGAGCTTGTGTTATCTGCGAGCGAGAAAGAAGCAATGCAACTGCAGTTGAAATAGTTGAAAATATTTATAAAGAAATGGGGATGCACCTCATTGATATGGATGCCAAAAGTCATGATATTCATGCGGCATACATCAGCCATATTTCTCATATCACTTCTTTTGCCTTAGCAAATACAGTGTTGGAAAAAGAAAAGGAAGAAAATACCATTTTTGAATTGGCAGGCGGCGGATTTGAAAGTACCGTTAGGTTGGCAAAGAGTAATCCATCCATGTGGGCTCCCATTTTTATGCAAAACAGGGAAAATGTATTGGATGTATTGAATGAACACATAACTCAGTTGGGAAAATTTAAATCCAGTCTTGAAAATGAAAATTTAACCGATTTAACAGAGTTGATGGTAAATGCGAATAAGATCAAAAGAATTTTAAAGTAAGAAGTATAATTAATAAATAAATATTTAAAAAAGAAACCATTGGTAATACCATAAAATCTAATTTTACAATGCAAACACAAAACACTAAAAGTATGAAAGAGTTAATACAAGAAAAGTGGAACAAGCGTCCATTAATAATCAGTGGACCTTGCAGTGCAGAAACTGAAGAACAAGTAATTGAAACCGCTACTAGACTTAGTAAAACAGGTAAAGTTGATATTTTACGTGCGGGTATTTGGAAGCCAAGAACTAAGCCAGGTTTGTTTGAAGGAATCGGTGCTAAAGGATTGTCATGGTTGGCTCAAGCAAAAAAAATTACTGGATTACCAACTACCGTTGAAGTAGCCACCGCCAAGCACGTTGAAGACGCTTTACATTTTGAAGTAGACATGCTTTGGATTGGAGCTAGAACAACTGTTAATCCATTTAGTGTGCAAGAGGTAGCTGATTCACTTCGTGGTGTAGATATTCCGGTATTAATTAAGAATCCTATTAATCCAGATCTTGAATTATGGACGGGTGCTATCGAGCGTATTCAGAAAGCGGGCATTAAAGAAGTAGGAATGATTCACCGTGGTTTTTCTAACTATGGTAATACCGAATATAGAAATGCTCCGATGTGGCATTTGCCCATTGAAATGAAACGAAGATTTCCTGAAATGATTTTGATTTGCGATCCATCTCATATTTGTGGTAACAGAACCAACCTACAATCGGTATCCCAAAAAAGCATCGATCTTGATTTTGACGGAGTGATGATCGAAAGTCATATTGATCCAGACAATGCATGGAGTGATGCTAAACAGCAAATTACTCCGGAGCGTTTGTCAGAAATGTTGGATGCTTTAATCTGGCGTTCTGAAAGCACTGATAAGCAGGAATTTATTACCGCTTTGGCTACTCTCAGAGAACAAATCAATCACGTAGATGATGAATTACTTTTATTGATTGGACAAAGAATGAAAATTGCTGATAAAATTGGTGAATATAAACGCTCCAATAACATTACTATTTTACAATCCAATCGTTGGAATGACATATTGCAAAAAGCTTTTACAAAGGGTGCTGGTTTGGGTCTTAGTGAAGAATTTATCACCAAGTATTTTGATGCAATTCATTTGGAAAGTATCAATCACCAAAATAATGTGATGAATAAATAAGTAGGTCAAAACGTACTTAATTTTTTTAAGACATTTTTTAGCCAATAGTATTATTGAACTTTTATAATTTAATAAGTAGTGATAAATAAAGTAGAACACCTTTTTTCAGATAAAAAAGTGTGTTATTATTTTGACGCTGATTTTGCATATTTGGAGCAGATTGTTTCGAAGGACAATACTATTCTTATCACTGATAAAAATGTATTTGCATCTCAATCATCTAAATTTTTCGGATGGAAAACAATCGTAATCGAGCCAGGAGAACAATTCAAACAGCAAGCAGCAGTTGATTATATATTTGAACAGTTAATCGCTTTTGAGGCTGACCGAAAAACTTTTATTGTAGGAGTTGGAGGTGGAGTGGTAACTGACATTGCAGGATATGCAGCAAGTGTATATATGAGGGGGTTAAAATTTGGATTTGTGCCCACTACAATTTTATCGATGGTAGATGCTTCTATTGGTGGTAAAAATGGAGTGGATGTAGGAGTGTATAAAAATTTGGTAGGATTAATAAGGCAACCTGAATTTTTATTATTTGATTTCTCTCTTTTAAATTCTCTTCCTCAACAACATTGGGTGAATGGATTTGCAGAGATCATTAAGCATGCATGTATTAAAGACGGAGTTCTTTTTGAATTACTTGAAAATGAAACATTGGAAAACTTTCAATTGGATGAAAAAAAATTAAGCAATCTGGTAAAGAAAAATGTAGCTATAAAAACAGCCGTCGTTATTCAAGATGAATTTGAGCAAGGGGATAGGAGGTTGCTTAATTTTGGACACACTATTGGACATGCCATTGAAAATAATTATCAATTACTTCATGGTCATGCCATTAGTATTGGAATGATGGCTGCTTGTTCTCTTTCTGTAACATTGAATGAATTTTCTGTTTTGGATAGAGATAGAGTAGCTCGATTGATAGAAAAATATCAACTACCCATTCATCAAAAAACAGATTGGAAAAAAATCTGGGAAATATTAAAGATGGATAAGAAGAGAGCAGGAAAAGAAATGAATTTTGTGCTTCTTAACAAAATCGGAGAGGCCGTTGTTTACCCTATTCCTATGGGGCAGTTACAAGATTTAATTAATCAAAGTTTATAAGGTGATAGTAAAAATACAACCGGGTAAAATTTCAGGAAATATTGATGCACCTACTTCTAAAAGTTCTATGCAAAGAGCTTGTGCTGCTGCTCTGTTGAATGATGGAAAAACAATTATTGGAAATCCGGGAAGAAGCAATGACGATCTTGCTGCATTGGGTGTTATTGATAATTTGGGTGCAAAAGTTTTGCAGCAGTCAACCAATGAATTGGTAATTGAAAGTGAAGGTGTGAAGCCCGTTTCTAGAGAAATGAATTGTGGTGAAAGTGGCCTTGGAATTCGCATGTTTGCACCAATAGCTGCATTGAGCGATCAAGAAATAATTATCAACGGAACGGGAAGTTTGTTATCAAGACCGATGGATTTTTTTGATGAAATATTTCCAAAGCTTGGAGTCGAAATTGAATCTAATCATGGCAAGCTTCCTATTAAAATTAAAGGACCTTTAAAGCCGGTTGACATAACAATTGATGGGTCATTAAGTTCTCAGTTTTTAACTGGATTATTAATGGCTTATGGTAAAGCGGCTACTAAGCCAGTTACAATTACTGTAAATAATTTAAAGAGTAAGCCCTATATTGATCTTACTTTACAGGTGATGCAGGAATTTGGATATTCAGTTATCAATCATCAATACGAGTCATTTGAAATTCATCCTGTAAATGCACCAAGCCATCAACCAATGAACTATCTTGTAGAGGGTGATTGGAGTGGTGCAGCTTTTTTGTTGGTTGCAGGTGCAATAGCAGGAGAGATTACCATCAAAGGATTAAATGTATTTTCATCTCAGGCAGACAAGGCTATTTTAAGAGCTTTAACGATGTCGGAAGCGGTAGTTTCTATCGCTGAAGATCAAATTATAATTGGTCCTGGAAAATTAAAGGCTTTCCATTTTGACGCAACTGATTGTCCAGATTTATTTCCACCCTTGGTTGCATTGGCATCCTTTTGCGAGGGTACTACTGTTATTGAAGGGGTGAGCAGATTGGCTCACAAGGAAAGCAATCGTGGATTAACCCTCCAAAAGGAATTTGGAAAAATGGGAATAGAAATTACGCTGCAAGATGACTTGATGTTGGTTAAAGGAGGAACAGGATTAAAAGCCGCTACCGTTCATTCACATCATGACCATCGAATTGCGATGGCCTGTGCGGTTGCAGCATTAAGAGCAGAAGGACAAACAACTATTGAAGAGGCAGAAGCAATTAATAAGAGTTATCCTACTTTTTATTCGGATCTTAAAAAATTAGGCGCTGTTGTTGTTTAATCTTAATTCTTTTTTAAAAGGAAGAAGGTACTTTCAATATTTTTAACTTAAAATCCCTTCAGGGGATACAATTACTATGAATAGTTTTGGTAGAATTTTTAGAGTAAGCATTTTTGGTGAATCACATGGCGAATGTGTGGGTATCAACATTGATGGATGTCCAGCAGGATTGCCTTTAGATCTAGATGATTTTTCTGTAGATATTGACAGGAGAAAAGCGGGTGCAAAAGGAACTACTCCTAGAAAGGAAGCGGATATCCCTAGAATAATGAATGGCGTTTTTAATGGTAAGACTACTGGAGCTCCGATTACTATTTTATTTGACAATACCAATACAAGAAGTGGAGATTATGAAAAGCAAAAGGCGGTACCTCGACCGGGGCATGCTGATTTTGTAGCTTCTAAAAAATTTGGTGGTTATGAAGATTTTAGAGGAGGAGGTCATTTTAGTGGAAGATTGACAGTTTGTTTGGTTGCAGCAGGTGTGATAGCTAAAAAACTTTTAGATAATATTAAAGTGGAAGCTGCTATTCTTGAAATTGGTGGAGAAGTAGATCCTGAAAAGGGTTTGCAAAATGCCATCGATGCGAAAGATACCGTTGGCGGAATAGTTGAATGTAGGGTAAAAGGTTTACCTATTGGATTGGGTGAACCATTCTTTGATTCTGCGGAAGCTTTAATTAGCCATGCGGTGTTCTCTATTCCTGCAGTTCGGGGTATAGAATTCGGAACTGGTTTTTCAGCAGCTAAAATGTTTGGTAGTAATCACAATGATTGGATAGAAAGTATGGATGGAAAAACTGCTTCTAATCATGCAGGAGGAATAGTTGGTGGTATCACCAACGGTAATGAGCTTGTTTTTAGAATTGCAATTAAACCAACTTCTTCTACTCCAAAAATTCAGCAAACAATAAATGTAGAGACTGGTCTTGTAGAAGATTTTTCCGTTAAAGGGAGACATGATTTATGCATTGCTTTGAGGGTTCCAGTGGTGTTGGAAGCAGTGACTGCATTTGTTTTGGCAGATTTGATGTTGTTAGAACAACAAATTTCTAGAACAATTAAATAGTTTGGTTAATCTTCATCTGATTTAGTATTTCAAATTATTGATGGATTTATATATTATTTTTTTAGGACTTTGAAATTAGTTTGCCCTTTTTTTATTAAATTTTTTTGTGTATTTTTTTAATGTTTTTGTTTTAAACAGAGATTAGAATAGAGGTGAAATTTTTAAGATTATTGAGTGAATGATTTAAACAAGTAAGATGAAAAAGTTTTTTTTAAAATATTCCGGGTTCCTTAAGCTTTTTTATTTTTTACTACTTACAATCACTTTTTTTTATTGCCCCAATTCTATTGCTCAACAAAAAACTTCTGGTAACAAGAAAATTGGTAAATCTGATAAAAGTGATATTCGATATGGGGTAGCTAGTTTTTATGCTGATAAATTTAATGGAAGAAAAACGGCAAGTGGTCAAATATTTAGTCAGAATAAACTTACTTGTGCTTGTAATGTTTTGCCCTTGGGTACTTGGGTTAAGGTTACTAATATATCCAATGGTAAGTCAGTAAAATTATTGGTAAATGATCGGTTACATCCTAGGATGCGCCGTTTGGTGGACCTTTCAAAGTCCGCAGCTAAAAAACTGGGTTTTATATCTAGTGGATTAGTAAAAGTTAAACTAGAAGTTTTGTATCCTGAAAAATAAAAGTTAAGATTTTCTTCCTATATTATAAAGTTGTATTTTTCTAACTTCCTTATTCAAGTAATAATTTCTCATTTCGAAAGGTAAGAATCAATTTCATTAATAATGTACTTGTATTAATGGCTATTTTTGTAATCTTTAAATAATTAATTTTAATATATTTTAATAGGAGAATTGATTGTATGGCAAAGATTGGTATCAATATCGCAACGGGTAGTTTACAAAAAGAAGAAATTATTGTGGGGATTGATTTAGGAACTACCAATAGTTTGGTATCTGTTATTCATCCTGATACAAAGCATCCTGTTGCATTAAAAGAGCATAACAATGCTTCCTTGGTACCTTCCGTCATTTATTTTGATGAATTTGGAAATGTTACTGTTGGCGAAGCAGCAAAGGATAAATTGATATCATCTCCTCAAAATACTATTTTTTCTGCAAAGAGATTAATAGGTAAATCTTTTAATGATATAAAAGAAAACGCTTCTTTTTTTTCATACAAAGTGATTGATGATAATAAAGATGGATTAGTAAAAGTTCAGGTGGGAGATAAATTTTATTCTCCTGTTGAATTATCGTCTTTTATTTTGAAGGAATTAAAACAAAGGGCAGAACATATTTTAAAAACTCCCGTTAATAAAGCAGTTATTACTGTTCCTGCCTATTTCAATGATGCTCAACGGCAAGCAACCAGAGATGCAGGAAAATTGGCAGGTCTAGATGTTTTGAGAATTATCAATGAACCCACTGCAGCTAGTTTAGCCTATGGTCTTGGGTTAAACAAAACTGTTGATAAAATAATTGCTGTGTACGATCTTGGGGGTGGCACATTTGATGTTTCTATTTTAAAAATCAGCAATGGAATATTCGAAGTACTTGCAACCAATGGAGATACTTATTTAGGTGGCGATGATATGGATAATTTGATTGTGAAGTATTGGTTAAATCAGTCGGCAATCAGTGAAGAAGAACTAAAAATGAATCAGCAATTTGCGCAGTCTATCCGATTGAAGGCACAAGCAGCTAAAATAAAATTGTCTGAAGCAGCTATTTTCGAAGAGGAATTGAATGAAAATAAGCTCATGATTTCTCGGTCAATTTTTGAAGAACTTATTGAGCCTTTAGTGACAAAAACAATTAATTCTTGTATAGCTGCTTTAAAAGATGCTTCTTTGAAAGCAAGTGATGTTGAAGTGATAGTAATGGTTGGTGGCTCAACAAGAGTGCCATTGGTAAAAGAGAGGGTAAGCCAATTTTTTGGAAGGCAAGTAAATGATTCAGTTAATCCGGATGAGGTAGTAGCCTTGGGTGCAGCTATTCAGGCTGATATATTGGCTGGAAATAATAAAGAATTATTACTCTTGGACATCACGCCTCTTTCTTTAGGGATAGAAACAATGGGCGGACTAATGGATGTATTAATTCCTAGAAATTCCAAAATTCCTCATTCTATTTCTCGTCAATATACTACTTACAAAGATGGTCAAGGAGGTATTAAAATATCGGTATTTCAGGGTGAGCGGGATATGGTGAATGATAACCGTAAACTAGCTGAATTTAATTTAACTGGAATACCTGGTATGCCAGCAGGATTGCCCAAAGTGGAAGTAAGTTTTTTGCTCAATGCGGATGGAATATTAGTTGTAAAAGCAAAAGAGTTGCGTAGCGGAGTAGCTCAAAGTATTGAGGTAAGATCTCAGTTAGATTTAACAGATGATACTTTAGAAAAGATGTTGTTGGATTCAATTACAAATGCAAAAGAAGATATTGCAACCAGAGCTTTAGTAGAAGCTAGAACAGAAGGAGAGCAATTGCTATCTACAACAGAAAAATTTATTCAAAAAAATTCGTCCCTTCTATCATCAGATGAATTATTGCTTACCGCCTCTGCAATGCAAGCTTTACAGCTTGCCCTAACAATGAACGACAAAGATTTGATTCATACTAAAATAGAGGAATTAAATGAATTGTCGAGACCCTATGCTGAGAGAGTAATGGATAGTGTAGTTAGTAATGCTATGAAAGGGAAAACCATTTAGTCGTTGGATGTTGAGGGTATTTTAAATTCAAATAGGATCAATTTTACTAGGACAGTATTACTTTTTCAATTCCATCATCCTGTTAATATATTTTCCAATTAGGTCAAATTCTACATTCACTTCATCGCCTATTGTTAGGTGTTTCATGTTGGTATGCTCGTAGGTATAAGGGATAATAGCTACTCGAAAGGATTGATTGGTAATATTAAAAAGGGTAAGGCTGATTCCGTTGACTGTGATAGAACCTTTTTCAATTATCAAAGAAGCAAATTTGGGGTCAAATTCAAAGGTATATTCCCAACTGCCCTGCTTTTCTACTATTTCTAAGCAGATGGCAACCGAATCGACATGGCCTTGTACAAGGTGTCCATCTAATCTTCCGTTCATCGCTAGGCATCTTTCCAAGTTGATGAAAGAATTTTTTTCCCATTGTTTTAGATTCGTTTTAATGAGTGTTTCCTGTATGGCCGTAACCCTATGTTTCCCTTCAATTACCTCCTCTACAGTAAGGCAAACTCCGTTGTGGGCAACACTTTGGTCAATACTTAGTTCATCTGAAATGGGGGACTTTATCCAAAAACTGATATTATTTTCGGAGGAAATGATATCAGTGACAATGCCTATTTTTTCTATGATTCCTGTAAACATGCAGCAAATTTACTTTTTTTATTATTTGGATTTTGAAATTTAAATATTTACGCTATATTTGCAGTTCTAAAAAAAACTACCAAAGGAGGTATATCAAATGTTAATAATAGATTCTAAAGATTGCGAAAACATCGACAAGGCGTTAAAAAAGTATAAGAAGAAATTCGAAAAAAGCCGTGTTTTACTTCAGTTAAGAGAAAGACAGTGCTTTATCAAGCCTTCTATCAGACGTCGTACAGAGGTGTTGAAAGCGGTTTACAAGCAGAACATTGCGAGTGGTAAAATAGACCTTTAGTCTACTGATACATTAACTGATACATTAATTATATTTTAGACTGATATCCAGTAACTTTGGATATCAGTTTTTTTTATGCCCCTAACTCATCAAACACCCATAAAGACATTTATCGGATATCTTACCTTTCAAAAGAGGTATTCCCCCCATACCATTGTTTCCTACGAAAATGACCTTTGTGGATTTTTTGATTTTATAGAATCACAATTTGGCAATACTAAAATCGAAGAAATCAATGCCTCTTTTGTTAGAAGTTGGCTAGCTAAAATGAAAGAGTCGGGCATGGAATCTAAATCGCTCAATCGAAAAATATCATCTCTTAAGTCCTTTTTTAAATACCAATTAAAACAGGGGATTGTAATAACCAGTCCTATGGTGACAATTGTATCTCCAAAGGTAAAAAAGCGTTTACCGCAGTTTGTTGATGAAAAAGACATTCACACCTTATTTTCTTATGTAGAGTTTCCTGATAACTGGGAAGGTAAAACGCATCGGCTGTTGTTGCACCTTTTTTACAATACTGGTATGCGCCAAGCTGAGTTGGTAAACCTTACCGAGTCTCAGATTGATGGCAGCAATGGAAATATAAAAGTATTGGGAAAAGGAAATAAAGAGAGGATTTTGCCAGTTAGTAAGGATCTTATGATGTTGATTAAAGACTATATTGATGGTAAAAGAATCAATTTTGAGCAATTTGACAGAGTGCTTTTATTGGTTAATGGAAAGGGGAATCGATTGTATCCAAAGTACGTATACAATGTGGTAAGGCAATATTTAACTTCAGTCACCACCATTGATAAAAAAAGTCCACATGTTTTACGTCATTCATTTGCAACCCATTTGATGAATAATGGGGCAGATTTGAACGCTGTCAAGGAATTGTTAGGCCATAGCAGCCTTGCTGCCACTCAAATATATACGCACAATACGATTGAGAAGTTAAAGGATGTGCATAAGAAAGCCCACCCAAAGGCTTAATAAATTAGAGCCGATTGATGGCTAAATTTTTTGTTAATTTTATAAGTTTACTATTGTAGTTTAAGTTTAAATGATCTAACTTAATAGGGTAATTGATGCATTTTTGATATATAAATTATATTGCCTATGGATTCATTTGCTTACCTGTTTTTTACTTAATTGTTCACTTAAAAATTAGATCGTTATGAACGTAAACATTCAGACAGTACATTTTGAAGCAGATTCAAAGCTTTTAGCCTATGTAGAAAAGAAAATTGCTAAACTCGAGCATTTCCATGAAAGGATTACCAATGTAGATGTGTATTTAAAATTAGATAATGTAGTACACAATATCAAGGACAAGGTAGCTGAAATTAGTGTGCATCTTCCAAAATGCGATATTTTTGTAAAGCATTCCTCCAAATCATTTGAGGAGAGTTTTGATGAAGCATTAGACGCTGTGATCCTACAAATTAAGCGAAAAAAGGAAATGCTCGCTGCATAAATAGAAGCCTCTTTAAATTAATAGCCCCCTAGAAGTTAGCTACTTATTGGGGGCTTTTTTATTCTTTTAATGGGTGAGGGGCTATTATTTTTTAATTTTTTTTAAAAAATCTATTTCAAAATTTTAGATTTAATCAAATATACCTACCTTTGCCATCCAAAAAATAAGGATGCCTTCTGGCTACTAGTTTTAAGCGGATAGATCTTAATATAAGCCGAAGTAGCTCAGTTGGTAGAGCAGCTGATTTGTAATCAGCAGGTCGCGGGTTCGACTCCCTTCTTCGGCTCTGAAATTTTGAAATAAATCTTATCATTTGTTTCGGATATTCTGGGTAGATGGCCGAGTGGTTAAAGGCGACAGACTGTAAATCTGTTCACGTAAGTGTACGTAGGTTCGAACCCTACTCTGCCCACAAAAATTTTTCTAATTTGTGTAAGCAAAATAGAAAAGAAAAGTTCTTTTAAATATTGAATTAACATTATTGGCCAAAGGCTGATTTTGCAAGCGGAAGTAGCTCATTTGGTAGAGCGATAGCCTTCCAAGCTATAGGTGGCGAGTTCGAGCCTCGTCTTCCGCTCTTTGATTACCTTCGGGTAGAGTTTAAGCCTTTGTAGCTCAGGGGTAGAGCACTTCCTTGGTAGGGAAGAGGTCGTGAGTTCGATTCTCACCAACGGCTCTAAAAAGTTATTTTAATTAATAAACTTTTATTAAATTTTATTCTAGTACTTTAAATAGATAACTTTAATAAGTTTTTTAAATATAAAAGTCTATGGTTACAGACGCTAAACGAAAACCAATTTTCAAAACAAATATTAAAAAATAAAAAATGGCAAAAGAATCTTTCAAGAGGGATAAACCCCACTTAAATGTTGGTACTATCGGTCACGTAGATCATGGTAAAACAACGCTAACAGCCGCTATAACCGATGTTTTGTCAAAAAGAGGTTTAGCGGAGAAAAAAAACTACGACGATATTGATGGTGCTCCAGAAGAAAAAGAAAGGGGTATCACAATTAATACAGCACACGTTGAGTATGCTACAGATACTCGTCACTATGCTCACGTGGATTGTCCAGGTCACGCCGATTATGTGAAAAACATGATTACAGGTGCTGCTCAAATGGATGGTGCTATATTGGTAGTTGCGGCTACTGATGGTCCAATGCCACAAACCAAAGAACACATTTTGTTGGCTCGCCAGGTTGGTGTACCTCAAATTGTAGTTTTTATGAACAAAGTTGATCTAGTAGATGATCTAGAATTATTGGAATTAGTTGAAATGGAAATTCGTGAGTTGTTAACTTCTTACGGTTTTGATGGCGATAACACTCCATTTATTCAAGGTTCTGCAACTGGAGCATTGG
>Ga0164295_10003972_pt1 | contig 11785 bp, 10 predicted proteins | sample GEODES006metaG_FD_111798 | JGI IMG/M metagenome (GOLD analysis project Ga0164295, IMG submission 111798) | Oligotrophic lake water microbial communities from Sparkling Lake, Wisconsin, USA - GEODES006 metaG | ecosystem: Environmental > Aquatic > Freshwater > Lake | place: USA: Sparkling Lake...
GGAACTGCTACGGAAAACCCCCCGGACCAAAGACCATGGCCAAGGGATGGCAACGCTTCGCCTCAACACTCGCCGGCTATCTCATCGCCAAACCCGACGCACTTGTGTGAATCCCGTAGCCCATAGGGAGAGGGAGGGGCCCGCGGCGCGGCGGCGGCGCGGGAGGGTGAGGGGTTAAGGTCTGGCCGGAGGGGTCACCGAATCAAGGTGCCGGGGCGCCAGTCAACCTTGCGCTCCGATCCATCGCGCAAGACGACCTGCCCGGCGGTGTTCGTGGCCAATGGACGCGCTGTCGCCATAATTCAGGATCAGCTGTCCAGGTCGATCACAACCTGGATGGTGCGAAAATCCGTGGACCTGGGTTGGACCACCGCGCCGAAGGCCTTGGCGAGGCGCAGCATTCGCGTGTTTTCGGACAGGATTTCCCCCCGCACCCGCGTCAGGCCGCGGTCATGGGCCCAGCCCAGCATCTCCTCCATCAGGCGATGGCCGACCCCGTGGCCGGCCTGGTCTGAGCGGACCATGATGGCGAACTCGCCTTCCGGATCATCCCCGGAAAGCACCAGGCGAACCACGCCCAGAAGGCCGCTTTCCCCCTCCGCCGACGCGGGATCATAGGCGGCGACAGCGATGTGGTTCTGGCGGTTGAAGTCGGTGAGCAGCGAGGTCAGGGACCCGACCATCGGGCGGACGGAAGAAAGGAACCGGAAGCGCAGATCTTCCGGTGTGGAGCGCAGGCCCATCTCGACCAGGCATTCGGCGTCGTCCGTGCGGATGGGACGAAGCCGCAGTTTGCGGCCACAGCCCACCACGATCTCCTTTTCCGGCGCCGAGACGATTTGCGCCTGTTGCATGCTGCTTCTCTCCGACCTGCGACGGCGCCACCTGGCGCTGCGCCTGACGCCTGAAACCGTTCAGGCTCCACTTGGTTGCGCAGCGGCAAGCCCCCTGGCGGCGCAGACCGACCGGAACCATGGGATAATCACCCCTCCCGCTTCGACCGCCTCCGGAGCGCCCTTCACCCCCGGACGCGTCCGTCCGGACGCCTTGCAGGACGCGTGACCGCATTGATTTCGTCGTTACCGAACCCTGTGACAGCCCGGACTTCCTCGTTACCGAACCCTGTGACAGCCCGGACTTCCTCGTTACCGAACCCTGTGACGACCCGGACTTCATCGAGACTGAAACCGACGCCCCCGACAGGGCAGGTCGTCGTTCAGCGGGTCACGGGATGTCGAAATCCCTTCTCGCCTCGCGGGAGAAGGATTTGCGGTGACAGCGCACCAACTACCCCCCGCACCGTAACCCCTCACCCTCCCATGCTGGCGCATGGGCCCCTCCCTCTCCCTTTGGGAGAGGTAAAACAAGCGCGGGATATCAGATACTTACCTCTCCCAAAGGGAGAGGGAGGGGCCCGCGGCGCGGCGGCGGCGCGGGAGGGTGAGGGGTTACGGTCTGTCCGGCGGAACTACGGTGACATCGGACAATTGCGGCTACAGGAAGCCCTTCTCCCGCTAGGGGAGAAGGATTTGGCTATAATGGTCCCATCGCTTCGAGCCGGCCGCAGGCGGTCCGGCAAGACCCGCAGCACCCATGGAGTCATCTTGCGAAAAGCCGACAAGATCTTACAGAAACTGACCCGGAAATCCGACGTTTCTGACAGGGCGGCCGCCAGGTGAAAGGGCGAGCGAGGGTGATGGAATGACGTTGAAGCTATCCGGAAAACCTCATTAATACAATAACTTGACGTCATTTCGCGGAGGAACCCTGCCGCCAGCCAACCAGCCTCTCGACCACGGATTCGCCCGCGAAATTTCCAGACGCGCCTTTTGCACAGGTTTTCGCACCGGAACGAGCGACAAACAGCCCGCAGCAATGCGGACAGCCCGTCTCCGGGAAACCCGCGCCCTTGAGAGTCCGCCCCACCGCCGGCTTCGGCCTTGCGCGCGCGGCGGCGGTCGCTAGGTTCAAAGTCAAGAACAGAGGCGGAGACATCCGCCGGAGACGGGGGATACCATCTTGGCGACAGGCGCAGCACCGGCGGGCGAAGTCCCGGCCGGCGGACAGGATTTCGGAACGCCAGGCTACCGGCTCTATGTGCTGATCTTCCTGACGGTGATCTACACCCTCAACTTCATCGACCGGAACCTGCTGGGCGTCGTCTCGCAGCCGATCATCGACCAGTTCGGGCTGTCGGACACCCAGTACGGCTTCCTGACCGGACCGCCCTTTGCCCTGTTCTACGCCTTCATGGGCGTGCCGATCGCCATGGCGGCGGACCGCTTCAACCGCGTGGCGATCATCTCCCTCTGTATCGCCATCTGGTCGCTGATGACCGCCCTGTGCGGCTTTGCCTCCGGGTTCCTGTTCCTGCTGCTCTGCCGGGTCGGGGTGGCGATCGGCGAGGCGGGCAGCACGCCCCCGTCCAACTCCCTGATCGGCGACTATTTCAAGCCGAGCAGCCGGGCCGGAGCCCTGGGCATCTTCGGCATGGGTGTCACCATCGGCGGGGCGTTTGCCTATGCCTTTGGCGGCCCGATCGGCGGCCTGTCGAACGAGACGGTCCTGGCCCTGCTGGCGCCCATCGGCCTGGAGGGCCTGCCGGCCCAGATGGGCTGGACCGGCTCCTTCGGCTGGCGGTTCGCCTTTATCGGGCTGGGGGTTCCCGGACTGATCATCGCCATCCTGATGTTCCTGACCGTCAAGGAGCCGCCGCGCGGATATTCCGATCCGCCGGGCACGGTGCAGATGGAAAAGTCCAGCATCCTGGACACGTTTCGCCAGCTGGGCGGCAAGCCCACCTTCTGGACCATGGCCATGGGGGCCTCGCTGGTGGCCTTCGTCGGCTACGGCCTGTTCAGCTTCCAGGCGCCCATGGCCCAGCGGATCGCCGGCATCGGACCCGGGGAATTTGCCCTGACCTTCGGCCTGCCCCTGGCCCTGATCTCGGCGCTGGGCACCTTCCTCGGCGGATGGCTGACGGCGCGGCTGTCGGGCCGCTTCAGCACGGCGGTGGCGGTGATCCCCGGGGTGGGCCTGCTGCTGGCCATCCCCTTCTACCTGACCGCCTTCTACCAGATGGACCATGCCAGCGTGGTGGTGTCGGCCAGCGGCGCCAAGTCCGTGCAGGGCCACTGGCCGGCCCTGATCACCTGGGGCCTGGGGGCGATGTTCCACTATGCCTATATCGGCGCCCAGTACACGATCGGTCAGGGGGTGGTCTCGGCCCGCTCCCGCGCCTCGGCCATCGCCATATTGCTGGTGATGGTGGCCCTGATCGGCAACGGCATCGGGCCCCAGGTGGTCGGGGTGCTGTCCGACCTGTTCATGGGCCTGCAGCTGCAGGCCCAGGGGGCCGGCGGCGACCTGACCAACGCCATCTGCCGGGCCCGCGACCTGTCGGCCCTGGCCGAGACCCAGCAGCAGATCTGCCGCGCTGCCTATGGTGAGGGCCTGCGACAGTCCCTGGTCGCCGTCACCCTGGTGTTCATCCCCGCCGCGGCCTTCTACTTCCTGGCGGCCCGCACCCTGGACAGGGACATGGTCGCCAGCCGGCACTGAGGGTCTGCGGGAGGTTGGGGGGTCTGGCCAACTGCCGAACAGAGGTCAGCATCATGGTCAACAGCGCGCAGGGATGCCCCGGGTTAAGGGCGCCGCTCTCGGACGTTGAAACGGATCGCATGTTGCTGCGCGGCTTCCAGAGGTCCGACCTGCCTGCCTTGAGCGAGATGTTCGCCAAGCCGGAGGTCTGGCAATTTCCTTACGGCGGCGGCCTGACCGAAGCCGAGACCTACCGGTTTCTGGAGGCCCAGATCGCTGAACGGGAGGCATGCGGGGTCGGTTGCTGGCTCGCCATTGACAAGCAGACCGGCCGTCCGGTCGGCTATGTCGGGCTCTCCGTTCCGCACTTCCTTCCCGACGTGCTGCCCGCGCTTGAAGTGGGTTGGCGCTTCGATCCCGCCGTTTGGGGGCAAGGACTGGCCACGGAAGGCGCTGCCGCGGCCCTGAACCAGGCCTTTGGACCGCTCGGGCTGGAACGGGTCTGTTCCGCGCCTCAGACAATCAACCCGCCCTCCGGACGGGTCTGCCAGAGGCTTGGCATGGTCCTGGACCGCACAGTCGCGGTCGCGGCCACAGAGCGGCGCGGCGCGGTGGATGTCGATCTCTACTGGATAACCGCCGAGCAGTGGCGGTCGACAGGGTCGATCCCCTAGATCGTCGCCCCGCCCTCGGCGATGGCGGCCAGCCGGGCATAGCGGCCGCCGTCGGCTTTGAGGGTTCGGTGGGTCCCCTCCTCCACCACCCTGCCGTCTTCGAAGACCAGGATGCGGTCGGCGCCCCGGATGGTCGACAGGCGGTGGGCGATGACGATGGTGGTGCGGCCGGCCATCAGTTCTTCCATGGCGCCCTGGACCAGCCGTTCGGTCTCGACATCCAGGCTGCTGGTGGCCTCGTCGAACACCAGGACCGGCGCATCGGCCAGGAAGGCCCGGGCGATAGCCACCCGCTGGCGCTCGCCACCGGACAGCTTGACCCCCCGCTCGCCGACCAGGGTGTCATAGCCCCTGGGAAGGCGCTGGATGAAGTCATGGGCCCGGGCCCGGCGGGCGGCCAGTTCGATCTCGTCCTGGCTGGCCCCGGCCCGGGCATAGGCGATGTTCTCGCCGATGCTGCGGTGGAACAGGGCCGGGTCCTGGGGCACCACGGCGATGGCGGCGCGCAGGGAGGTCTGGACCACCCCGGCCACATCCTGGCCGTCGATCAGGATGCGTCCCGACTGCAGGTCATAGAGCCGCTGGATCAGCTTGACGAAGGTCGACTTGCCGGCCCCCGTGGGCCCGACCAGGGCCACCTTCTCGCCCGGCGCAATCCGCAGGGAGAAGTTCTCATAGAGGGGAGTCTCGGCGTTGCGATAGCGGAAGGTCACGGCGTCAAGGACGATCTCGCCCTGGCCGCCCCGGAAGGCCGGCGCGCCGGGCCGGTCGGCCACCTGCGGCGCCTCGCGGGCGAAGCTGGCCACATCCTCGGCGTCGTCCAGCCCCTTCTGCAGCATCCGGACATTTTCCCCCAGATTGCGCAGATAGCCGCTCATCAGCATGAAGGCGGTGATGGCAAAGGCGATGTCGCCCGCCGTGGCCTCGCCCCTGAGCCACAGGTTCAGGAGGATGCCGGTGGTCCCGGCCTGGAGCAGGATGGTCAGCAGGTTCTGCAGGATCCAGACATCCATGAACCGGTTCCAGGTGACCTTGACCGCCTGTCGCCAGTCCTCGGTCACCTGGCCAAACCGCGCCTCTTCCCGCGCCTCGGCCCCGAAGGCCTTGACCGTCGGGTTGGAGGTGACGGCGTCGGCCAGGGCCCCGCCGATGCGGCTGTCCAGGGCGTTGGACTTCAGGTTGGCCGGCCGGACATAGACCTTCACCAGCCAGAGATTGACCCACAGAAAGCCCAGCACCACCAGAAAGGCCAGGCCCCCGACCAGCGGCCATTTCAGCGCCATCTGGAGACAGAGCCCGAACAGCACCAGCAGGGCCGGCATCAGCCACAGGATCAGGGCGTCGGACACCGCATCATAGCCCCACATGGCCCGGCTGATCTTGCGCACCGTGGAGCCGGCGAAGTTGCCGGCATGCCAGTCGGCGGAAAACCCCTGGACCCGCTGGAAGGCCTCGTCGGTCATGTCCCGCATGTTACGGGCGGCCATGGGATTCCAGAACCGGAAGGCGACATTGCGGGTGGCCACGAAGGCCACATAGACCCCGACAAAGAAGGCCCAGGCGCCCCAGGCCCGGTCCGCATCCTTGGCCGGATCGGCCACGGCGTCGATCAGGGCCCGGGCCGCCGTCGGCAGCATCAGGTCAAACAGTACCGCCACCACCATCAGCCCGGCGGCCGTGGCCAGCAGCCAGGGTCGCCGCAGCCACAGCCGGGCGATAAAGGCCAGGACCTCGCCATTGGACAGCACCCGCCCCCGGGTGACCTCCTCATCCTCGTACTGTTCGCTCATGGCGGTGCTGATACCGCCAAATCCCCTGCGGCGGGAGGCCGCCGGGCCGTTTGCACGCGAGAGCGGCATTTGGGCGACAGGGGGCTTTGGGCAGGAAGGGGACAATCCCGCTGGACAGCCGCGCCCCTATCCGGTCCTCTCTGCGCAAAATCAGGGGAGATGACGGATGGATCTGGGACTTAAGGGAAAGCGCGCCCTGGTGACGGGCGGAACGCGGGGCATTGGCCGGGCGATCGCCGATCTGCTGGCCGAGGAGGGCTGCGATGTCGCCCTCTGCGCCCGCAATGCCGACCAGGTGAGCGACGCCGTCTCCGCCCTGTCGGCAAAGGGCGTCCGGGCCTGGGGCGAGACGGTCGATGTGTCGCAGGAAGGCGCGCTTGCCGGGCTGGTGGGCCGGGCGGCCGACGCGTTTGGCGGGCTGGACATTTTTGTCTCCAATGTCAGCGGCGCCATGGGGCTGGGCAATGATCCGGCCGGCTGGAAACAGGCGGTGGAGGTCGACATCCTGCGCACCGTCGAGGGCTGCGAGGCCGCCGCCGAACGGCTGGCGACCGGCGGGTCCATCGTGGTGATCGGCACCATCTCGGCCGTCGAGGTGCCCGGTCCCCGGCGTCCCTACGCCTCGGTCAAGGCGGCCCTGCTGCCCTATGTCAAGAACCTGGCCCGGGACCTGGGACCCAAAACCCTACGGGCCAATGTGGTGTCGCCGGGCCCCATCTATTTCAAGGGCGGGGTCTGGGACATGATCGAGCAGCATATGCCCGACCGTTTCCAGGCCACCCTGGAACGCAGCCCGCTCGGCCGCCTGGGCGGACCCGAAGAGATCGCCAGCGCCGCCGTCTTCCTGGCCAGCCCGAGGGCCAGCTACATCACCGGCGCCAACCTGATCTGCGACGGGGCGGTGACCCAGAGGGTGGATTTCTAGGGGGCTATCGCCGGCCGGGGGGCCTACTGCGCCCCCATGGCACGGTGACGGGCCTTGGTGGCGGCGTCCAGGCGCAGGAAGCGGGCGGCGTTGTTGTAGAGGATGTCGCGCTTCTGTTCGGGGCTCAGGAAGGGCGCCTCGTCGATCACGGCGAGGGCCCGTTCGATGGTTTCGGGCCAGACCATCTGGTCAGATCCGAACATGATCCGCTTGCCGAAACCGGCCTCCACCAGGGTCTTCAGGTAGCGGTAAAACTCCGGCCGGCTCTGGGTGTAGACGATGACGCCGGTGTCCAGATAGACTTGGGGGTGGGCGTAGAGCAGGGCCAGGGTGGCGTCGAGCATCGGATAACCGGCATGCATGACGTTGACCCGCAGTTTCGGATGGCGGACCAGCACATCCTCGAGCAGCAGCGGATTGCTGAGCCGGGCGCGATAGCCTGACCCCGGCATATAGGCCACGCCGGGGGGGCCGGGCCCCACATGGACGGCGACGGGGATATCGTTGGCCTCGGCGGCGGCCCAGATGCCTTCCAGCTTCGGATCATCGGGGCTGATTCCCTCGTACTGGGGGCCCAGTTCTCCCAGAACGGTGATCAGGCCCTTCTTCTTGGCATTGGCCAGTTCGGCCGAGAGTCCCGGGCGGATGGGAAAATCCGGCATCAGGCTGGGCAGGACTCGTTCGGGCGCCGCCGCCCGCCAGGCCTTGACCCTGGCGAACTCGCCGCTGACCACACCGATGATGTTGCGCCGCTGCATGATGGCAAGCGTGCGGGTCATGACCTCGTCATCGGTCATTGGCGACCAGATCGGATCGGCGCAGGTCGGGTTCTTGAAGATCTCCAGGAAGGACTCGGCGGTGTTAGCGCCAGGGTCCCAGGTCGGCATGGGATTGATCGGCGTGCACATGGCCAGGGGCGGCGGGCCCTGATCATCGGCAGCCAGGGCATGGACATGCATGTCGATGATCGGCTCGACCGGCGGCGCGGCGGCCAGGGCGGATACCGGCAGCAGGGCGGCAATCGCAACCGCCAGAATCATCCCGCCCAGCAGCGCGCCGCGCCCGGTCCTGATTGTCGTCATGCCTCGAATCCCCTTTGCGCCACTGTCCTTTCGGCCCGGCGACGGGTCAACCTCAGATACGCAGAACCGGCCAGATTCAAAACTCGCCGCCAGCGCCCAACGCATCACGGCACATGGCCAGTTGGAAGCCGGGCCGCCCACGGCTAGAACCGCCCCATGACCGACGCCCGCTATGACTTCGCCTCCGACAATGTCGCCGGCGCCATGCCCGAGGTGATGGAGGCAATGATCGCCGCCAATGCCGGGACCGCATCCGGCTACGGGACCGATCACATCTCGGCCCGGGCCGCAGACCTGATCCGCGCCGCCCTGGACACCGATGCGGAGATCCGCTTCACCGCTTCGGGCACCGCCGCCAATGCCCTGGCCCTGGCCTGCCTGGCCCATCCGCACGAGGCGGTGCTAGCCCATCACCATGCCCATATCTGCACCGACGAGACCGGAGCGCCGGGCTTCTTCGGGTCGGGCGTCGGGCTGATCGGCCTTTCCGGCGACAGCGGCCGGATCGACCGGGCGGCTCTCGTGGACGCCCTGGCCCAGCCGGACGTGTCCTATCGCCAGCCGGCCGCCGCCCTGTCCCTGACCCAGGCCACGGAGTATGGAACGGTCTATGGCGCCACTGATCTCGCCGATCTGGCGGGCCTGGCCCGCGCAAAAGGCTACGGAGTGCATCTGGACGGGGCGCGCCTGGCCAATGCCGTGGCGGCGGGCTTCGACCTGAAGGCCATCGCCGCCATGGGGGTCGATATCCTGGTCATGGGCGGCACCAAGGCCGGCTCGACCCCGACCGAGGCGGTGGTGGTCCTGAACAAGGCCCTGGCCCGGCGTCTGGACGCCCGGCTGAAACATGCCGGACAGCTGGTGTCCAAGGGCCGCTACCTGGCCGCCCCCTGGATCGGCCTGCTGTCCGACGGCGCCTGGAGCCGCCGCGCCACCCATGCCAACGCCATGGCCCGGCGACTGGCCGCTGTCATGCCGTTCCCCCTGCGCCATCCGGTGGAGGCCAACGGGCTGTTCGTCCTGATGGACGAGGCCGCCCTGGACGGCCTCAAGGCAAAGGGCTGGTTCGTCTATCGCTTCCTGGACGGCACGGTCCGCTTCATGTGCAGCTGGGCGACGACGCCGGAGATGGTCGACGAACTGGGCGAGGCCTTGCAGGCGGTGGTTTGAGGGGCTTGTCCCCAAGCCTCTCCGTCATCCCGGCCCTGGCGAAGCGGAGCGCCGGGATCCAGGGTTGCCGGAAAGGCTGTTGGCGACGGCGATAGCGCCGCAGCGGCCCTCTGCCCCTGACTGTCCGGGGTGACGAAGGTAGGGGGGACGCAGCGCCCCTGAAACTTCCCATCCAGTCTTCACGCCGCCCTTCACCTCGGAAACAGCTGTTGATCGGCTGGCCCTTTCGCAAGGGCGCTGGAAGAGTCATATGCAGGCCATGTCACACGATCCCAACAGCCCACCCCGGCGTCCTCTCGGCCTGGCGATCCGGCGCGGCCTGAACTACCGCTGCCCAAGCTGCGGCGAAGGAAAGCTCTATCGCGCCTATCTGAAGGTGGTTCCGACCTGCGAGGCCTGCGGTCACGACCTGTCGCAATACCGCGCTGACGACGGCCCTGCCTATCTGACCATCCTGCTGGTCGGGCATCTGGTGATTGCGCCAATGTTCTTCTTTCCATTCATGTGGGAGGCCTCGGCCTGGATAGTCGCGCCGGTCGCCCTGATCTCGCTGACCGCCCTGGTTCTGATTGTCCTGCCCAGGATCAAGGGCGGCTTCATGGGCCTTCTTTGGGCCAACCGGATCACCGGCGACCAGATGGCCTGACGGACCGGGACGGTCCCGGCGGAACTTCCAGGGGTGCTCGGGGATTGAACAGGGAACCGATTTCGCTGTTCAAGGACCAATCCCATGCTGGGCGCCATTCTGATCATCATCCTGATCCTGGCCCTCATCGGCGCCCTGCCGACCTGGGGCCATTCGAAGTCCTGGGGTTATCTTCCCAGTGGCGGACTTGGCCTGGTGGTGGTGATCCTGATCGTCCTGGTGCTGATGGGCCGGATCTGATCCATTCCTTGAGGCTTGTCATAGTCCGGAAGGGCTGATTTTTCAGCAGCCGTTCCCTTCCCGGACGAACCTCGCTATAGGTTCCGACAACACCCGCCCGGCCGAAAGGCCGGGCGCCGCTGTTTCTGGAGCAAGTTTCATGTCCGATCCGATCCTGATGCCCAAGGCCACTGCCGTCTGGCTGGTGGACAATACCTCCCTGACCTTCGAACAGATCGCCGCCTTCTGCGGCCTGCATCCGCTGGAAGTGCGCGGCATCGCCGATGGTGAAGTGGCCCGCGACATTCGCGGCGCCGACCCGATCACCAACGGACAGCTGAACCGCGAGGAACTGGACAAGGCGACGAGCGATCCCAAGTACCGCATGCGGGTCCAGAAGAGCCGCCACGCCGAGCTGCTGAAGCCCGTCAAGAAGACCCCCCGCTACACCCCCGTCTCCCGCCGGCAGGATCGCCCAGACGCCATCGCCTGGTTCGTGCGCAACCACCCGGAAGTGACGGACGCGCAGATTTCCAAGCTGCTGGGCACCACCAAGTCGACCATCGAGGCGGTTCGCGACCGGACCCACTGGAATTCGGCCAACCTCAAGCCTGTCGATCCGGTGACGCTGGGACTGGTCGGCCAGCTGGAGCTGGACAGCGTTGTGCGCAAGGCCGCCGACAAGAAGGCCAAGGACGACGCCCGCAAGGGGATCGTCAGCGATGGACCGTCCCTGCGGCCGGCCGGCGAGGCTGAGGCGCCCCAGCCCGACTATGTCGACGAGGACGAAGATCGCGGCGCCAGGGTCGACCTGAAGAACGTCTTCGCCAATACCGGACCGGCTCATCACGACGACGAAGACGAGGACTGAGCAGAACCGGGCGAAGTCCTGACCAGCTTCGCCCGTCGCCGGCCCCCCCGAGGGGCGAGCCAGCACCCCCGTATTCAGGCTGTTTATCCCGGCCGGTCCGCCTGGCCGGCGGATGACTTCAGCTCGACTGGACGACTGAGCCCGGCCGTCCCGCGACCAAACCGGGACCCGAGATAATAAATTTCGCTCGTCGGGATTAAACGCCGACCGCCACCCGTTGTCGGAGGCGTGACAATCAGGAGCGAGCCATGAGCCTTCGAAACAACACCAGCACGGACAGCCTTGCGGACGAGGGACTCTACGCCCTCGGCGAAGAGGTGTCGGCGCTCCCCATGAAAGCGGCGGCCTCCGGAGAGAAGAAGAGCAAGGACGACAAGCCCGGCAAAGACGGCAAGGATGACAAACCCGGCAAGGATGACAAACCCGGCAAGGACGGCAAGGATGACAAACCCGGCAAGGACGGCAAGGACGGCAAGGACGGCAAGGACGGCAAGGACGGCAAGGACGGCAAGGACGGCAAGGATGACAAGCCCGGCAAAGAGGGCAAGGACGACAAGCCGGGCAAAGAGGGCAAGGGCGACGACGACAGCGGCGACGACCTGGAAGACGACTCCGACGACAGCGATGACGATGTCGGCGACGACGAGGAAGACGACTCCGACGACAGCGATGACGATGTCAGCGATGACGACGAAGACGACTCCGACGACAGCGACGACGATGTCAGCGACGACGACGAAGACGACTCCGACGACAGCGACGACGATGTCAGCGATGACGACGAAGACGACTCCGACGACAGCGACGACGATGTCAGCGACGACGACGAAGACGACTCCGACGACAGCGACGACGATGTCAGCGATGA
>Ga0164295_10003973_pt1 | contig 11785 bp, 8 predicted proteins | sample GEODES006metaG_FD_111798 | JGI IMG/M metagenome (GOLD analysis project Ga0164295, IMG submission 111798) | Oligotrophic lake water microbial communities from Sparkling Lake, Wisconsin, USA - GEODES006 metaG | ecosystem: Environmental > Aquatic > Freshwater > Lake | place: USA: Sparkling Lake...
CCGTCAGTCCTTGAACAATCCCGTACAAAATCGCTTCGATTAAATCCACATCGTCTCCGGTGGCGACTCAATTCCGAGTCGCCGCAAGATGATGTACCGAATTCGCTCGCTCGCGCGACCGTCTCCGTAAGGGCTCACCGAATTAGCCATCGCTTTGTAAGCCGATTCATCCTGTAGGAGCGCTTTGCCTGCCGCATAAATGACCGCCTCATCGGTGCCCACGAGCTTCGCCGTTCCGGCCGTTACGCCCTCTGGCCGTTCCGTGGTGTCGCGAAGCACCAGTACGGGAATACCAAACGCGGGCGCTTCTTCCTGCACTCCACCGCTGTCGGACAGGATCAGGTGGCTTCGCTGCATGAGCTTAACGAAGGGCGCGTAGTCCGGCGGCTCGATGCAACGGATTCTCGGGTGGTTACCAAGAATGGGGACGAGCGTCTCGCGCACAACCGGGTTTGGATGCAGCGCGACCACGAGCAAAACGTCCTCGAACTCGTTGACAAGCTTCAGCGCGGCCCGCGCAATTTGGGCCTGAGGCTCTCCCCAGTTCTCGCGCCGGTGAGTGGTAAGCAGCACGACGCGTCCGGCGTGCTCGGCGAACCATTCCGCCTGGGTCTGCGCGGCCGTTTGTTGCACCGCATCGATGCCGGTGTTTCCGCAAACAAAGATCGTCTCCGGGTCCTTCCCTTCTCGGCGCAGATTGTCGGCCGACCAATCGGTGGGCGGGAAATGTAAGTCCGCAATCAGCCCCGCGGCGCGGCGGTTGAACTCTTCGGGAAACGGATTCTGCACTGACTCTGTCCGGAGCCCGGCCTCGACGTGCGCGAAAGGAATGCGGCGGTAGAAAGCGTTGAGCGCAGCCACAAAGGTCGTGGTCGTGTCACCCTGCGCGACCACCATTGCTGGCGTCAAGCTGCCCATAAGCGCGTCGAGACCAGACAGCGCGCGGCAAGTCACTTCCGCGAGCGTTTGCCCGTGCTGCATGATGTCTAAATCGTGATCTGGCGACACGCCGAACGCCGCGAGCGCGCTATGCAAAATTTCTCGATGCTGCCCGGTGGAAACAAGAATCGTGTCAACCTCGTCCCGCTTTCGCAAGGCAAGGACCACCGGCGCCACCTTGATCGCTTCTGGGCGAGTACCAACAACGAGAACGACCTTCGGCTTAGGCATAAAACTTCACGATAATCAGCAGTGCGGCGCATAGCAGCGCGGTCACCGTGTAGAGCACCCAGACCGTCTGTCGCTGCGAAAGTCCGTGCCCGAGCAGGGTGTGGTGAACGTGCCGCTTGTCGGCCGTGGTGATCGGAACCCCGTTTCGCCACCGACGGAAGATGACAAAGAATGCATCAAAGATCGGCACACCAAAGGCGAGCACGGGAATCAGAATCGAAACCGCCGCCGCTGTCTTTAACGCACCGACGATACTGAGGCACGCCAGGGTGAAACCGAGAATGTAGGCACCGCCGGTGCCCATGATGATCTTTGCTGGATTGTAGTTGTGCCGCAAAAATCCGAGCGAAGCGCCCGCGATGCTCGCGGCAATAATCGCAACCCGAGGTTGCTCGCCATATGCCGCGACGACGGTGAGCGTAGCCGCCGTGATTGTGGCGATTCCCGAAGCCAGACCGTCGACTCCGTCGATGGTGTCCATCGTTTTGGTCACGATGAAGATGTAAATGGCGGTGATCGGGAAAGCCGCCCAGCCGAGAATAAGGTAGCTCGGTGGCGAAGAGAGCGGAATCACCAACGAGCCAATCTGGACACGACCGATACTTCCCGTAAAGAGCTGAACTACCAAGCCCGCCCCGAGCAGGGCAATCAGCTGCTTCCGTGCGGAGAACTGCTTGAGGTCATCCATCGCCCCAAAGGCAACAAGCCCTCCTCCCACCAGCAGAATCCCGATGAGATACCGAGGAAAAGGCTCCGTTGTTGGAAAAGCGAACGGAAGCACGATGAGCAGTGAGAACAGGATGCCGAGATAAATGGCAATTCCACCCCACCGCGCAAGTGGCTCCTTATGAATTCGGCGATCGTCCTGCTTAGGGTCATCAACCGCCCCGTACTTGAAGGCAAGGGTCCGCATCCACGGCGTCGCAAACCAACTCACCAGAAGCGCAACGAATCCGGTGAGCAACGGCGCCCGATAACCCTGGAGAATGCCGCTTTTCGCTTGCGCCATCAGGTCGGCAAATTCAAACATTCAAATCCACCGGTTCCAGCTCGCCATCCCGAAATCGCAAGACTTCCATGTTCGACTCCCGGAAAAGCTCCTTGCTAAAGTCATCTGGATAGTCGCCTTCATAAATCACTCGGCTGATGCCGCCGTTGATTACCATCTTCGCGCAAGCGTTGCAAGGCTGGCAGGTCACGTACATTGTCGCACCGTCGCAGGAGATTCCAAACTTAGCCGCTTGCAGCAGGGCATTTTGTTCGGCATGGAGCGAGCGAATGCAGTGTCCCGCGCGAAGGCAACCCTTCGGCCAGTCGTTGATCCCGCCGTCTTCTGGACAGTGAGGCAGGCCCGATGGCGCACCGTTATAACCAGTCGCCAAAATGTGTCGATCTTTGACGATCAGCGCGCCTACCGATCGCCGTGGACACGTGGCCCGCGTAGCCACGAGGTGGGCGATCTGCATGAAATAGGCGTCCCAACTCGGGCGCTCCAGCATTGCGGTCATTATGAATCAGAGGAAGAGACGGACTTCAGGACCGGTAAGACGTACGGTCCTTTCGGAATCACGCAGATTCGGCTCTCCGGTCCAAAGTCTCGCATACATTCCGCTACCGCTGCTTCCACCGTCGCCGCCGGGCGAACGTGAAGTTGGGCTAAGACGTCCGGCGGAATTCCCGATGCCACGACGTACACGCGGTGGTTTCGAACCGCTTTGGCAAGCTCTTCGATTTGCCACTGGTCAGCAACCCGCTCCCATTCTCCGCTGATCGCGCGTTCTAGCCAAGTCTGGATGTCCCCGACGCGGAACAACGCATCCCGAAAATGGTGGTTCCCAATGCCTTCGGAGCACTCCGACGCGACGATGATTGCGCCCCCCGGTCGTACGATCGGCAGCGGACCGACCATGCCCTTTACGGTTTGGTAATAGGTCAAATCCAGCGGATGTCCGCCGCAAGTGGTTACGCAGATATCAATGGGCCCCTCAATCTCGGCTTGGGTGAGGCTCTGGACGTACCGAACGCCGGTTTCCCAGGCTTGCTCCATGTCGCCCGCAAAAACCTTTGCGATCTTCTTTTCGTTGTCGAGCGCGACATCCACGATGAAATCTGGGCGGCATTGGTTCGCAATCCAGGTGGCCTCAAGGTGAACCGGGTTTCCTTCGATCACTCCGTTTGTCGCGAGAGGATCCTCGAGAAACTGCGGGGAATGCCAAGCCTGAATCGTTTCTAGGGCGGCAACACCGGGCATGACCATCTTCCTTCCCCCGGCGAAGCCCGCCATGAAGTGAGGCTCAATCATTCCGGCGGTGATCTTCAGATCAGCCTGGAAGTAGTGCCGGTTCAGCCAAATGGGCACGCCGTTAGGGGATTCGCCCAGATGCACCATCTCTTCGGTCTCCGTGCACAAGTGGTTGATGATCTCGCACTCCGCCATGACCCGGTCACCGAGCATATTGCGCAGTTCCGCTTCGTCGTTTGGGCGATGGGTGCCGGTCGCGATCAAGACCTTGACTCGGCGGGAATCTAACCCGGCGGTAGCGAGCGCATCCAGCACCTCACCGAGAACAATCGGGTTCGGAACAGGGCGGGTGACATCACAGACCACGATGCAGGCATCCTGCTTGCCTTTTGCAAGCTCGGCCAGTGGGCTCGTCCCGATGGGGCTTTGAATGGCTTCCCGGACCGCTTCGGCGGGATCAGCCGCTTGAACTGCTTCTCTCAGTCGCAGAACCCCAACGACGTTCTCGTCGGGCAACTCAACCTCTAGGCCATGTCTGCCGTATTCCAGCCGAACCTTCATCGTTGCCATGTTACGCGACACAATGAACAGAGATGGTAGTAGTTGTCGGCGCAGGGTTCGCCGGAGTAGAGGCGGCCTGGGCGCTTGCATCGCGCGGAGTGCCGGTGCGCCTGTTCGAAATGCGTCCGAACGTGCCCACACCGGCGCACACCACGGACTATTTTGCGGAACTCGTTTGTTCCAACTCCCTCAAATCCAACGCTGACACGTCGCCAGCCGGGCAACTGAAGAACGAAATGCGGGCGCTCGGATCAGTTGTGCTGGACATTGCGGCGCAGCACCGCGTTCCGGGCGGCGAAGCGCTTTGCGTCGATCGTGAGGCTTTCGGTCAGGCGATTACCCACGCCCTGTCTTCTCATCCTCTCATCACGATTGAACGCGCCGAGTTCACCCCGGATGCCTGCACCGCATTCTTAAATGCGGGCCAAAAGGTCATCCTGGCCACCGGCCCGCTCACAAGCCCGGACCTTGCCGCTTGGCTGGCCCAAATCACCGGACGAGCAAATTTGTACTTTTACGACGCCGTCAGCCCGACCGTCGACGCCGCTTCGCTAAACCGCGACGTGGTCTTCGCCCAGAGCCGCTACGACAAGGGAGAGGGCGACGATTACCTGAACTGCCCGTTCGACAAGGAGGAGTACTTTGCCTTCGTCGAAGCCCTCGTGTCTGCCGAGCGCGTCCCAATCCGAGCCTTCGAAGCCGGTGGCAAGCGAGACGCCACGCAAGACGAACTCGAAGGACCCTTCCTGGAAAAAATCAAGTACTTCAGCGGCTGCACCCCCATTGAGGCCATCGCCGAAAAGGGGCCGCGATCGCTCGCCTTTGGCAATTTTAAGCCGATGGGCCTGACCGATCCGCGCTCCGGTCGACGACCTTACGCCGCGCTCCAGCTTCGCCCTGAAAACAAGGAGAAGACGCTCTATTCTCTCGTTGCCTGCCAAAACCGCCTGAAATGGGGCGAGCAAAAGCGAGTTTTCCAGATGGTCCCAGGGATGGAAAAGGCCGAGTTCGTGCGGTACGGCGTAATCCACCGAAACACTTACGTCGAAGCCCCCAAGGTTCTAGACCCGATCCTGCAAATGACCGACGTCCCAAATCTCTTTATCACGGGTCAGTTAACGGGCGTGGAAGGTTACGTTGAGAGCGCGGCGATGGGCATCCTGACCGGCTTGCACGTTGCTCGGCTTCTGAATGGCCAAAGCATCGAGCAACCACCTCGCTCGACGGCTTACGGGTCCCTGATGGCGCACCTGGCAGACGACACTCCCCGCGAGTTCGCCCCAATGAACATCAACTGGGGCTTGTTCCCAGAAATCGAGTTGAAAGACAAGAGTCTTCGGCGCGAGCAGAAGCTGCAAGCCGCAAAGGCTGGGCTTCAAGACTGGCTTGTGCGCTTGGGATCATGAGGCACTTTTAGCCTCAGAACGCGGTTAGTCATAATATAGAGCCAATTTTGAAGAAGCGTCCACCAAAAACCGTCAACCGGAAATCGGGCAATGCAGGGCCGGCTTGGAAGAAGGCCCTTGGCGTATTTGGTTACGTTCTTTTTCTTGCGATAGTGCTCAGTGTAGGATCCATTGCCGGTTGGGCAATGAAGAGCCGAATGTTTCGCGCGCTTGCGGCACAAGCCTTTCAACCTAAACCCGCAAAGGAAGTCTTTAACAATCAAGACGGCATCACGATGCTTGTTCTGGGTACCGACGAAGACCGTAAGTGGGGGGGCGTTGAGCGCTTTACCGAAGATGGCTTCGTAAGCAAACCTGGAACCGTTATCAAGGGATCGGCACGCGCTGACATGATTCTAGTGGCGCGCTTAAGCTTTCGCGATAACACCATAACTGGCATCAGCATCCCTCGTGATGTCTACACGCAAGTGCCCGGCTACCGTGCAAGAAAGATCAACGCCTACTACCGAGTCAACGGTGCGCAAGATGGACCGAAGCATATGCGAAATGCCGTCGAACACGTTCTGAAGGGCGTCAAGATCGACAAGACGATCGTGCTGAACTACCAAGCCTTTCAAGAAATGGTGGACATCGTCGGCGGAGTCCCAATCACCGTCGATAAGAAAATGGACTACGACGACAACGCTGGCAATGTCCATATCCATCTTCAGCCTGGCCGTCATGTTTTGAACGGCTACGATAGTCTCATGTACGTTCGGTTCCGCAAAGGAAACGAGGGCGGGGGAGACAGCGACTTCGAACGACAGAATCGCCAAAAGCAGTTCCTCGTCTCCTTCAAAAACTCCATCATGCGAGATCCCCTACGCTTGCCGCAGGTGATGGACAAAGCGGTTGAGGTCTTGGGCAATTCCCTTTCCGAAGATCAGATTGCAAGCGTGGCGTACTTTGCCCGAGGCGTAAAGCCGGAATCAATTAAAATGGGTCAAGTACCAGTACGTCCAGGTAGGGGAACAAATTTATTGGTTAACGAACGGGAACTTTCTGCGAAGCTCGTGGAGTTCAACTTACTACCACCACCAAAGGTCAGCCGACAATGAGCGAGAACTCCGCATTTGATCCACAAGCAACAGAAGATGACGCTGCCGCCCGTAGTCAGTACATGTCCATTAAGGACTGGCGAATCATCCTCATCGGCCTCGCTGTCCTTTCTGTAGCGCTTTATCCGATCTATCAGATCGGTAAAGAAAAGAGTGAAAAGGCTCAGTGCGTTGGAAACTTCAAGGCAATGTTCACCGCGCTTGGCCTATACGCCAAGGACCACGACGATGGCCTTCCGCCCGCATTTCGCGCGAACGGCGACGGTACTCCCAGCTTGGGCGAAACTGGCCTGATTTATAGTTGGCACTCCGACTTGGCACCGTACATGAATACCCGAGCGAGCTTTGTATGCCCTTCTGCCCAGCCAGACGAGATCATCACGGTTGAAGACCCGCTCGACTCACGAAAGACTCTGAAAACCTCGTACGGGATGTACCTTCCCTACTCGGCCGAGAAGATTTTCAACATCGAGTCGCCTGACACAACGATCATCATCGCCGAGACGTCCTCGGCCGGAGCCGGCGACTCGTACGATCCGCTGCCGTTCAAGAATGAATCTGGAGAGGCGATCCCCGACGGTGTCGCGATTGGTTTTGACAACGACAACTTCTTCCCGAACAAGAAGTCCAAGTCCGTCACCCGACTCGCCTTCCGAAAGTCGAGCACTGGAGTGTTTGACGGCGCGGTCGGACGGCACAACGAAGGGGTTCACGCCCTCACCGCCACCGGAGAGCTCGTCATCCTCAAGCCAAAGGAAGCCGTTCTTCGCTTGAATCGCGATGGGACTCCCCTTGGCCGATGGACCGTGCCCGCACGTACGCTGGTTAAATAGTCGCGGCGAGTTCGGCGAGGAGCGCTGCCCGCTCGGCGTCCGTGCCGGTGAGAGTGGTGTCAACAAACAGCCGCCAGGTTTCGGAGTGGGTGACCGACTCACCGGTCCCCAGTCGAACTAGCGGACTCAATGTTTCGATCTCGATCATATCTTCGTTCGTGAACGTCTCGAAATTGCAGCCCATATCGGCATGCACGGCGCCAGGCGAGACACCAAACTTCTTAACCAAAAGGTGCCCTTCGCTTTCCGCGGCGGCGTACCCCTGAGTCAGGAAGGTACCGATCTTAACCGGCCCCATGGCCTCATCCTGTCGCAAGGATGCGAGTTGATCTCCCCAGGTCCATCGAGGATCGCCCAGCTTTGTGTAGCCCCACGTAACGAGCGGTCGATTTGGCGTCAGTCGATCGACGTGGCGCTCAAACGGCGGCTGCGGAAAATGTACGGTTGTGCCCGCTTTCATCATGCTAAGCGACCAAGCGGCCAGCTCTAGCTCGTATGCGGAGTGGTTAGTCACGGTGTGAACCACTTGGTAAGTCTCTTCGCCCAGTGGTCGAATAGACAGCGACTTCTGCACCCCAAACTTATCCGTGGCGCTAGTGAACGAAAATGCCCCGTTCGCTTCCACGACGGTAACCGGATCGTTGTCTGGCTGCATGCTTCGCGCCGGGCTCTCAGGAGCAATCCACAATCGGTGTCCACCGTAGAACCGGTAACCCTCGCCCCCAAGCTGAAGCTTGGATTCGTCGGCTAGGTACAGCAGGTTTGTCCCTTCGGCCACGCCAAACCAGAGAATTCTCGGCCCAAAAGCCTGGGGCACCGCTAGGGTTGCGCGTCCGCTCGGAATCCAAATGGCGGTGTCTTGTCCGGGAAAGGAAGTGTTGGGCATCAACGCGTTCTACCCAATTGGAGCGACTAGAATCGCAACTGGTAGTTCATGCGCATCGACCAGTTGTTTCGGTCGAATCCGTTATCAATTCGGTGCTGGTAGCTCAGGTTGCCGAGGAACAAACTCAGCGACTGGTTTGGACCGGCTTTCTGGTCGAACTGAACGCTGTAGCGGTGCTTTGTACTTCGCAGCACATTGCCGTCAGCTTGTTCCAGTCCGTAGAACAGCCGAAGCGGGCTGCCAGAGTTCTCAAACATCAGCATCGAAACACCCGCCGTTCGGGCGGTTGCGCCGTTCTGATCGTTCACGAGCTCCTGCCAGTTGGCACCCACGGTCATTGCCGAAGAGCGCTTCCAGTTCAGCTCCCACTTATTGCTTCGAGAAGCCTGTGGCAACGATCCCAAGAAAACGTCTGCTCGCGCAATTTCCGGATTGGTCTCAATTCGATGGACCAGCTCGAGAGCCTTTGCTGGGCGGACCGCGAAGTTGAAGTTGCGCACCATGATCTGGTCGTCCCAAGGCAGGGTTCGCACCTTGTAGAAGACCGAGGCGGTGAGCATTCGCTTGTCCGACATGTCGGTATCAAGTCGGAAAATCCGGTCGATGCCGCGCGTTCCAGACGTGTGCATTTGGCTCACGTACTGGTAACCGAGCTTATTCGAGCCCAACTTGCCTTCCAAGTTGACCAACCGGTTTTCTCGGAGGAAGGTTGAGTAGTCCGAGGCTTGATCCATTCCAAATCGGAACGAAACTTCCTTGAACATCCCCATCTGAATGGGCTTGGCCGTCGCAACGCTGAAGTTCGAGAAAGCCTGGGTGCGCGCGTTTTGGTCCCATTGGTTAACGCCATAGCCACCGCCAACGCGGAGACCTTGTAGCTCGCTTCCCTGAACCTGACCAACCTGGTCCGCATTGACGTTGCCGTTCGTATTCCCGATCGCGACGGTCGAGGAAAGCTGACCGACGTTTTCGCCAACTAGCTGTCGTGCGTAACCGTAGCTGATGCGGAGGCCTTTGCCAAGGTCCCACCAGAAGCCATAGTTGCGGCGGCGCTCGTCGCGCTCGTCGCCTTCACGATCCACGTTGACGTCAGTGACGCTCAAGCTAAGGGTCTTCGACACGCTAGTCGAAACCGTGTTCTCGCTAACCTTTTCCGACGTGCCATCTTGGAAGTCGGTGTTCGTTTGCGCGGTGCGCAAGTCCGTCTTCTGGTTCAGCTTTGTCTGCCAAGCGATGTACTGCTTTCGGGAATCGAGAGACTTGGCTTCGGAGCCATCAAAGTCAATCTTTTCGTCGAGGAAAGCGATCTGCCCAAGTTTGCCAAAGTCTCGACTCAGCGAAATGCGCTCCACGACTTCTGCAAAAAGCGTGGAGGCGGAGGTGCCACGCGATCGTTCGTTGCGCGAGTAGTTCACCTGCGTCTTACTGAGCGGCGACCAGGCAAGGTTGTAGTTCCGAATTCGCTCGTCAACGTTTAGCGCTTCGCTCGCAGCATCGTAACCAAAGGCGTTGATGTTGAAGTTCGGCATGATCTGCCACTTCAACGAGGCGTCACGCTGGCGGTAGCCCTGCAGAGACATCAGCAGGTCCTTTTCGGAATCGACCAAGCCGTTGAACGACTGAAGACTGGAGTCCACCTCTCGGGCGTTGAACTTGACCTCGATCTTCTTGTCCTTAAACTCGCCGGAAGTGCGGTCGAAGCCGTTCTGCGCGACGCCGGCCGTGGTGCGAGAGAAGGCAAAGTTCTTCTGTCCGCCGAGCGACATCTTGAGTCCGAAGTCGCTTCGGTCAAGTCCGGCGACATTTCCGAGCTTCATCTTTTCGAAGCTCATCAAAGAGTTCAGTTCGCTAAATCGGTCGCCCAGCTCCTGTCGGCGGTAGGTCGCCTCAAACTTGTCCCGATTGATGCTCATCGACTGCACCGAGCCACCATCGGTCTGACCCGTGAGCTTCAGCTCCGAGAAATTGAGGTTCCAACCTTTGAACGGCTGTGCCGTAAGAGAGGTGAAGTTTCGATCAACTCCGGCGCTCTGTCCAAAGTAGTGTCGATCTTCTGGCCGTGGCGCCGACCCAGGGCCATACATCCGAGCGATCTGGACGATGTTCTGGTCCTTCTCCGCATCGTTCATTCCATGGAAGCCCGCAAAGCCTTTATCGGCGGTCCGTCCAACGGATTCAATGCTCCAGGTCTTTGCCTTGAGGGCAATGTTCTTTGCGTTGAAGTCGCCCGCATTCGAAGACAGAGATTTCGAATCAAACGAAAACTCCGTTGCCTTACCGAAGAGCGAAGTATTAAGGCTGGTCCACTGACGGCTCAAGCCAGCTTCAAGTCCGAAGGTGGCCTTCTCTTGTCCGAGCAAGCTGTCCATTCGTCCGAACGCGTTAGAAACGTTCTGGCTGCCAAAGCTCAGCTTTCCAAGTGCCGACGACAGCGTCAGCTCATTTCGAGCAATCGCCTTGTTCTGCGCCACGTCTTCGATGCGTGAAGAAACGTAGCTGATCTTGTTCGTCTTGCTCGCGAACTCACTTGCCCAGTTCTCGCGCCGAATGCCGCGCTCGCGCATCAGCTGCTCGCGATCTTGCTCGGCAATGTCCTTAAACCTTGCAAATCCGGACTCGACGTATTGGCTGCTGAAGTTCGCCTTGAAGCCGCCCTGGGCCACGCCGTAGCTTCGCCAGTCGATCGTTCCGGCTTCGTCAGAAACCTTTCGGAAGGAGGAGCTTACGGAAGCCGAGCCCATCTTGAGGCCGTTTGCGCTAAAGCCCAGTCGGTTCAAGCCACGTTCGGAGCGCAACCGATTGATCGTTGCGTCATCGAGACCAGAATCTCCCAAGGCAGAGAACGAAGCGAAGTTCTTGCTGACGTCCTGGTAGTCAATCGAAACATCGCCACCCAACGCCTTCGTTGATAGGTTCTGAAGAATGAGCTGAGACTTCCCGGTGTCGCCAAGAGCATTGCCACCGGTATCGCCGCGCATGTTCATGCCGGCTCGGTTGCCCGACTGCGTGCGCTCGCCCATCATGAAGACGCCGCTGAGCTTGCCGCCTCCGTTTAGCTTAAAGGCGTTGTTCAGGCCGAACGTGTTGCCCATCAGAACGCTTCCGTCTCCGGATCGCTCGGCAACACCAAGACCGGTCATGAAGCTCAATCCGCCCGGTACAAGATCAAATTTGAATCCGGCAAGCCCCTTAACCGCCTTCGGCGCGTTCGGGTCGGCTTTTTCGTTGTAGCGATACGCAACGGTCAGGACGTTGCCTGCCTTCGCTGGAACCTTTAGGTACACAACACCCGACTCGTAGTCGATGGCGTAGTCTTCGCTCGCCTTCAGGCTGCGACCATTAAGTTCAATTCGCTCGGAACCGGCGATGATGTTGCCGTATCGTAGCGGGCATCCGGGGGTAGACGCTCGGACCGAAACGTAGTCCACGGTAGGCGTGCCACCGATCGCAACTTTAGGAGCATCAGACACGACTTGGGGAGCCTGCCCAAGCGCAACCGATACGGTCGCGAAGGCAAGCAAACTCGTCCATGTCTGCTTTCGCCGTGCTCCTCTCATTTTTAGATGCAATCTGCCCACTCTAAGTATGGC
>Ga0164295_10003974_pt1 | contig 11782 bp, 8 predicted proteins | sample GEODES006metaG_FD_111798 | JGI IMG/M metagenome (GOLD analysis project Ga0164295, IMG submission 111798) | Oligotrophic lake water microbial communities from Sparkling Lake, Wisconsin, USA - GEODES006 metaG | ecosystem: Environmental > Aquatic > Freshwater > Lake | place: USA: Sparkling Lake...
CCCGAGCTGAGAAAGGCATGGGCCTTGTAGAGCGAGTGCGCGACGATGTGGAGCAAAGCCGCGGAAAAGCCGCCGAGCCCGCACTGGAGCATCATGAAGCCCATCTGGGCAATTGTCGAAAACGCAAGCGAACGCTTCACGCTCGTCTGCGAGAGCATCACGACGCCACCGAGGAGCGCGGTGATCGCGCCGATGATCGCCAGCAGGCTCAGGGCGGCGGGCGAGAGCACCAGCAGCGGGCTGAGCCGGATCACGAGAAACCCTCCGGCATTGATAATGCCAGCGTGCATCAGGGCGGAAACCGGCGTGGGCGCCTCCATCGTGTCGGGCAGCCAGCTGTGAAACGGAAACTGTGCCGACTTGGTCATCGCCGCCAAAACAAACAGGCTTCCGATGGCCCAGACCAGCATCGAGTTCGCTGCCGGCTGCTCCCGCAGGGCCACGGCCTTGGCGAAAAGGTCGGCGTAGTCGAAGCTGCCGAAGCTGACATACGTCACCGCCAAGGCGGCGATCAGAAAGACGTCGCCGAGCAGACTGATGAGGAGTTTTTTCCGTGCGGCCCAGAGGGCCCAGGACCGATGGCGGTGGTGACAGAGGAGTTCATGGAGGCCAAGGTCTGTGAGGATCCAGACGGTAGCGAACTGGAGCAGGTTACGGGCGGTGACCAGCAGGAGCACCGCGCCGAGCGTGAACAGTATCCAACAGAGGAATCGCCCCTGCTCGCGATCGCCGTTGAGATAGCGGACTGCGTACCGGCAGATGACCGCACCGATAAAGCTGATCAGCAGCAGCATGATCGCTGCGAGATCGTCAAAGTAGACACCAAAGTTGAGGGCGGGCAGGCCGGGCACAACCGCCAAGCGGACGTCGATCGGCCCTCTGAGGGCCAGCCCCACAGCAACGACAACAGCAAGGGCCGCAGCCGCCACGGATGCGGTTTTGGCCAGCCGCCGCATGAAATCGAGGTGCTCGTTCGCCCAGCCCCGCGGGATGAGGCCAGCGGCCAGCAGCATGAGTGCGGGAGCGGTGATCGTCCAGGCGAAGAGGCTGTCCATCGGTGGGGATCCATTCAAAACGAGCCCGACACGTGCGCGACCGAAATAAGATACTCGCGAGCGGGGAATGTTACCATCCGCCGTCGCTGTCGAAAATCTGCCAGAACTTCGCCAGATACAGGCCGCCGGCGGATCGACCGGCATACCTACCGTCTGCGGCCCAGCAGGCTGTGGATAGAGCGCAGTCCCCCCAGCTTGGCGATTCCAATTGCCGTTTCACCAGGGAAGGAGGAGTGCTAGCCTCCCGGCCCGATCTGCGGCCTGTTCTTCCCCGGGAAGCCCTGACATGTTCCGTGCCCGCTGTGTGCCGTGGCCCAGAGATGGGGCTGCCGGTTCCGGTCGCCAGCACTCTGCGCGCCAGGTGCGGGTCTGCACGGCCGTGCTGCTGGTGGGCATGCTGGCAGCAGCCCTGCCAGCTGCTGCCCAAACGATGGGCACGCTCATCCACGACGAGCGGCTGGAGGTGCGCGGCCTGACGCAGGTCGATGCAGAGGCTCTTTCTCGAGCGCTTGTCAATGATGATTCCCTCCTGCTGCTCAGCAGGCCGCACGCCTACCGCGATCCCTTCCTGTCTGCCGTTGGCCAGAGGGCTGTCGCGGCGCTGCAACATGCCGGCTTTGCCACGGCGCAGGCCACGGCGAGCGTGGAGTCGAGCGGCGCTGGTGAACGGGTTGTGTTGGATGTGGTGGAGGGGCCGCGGCAACTCGCTGCCGGCATCGAGATCACCGGCCTGCCGGACGATCTGGCCGAGGGGCTGCACCGCTGGCTGCAGTCACAATGTCCGCCGCCGGGGGCGGTGCCGCAGACGGTTGACCTGCAGGGAGGATGGACGGGTGTCCGCTGGCTCGACCCAACCGGCCTGCCGGCGCGCATGGAGAGCCCGGCATGGACCCAAGGGCAGCCGGCCCCATTCGATCCCCCGCATCTGGCCACCGTGCGCATCGCGATCGGCCGTTTTCTGCGGGATCGTGGGTATTTCGCTGCCGCCAAACTCCTGGAGGAGCACAGGTCTGCCGGGCGTTCGACCCGCTCGGCAGCGGCCAGTGCGCCGGCTGTTCCAGCCCCGGTCGATCTCGCCGTGCGACCGGGCACGGATGGGGCAGTGCTGGTCATCGCATTTCGGGAGCTCCCGCCGCCAGCAGTGCTGACTGGCTGCGAGGTTCTGCCGGGAGGCCGGACCACAGCGGCCGATCTCCAGCAGACGCTCGGCATCGTGCCGGGCAGCGTTGTCACCGAGCAAGACCGACTCGCCTGGCGCGAGGCACTTCGTCAGTCGGGACGATTCCTCCGGCATGAGGTGAAACTCCGTGAGGTTCCCCCAGCAGAGGGCAGCGGGAGTGGAACGGGTGTGGTGGCCGAATTTGATCTGGATGAATATTCCGACGTGACGCCGCTGGTACAGCCGCTGTCGCGGGAGGAGCAGACGATGCTCCGCTGCCGGGAGTGGCTGCTGAAAACGCTCGCCGATGACAACGACCTCATCGTTTCGTGGACTGCCGCCGATGCACCGGCCACCGCCGCGCCGCTGGGGGCACTCGTCCTGTCGACCTGGCAGGGAGCGCTTCTCACGGCGCTCCCGGCAAGCCCCGAGGCCTGTGGGGTGGCGGTGAGCGGCGATGGCGTGGGCTGGTTTCTTTCTCAGGGGGCCGGCTGGTTTGAGATGCCGATGCCTACGCAGCGGCGGGTGATGGTGAATGTCGCCGTGTTTCTCAAGGAAACGATCGATCAGGGGCGTCACAGCTATCGGCCCGCCCTCTCTGTCTCCCAAGCCATGGAACTGCGGCCTCGCGACGCGACGGCGGCGCTTGCCGTCACGGCTCGGATTGAGCCAGTGGCAGTTTTGGCGCTGGTCCACGAGGGGCATCCCACGCTGAGCTGGGAGGGGGACGAACTCATTCTGACGCGCCCCGATCTCTCTGCCCGATTCGACTCGCGCAGCGGTCGCCTGCTATCGATGCACGTGCCCCAGCATGGCCGGATGACCGTTGATGCGGCGCCGGGACGCTTTGCCGCCGATCTGGCTACGCTGCGCGGGGCTGCCGGCCCAAACCGCACCCGCCCTGAGGCGCTGGTCTCCTCGGGGGTTGAGTTCTTTGCCGGCGAGTCGATGGGAGCGAGCCTGGGCCGGATGGTCGAGGCTTTTGGTGTCGCGCCGAAGGTGGCGGTGTGGCGGGAACGGCTGGAATCGGTAGCCGGGAGCCTGCGGCGAACATCCGAAGCGGGCGGATTCGCTGCCGCCGACAAAGCACTGGCTGCCGCGATGGACCGTGCCGATCAGGAAGCCTGGGCCCCGACGCTTGCCATTCCGCGTGATGAGAAGCCATTGCAAGACACCGATCCGACCAAGGCCCTCTATCGAACACTGGCAGCCAAGCTCTGGCGCTGGACTGAGCGGGAGTGCGGCCGGGAGGAGTGGCCGGCGTCGCTGGCCCGCGTGGGGACGTTCGCGGTTTCGCGGGACCCGGTGGCGCTCATCGAACTGGCCTCCTACACGAATTCCAAGCGGCATGGTCCGGTCGCCTTTCTGGCTGCCGCGAGCGTGACGCCGATGCCTTCAATGGCCGTGTCGCTGGCACGCCATGGTCAGGAACGACTGAGCGCGGAAGCCTTCCATGCCGATTGCCAGCCGGTTCTGGCGATGCTGGCCAGTTGTGGTGCCGATCGCTGTGCGGTGTCGCTGCTGCGAACGCTCCACGACGACGAGGCCATTCTCGCCGGCCAGAGGCTGCTGCAGAATCCGGACATCTTTCTGCCGCTGGTGCGCGATCTCCGCGGCCGGGGATCGGATGCCGCGGCGACCGCTGCGCTGCCGGAGATCCTCGACCACTGGTGGGGCGCCACGCTCCATGAGGCGGTGGCGGCCGGCTTGAGCGCGAGAATCGGGCTGCTCACGGCCGATAAGCCGGCGGCAGACGCGGCACCGGTCCGCTGATATCCCCCGTCACGGCGTCTTTTGGCCGGGGGTGGCGAAAGGCATGGCCAACCCCGATACTAACCTCATGAATTCTCCGCAAACTCCAGCAGAACTAACGGTCGGGAAGTGCGTGCCCTGTGAGGGGGGCGTGCCAAAATATACGCCTCACGAAGCCGCGGCGCAGGTGCAGCTTCTGCCGCTGTGGCAACTCACGCATGAGGGCACGCGCATCCGCCGGGAGTTCACGCTGCCCGACTTCCGCACGGCGATCAAGCTGCTCAATAATGTCGCGGCGCTGGCAGAACGGGAGCGGCATCATCCCGATCTCCATCTGGAGAGCTATTCGGGGGTGTGGATTGAGATCTACACGCACGCCATCGGCGGTCTCTCCCGCAACGATTTCGTGCTGGCGGCCAAGATCGACGCGATCGCACCACCGGCATCCCCGCCACCCCACCCCGCCTGAGCCATCTGCAGGCCGCCAGCGGGGAAGCTCGCCATTCCCGCAGCGGTGCTGCCCAGAGCCGATCAGCCGCCATGCGTTCATCTCCTCAGGCCGCCAAACCGAAGGTCTATGTCGCCAGCAGCGTCGGCATCGACTACTTCCTCTTTCTGGCCAACACGATTCGCCATGCCGGCTATGAGGTCAAAGAGCTCTTTCTGATCGGGGAAGACGACTATCGCCGGCAGGCCAGATCCTCAGGCCTCACGAAGATCTGGCTGCGGATCAGGATGTATCTGCTCTATCCGGCCTATCTGCTGGTGCAGGGGTTGCGATGCGAGCGGTCGAGCATCTTTGTGGTTTCCAGCAACACCTTCTATGCCCCCTGGATGGTGCGTGCCTTGCTGGGATTCAGGCAGATCAAGGTGATCCACATGCTCTACGATCTCTTTCCGGATGCCCTGGAAATTGCCGGGAAGCTCGAGCGCCGCTCGCTTGTTTCCCGTGCGATCGGCGTGGTGGCCCGCCACAACCAGTCGAGCTGTGACGGCACGGTGTATCTGGGGCGATTTCTCCGCCAGCATGCCGAAACGCGCTGGGGGCCTGCCCCCCGTTCCGACTGCATCGACATCTCTACCGATATGTCGCTCTACGATCCCAGCCTGCCGGAGCTGCCGGAGGAGGGAACCCTGATCGTGCACTACGGCGGGCAGCTCGGCCATCTGCACGATGCCCGGTCGATCATCGCCTCGGTGCAGGCGGTTTGCGGTTCGGAACTGGCCGATCGGGTGCGGTTCAATTTTTATGTCAGCGGGGCGCAGGCGGAGTTGCTCAGGGTGTCGCTGGCGGGCTATCCCGTCGAGATCATCTCGACGACCCCCAGTTCGCAGTGGCGCAAAGATATTCGCAATTTTCATCTGGGGCTGGTGTCGCTGAGCCCGGGCGGGGCGAGTGTCTGTCTGCCGAGCAAAACCTACGCCATGATGGCTGGTGGCATGGCGATTCTGGCGATCGCGCCGGAGTGGTCAGATCTGGGGCAGCTGGTCAGCGGCCTTGATGCCGGCTGGGTGATCAACAACTCCAAGCATGCGTCGGAGCCCGATTCCGCCGATCCGAACTATCTCGATGCGATCTGCGCTGAGCGGCCGACGGCGGAGATTGTGGCCGATTTTCAGCAGACGCTTGCCGCGATGCTGGCCGATCGCGGCGCACTGGCTCGCAAGCGCCGCAATGCCTTTGCAGGGGTGCGTGAGCACTTTTGCATCGACCGGCTCAGCGAGCGCTGGCAGCGGCTGATCACGGCGGTTCAGGAAGCGTAGCGAGCCCCCGGACGGGGCCGATCACACTGGCCGCCGTCAGGGATGGGGTGTGCCGCCCGCAGGCTTTCTGGAATCAGATTCTCGATCAGCGATAGCGTCGGCAGCAATACCACAGACCGTTGCGTCCCTGGGCATAGCCGACATCGACAGTGGCCATGCTGCTGGTGGCATAGCAGCAGTTGTTGTAGGCGGCCTGTTGGGTGGAGCCGCAGCCGCAGCCTTCGTGTCCGCTGTTGCCCCCGAAATGGGCGACGCTGCCGGAGTTGGCCATCGCTTCGGCGACGCCCTGAGCGGAGCTGTTGTTGCTGCAGGCAGATTGGGAAACAGTCGCGGTGGGCGTTGTGGAGCTGCGGCCCCGCTGGCTGCGCGGCCAGGCAAAGGCAGGCGTGCAGGAGAGGAGCATCAACATCACGGCGCAGAGAAGAGTCTTCATGGCCAACGGCCTCCGGAGGAAACTGCGATCGATCCAGACCCTTGCGGGAGCCTCGCAGTGTAGGCCACGCTGCTTGGCCCCCGAGGCGCTGGGCCGGCTGGAGAAACTGCGTGGCGAAGGGGAGGTGGGCGCCTTGTCGTCGGCGAAAGAAGGGGGCTGCCGCCGAGCTGATGTGGCAGTTGCAGGAGCTATTTCTTGGAGATGTAGGCGTTGACCCCCACGGTCACCTTCTTGCCATCCACAACGCAGTCGGTTTCCTTGTTGCCGTGGGTGGAGGCGACGACGAGCGTTTTGCCGCTGGCAGAGCGTTCCGGCTTGGCGTTCATGGGGATGCGCAGGACGAGTTCATCCCCTTCGATCTTTGCTGAAAAAGCCATCGTTCGGATTCCTGCTTCGGTGTCTGATATCGCTGCATCAATATCCCCCACGGGGGCTCAACCAGACAAGGCATCCATAGCATGCGGCCAGCAGTTCTTTGCCAGCTTTGGCGAGCGCCCGGGCGAGATTGGCTGGTTGAGTCCCTGTCAACGCACCGGTGGCCGACAGAGCCTCCGCACACCCTCACTGCGCTCTATCAGTGATCACGAAAACCAGTTCAGCGATCACCCGCAGTTGGTCGCTCTGGTCGGGGTTGATCCAGATCGCCCGAAAATCCTTGTTGCGGGGCAGCAGTTGAATCGCGGTATGAGTCCATGTGGCGTCGTCTCCCGATTCTGAATCTTCGACCTTGAGAGAGCGATATTCCTTGACCGTATACGAGCCGCCGGTTTCGGGATCGCTGATCGCCCAGTGTTGAACGAGCAACACCCTGCCGCTGCGACTGCCAGCCACGTCGCGGCGAAACACGCAATACGAGCCATCAGGGATCAACGGCTCCATCGATCTGCCCACAACCTGCGCCACAAAAAAACGCTCATCCCCCCGCACTCCCGCTGGCGTCGGCACCCAGCCGAGGCAATCGGCGGCCACGCTCGGCCCGAATTCGCTCGCGGCAGCCTGCAGATCGTAGACCGGCAGCCACTCCTTGTAAGGCTTGCCCGGCGGCGTCGGCTCAATTGTTCGCTTGCTTGCGCTCGGCTCGCTGCCGCTGGATGTCGCTGCCGGAGATGCAAACGTCTGCGATGCCAGCCGCAGTCGCTGGCGGAGATAGTCTCTCAGGGCCGGATCGGCGCACCACACGAAGCATCCCTTTCTGCCCCGCGAGAGCAAAACCTTGTAGGTGTTTTTGATGATCGACTGCACCTTCGCGTGCACTTTTTCGGTGGCTGCTGCGTTCCCCTTGGCCTCCGTGAGCGCCTTCTTTGAGCCCTTGAGCGAGCTATCGGTCTTTGCCCGCCGGGTGCGATCGCCCACCACTTGGCCCTGCTCATAGCGCAGGTCTGGGCCGATCAACACTCCCAGCCAGTCAAACTCCACTCCCTGGCAGGTGTGTACGCAGCCCACCTGATCGATGCCGTCCGGCGACGTCGCCCAGTTTTCCCCTGTGAAGTTCCAGGGCAGCGACAGCCCATCGGCCTGCACATGCTTCACATGCCCATGCCGCTGGCGCCCCTTGGTGGGCCACTCCCAGGAATATCCCGCGATCAGCCGGGCCTTGTTGGTAGCGTTTTTTTCTTTCAGTGCGGCGTACATCTGCCGGGCATCGTCGAACACGCGAAACTGATACTGCTCATCGGCCCAGTTGTCGAAGTTACCGGTCGGCCGCACCTGCAGCACGTCGTCGAGCCAGTTGAGATAGCCGTCGGAGCCGCCGCAGCGGAACTGGGCGGTGAGTGTGAAGGGCTCATGAACATGCGCTTTGAACTTCTGCGCTGCCTCGCGGATCCGCTCTTCACTGCCCGAGTCGTTCCACTGCACCCGCTGTGTCTCGTCGAGGAAGAAGACGCTGGTGCGAGCGGCCCGCACCATGTCGTCCACCATGCTCTGCCCCTTGTATTGGTAGGCCTGATCCTTGAGCCGGTGGGCCTCGTCGACGATCAACACCTCATGCGTTTTGTCTTTGAGAAAATCGGCGGTGTGAAAGCTCCAAGACGACTGCAGCAGCGCCTCGCCATCGGCGCGCAGGTCGCGGTGGCGCCTCGTGAGCTGCTCGGCAAGCGTGTCGCGAAAGGCCTTGTTGGGCGCGACGAGAAACCCCAGTCGCTTCGAGTGGAGCACCTCGGCCAGCAGACGCACGGCGATCACCGATTTTCCGGTGCCGGGGCCGCCATGAATGATGAAGACCTGCCGCTTGGTGGCGGTCGCCACGCTCGCTATTGAATGCCGGATGATCTGGAAAGCCTCGTTCTGGGTGTCGAGCAGTTCGAACTCCTCGTTGCCATCGAGCATCCTGCCGACGCATTCGATGAGGGCCGGAGCCGGGATCAGCCGCCCCTTCTCCAGCAGGAAGAGCACATCATGCCGCGATCTGTGGCGGACATATTTCTCGATGGAACGGGAAAGGGCGTCGGCATCGTCGGCCAGAAAGAGATGCGTGTCGTCGATGATGTGTCGGTAGCGGGGGTCCTCCAGCGGCTCGGGCCTCCGGCGCGCTAGGTTGAAGAGATACGCCGCAGAATGGATGCCGACCCCTTTCTCGGCGATGTCGGCGTTGAACCGCAGGATCAGCCCCTTGTATTTGCGGGCCTGCACGCAGGGATGCTGGCTGAGCCTCCCGCCGCCATAGGGCGACCAGACGAGGTCTGGCACCTCCGAAGCCTCAGCCTCGCTCCAGGACTTCAGTTCAAGAACGAGGCCGTTGTCGCTCGTGCCGTCATTGCCGGCCAGGAGGACATCGACCCGCGAGCGGCCGGCGGCAGAGATGTGGTATTCGATCGCCACCTGCATGTCGTCGTCGACATTTGCCCGGCGCAGCGCGTTGGAGAAGCGGGCATATTCATCAGCCCACACGCTGCGGTCAGCCGGCACGCCCCCCGTCTGCCGCTGGAAGCCGTCGATCAACCGCCGCTGGAGGCGATTCTGGTCAACGTCTTCGAGGAATCGTTGCTTCGTTTCCGCATAGATGATCATGGCAGCGCCGGTGGCGTTATGCCCCTGCGCGGGCGGGGGGAATCTGATAGCCGATCACCGCCGCCACGCGGTCGAGCAGGTCCGATCGGAGCGGGTGTTCGCCTGTCAGAAATTCATCGAGTTGCACCGTGGGCAGCCCAGCCTTCGCGGCGATCGTCTCCAAAGGCAGGTCGCTGCGCTCTACAGCGTCTCGAACTGCTCCGCTGACTGATTGTTCTTCCCGCGCCGCCTGTCGTAATTGATCGCGCATGAGAAGATCGGGCAGTTCGTCGGCGATGCTGAGCCGCAGCCTATGGAGCCGTTCCATTTCGGCCGGCGTTGGCTCCGGGATTCGTCGCGGTCGGTTTGGTGTCGTCATCGAATCACCTATTTTCCCGGCTCACGGACAGCTACCGCTTTGCCGCAAGGGCGGTTTGCCCTCAGGGCAGGGGCCTCGCTACGACACGATCGTACGGGCGTGGGCAATTTCGTCGCGGTGCACCGGCCGCACCTGATCGGCCCGCAATGTTGAAACGGCGATGGTTTCGCCGTCGAGTGTCGAGAATTCAACCTCATACCCCTGTCCATCCCGATGCACGAGCACCACGGTTCCGATATCCCCGGCCGCGAGTTTTTCCCCGGGAAGATCACACTTCAGCACGACTTCATCAAGTTCGTGGATCACGTCGGGGCCATCTCCAGATTCAGAATCGAAGATCATCGTCATTCTAGCTTCTCCGACGCAGTGGGTGGGCTGTCACAAACCGCGGTATTTCCTGTCCGGTATCGACGAACCAAACGGCCCTGACCGGGGCGGTGGCACCAACTGGCGAAATAATCCAGCCATCGACGACGTATCGGCTGCCGAAATCGGTCTCTGTACTCTGAAAAACCTTGTTTTCCGCGGCGTGTCTGCGGAGTTCAGCGATAAGCCATTGTGGCTCCTCTGCGGGAAATCCTAGGTTTCGAAAAAAAGCCGCCTTTGACTTGCCTCGCGGATGCGTCGAACTGAGGAGATATCCGCGAACCTTGCGCGGCGAGACCGTTGCGAGATAGGCGTTCGGCAGTTTCATGGGCAGACGACTTTTAGTGAGTATACAAATGTGCATTCCTTCGTCAACCGTTGGCGGTCCGACGTTTGTTGGGACCACGTTTGACCCTGAGGGGGGTAAACTCCCGCCATGCCCAAAAGCGCATCCCCATTTCTTGATATTGCCGAAGCCGATTGGCTCTGTGCCAATCGGCTCTGCTTTGCGATCTTCGATTCGTTTCCGGTGTCGCCGGGGCATGTGCTGGTGATCACGCGGCGCGTGGTGCCCACCTTTTTTGAGTGCACGCCTGACGAGCAGGCTGCCCTGATGGAGCTTGTCAGCAGCGTCAAAACGCTGTTGGATGCGCGGCTCGCCCCGCCGCCCGATGGCTACAACGTCGGCTTCAATGCGGGCGCCGCCGCCGGGCAAACGGTGCCGCATGTGCATGTGCATGTCATCCCTCGCTACGCCGGCGACATGGCCGATCCCCGCGGCGGTGTGCGGCATGTGATTCCGGAGAAGGGAAACTATCTGGCCCGGCCGCCCGTCGCGGTGGAGGAGCCTCGGATCTCTCTCACCACCGGCCCGGCGCGCCCGTTGTGGCCGCGGCTCGCCGACCGGCTGCCGGGCGCCAGCGAGATCGATCTGCTCGCCTCGTTCGTGCAGACCTCGGGGCTCGACCACGTTCAAAAGGGGCTCTTCAGTGCGATCGCCGCGGGGGCCCGCATCCGGCTGCTCGTGGGCGACTATCTCGGGATCACGTCGCCCGAGGCCCTGCGGTTGCTCGTTGGCTGGATGGAAAGCTCCGGTGCCGCGTTCGAGGCCCGGCTCGTGGAACTGGAAAAGCTCCGCGGGCGGCCCGCCTCGTTTCACCCGAAGGCATGGCGGATCGCCGATTCTTCGGGCGGGATCGTCGTGGTGGGGTCGAGCAACCTCTCGCGGGCGGCGCTGGAATCGGGCGTGGAGTGGAATCTCGTCGGCGAAACATCGGGCAATGCGGCCATCGACCGCGAGCTCAGCGCCGCGTTCGACGATCTCTGGCAGCAGGCCACGCTGCTTTCAGCAGCCGTGGTCGAGCGGTATGCCGCCCGGGCCGCCCCCGCGGGCGACCTGCGCCGGGCGTGGGATGACGCGGCCGAGGAGCCCGACGATGCGGCTGGTGCTCTGGGGGAGATCCGTCCCCGGCCCTGGCAGGCAGCTGCGCTCGCCTCTCTGGCCGCGATTCGCGATCAGGGCTATTCAAAAGCCCTCGTCGCCGTGGCCACGGGGCTGGGGAAAACCTGGCTGGCTGCGTTCGACGTGGTGGCGGTCGCCATGGCGCTCGGCCGGCTCCCGCGGGTGCTGGTGGTCGCCCACCGGGCCGAGATTCTCGCACAAGCTGAGGCCACGCTGCGGTCAGCCCTCGCTGTCGCCGCGCAGCAAGCCGGCTGGCCCGCCCCGCAGACGAGCTGGTTCGTCGGCGACGCGGGCGATCTTGCGGGCTCGCTCGTCATCGCCTCGATCCAAAAACTCTCCCGTCCCGCCGGGCTCGCCGCCCTCGATGCGGCGGAGCCGTTTGATTATTGCGTGATCGACGAGGTGCATCATGCCGAGGCCCCGA
>Ga0164295_10003975_pt1 | contig 11776 bp, 7 predicted proteins | sample GEODES006metaG_FD_111798 | JGI IMG/M metagenome (GOLD analysis project Ga0164295, IMG submission 111798) | Oligotrophic lake water microbial communities from Sparkling Lake, Wisconsin, USA - GEODES006 metaG | ecosystem: Environmental > Aquatic > Freshwater > Lake | place: USA: Sparkling Lake...
CGGCGCACTTGTCGTAGGCAGTGCCGAGCGCGTAGTGGCGCGATGGCTCAAGAAAAATTCCTGATGGGTTCCAATCCAACCGATGAGCGCTCCAAGGCCCTCTGTTTCAACTGGTACACTCGGCGACTCGGGTCGAGATGTCACGACACGTGTACCGAACCAGACGGCTGTCGAGCGTATTAGCATTCGCAAGATCCGATCTTTCAACGTAGAATCTCTAGTATCGGACGGTGTGAAAGGTTTCTGTGTGAAAGCTTTAGAGGCTCCGAGTGTCCGAATGAGCGCGTATCGTCCCACAGCACGCAGTCTCCGACCTACACACTTGCAATGCCTACTTGTTACCTACTTGCTTTTCGAACTCTTCGGCCACAGCTGGCTCACCCGCGCAGCAAGCCCCTTTAGAAAGCCGTACAAGGTGCGCACCTTCCGACCGCGTCGGACGGCCTGTATCTTGGTGGCTGCAGCCTGCTCCTCGGGTGAGGGCCCGCGCTTCAGAATGCTCTCGACACGGGCGCTGGTGGTCGGCGGGTGCGTGGCACGGTAGATTGCCAGACGGTCGGAAGTGTACAGGCACCGGACGAGCTGCCCAGATTGATCGTAGCCGGTGGCTTGTGCCTCGTGCAGCGCTTCGCCTATGGGATATATCTGAAACAGGAGGAACGGGAACGAGCCGAGGCCGTAGAGCATCTTGAGGTCGTATAGGCTCGACCAGAAGATTGGGTCCTGGGGGTCCAGTCCATAGTTGTAGACGAAGCCGACGATCCAGCCGAGCACCAACGCAATCAGGACAACTAGATCGAATAGCATAAAGTACGGCAGGTAGCCTCCCATGCGCCGTGATGCTTGGCGTCGGCGACGCTGCGCCTCGATGGCATCGCGCACCTGATGTACATGGATCGCGCAGCTCGGGGCTGCCGCTTCAGCGCCTCGGACCTTGCTAAGCTTCCTGATGTGTGCTTCGGTCACAGCGCCATCCATCTTACCATCGGCAACGTCGAGGCGCACGTATTCCAGAGCTTGAATGTTCTCCTTCCCGCCGTACGCTTGCTTGCAGGCCAGCAGGCCGAAGCACCACCAAATCAAGCAGAGCTGCCCCACGGTCGACGCGATGTATAACGGGAACGTCGGCGAGGAGGCGGGTGAGCTGTCAACGCAGCCAGCCCCGCTCGACAACAAGCAACGGTGGTAGCCCATGCCAAGGGCGACGGCGGGCACTATACCTTGGCTGAAAAAGGATGCCGCTTTGACCTTCAGGATGAACCGCACCAGCTGATACTCGTCGTCGCGCTCGATGAGCACAAAGGTTGCAAAGAAGGCGAAGAGGGACGAGATCGGCTGCATCTTCAATGCGAGAATCACAAAGCCGAGCGGGTCGCGGACCACCTTCCACGTCGAGGCGTCTGCAGGAATCTGCGCGTACAGAAACTTTGCGCGCATGCCCAGCCAGAAGCGGCGCGTGGCCTCGCACGTGCTGACGCCAGCGTCGCCAAAGTACCACAGCCGAGGTGGTCCCGGCCAGCCATCGAGCCGGTATTTGGCCAGCTGGCGGTCCGCCTGCCCAAACATATCAAGGACCTCTTCGACGAGCTCCGCGTTCATCTCATCGCACGTGAGCTCCCACGCTTTACGGATGACGCGCTTCAAGATCTCAGGCATGTAAGGATCTTCGACAAAGCGGAGCAGGTACTTCTCGACGGCGAGGAGTGTCTTCGTGGTGTGGTGGACAACTTTCTTGTCGTGCAGTCGGTAAAGCGGCTGCAACAGTGCGTCGTCAATCGCATTGACAGCGGCGCGACGCGCCTCCTGAGCCCAGTCGACCACGCCCATTTGAGGGCCAGCTGCTGCGCAAGACGTCCTCTGGCTAAGAGGTGGTGAAGCAGCATTCATTTCACGCGCTCTATTTTCGCCATAAATGACCTCTGAAAAATTACGACTGCAATACCAACCATTGAAAGCTGCGCTCAGGTGTTAGCTAGTCGCAAGGGGGCACGCACAGTGAACAAGGTAGCGACGCGCGAATTCCTTCATCACAGTTCGTCTTCACACGCGCTGTCTCAAAATGAAGCCCCTCCGTCTTTCTCTCTCAGGTGCGGGCTTTCTTGGCGCGTGGCATCTCGGCGTCAGCGAAGCGCTCCTTCGGGCCGGCGTCCTAGAGAATGGTTCGTTACAAGTTGCCGGCGCCTCGGCGGGTGCGATCGTTGGCGCGGTCATTGTAGCGGGTGTGCCACTGCAGCAGGCCCGCTTGGCTCTGTCGGAGCTTGCGATGGAGGCGCGATCACAACCTCTCGGCATTGTCACACCTGGCTACAGCCTCGTCGATGGCGTTCGAAAGCACCTCGACGAGCACCTGCCTTTGGACGCGCACCAGCGGGCCTCGGGCAGGCTCCACGTGGCGCTCACGTCTCTCCGTCCTGGCGAGGTGGGTGCATTGTACCACAAGTGCAGCTTCGGCTCGCGCGACGAGCTCATCCACGCGGTCACGTCGTCGTCCGACATACCTGGCCTCACGGGGTGCCTCACGCGCGCCACCACCCCGTGCCTTGCTGCCACTGCCCTGCCCGCCCCAGCCAACGTTTGGCAAGCTCTCACTCGCCGGCTGGACGTTGATGGCGGCCTATGGGATCTGTTCCCTGATCCGTGGCACGGCACGTGTGACGTGGCGTTCGTCAGCCCGTTTGCCGGCGTCGGCTTCGCCATCTCGCCCTGCCCCTCGAAGGCTCCTGCCCCGAGTGACTCGGGGCAGGAGCCGCCGACGCCGGTGATCACCGGCAAGTCCTTCGCCAAGAGTTATGCCCTTGCCATCGCCAGTCGTGCCCTCTCGGCGGCCTGGCCAGCTCCGCGGCCGATGCCGACGCTCAAGTGGAAGTACAAGCACGGTCGGTCGCTGGAGCTCTCCCCGGAGAACCTCGTGCGCTTCCGCCATGCGCTGTCGCCACCGTCGGACGCAACGCTCGCCGCCTACGAGGCCGAGGGGTTCGCGCGCTGCGCCGAGTGGATGCAGGTCGCGGGCATCGGGGACAGGGAGACGAGACCGTCCCCTGAACACTAATCATTCAATCCAAATAATTCAGTGACCGCTCAGGCGAGTTCACACTTCAGATTACACACTTCAGGGTCGGGCACCAGCACGACATGCGGGAGTCGGTCGGAAGGATGAAGATGCAGAGCTTTCAGGCGCGTGGCATCTCGGCGACTCGCAACGATACGGCACTGATCGCGGCGCTTCTTCGAGATTGGCAGCACAAGGGCTCCGCCCGAGGCTTCTGCGCCGTGACGAGCGCAAAGGAGGCCTACGCCTCGTGCACCACCGCAGAGAAGGGCAGCTTCGCGCTCTCCACCCACGAGATGGCAACCGCGCGCGAGCATGTGGACAGCGCGTGGACAGCCACAGCAGCTTGCATCTCGCTGTGCTTGGGCTGTGCGAACTGCAACTTCATCTCCGTGTCAAGCCGCTGGAATGACTGCTCATGGTTTGCACGGTGCGATCTCGACCGCCTGCACACCGACGTGGACGACTTTCGATCCGGTCGGGTGGATCGTGGACGCTGGACGCCGTTGCTCGAGCGGACGGCAGCGTCTCGGTGCGACTCGCCCGCTCACGACGACGTCGTCCTCGCCGCTGCAACGGCTGGCACACACCTGCTGCCGGCCTCGCGGTTCGCCGCGTGCCAAAAGTCTTGGCTCCAGGCCGCCACTGCCCGCCGGGCACAGGCGCGCGCTTCGGAGACGCCAGCGGTGGCCGTTGCGTTCGGCTGGGAGCTCGGCGGCAGGTTGACGATGAACGTCTCCGCGGGTGTGTACCCGGGGCATTGCGAGCACCATGGCTACTGCCCTAAAGTGCAACCGGTCCTCGACCGCGTATCAACTCGGCCGCGCCCTAGCCTCCCGTTGACAGACGACGTCTGCCGGTCGCCGCCGCCGACGCCATCGTTCACCGAGTCGTTTGCGCCCATCGTTCGGGAGACGATGCAGCCCTGGAGCGGGCGCCGACAGCTGCTGGACGATGTGAGGAGAGGCTTCGCGCTGCTCGCCCCCTGGTGCCGCGTGCAAGCGTGCGTCGTCGATGGCGCGCTCTGGGTGGCCTCTCCTCACGACCTTCGGCTCGGCTCGACGTACCGTGCGAATGCTTTCCTGCTCGGGATGGCGCACGTCCTCAGGCGGCACCACGTCGAAGATGTGTGCGTGATCCACAACTGCATGGACACGCTCTCCAACCCGCGACAGGCACGCTCTCAAACCCGCATACGAGAGCCAACGCCCATGACGCAGCTCGTGCTCTCGTACCTGTCCCATCCGAAGCGGCCGCACGTCCTGTGGCCAGACCACATGATGTGGGGAGGCTACCCAGAGAACCATGTGCTCGCCTGGCCGAGCGGCGGCCCACCCATTTACCGGCACGCGAGGACGATCCCTTTTGGCCAACGGCTCGACCGAGTGCTCTACGACGCGACGGTCCGGCAGCTTGACGGGGACGGCGCGATCAAGCCGCTACGACTGAGCCTCCTCCGGTGCCTGCGCGCGGACGGCAGCGGCGCGCAGGCGCTGCGCGGCTTCCTCGATGTCCAACGGCCGATTCGAACCGCACTCGAGCGCCTGGAGACGCGAACCGTCCTCGGACCAGACAGCTGGCAGTTCCGGTACATGTGCCACTGGCGGCACCTGCTGCTCCTGTCCGGCACGTCGGGATGGATCAATCGGCTCCCGTACGTGCTCGCGTGCGGCTCCGCGGCAGTCTTGGCGGTGGATGAGGCGGCTCCGTTTCCAAAAGCCGAGCCAGGCGAAGGGCAGGTCGACTCGCTCGTCTCCAAGCTGCTCCTGCCCGGCGTCGACTTTGTACCGCTCAACATGAGCAGCAGCGACCCGCTCGGCGCGCTGTGCGAAGACGTCGCGGCCGCTCTCGACGCGCTTCGTCAACGGCCGCGGCTCGCCGAGTGCATCGGGCGCAACGGTCGCGTGAAGATGGAGACCTTACTGACCCACGAGCTCGTGGTGCGCTACATGGCGGCGGTGATGCGCCATGTGGCCAGGCTGCAGCGTGGGGAGGAGCACGCGACCTACGTGAGAGCGCGCACCGAGGGCAGGCCCCTGTTTGCCCGGGTCAACGTCACCGCATGCTTGGAGCTGGAGCTGCGGCCCTTGTTGCAGCACGAGTGCGTCGAGCGGGTGGTCCGCGAGGCCATCGCTGTCATGAGTGTGCGTGCATAGATGTTTGAGAGACCGGACGGCGCCAGACGTGCAACACAGTTTGATTTTCTACGCGAATTGGGAAAGTTTTGAAATGACGTGATGGCCCCATCTGAGTGACCGATTCTACGGCACTATGCGCGGAGGTGACACAATGCGGTTCAAAGGTGAGCTCGCCTCCGAGTACGGCATAAGCCTATATACACGAGCTAACACACACGTCCGCGCGATTTTCACGTGCACGCAAGCGCCCTGACGATCTCTGCGACGGTGTGGTTGCGCAGAATACTCCGCCGGAAAAAGGGAAGCTTGCATAGAGGGCAGCGCAGCTCGGTAGACTGCCGAGCCCACTGGTCGATGCAGTTGTAGCAGAACGTGTGAATGCACGGTAGAGAGTGCGGGTCCTCGAGCGTCTGCAAGCAAATGGTACACTGCAGCCGCGCCAAGACTCGCTGGGTCGAGCTACCATCAGGGCATGAGCCCGAGCTGCTGCTGCCGGCCGCATGTGATGGATCGTCCTCGTGGGACTCGTCGTCCTCCCGGACGGTGTGGATCGTCCCCCCGGAAGCCATCTTACGCCGCTTGACATCATGCATCGCCGCGCGGTTGGTCGTCGCCGCCTTGCCTTCGGCGGCAGCGGGTGCGCTAGGAGCCGTATCCACATCCGTATTCACTCCGATCAATCGGGCTTCGAGCTTTCGTTTGCATACCCTGCGCTTGATGCCTGGCCCGCCAAATTTGACCTTGTCGAGGCAATGTGAACAGGTACCGCAGTCTTCAAGTGCAATAGGTGCCGTACGCCAGGCTGCTGGCTGGCTGCTCGCGACGGCGCGCCAAGGGCGCACGCGCCGCCGCGGCTTTCGAGCCTCAAAGTCACCATCGTCGTACTGCACGTCCACGTCGCCATTGGCCCACAGCTGTGTGATGGTGCCTGGCCACCAGGCCTCAGCGTCTGCAACCCCGAACTGTGCCTCGACGCGAGCTCCGACGAAGAGCTGCTCGCCCAGAAGGTATGTTGTACCTGCCGAGTAGCGCCGCTTGCCATTCTCCATGACCTTCGCCTCGTGCATGCCCTCGCCAATCTCGTGCATGCCCTCGAAGCCCGTATCACTTCTCGGCAGCGCAAGGCCCTCGGCCGCCGCGGCAGCCCTGGCCTTGCCTGCCCTTGCCGTGGCCGCCTCTGCCGCCGCTCGCTCGGCCCCAAGGTAACGAGCGATGCACAAGGCAGCCTTCTCCGGTGTTGTGAAGCTGCCGAGGTGGTTCTGCTTGCCATTCTCCCAGACCTCCGCCGTGTACTTGCCAGACCTCTGCCGCCGCACGCCCTTGAAGCCTGTCTCGTTGCTTCTTGAGGACGGCACCAGCTCGAGGCCCTCGGCCGCCGCGGCCGCGAGGGCGGCCGCGGCAGCCGCCCTGGCCTCGTCCACCGTGAGCAGCTGCGGCCCTTCGGCCCTCGCCTCCGCCGCCTCGGCCGCCGCTCGCTCCGCCCCAATGTACCTCGCGTAGCACAAGGCCGACTCCTCTGGCGTCGCAAAGGTGCCGAGGCGGTGCGTCTTGCCATTCTCGCGAGTCACCGCCTCGTACTTGGCTTTATTCTTGGCCACGCACTTGAAGCCTGTCTCATTGCTCGACGGCACCAGCTCGAGCCCCTCGGCCGCCGCGGCAGCCAACGACTTGTCTGCCATGGCCAGCACCTGGTCTGACGTGAGCTCGGCGACACTCGTCTTCGCCATGAGCTCTGCGACCTTCGACTTCTCCATAGGCGCCTCCTCTTCCGCTCCCAAGGTGTGCCTCGCATAGGTTAGGGCCGCCTCCTCTGGCGTCGCAAAGTGGCCAAGGGAGCAGAGCTTGCCTTTCTCCCTGACCATTGCCGCGTACCTGCCGTGATGAATGTACACGCCCTTGAAGCCCGTCACCGCCGTCTGGCCGTGACGAGGACGAGACGGCACCAGCTCGAGACCCTCGGCTGCCGCGGCCGCCCTGGCCTCGTCCGCCGTGAGCGGCTGCGGCGCCGTGACTCTCGTCAGCGCCACCTCTGGCGCCGCTCGATCCGCCAAAACGTACCTCGCGTAGCATAAGGCAGCATCCTCCGGCGTCGAAAAATTGCCCAGGTGGCGCCTCTTACCATGCTCCCGGATCTCCGCCTTGTACTTGCTATGATTCTTGAACACGCCCTTGAAGCCAGTCTGACTGCTTGAGGATGTCATCAGCTCGAGCCCTTCTGCAGCGGCCGCCATCCTGGCCTTCGACTGTGGCACTGCGGCCCTCGCCTCCGCCGCCGCTGTTGCACCGTGCTGGGCTTCAAAGTGCCTCGCGTAGTGCAAGGCAGCCTCTTCTGCCGTCGCGAAGATGCCCAGGTAAAGTTGACCGCCGACCATCCTACTGATGCGAGCCGTGAACTTACTACCTTTCGTGGTCACGCCCTTGAAGCCCGTGCCGGTGGTCGAGGATGGCTCAAACTCGAGGCCCTCGGCGGCCGCGGCAGCCCTGGCCTCGTCTGCCGTGAGTGGCTGCGGTGCCGCGAGTGCGAACCTCGACCCCGCCGCCTCTGCTGCAGCCCGCGCCGCTCTCGCGTGCCTCGCGTAGTGCAAGGCTGCCTCCTCTGCCGTCGCGAAGTTGCCGAGGTGGATCTTCTTGTCGTTCACACTGAACACCGCAATGTACCTTTTCGCGTGTAGGTACACGCCCTTGAAGCCCGTCTCGTTTTTCGATGGCACAAGCTCAAGCCCCTCGGATGCCGCGGCCGCCAACGCCTCGTCCACCGTGAGCGGCTCCGGCCGTTCGCTGCTCGCCTCCGCCGCCTCCACCGCCGCACGCTCTGCTCCTATGTACCTCGCGTAGGTTAGGGCCGCCTCCTCTGGCGTCGCAAAGTGGCCAAGGGAGCAGAGCTTGCCGTTCTCCCTGACCATTGCCGCGTACCTGCCGTGATGAATGTACACGCCCTTGAAGCCCGTCACCGCCGTCTGGCCGTGACGAGGACGAGACGGCACCAGCTTGAGACCCTCGGCTGCCGCGGCCGCCCTGGCCTCGACCGAGTCCATGTTGGCTCGGAGCAGAGAGCGGGGCTCGTCCACCCGCGTGCTCTCGCGACTTCCACGTGCGAGCGTGCGTGCGCGGAGACACACAGGGACTCACTCAAAAACTCCAGTGAGGTTCGTCAAGGTTTCACGAACGTCAATTGTGTGCTATACATCTTTGTGCTATAAAGCAAAGCCCATGTTCTTCCCATTACGCTTCAGCGCGCGCGGACGGTTCAGAAGATCGTTCCGGGTCCGGATGGCGGGGTGTGGATTCCGACTCTGTCCCGACCTGGTCCACGAATCATGAACACACCGAATTTGCCAGCATGGCGCGCGGAGTGGTGGCACCTGGCATTCATCACCGAGTGCGTCGCTGGTTTATTGCTTGTTCATCCTAGCCATCAAGTTGATGGTGCCGTTGATGATGGCAAACGAGCCCGCGATCTGCGTGGAGCGGATGGCGACGCCCTTCGGTACCAGCACGGTGGCGACGGCCGCGAGCGCCCAGCGTGCCGGTCGCGGGAAGCCGTTGCCCAAGGGGAGGCGCGCAGCTGAGTCCTCGACGAGGCCTCCAAAGTGCTGCGCGTAGCTCTTGTGCGGCTGGAGCAGCTTGAGCGCCGAGAGGTTGTGCGGGATGTGGGAGAGGTAGCCGCAAGCCACGCCCGCACTCATCGAGCCGACAAAGTTGCGTGCGGCCGTGCCCTCGAGCACAGCCTCCGGCACGCGTTCTTCACACCATTCGGAGAGCTGGTTGATCCCGATCCCAAAGATGATCTCGCGCAGCATGCGCGGCGCCGCACCATTGAGCCAGCGCGTGGCGAGCGGCGCCGGGTTCGAGTGGCCCGCGTTACTGGCCTCGAGCAGCCCGGAGATCGGCGACATGAGGACGCCTGGGAGGCATGCGGCCGCGAGCGACGCGCCCACCACCTGAGAGCTCCCCGGTGCCCCCCAGTCATCGGGGTGGAAGGTCTGCTGCACCGCGAGCCGCAGCCCCTTGAAGCCGTTGATGTACGCGACGCGCAGCGGCAGCTGCACGTGCATCTGTGGGAAATAGGCGGCGACTGGCTGGCCAGTGAGCGTCGCGTTGAGTTGGGCGTTGAGCGCGGAGCGATAGAATGACTCGACAGTCGCCCCGACTGACGTGTACAGCGCGGTGAGCAGCGGCGCATCCATCTGACTCTTCGGCGCAGACTGCGAGAGCAGCGCGGTGCGCATCACCACCTGCTGCGCGAGAACGTCTTTGGCGAGGGCATAGATGATCTCCTTGGCGAGTGTCGGGTTGTCCTTGACCAGCTCGTGGAACTGAACACTCGAGAGCGCGTAGCACGTTGTGTCCTGCGTGCAGCGAACGGTAGAATAGTATGGATCGCTGAGCAGCAGGTGCAGCCCACCGATAGTGGCCTCGGAGCCCTGCGCGCCCAGGTTATTGTGCTCGTGCTCCCGATTGTTCTCGAGCCGCGTGCGTGAGACTGCGCCGCGGGTGATGATGAACATCTCGGTGGTCGGGTCGCCTTGATAATAAATCACCTCATTCTTTCTCAAGTCGACCCTTCGCATTTTGCTCGCGATGAGCGTCAGCGATTCCTCACTGCAGAACTTGAACATGGTCGACTTACGAAGCCCAGCGATCGCCTCGTGCGTCGAGCTGGCGCTGAGCTTGCTACCGACCGAAAAGCTTCGGAGCGGGTACCTATCGGGTGAGTGCCTTGAGTCCACAGCCACTACATTGGACCACATTTTGTTGCAGGAATGTCCGTGAGCACCCCGTCCGTCCCTTGTCGCAGCGCTGCTTGCCGACGGCTCCACGCGGGTGGATGATGATGAGACCACGCAAATCCGGCAAAAAATGAAAACAGACTCAGATCGAGATCTCACGGAGTCTCGTTTGTTTTCGGCACTAGATTGTCGGCCCAAAACAAGTAACCTCGCCTTTGCTACTTGGACTTAGACGACTCCCTTTTTTGCTCCGCTTCATTCTCCTCGGCCGATATCCGCGCCGCGACGAGGATGAGATGGAAGCCGAACTCGGTCTGGACGGGCCCCTGCACCACGCCAATCGGTGCCGACCAGCACACCTCGTCGAAGGCGGGCACCATCTCCCCGGGCGCGATGACGCCAAGCGAGCCACCGCTCTTGCTCGAGGGACAGGTGCTGTGCTCCTTGGCCAACTCGCCAAATTTGATAAAGAGGCCCTGTTGGTTGAGCCCCGCGGCGGCCAGCGTGTCGAGGTCCTTCTTGAGCTTGGCGCACAGGTTCTTGTCAGACATGAGGATGTGGCACGCGTGCGCCGTCTTGCCGCTCACCACGCCGCCGGTGAAGTAAAAGTAGAGTGCGACCATCGTGCTGCCCGCGATGATGAACAACTGATACTGGTCGAGAAGCTTGTCGAGCATCGATTCCTCGAGGATCTCGAGCATCTCCAAATCGAAGATGATCGTGGCGTCCCCCGGAATGCCAATGTGAACGTTGCCGCGGGAACCGTAGGCGAGCTTGGATGGGATGTAGAGCTTCCAGCGGTCGCCCGGCGACATGAGCTTCAGAGCTTCAGTCCAGCCTGCAATGACATCGGCCGGGGCAAAGATCGCCGAGCTCATATCCTCTCCATCTTGCGAAGAATCGAAAACGGTCCCATCAATCAGCGTGCCAGTGTACCGACATTTGCACTTCTGGTGATTTGTGGGCTTGCGCGTCTCGTCCCACGGAGCGCTCTCGATGATCGTGTACTGGAGACCGGAGGGAAGCTGAACGACGCTCTTCTTTTTGGCGTTCTCGCGAAGCCACGCATCGTCACACAGGCCCGCTCCAGCGAGCAGGGCCAGTACAAGCGCGCGCATGGGATACATCGACGGACGCTTGGTTAGGTGCAGATGGAGGCAAAATCGGAGACGGCCGCGGTCTGTCGGAGAGGTCTCCCGCGGGAGGAAGCGCAAAAGGCGAGCGCCGCGAAGACTTTCGGGCCATTCTGCGGTCATGTAAAGTCAAGTCAAGTCAAGTCGGTCCAGAACGGTTACTTGTACGTCTCATGTTGTGAGTCGCTCAACAAACGACCACAGATTCAAAATTTCAAATATGTCACCAACTTAGTAATGCTTAGTGTTACAATGCGAGAGTCTCTTGCAAGAGTCTCTTAGGATTCTTAGTGTTAGAGACCATCGTGATTGGTGTGAAAAGGCACATGGCGCGCTCGCCTCGCTCACTCAAGTAGTGCTGTGAAACGTGTCTCTCTGATATTCCAGTTGTATCCATGCCAACTCTTCAGTCCTCACTCCTCAGTTCTGTGTCCTTTGGGCATGTAGTACATTTACATGAGAAGGAGAACTCCCATGAGAACTCCTCGGGCCTTGGCATCATGCTCATGCATGCTCCTTGGCTCTGGCGTCCGCTTTCGATCAGCAGCTTCCTGCAGCTTCCTGCCGAATGCGGTGACGAACCAGCGTGGCCGCCTCACTTGGCCTTCTGCCCCTTGGATCGCTTGGCCTGCTTGACCTGCTCGGCGAGCTCGGCGGGGGTGGGTGTCTTCGCGACGACGGTGCGGCCCGTCACAGCGTACTCTTTTCGTTCAGTGACGAGGATGA
>Ga0164295_10003976_pt1 | contig 11775 bp, 5 predicted proteins | sample GEODES006metaG_FD_111798 | JGI IMG/M metagenome (GOLD analysis project Ga0164295, IMG submission 111798) | Oligotrophic lake water microbial communities from Sparkling Lake, Wisconsin, USA - GEODES006 metaG | ecosystem: Environmental > Aquatic > Freshwater > Lake | place: USA: Sparkling Lake...
GCCGAGCAGTTGAGCATAGTGGTTTGCGGTGAAGTCCATCTACAAACGTACCTCCTGTGGACTTTTCGATCAAGACCTGCCATTTTCCATAAAGTTTTACGAAGAACCCAAAATATTCACATCGGAACAGGTTTTGTTATTTGTCATGTGCCGATTCTATAGTTATCACTCGGCCGTGCAACAAAATTGGAATCGCCGTACGTTTGTCACCACTGGCTTGAGTGCCGCTGGAGTCGTTCTCGTCGGCGGCCTGATTGGAACGAAAGCAAAACGCCTCACTCGCGGTTGCATTCGTTTGTTGCCTGTCGATGGCGTAGTTTATTCGGAGTCATTCACTCGCTTCATGCAGCGGGCGAAGTTCGACTCCGTGAGGGACGCCATCGCATCCATCCGTGACCGCTCACTTCCGGTGAGCATCGCGCATATTCATGCGAACGATCTTCAGCGGCCTCTATCAAGGGCGCAGCAATCGATGGTTTGCGAAAGCCGCCGTGCCGGGAACTCCCGGACGGCGGCACATTTTCCGGATCGCGCAGAAGAGGGCCTGTAACAATTTTAAGATAAGAGCACAATCTATCCATCCCCCAAGGTTCCCCACCATGCCCAAGCCCCCCACGAAAAACCGTAAGCGACGGAATGCCTTCACCACGCAGCCCACGGGATTTTCAAAATCCCTAGGAGACGCGAGAAATCTAATATCACTTGGCCAGAACGATCAAGGATTAGCGGTACTGAACCAGCTAGCCACCACGACAAAAAATCCCAAGCGCCGAGCAAAAATCCTCATGCTCGTAGGGGAATCCCAAGCCAAACTTCACGGCACCAAGCCGGAGGCCCCGGCGGTGAATCCCATCCCCGCAACCCCGGCCTAACCGATCCCGACTCCTCTTTGAACACAAAACGCCCCCATCCATGACCCAAGGCAACCCATCATTCCGAGTCCTGACCTGCGCCGCGCTGGTCCTTCTCGTGATTGCCTTCTGCCTCGTAGGGAAAAACCTGGGAAAACCCACTCATGCCAACGACCAGCAGCCCCACCACACCGCTGCTGCTCCCCTGCGCTCCGCACGGACCAATCCCAAGCCACCCCTTCCAGCATCCGCACCCCATCCGCCAGCTGCCCTAGCGAATGAAAGCTCCTCAACGCCACCAGAGACCACAGTCGCCTTTCACGCCAGTCGCGCGAAACTCATGCGGAGTCATCGGCAGCTCATGCAGGGCTTGGCGGGGGCCACCCCGGAAGAGCGCCAACAAGCCATGGCAAAATGGCATAAGGAAAACTCCGAAGCCCTGAAAGCCCAACAGCAGCCCCCTAAACAGATACACTCAGAATCCCGCCCGGTCTGCATGGTCGATCAAGAACCGCGTATCCCAGACAACGCTACCCCCGAGCTCCGCGAGTTCCTCACTACCCGCCACGCCCTCATGAAAGACCGAGCGGAAATGATGAACCAACTCCGCGATGCCACACCCGAGAAACAACAGAACACCATGAAAGCCTGGCATGAAAGTTATTCCGAACGCCTCGCAGCGCTGCGATCCCTTGCTTCCAAGACTTCTCTGTCTGCTTCTCCAAGTCACAATCCTTGATCACTTAAATCTCAAATCTCGAACTACCATGAAACGCAAACATATCGTCTCTTCCAGCTTCATCCAGATTTTACTCATTGCTCTGCCAGCCATTGCCCAGGATCTCCCTGTCAACGGAAATCTGACTGTTTCCGGTGCGGGCAAATTTGTCGCTGGAATCGACGTCGGCACCACATCCCAGTACACCTTGGATTGGGATTCGTTGAATGCCCGCGTCGCCAGTGATATCAATGCCATCGCAGGCGGGTTTATTTGGCGGGACACCTACGTTCTTAATAACGATGTCGAAACCGCTAAAAACAAAATGTTGTTGGGTTCCTCCAATTTGCTGACCCTCTACAAGTCCGACGGCATGACAGTGGGCCTGACTTTGGATCCCAACGCAGGGAAGATCACCTTGCCAGCTGGGGTGACGGGTGCGGGAGTTTATTCGGGTGCCACGCCGGTCCTCAAGACGAGTGCGACCGGTGAAGCCATTTTTTCGTCAAAGGTCCTGTTTGAAAATGGAGCGGATTTCGGCACAGGCAACACCCTGAAAGCATCAAATGTGCAATTCCTACGCGGCACCCTGGCAAATTTGGGTTACAGCGAGACCCCTAGCAACGCCACCCCAATCAGTAGCATCAAGACTTCGGGCAGTATCACCATCAGCAGAATCGTAAGCTCGGGAACCTTTCAATATGCGGTTGGATATTTCGACGGCCAAGCAACGATTGGTAATCAATCAGTCCACGAGGGGTCTTCAGGTTCGTCTGGCTTTGTGGCGAAGTGCGATGCAAACGGCGCCGCTGTATGGGTGAAGACGATTATGCCTTCCAACGGATATTGCTGGGTGTCGAATGTGGCAATCAATTCGTCTGGAGCGATCGCGGTTGTCGGCAGTTTTAGTGGGACAACTCAGACTTTTGGAATGGGTAAGGAATTGGTTTCCACAGGCACGGATGGGTTTGTTGCTGTCTATAATTCTTCTGGAACGATACAGTGGACCAAGTCCATAGGTGGCAGCGGCACCGACTACGCGAGTGCGGTTGCGATTGTCACAGACGGGACCGTGACGGTGGGAGGCCTATTCGAGACTGCAACGACGACTCTGGCACCGGTAGTTCTTACAAGTGCGGGTTCTTGCGATGGCGTCGTTGTCAAATTCTCTCCATCTGGAGGAGTCTCATGGGCCAAAGCGATTGGGGGCATAGATTACGACTCCCTATCAACGGTGTCTGTGGACAATGCTGGAAATGTGCTTGTGTCGGGTGTGTTCAGCGGGGCGCTTACCACACTGGGATCGGAGGATCGGACGGGTGCAGGCTATCGGGACGGTTTTTTGGTCAAGTTGAATGGTTCGGATGGCCAGGCTCTTTGGTCGAAGGCTATAGGTGGAGGCTCTGATGATTATCTCGCAGGGCATGTGCTGGACTTGTCAGGCAATATCATCGCTTTTGGAACCTTCTCGGGAGCAACGACCAATCTAGAAACCGGAAAAAATCTGACTTCCGCTGGATATTCTAATGGCTTCGTCATCAAAACTGATACTTCAGGGCTGACTCAGTGGACCAAAGGGATTAGTAGTTCCGGTCAGAGTTGGCTCTCTGGCGGCGTAGTCGCAGCTGACGGAAAGATTGTGGTTACTGGAACTTTCTCTGGAAGCACCACCTCCTTGGGATCTGGGCTGAACGTCTCTGCCGCGGGAGACTCCCAGGACATCTTGCTCGTCCAAATCGATCCGTCATCGGGAGCGGTCACCAAAGCGCAGGCAATCGGTAGCGCAACAGGATACGAGTCAGTGAGCTCGTTATCGCTAAGCGGGACATCTGGTCTTTGCCTGACCGGATATACCGGTGAGGTTTTCAGCATGGGGAATTCGCGCATGGCTCCCGGTTCGTTCAATGCAAGTTGGCAGGGCTTTGATGTGATAACGCCGGCGTTGTTGCCCGCTTCTGCATTCAGCTGGTCCGGTGGCATGGCTTCAGGGACAGGAAGTATCGCGATGGGAAATCAGTCCTTTGCTTCGGGTCCAAATAGTACTGCCTTTGGCAATGGCGCAGCCACAGGTGATAACTCCTTTGCGGTCGGGAAGGGTGTGGCTAGTGGTGCTGGCTCGGTTGCTATCGGTACGGGTAGCCGGGCAAATGGGCAGGCATCGCTTGCGATTGGAGAAGCCAATGTAACCAACGGAAGCTATTCTTCCTCGCTCGGGTTTGGCAACAACGTCTATGGTGCGGGATCATTCGCCATCGGGCAATATAACTTCATTAATCGGGATAGTGGTTTCGTCTTCGGAGAGATCAATACTCTCAATGGCAACTCATACGGGGGCGTTTCAATCGGCGCATACAACGGGAATCAGGGTAATACGGGTGCTTATTCCGTGACGCTTGGCGCTGAGTCGACTGCGATCGGAGACTGTTCTACAGCGATAGGCGTAGGTGCCGTTTCATACAGCTACATGAATACCGTATTGGGTTGTGGAAACGTAGGTGATGGGAATGCGACTGTCTGGATCGAAACCGACCCTTTGCTGGAACTCGGAAACAAGGAGTTCGGCCACTGGGAACCCAAGGAAAACCGCTCCAACGCCATCACCACTCTCAAGAACGGCCAGACTACCCTTACCAACAAGGCGTGGAAAGAGAATCCAGCGGTAGCTCCTACCACTTCAAACTCCAATGGCGAGGCCCTAGTCGTCGAAGGCCACGCTCGCCTCAAGGGCAAAGTCGTCATCGAACAACCCCAGGGCGACATCTCCATGGGCATCTATCAATGAGCCGAAGCCGTGGAACGTAGCGGCGATCACCGGTCGCCGTCTGACTCACCATCCGCTCCAGCGTTTGACTATTCAGCCTCTTGGCCACTTCTGTCGTTTAGTTTCTCAGTTTTTACCCACAGACTCCCATGCCACTCCCCAAACGAAATCTCATTCCCGGCATCTTGATCCTGCTTGCCATGATCAGCCTCGCCGCTCCGCCCCTGTGGTGGAGCCAGGGAAATCCACCCGTCGTCACAGGCGTGGCAGAAAACAACAAGGGTCCGGCCAACATCGGCCAAGCGAAAAACATGGTCGCTGCAGCACTCCAAGCTCTCGCCACCCGAGCTCCTACCATCGCCACCCAGGTCCGTGCCGATCTCGAAATCAGCCATCCCGATCTACTCACTGTCCCCAGTCCCAAACCCGCCGACTGGGCGGATAAACAAAAAGCCCCCCTCCTCCTCGGTCAGCTCAAAGCCATCTCGGCCCCGTTTTACACCCGCGTGAATGCGCTAAGTCCCGCCTGGCTCGCCGCCGAGCGCACCGCCAACGGCACCAACCACCCCGACTCCATCTTCCCCTGGACCGCCACCACCGCCGACGATGCGAACAAAGCTATTGCCACCATCGGCCAGCTCAAGGCCGTGTTCTCGCTGAGATTTGATTCGCTTCCCGCCCCCGATCCGGACAGCGATAATGATGGCTTGCTGGATTCGTGGGAGATGACCCATTTCGAAAACCTGATTCAAACTGGCACCGGCGATTTCGATGTAGATGGCTTCTCCAATATCATGGAATTCTATCAAGAATCCAATCCCCGCCTACCTTCAGACACGCCGAGGGGAATGATCGCATCCGGCGCGCATTATAACCTCGCCCTCACTGCCGATGGCCGCGTTTGGTCCTGGGGCTATAACGGGTATGGACAGCTCGGCGATGGAACGACCGAGTCTAAAAATACTCCGGTACCTCTTCATTCCGTGTCAGGGATGTCCAGAATCGTCCAGATCGGTGTCGGCGAATCTTTCAGCATGGCACTCGACGACAACGGCGCATTATGGGCGTGGGGATCGAACTCAGGTCGTCTAATCTCGAGAGATGACGCCGACCACTACCTAACGCCTTATCGAGTTCACTTTCCCGCCCCCATCGCGCGCTTCGCTTGCGGGTCTTCTCACTGCTTGGCGCTGGATCGGAAAGGCAAGCTCTGGGCATGGGGGGAAAACGGGTCCGGCCAACTCGGCGCGGGCCACAATTCCGTGGTCGCTGGTTTCACTGAAACCATCAAGCCACTGACGATGGGAAATATCGTTTTCCTCGCAGCTTTCAGAGCCAGTTCTTATGCCATTGATGCGGCGGGAATGGCCTGGGCCTGGGGAAACAACAGCAACGAGCAACTTGGCGATGCCTCCGACACCTCAAGATATTCACCCGTCGCCATCGACACCTCCACTGGCCTTGGCTCCGTCAAGTCAATCGCCCCCGGGTCATCCCAGGCGCTCGCATTGGCAAATGACGGCTCGGTATGGGCCTGGGGAAATAATGGAGACGGTAAGCTTGGCACCGGGAATTACACCTCAGCCAACAAGCCAGTGAAAATCACCGCGCTGCCTCAGGCGAAAGCCTTGGCTACCGGCTTGTATCACAGCCTTGCGGTTTCTCCTGGCGGGCAGGTCTGGAGTTGGGGACTTAATGACTATGGCCAACTGGGACTTAATTCAGCCACGCCAAGCAATGCCCCCGTCCTCACCGCCCCCGTAATTAACTTTTCCTCCCTCATCAAGGTTTCTGGTGGCAATTACCATAGTATGGCCCTGAAATCCGACGGCTCTGTTTGGACCTGGGGATACAACAGACACGGACAGTTGGGAATCGGTGACACCACCCCAAGAAATGTTCCGACTTTGCTCTCTAGCCTAAAGCTCACGAATGACGATTCGGATGGGGACGGGTTGCCGGACAGCTGGGAGCGCTTTTACTATGGCAACTTGACCCAAACGGGCAGCACCGTTGGCGTCTTCAACGGGGTCTCCAACGCCGTTGCATACTCCACAAGATTGAACCCCTTGATCGTGGATAACGATAACGACGGCATATCGGATGCTGTCGAAATCTCAAATGGCCTCGATCCGCTGGATTGGTCGGACGCCACGGGCGATCTCGACGGAGACCGCATCTCAAACTTGTGGGAACTTTCCATGGGCACATCCATGACCAATTCCGACTCTAAACCGGCGGCAACCGGCACCGTGAGCCCGGGCCAGAGCATCCAGACCGTCATCAATTCCATCGCCGGGAATTCCAGCAATCCGCCGTGGGTGATCATTCAAGTCCAACCGGGGATCTATAAGGAAAACATTACCCTGCCTTCGGATAAACACATTCTTCTCATCCCCGCGAGTATCAGCGGAATTCCAGAGATTCAAGGTTCAAGCACTGATCCCACCGTGCTGGTTTATGGCGAAAGTGTAGTCGATGGATTTAGAATCACCCACGCAAAAGGCGTCAACGGTCGAGGTGTTTATTCCTACGTCTCAAATGGCAGGGCTCTCTGGAGAATGGTGAACTGCTTGATTCACGCCAACTCAGTAGAATCGTTTGGTGCTGGGATTTATGCACGGCACGGCCGGACCGTCATCGCCCATTGCACTTTCTTTGGAAACAGCGCGACGACCCAGAGCAACGGCCTATATGTTGAGAGCGGAGCCAGAGTACATCTGATGAATTCCATTTTCTGGAATCCTACGGGCCGAGCACCTCAGGAAGTTTTCAGCGAGGGCACTACCATTTCCAAGCAAGCGATCATCCGCGATGGTTCGGTTTCCGGAGCCTTGCTGAGTGACCCGCTCCTCAATCCTCTCGGAATGCTCAAGTCAGCCTCGCCAGCTCGGCGTTTAGCTTCTCTCAAAGCCTTGGCCCCAAGGGATGTCCATGGCGAACAGCGCGGATCATTGCCTGACATCGGCGCAGATCACTTCGTCGACACTGATGGCGACGGCCTTCCAGACTGGCTGGAGCTTCTTGGGGTGACCTCACCATCCGCTGACAACGACGCCGACGGTCTATCCAACCTCATAGAGTATGAAACACAGGGCACAAATCCGCTCATCGCCGATACCGATGGCGATGGGCTGAACGATGGGGCTGAAATCACCGCTGGCACCAATCTCTTCGATCCCGACACCGACAACGATGGGATGCCCGACGGCTGGGAAGTCGCCAATTCTTTGCTTCCCTTGTCGGACGATAGCCTCGAGGACAAAGACGGCGACCGCATCCCGAACATCTTCGAGTTCATGCGTGGCGCAACCAAAGCCAACGACGCTGGCTCCAAGCCCGAGGCCACTTTTATTGTCAATCCTGCAACGGGTGGAAACAGCTCGACCGACCACATCTACACCACGATCCAAGCGGCCATCAACCAAGCGAATCGTTCCGTCTATAACAGCTCAACTCAGCAATATGAATATCCGGATCGTTACGCGGTGATCGAGGTCAAAGCCGGAACCTACTCAGGGCAGATCAATATCTCTTCAGTGCCAGTGCTGCTTTTAGGCGAGCTTGGGGCGGCGAGTGGGCCGGTGACACTCACAGGCAGCAGTTCCTTTGATAGTTGCACTCTAAGCATTGCAACCGCATCTGTAGTCGATGGCTTTATCATCACGCACTCGTTAGGGAGAAAAGGCGTGGGAGTGCTGGTTTATCAAGCCTCTGGCACTGACTCGAATCGCCGCCGCCTCGTGAACTGCGTGATTCGCGGTAATGACGACAGCTACGGAGGAGGAATTTACAACTCAGGCAGCTTCCTCGATCTGGTGCACTGCACCACCAACGGCAACCTATCAAACAGCTACGGCAGAGGCATTTACAGCACCGGCGGCAAGCTCACCCTCATCAACAGCATCGTGTGGGGCAATAGCGGCACCGCCACCCAAGAAATTTACAAAAACACCAACGATCCGATCAGCGTGGTAAGCAGTATCATTGCCAACGGCGAGCACGGCGGGATCAACAGTGACCCGCAATTAACCCCGCACAGCTGGTTGAAATCTACCTCGCCCGCGATCAATCGCAGCGGTGTCATTCCGACATCCGCCTCCCGCGTGGACATCCACGGCGAGCCACGCCCGACAGGCTCCGCCCCAGACATCGGCGCGGACGAATTCCTCTCCAGCGATGGTGATACCCTGCCGGATTTCTGGGAAATGCGGTATTTCGGAAACCTCAGCAAAGGCGATGGCGATGATAGCGATCTGCCAAGCGGCGATGGCTTGAGCAACTACTATGAATACCACTTTGACTTCAACCCACTACTGCCTGTTTCTCCTGGCAATGCGGTAAGCGATTTTTACGAAGCGGTTTTCCTCCGGAAGAATGATGCGCACTATCCCGCCGAATGGAAAACCGACGAGGATTCCGATGGTCTCACAGCGGGTGAAGAACTCTATTACGGCAGCAATCCACTGCTGGCGGATAGCAATGGGGATGGGATTTCCGACCTTGTGGCTGTTTCCATGGGCATCAGCCCCGCTTCCAACGACACCGATGGCGATGGGATATCCAATGTGGCCGAGCTTGCCAATGGAACCAGCCACCTGCAGGCCGATACCGACGGCGATGGAGTGGTGGACAATCTGGATGCCTACCCACTCGACCCCACGCGCTCAAGTTTCACACCGGGTGCAGCGGGCGATACCGTGGCTCCGATTATCACCTTGATCGAACCGGTCGGCGCCGTGCCGGTGCCATAACCCGAAAGTGAACATGATGCGTAAAAAAATTTTTCCTTATTTCCCCAGACCTATGAAATTCCACTCCCCGTTTCTGTATTTGATTCCGCTGTTCATATTGAGCGCTTGCCTGTCCGCATGGGGTGAAGTTCCGCCGGAAGACTCACGTCCCGCTCCGGTTCTGAGCCCAAAAGCCGGGACGAGAAATCTATTGGTTCCAAAGACGGAGCGGGCGGCACTGCCATTTTCCAATCTGTCTGTGCGGCCTTCAAAACAGCAACTGGAAGCGATCCAGATGGAGGGCTTGTTGCTACGTGCTTTGCCAAAAAAACAATCAGCCGATGGCGTTGAAGAAAAGGAACTGGCGCTTGCTTTGAAGGCACACGGGGCGCGTTCGAAAGCGGAAGATGGCGCGGCGCTTGCGGGATATATCTCGCGGTTTCCCGAGGGCGCATGGACGGCAGGCCTGCGTGTGACACATGGCAGGTTACTCTATACGCAAGGGCGGTTTTCCGAGGCATTGGCGGAGTTTGAAAAGGCGTGGGCCGCGCTCAAGGATGTGGAGGATGCGCGGGTGAGAAAAGCGGCTGTTTCTGCGGCGGCGGAGCTGGCCGGCCTCTACGCGCGGCTTGGAATGATGGTGGAGCTTGAGGCGGTTCTGACCTCCGTGCGTGGCTGGCCGATTGATGGAGCTGAGACGGAGAAAATCCGCATGGCCGCCGAGGGCTTGGAATCGATGAAGAAGATGCCAGAGCATTCCTTTAAATGCGGGCCTTACGCGCTTTCCAATATCCGCGAAGCACTCGGTTTGCAGCCTGCGCTGCATCCCTGCATCAATCAGAAGGCATCCACAGTAAAGGGGATTTCGCTCAAGGAACTCGAGGATATGGCGGCGGAAATGAAAATGGACTGGTTAGCGGCCACGCGCGGCGCGGGTGCGGAGCTGCCTTTGCCTGCCCTAGTGCATTGGAAGCTGGGGCATTATGCGGCGGTTTTGCAGCGCATGGAAGATGGTCGCCTGCTGGTGCGCGATCCAACGTTTCTGCATGATTTCCTGATCACTCCTGAAGTTTTCTCCCAAGAGGCCAGCGGCCACTTTTTGATTGCCCGCTCCGGCATGGGTGCCGGTTGGCAGGAGTTGGGTGCGGAGCAGGCGGCTGCGGTTTTCGGAAAGGGCGCGCCCTCATCCAAGGACTCGGATGACTCTTCTGACAAATGCCCAAAAAAGAAAAACTGCGGGATGGCGGGTTACGATTTCGATTTTTTCAAGGCGGGCTTGCTCATCAGCGATGTGCCGCTTGCCTATCAGCCGCACTTCGGTCCGGCCATCGAAATTCATCTGAGCTATCGCCAGCGCAGCGAGCAGGTGCTGGATGCCTCGGCGTATGGCTTTGGCCCGAAATGGACGTCGAACTGGTCTTCCTACCTGCAACAATCCGATAGCGCGGGGAATTTCGTGGTGTTTTTGCCAGGCGGGGAAAAAGAAAGCCACACGCTCAATCTCGGCACGGGGCAGTTCGACCGCCAGAAACGGAACTACCGGCAGCTCAACCTGGCCAGCACAAGCCCGATCCGCTATGAGCTGCAAGATACCGATGGTTCGAAGATGGTGTATTCCCGTGCAGTGGCCGCCGGCACTTATCCCAAATATCTGCTCAGCGCGATGATCGATCCGCAGGGCCACACGGTCAGCCTGTCTTACAATAGCTCCAACCGCCTCACAGGTATCACCGATGCGCTCGGCCAAACCACCAACCTTTACTATGAAAACACCGGCTTCCCGCACTTGGTGACGAAAATTTCCGATCCATTTATCGATGGCGGCGGCCAGCGGCGCTCGGCGCGGTTCGAGTATGACAGCAGCGGGCGATTGATCAAAATCACCGATGCGGTGGGGATCGTTTCGGGCTTCGGTTATGATGTGACGCAGACGGATTTCATCAATCAACTGACCACGCCCTACGGCACGACCGCATTCGTAACGAATGTGGCGACGGATACGACCCCACAATTTGTCGAGGCGACCGATCCTCTCGGACGCAAGGAGCGGGTGGAGTATCGCCATAGTTTTAATGAATGGCTTCCTGGTTCCGATCCGGCAACAGAGCTGCCAGACAGCTCCAAGATCCAGAGCAAGAACAACTACCTCTACTACGGAAATACGCTCTATTGGGACAAGAAAACCTACGTGCATCACCCGCCTGATCCGCTCACAGGCCTGAACTACGATAAGGCGGAGCGAACCAAATGGATGTGGCACCCGACGGTTTCCTATCGCCCCATCGCTGCGGTTTCGAGTGTGAAAAAAGCCAATGAAGCGCGGGTTTGGTATGAATATGCCGGACAAGTCCAGGGAACCTGGGGCATCCTAATGGGCGGCACGGAGAAATTGATCAAAGTCGGCCAGCGCATCAGCCCCACGGAAACGGCGGTGAATGTTTACGAGACCGACGATTTCGGGAACACCACCAAGCAAACCGATCCCCTCGGGCGCATCACGAAATGGACTTACGCCGCCAATGGCATGGATTTGCTCACGGTGAAGCAGCAGAACGGCGCGAACGAGGAGACGCTGGTGACGAATACTTACAACCCCGCCGACCCACCGCGCAGGCCGCGCATGGTGACGGATGCCTCCGGCCAAACGATAACCTTGGCCTGGAACACCCGTGGCCAACTTACCTCACTCACCCAGCCGGGTTCTTTGCTCAC
>Ga0164295_10003979_pt1 | contig 11773 bp, 7 predicted proteins | sample GEODES006metaG_FD_111798 | JGI IMG/M metagenome (GOLD analysis project Ga0164295, IMG submission 111798) | Oligotrophic lake water microbial communities from Sparkling Lake, Wisconsin, USA - GEODES006 metaG | ecosystem: Environmental > Aquatic > Freshwater > Lake | place: USA: Sparkling Lake...
GATCAAGATGATTCCGCAGAACCTATGGGACCAAGTTACATCCTCTGGGTATTCCTTTTTCTTTGAAAGTCTGGCTGTTCTTCATCATGCTGGGGTTGCCTGTGAAGAAGTCTCTATTCACTTGCCGAAACGTGTCTACGGTGAATCCAAGTTAAATATGCAGCAAGCATTTCGCAGCCTGCTTATGCTCTTCGAGGTGTCTTTGCGTCGTGATTCTTTGGCTGCGATGCCGAATGATGCCGGTGGGTGGGACCGCTATTGGAGAGCCCGAGACGTCAAAGGACGGCACTGGTATGCAGTTTTAGCCTCGATCTACCGAAGGCTATTTATTGTGAATCGCCTGCATGCGATCCTGAGAAATGAGTTTTCTGCTGGAGCGGTTCTACTCCATGTGGGATGTGGGGGTGGAGAGGTGGATGAAAAAAGTTCCTCTGATTTTAAAATAACAGGGGTGGATATCTCGCCAGAGGCGCTTGCCTTGTATCGGCATCATTATCCCCAAGCCAAGACTCTTCGGGGTAATATATTGGAAGGGCCAGTAGGGGAGGGCGCTGACGGCATTTACTCGTTAGGACTACTCGAGCACTTTTCCCATCCCGATATCATTAAAATCCTTATTTCTATGCATTCCAGCGTGAAGGTCGGTGGTAGGGCGGTCATTTTCTGGCCTCATCGATTCGCTCCTTCCGTTTTTGTTCTTCGGATCATTTCAGGGATAAGGAAGTTGATTGGTTGGTCGGAACCACTTCATCCTCCTGAGCCAAGTTTGCTTTTCTCTCAAAATGAAGCTCGTGAAATTATCGGTCGGACCCCGTGGAGGATAAAATCTTATGACTACGGATCTCGAGATCTTTGGATTCAGGCTGCACTTGTTCTTGAAGCAGGAGTTTAAGGTGAGTTCCTGCGTCCAAGGACAAGACAGTTTGAATTCTGATATACTGGGGTCCATGAGAGAAAACTTTGTTCGTTGAAAAGCTGATTCACGTTTAGTTGTCCAAAGGTCCAAATCCGGTCGATGTCACAAATAACTAAAAACTTAGCTCGCTTTTGATCAGCATCGTATCGAAAACGTTCTTTTGAGATTCCATTTTCATAGGTGAAGGTCGTAAAACCCTGCCATCCAACGCACATCAAGGGATCTGCATTTTGGGAGTGAAGCAACCATCCAATATTCCAATGACAAATAACAAGGTCTTCAGGTTGGGTGTGTTGATTTATCCAATCTGCGGTTTCTTTGATGTCGGTGATGGAGTGAACTACCCATGGATCATTTCGTGAAATAAGGCTCGAAGTGAGAACCTTTGGTAGAACTAAACAAAATAGCAGTGCCGGAAGCACGAAGGCTAGCCATCGTGAAATATGCTTCGGCCAAGGAAGGACTTTAGATAACCGAACTATGGCATAACCAATCCCTGCAGCTAGCAAGGGTAGGATAACAACTGCCTGATAGTAAAACACAGGGAGATTCTGTCGGTTGCGGGTGAGAAGCGCTGCTATTATGATAGAGGCTAAGGCAATAGGTCGAAACCGAGAAAAAAGACAGAAAAGAGCAGAAGCCAGTGCTAGGGTATGAAACCAGTCATGGGTGAAAAAAGTCCAGAAGTTAATCGGCCACTGCCATCCTGCACCGAGATCTTGGGTGAAAGATCCATAAAACTCTTTCAGTTCAAATATATCATGAATAAGCCAGTCTGGTTTCCAGAGAAAGATGGGGCTTAACGAAAGTAGTCCTACGGCGAGGGGCGGAACAAAAAGGGGAAGCCATGTTCTGGGTTGATTCCAGCGGTTGAGAAACGCAGTCAAGCCACCTTGTAAAGCCAAAGGATGGGAAGCTGCCGCAATGGCAAGTCCTGCGCCCGCCCCCCAACTTCTGCGTCTTCGCATTGGAATCGTTTGGAGGCAGAAGCAGATAAATAATCCTAAGGCCACTGCATTATGCGCGTACACCCAGCGAAAATGAATTACGCTTTGTTCGTAAGTTAGGAAAAGCAAGCCGATGGATAAAGCGGCTAGAAGCCCAAAACGTCTTCCTAGAATCCGCAGAGCAACCAAAGCGATTCCCAGTGCGCATAGCGCGTTGAAAAAGCGCGGCCAAGCAATGTTCTGATGGCTTGCGGTTGAAGCGAGTCCCACTATAAAAACGTACCCAGGTTGATAGCAAAACTGCGGATTCATGTAGGTATTCCATGTGGCCCGATTCGCAAAAACGCCGTGGACTAAGTCCTGTCCGCAACTCAGCGTAATTGTCTCGTCTCCGTACCATCTTGGCGTTGTGCCGAGGTTGGGTAAGTAGAGGGTTGCCCAGGCAAGGAGGATTATTCCCGTAGCCACCCTAACGAAGAACTTACGACGGAAGCGTTTTTGTGGACCAGGAGTTGATTCTTTGAGAGCTTTCCTTGGCTTGTTCATTTAAAGGACGGCCCTACTATAACCCCTTTATGGCCAAAGGTTCCAAGCATTCATTCTTCTCCTTGGAGGCTGGGATCTTCTTCGCTGTTCTGGGGGCACTTTTTGCGGGCTGGGTGGGCCTAGGCCCATCCAATCAAGAGCTCCTAGCCAACTACGCGAAGGCGAAGGATGTTTGGGATCTTATACTTGCTAATAAAGGTTTCGTTTGGTGGAGTCCCAACTATCTGGGAGGAGCACCAACTGCCCCCTTGGCAGGTACGGCTTTGGCGATGTTTTGGCTCGTCCTGGGCGGGCTCTATACCGACCCAATTATTGGGGGAAAAGTACTGGGTTTTACTGCCCTTGGACTTTCGGGCCTATTGATGGCGGCTTTTGTTCGCCGATTGACTGGCGACAAGAGGGCAGGGTGGATCGCGGCTTTCCTCTATGCGCTCGGACCTCAAGCCGCCCTTCGACTTGCTGGGAACGAGCATATGCCAGTCATTTTTTGTATGCCCTATCCCCCATTGATTGGGTGGGCGTTACTCGAAATCGCCACCCGCGGATCTGGCAGGGGAATGATTATTTTAGCCATGGCTGTAGCTGCAATGAGCCTCACTTTTAATAAAATCACCGCCGTTTTTGCCCCCGTAGCCCTCGGCCTAGCTGTCTGGCTTCACTTTCGTTTCCAGAGCAAGTCGATGCCCCTGATCAAGGGATGTCTTGGTGCAGCCGTCGTCTGGGTGGTTTTAGGACTACTCCCGCAGCTTCCAGGTCTACGCGAGGCCGGACGCATGACTCTCTTTTCCACCGATCCTCTGCTCGGTTGGCAATCCAGCTTTTCCATCAAAGCTCCGCTTTCCTGGTTCGACCGTGGAGGCCTTCTTCTGTCTGGAATGCCCGGAAACTTTATCGTCGATGAGGGCGGCTTCTATCTTGGGCTAGTCGTTATTGTGGCCACGGCCGTCGCTCTCGAGATTCGTAGGCGTGGGACAGATTCTCCTTTGGATAGTTCCTTAAGAATCTTTCTAGGTTTGTTCCTTTTCGTGCACTGGTTCAGTCTCGGTCCGCGCAGTGGTTTGGGCGGAGTGGGTGAGTTTCTTAAATCAGCCCAAGGGATTCAGGACTGGGTTCTGCCGTTTTTCTGGATCAGTGCTTTGGGGCCAATTATTATTCTTGCTCAGATTTGGCCCGCTGGGCGGTGGAAGTGGCCTACATTTGCCTTAGCACTTGGTATTTATTTGCTGGCACCTGGATTTCGACTTTTTGAACTGATTCCTCTTGCCGGAACCGTTCGTGCTCCTTGGTCATTTTGGCAGGTGGGAGGTTCCTTCTGTGTGGCTGCCATCGGAGGGGTAGCCGTGGCGCGTTTTTGTCCAGGTAAAACCCGTTTCTGGCTTCCCGCGACGGCTCTCATCCTGGCGGCTCTCGATTTCACTCCCTACTACGCAAAGTTTTTCAAGCCAGGACTGGAGCAGGGGACCTACGAAAACTTTGTTCAGGCAGCTGATTTTCTCCGGACCCAGGAGAAGCCCGGATCTATTCTACCTCTCTCCGGGAGATATTTCTACATGCGCCTACCCGAGTTGAGTGGTCGCTCCATTTCCACCGAAGCTTTTCAGGCTTATTTCATGTCCAAGGGAATGAGGGCGGTTCAGGATGCAGGAGGGTCGAACGCAGAGATGATGAAGGTGGCGCTCAGTTTGCAAGGGGTTCGCTACATTTTTATTGATCGCAAGGATGTGGATACGCCAGAGCAGTTACAGATTGCTTTTAAACAGCAGTATCCGATTGTTTTCGAAAATCAGTTTTTTACGGTTCTTGAGAATCCTAATTCACTTGCTCCAGGTTTCTTTGCGCGGAATTACGTCACAATTCCGCCCGCAAAATACGAGTTTGTCTCGGCAGATCTAGGTCTCCTTCGGCTTTATTTTCTACCCGTGGAGGTTTCCGGAGTAGAGATGAGCGACCCTGCTTTGGCGGGGTTGATGAACCCTCAGAATGCTGAGGTTGAGTTAACCAATGCCTTTCGTGATCGTGAGGGCCAGCCTTTTCGAATTCTGAATCGTGAGAGCTATCAACATGAAGCCTCCAATTGTGTGAAAATATTGCCACAAGGTCAGTCGGGATGGATCATGCTAACGCAGGCTTGGCATCCCGATTGGAAAGTTTGGGTGGATGGAGCGAAGAATGAGGTGAATCGGGTGGCCGTAGCTTTTTGCGGGATTCGAATTGGGGAAGGAGTGCGAGAGGTGAGTTTCGTATTTCTTCCTCCGATCTGGGTTTCGATCTCTCTGTCCTTAGGACTTCTGGGTTGGGTTATCGTGTTAGCCGGGTGTGGTTATCTCCGCTTTGGCCCCGCTCCTAAACGCTGGAAGGAGTGGTGGGATGGAGAAGAGATGGCGTTTGTTGAAGCCACGACTCGCCGAGTCGAAAAGCTAGTTGGTTCAAGCCCTCAAAAATTGACTCGAAGTGAGAAGCTGACAAAAGTTCTGGTCATTTTTCCCACCTACAACGAGGTGGAGATGATCCGATCGGCCCTAGATCAAGTCTTTGATAAAGCGCCAAGTGTCGAGGTGTTGGTAGTGGACGATGGATCGCCCGATGGCACTGCCGATAAAGTTCGCCACTATCCAGGGTATGGCAAAAAGGTGCACCTTCTGGCTAGGTCGGGAAAAGCGGGTTTAGGTTCAGCCTATCGAGCGGGTTTCAAGTGGGCCTTGGAAAAAGGATACGATGCTGTGGTTGAGATGGACGCTGATCTATCCCACGATCCAGCAGATGTCCCTCGGCTTTTGGCGACTTTAAGTGAAGGAGCAGATATGGCAGTCGGGTCACGTTATTTGAATGGAATTCGGATTCTTAATTGGCCACAAAGCCGTTTATGGATCAGTACGTTTGGGGGTTGGTATGCCCGATGCTTGACTGGACTTCCGATGACCGATCCGACGAGTGGATTTAAAGCCATTCGCAGTAAAGTTCTGGAGAATCTCGATTGGGAGAAGTTCACTGCCCAGGGTTATGGGTTTCAGGTGGAGCTACATTTCTTTACTTGGCAGAGTGGATTTAAGATCCAGGAAGTGCCTATTGTCTTTACGGAGCGGCGTCAGGGTAATTCCAAGATGTCGCCTGAGATCGCAAAAGAGGCAGCGGTGAGGGTCCTCCAACTTGCCCTACGGAGGATTTTCCCATGAACGAAATCAAGTTAAGCCCAGCACAGTCAAACTGGCGTTGGCCTTTTGATAAAAAGGATCTTCTGCCTGCGGTCTTGTCTTGGGCGGTGGCGCAGGTTGGGTACTTCTTAACGACCCAGCCAAATGTAGGTTTACTGGATTCGGGGGAATTTCTCACAGCCTCTGTTCATGTGGGGGTTCCTCATCCGACGGGCTATCCTCTTTGGACGATAGGCTCGCATCTTTTCACTCTTTTCCCAATTGGAAATGGTGCGTGGGAGGTAAATCTCTTTTCCGGTTTCTGTGCGGCGATCGCAACAGGGTTAGTGGGATTAATTTCATGCAATTCCATGCGCTGGGCCGGGGTGAGGGATGTGCTGGCACAAGTTCTCTCGGTTGGTTGGGCAGTGGCGTTGGCTTTTAGTGTTTCGATGTGGTCCCAAGCGGTCATTGCTGAAGTTTATGGGCTCCATGTGTTGGTAGTTATGTTTTATCTTCTCGTGCTCTACCGTTGGAATCGTGATCCCGCCTGGACCAATGGTCTTGCCTGGTCCGCATTCTTTTTTGCGTTAGGGATGAGTAATCATCACTTAATGATCTCTTTGGCGCCCTTGCCTGTGGTTGTTTTGCTTATTCGACGTCGAGACTTCTTGGCTGAGGGTTTGCTCTATCTTTCGATTGCAGCGGCACTGGTCTATTGGGGCTTTGGCAGCATCTCTGGGGAAGAACCCTCCCTACATGCTTCGATTCGATTCCTGTACTGCGTGGGCACCGCATTGGCGATCTGGATGGTCGTTAAACGTCGTTTGGTTCACTGGCGTACTGGGGTTCTTGTCTTGGTCGGGGTAGGAATTGGTCTTTCTCCCTACGCCTATATGCCGCTTTCTTCGTCGACGAACCCGCCAATGAATTGGGGTTTTACTAGTACGAAAGAGGGATTCTTTTATTCCATTAATCGCAGCCAATACTCTGGTAAATTATCGGACCAGCTTCTCAAGACCGTGGGGAAGGGGATGGGGTCCACACCGCCGGAGCTTCTCAATCCTCCTGCGCCTAGTCCAGGAACACCTGTCCCACCAAGTTTCATGGAGAATCTGGGGAAATTCTCCCACCTATACTGGCGCAAAATCGTGCAGAACTTCACCCCTTTGGCTATTTTGGCCTTGGTGGCGGCGGTGGCGTTTTTAGGTGGTCTGCCACCACCGATCCGATCATGGATACAAGTCACCGCTTTAGGGTTTCTTTTGGCTGGTTTTCTTCAGCCAGCATTTGATCAGGCCGGAGCAGATGAGGCCTCATGGTTATTGCAGATGCCATATTTAGGCTACTCACACGCGTTTTTTGTCCTACTGGCTGGTCTTGGTTCTGGTTTGGCTTTGGAGAGGGGGATCAAGAGGCCGAGTTTGGCATTAGGAGTTGCCTCGATTTTCGCCCTTGGATTGGGTGGGTTTAGCTTCAGGCAAAACCTTACCTTTTGCAGTCAGCGAGATCACTGGTTTGGTTGGATGTATGGGCGCGACATGCTTTCTGATTTACCCAAAGACAGTTTCGTTTTTGGGGGGACAGATCCAGGGAGGTTTGTGCCTACCTATATGATCTTATCGGAAAGCTTCGAACCAAAGAGGTTTAAGAGGGACAAGAGTTTTGATCGACGAGATCTCTATATTATTACGCAGAACGCTTTGGCGGATGCTTTTTACAATCAATACATTCGCAATCATTATTCGACGGAGCGTCCCAGCGCGAGGAGCTGGGTAGATAAGTGGTTGGGGCGGGACAAACATTTTCCAGCAGCGCCGTTAGTCTTGCCGAGGCAAGAGGACATCATGGAAATCTATCAGGCAGCCATCGAGCGGCGCCAAAAAGATGCGACAGCCCCTGATCCGAACGCAGATCCTACCGTTTTAAATTCGATGGTGGGGGAGTGGATTTGGCGTCGAAATAAAGATCAGCGGGCCTTTTTTGTTGAGGAGAGTTTTCCAATGGAATGGTCTTATCCGAATGCGGTGCCCCATGGGCTCTGTTACGAGATAAAGAAAGACCTTGTGGCAAAGTTAACCCCGGAAATGGTCAAGGTGGATATGCAGTACTGGCGGGAGTACATCGATCATTTAGTGAAGACCCCCGGTTTTGAGGATGACATTGATGCTCAGCGTTCTTTTTCCAAGCTACGGAATACGGGCGGCAATATTTATAAGTGGAGAAAGATGCCTGAGGCTGCCGAGCAGGCTTACCGGCAGGCCCTTGAGTTATGGCCTGGTAATACGGAGACACTGAATAACTTCACTGATCTACTGATGTCTCAGGGTCGGGCGGCAGATTTGCGGGATTTATTGGCGAAGGCGGCAAAGGAGGATCCAAATAATGGAATGCTGACGATGCTTCTGTCAAACTGCGAACGTAGAATACAGTTGAGGAGCGAGATAGTAAAACTAGAGGGACAGCGTTCGACAAATTCGAAGGATGTCGCTTTGTATCAGCAGTTGCTTACTAAGGTCTCGGAAGAGGGAAATCAACCAACGGCGGATGCTTTAATTCGGGAGGGTGCGTTACTTTTCCCAACCAATCTGGATGTGATGAGGGATGCGGTTAATTATTTCGCCATGCAAAACCGGGTGCCGCAGGCATTGGAGTATGGCCGGAAGTTGGAAAGGCTTGCCCCTGAGGACGCCGAGGTAAAATTGGGTTTAGCCAAGTTCTCTCTGGTCATGGGAAATCGGGTGGAGTTTTATCAACTATTGAAAGATGCCATTCGACTTGGCGGTCTGCCGATGCGCGAAAAGGCGGCAAATGAACCTCTTTTCCAACGGATAATTTCCGAGCCTGACTTCCAATCCGCGCTTCGACCTCCCAATCAAAAATAGCATGATTGAAATCTGGCTCTTAATCGCCTCAGAGCCGTGTATCAAGTTCTTGTTGTCTATTTCTTTGTGGCCGAAGCAGGAGATGGGGGGGTAGTGGATTCGTCGGGGATAGCGAGCAGACCCGCCTCGGACCAAGGGGAAGTCATCGATGAAAGTTCTTTGCGTTTAACCGCCACCTCTTCCTCAGCGATTGGACTGGCAGCATTGCCCCAATCAGTTCGTATATAAGTGAGGATGGCGGCAATTTGTCCGTCTTTAAGTTCGATAGGAGCCCCTGTGCCCCACGCAGGCATGTTGTTGTTGTAAACAGCCCCCCTCACGTGAATTACTCCTGCGATTCCTTTGTGGAGAATCGAAATAAGGCGATTCTTAGATCCGACTACCCATTCAGATTGGGCAAGTGGCGGATAAACCCCTGCTTGGCCGAGGCCAGTGGCTTGATGGCACTGTGCGCAGTTTGCAGTGTAGAGGCGTTTGCCAATTACTTTAGGATCGGGCGGAGCAACCGGTCCGGTGTTGACTGGACCCCAGGTGATTTGGCCTGGGTCATAAATATCCCCGCGAAATCCACCGCTATAGTAAAAAAGGTATCCACCCGCCCAAAAGGCTAGGATGACACCAAAACCCAAGAGCCATCCAGGTATGGGGGCGTGACGCTCTGCGGGAAGCTGCGATTGAGGGTTTGATTCTGGAGTTGTCATTTTGGGATTACTTTAATGGAGCCTCAGGTAAGGCGTAGTTGAGATTGAGGGACTGCAAATAAGCCACCAAAGCTTTTGCAGAGTAGCTGGGGACAGTTTGTTTCCAGTTGATCGTGGTCAAAGGCAAGGCGTCGTTTTCTGTTCTCGGGCCGGCAATGCGCTTCTCAAAGAGCCAAGGATGAGGGGGGCAGGTGGAGGCAGGCTTGCGTTTCCGAGGATCATAAAGATGCATCATGATTTCTGCAGGATCTTTAATTCGCTCTCCAATATTCGATAAATCGGGTCCGATCCTAGAAAATCCAACTAAGGCAGGTTCTCTAAACAGATAATCTCGGGGGACAGAGCGCCTTTGGCCCCATCCTCGAGTTAAGTCTGAAGATCCGATGGGCCCTCGAACGGAAAGACTATGACACTCGATACAGCCCTCCGAGGCAAAGACCCGCGCGCCAGTTTGGGCAAGCCCTGAAGGAACGGGTGGCTCTGTATAATTGGTTTCTTCGTTCAAAACGGGCTCGAGACGACCGACTTGGATATAGCCAATGGCGACTTGGCCGATCCAGGCAAAAAGTAGAGCTAGGAAAACAAGAATGAGAGCACGAGTAGATCTCATGGGGCGCTAGGAGTAAATCTCCTGTACGGCGTCGGGGTGGTCGGCGATGGAAGTTGGAAAGACTGCCCAAGGAGCGGTTGTTGGAAAAAGTTTTAGAACGGTTGAAAAGAAAAGAGCAGAGAAAGCGATTTGTCCAACCAGCCAGAGACCTTGCCCTACTAGAGCTGTACAGAGAAAGGGTCGTAGGTAACTACTAATAGTTGAGAGGGGAACTCCTGGGTCGCTCCAGGCCAAACCTTGGAAAATACCGGCGAGGGCGTATGAAGAGGCGGTGATCCCTAGACCCAGCGTCGTGCACCAGAAATGCCATGTAAGTGCTGGATGACTGGGCCACCCCACATTTCGAGAGGCAGGCAGAAGGGCGTAGATCGACCCGGTGAGTACGCAACCGAGAAATCCAAAGCAGAGAAGTGTTTGTGTGGCGCTAGATACCATGGTGAAGGCAGTCGTTTGTCGGACTCCAGGAAAAGAGAGAAAAGCTAACCAAGCATAGGTTGAGGCATAAGCCCAGGCTCCCACCGAAAGAAAGCGTAGCGCTACATTGCGCCGTATCTCGTCCATCTTTCCCTCAAGGAGTGGCCTTAACAAAACGCCGTTTCCTAATACAGCGACGAAAAATAAAAGAGTAGCAATAACCCCGGCACTTTGCATCCATGCGGGCACAGGTCCATCGCTAGCGAGGGAGTTGCTCAGCCAACCGCCTAGAGTAAATGTGGTGACCCATGCCAAAAGTCCTAGTGGCAGACTGCTGACCGCTCGCCCAGTTAAACTTGGCAGTAATTGAAAAAGGAAGACGAGAGCCAAAGGGGTTAACCAGAGGTGGTTGAAAAACGAGTTCCAGACGAGCTGTGTAATGATTTGGACTGAGCCAGGGGCCTGACTATGGCGGAGAACTATTTCCGCAGTTCCGAGGCCAAGAGGAAAAGCTAAAAGAGCTCCTAAGAGATAAAGACGTGGCAGGAGGGGGCCACTCTTCCATGTGCCCCCTAGGCCTCGGGTAATTCCTGTGCCAAGAATTAGAAAAGATACAAAGAAGACAGCGGTTACCGAGCGGGAGTAAGGAAGTGAGAGTAAACCCGTGCTGCCTTCCCATAGAATCTGAGTAAAGCCGATGAGTACAGCGAGATGCCAAAGAAGAGCTCCTCCAATGAGGAAGCGACCATAGCGAAAAGGAATCCCCGAAATTCGTGGGGCAAGAATTAAGAGAGCCCCAAGTAAACCCGACCCTACCCAGCCGTAGGTCAAAAGGAAAGTGGACGCGGGAACGAGTCGGCCGTAACTAAAAAATGAGATTGGTAGTAGCCGAGAGAGAAGGGGAATGAGGAGTTGAAGGGTGGAGATGATCTGGAGTCCGCCTGCAAGGAGCGACCAAATGATAGAACCGCCAAGAAGAACCAGAGAGGCGCTGGAAGCTTTGGAATGAGTAGCAGAGGAGGATGTCATGGTTTTTTCTTAGTTGGTGGGACAGTGAGGGTTGGTGCAGGGGGTGTTTTGGGCAAAGAATTGGTTGAGAGCTGCGAGGCAGGACTTTTCACTTGGGCATTAGTCGAGGATGTAGCGAGGACGTTGGGGACTTCCGCAATGGGTACTTCTGGGTAGAGGGGAGCACCTGCCGCAGAAATAGCTGAGGGCTGAATGTTGGTAATGGCGTAGGCAGGATGAGGTGGGTTCAGACGCAGGGTGGCGACGGAAAGTTGCATCGCTTTATCAATAGGAATATGGGCGACCCCTTTGTCTTTTTCGATCCAGCCATATGTGCTCACTAGCTTTTGTTGCTCATCCTGTGCCTTTTTAAGTTTTTCGATCCTGATCTTTGCGGCTGATTCGGTGACGGTTTGAGGGGTTACGCCAAAGGGACGGAGCATAAAAGTCACACTCGCGAGCGCGAGAAAACCGATGGCAAGCCAAAGCCCAGGAAGATAGGGATGACGCCTTTGACTCAAGGAGCTGGATGATTCGCTCATAACCAGTTTGTTACCGCCAAGCTATCGCGAAGGCGGGGGTCGCGAGGTGGGAAGATCGAACCACGGGAAAGGA
>Ga0164295_10003980_pt1 | contig 11772 bp, 12 predicted proteins | sample GEODES006metaG_FD_111798 | JGI IMG/M metagenome (GOLD analysis project Ga0164295, IMG submission 111798) | Oligotrophic lake water microbial communities from Sparkling Lake, Wisconsin, USA - GEODES006 metaG | ecosystem: Environmental > Aquatic > Freshwater > Lake | place: USA: Sparkling Lake...
CCCGTAGGACCTTTCACAACTACCTTTTCAATGCTTGACCCGTTTGAAGCAGTCTCAATTCCTACAAGCTTAATTCTACCCGTTGGGGGTATTGTGTCGCCTGGTTTCATCGAGTAAAGATTACCAACGACAGTGCCCATATAGGGATCTGTTCCCATCCAACGTAGATCTCCGTTTTGAGAATCATACTTATAATCTCTTATAAAACCAGCCGGATCAGGCAATGCAGTAAATGCTGCAACTTTACTTTCTATTCCGCCAGTGATGGACCGTCTTGCTGGAGGTTTTGATGCAGTTGTAGCAGACTTTATAGGAGGCGGGGGCGTTGGTTCGCTCTCCGGATTGTCAAATGCTGCGGTGTATATCTCATAAATGTCATCAGATATTTTGCTTATTACCGCGGTAGGGAGACCTGTTTCTTGTTGGACATGAGTGTCAACCTGGTCTTGCGTTCGACGTGCGTCCGGTAGACCACTATCACTATCATCTACAGCAAGCTCCTGCACAAGATGACCAATATCAACACCTGGTGGAACAGACGTCGCCTTTGTCTTAAGAAAATCTTCTACAGCCTTTTCCAACTCTTTCTTAATGTTGTTATGCGGGTCAACACCAGGAAATAATGTCTCTGCAATCCATGTTAAGAACTGTATTATTGCAGGAATCAATTCGGTGAGTACACGCCAGCCAAGTCTTACACCTGCAGCAGCCATACGACCTGTTGCGGGTGTTGTCAATAATGACACAATGCCTTCAAAGATTTCCATACAGCCTTTCACAATGAATGGGCCTTTTGGATCAAGAAAATAGATTGCTGCCTGCCCAATACTAAGGACACCGCTGACGAGGCCCGCGGCCTTCATGTAAATTGCTGCACCGGGACCTGCTGCTCCACCTGTTGCTGCAGTTGCACCTATTACTAGTATGTCCATACCTGTCAAGATCAATTCAAACTTGTTTATGGCATCATTGACAACTCGATATACTTCATAGGAATCAGTCGCAGGAGGCGACGCACCTTCAGCTAAGAGGTGTTCACGAATAAACATGCGAAGCTGAAGTTCTAATGGATAAGACACATTAATTTCCTATTTGATTTAGAAGTAATTATACATCTATCTCGATTGAACAGTTAAAGCACTTGAGTCATAAAAAAATCTGCTACTTCTTGTGCCCAACCATCAGCAGCAGAACCATAGACATGGACATGATCACCTAGACCTGTGTCAATATGTCGTGAATCAAATGTCGTGCCTGGGAACATAGGACCGACAGCATCATAAATGTGATCCATGGCTTCGGGCTGATAGTGAGGATTCTCAGATTTCCCAGTCATTCCTGGTGGCCCTACCCAAAATGTAACAGGTGCACCGATATCTGTTGCAATCTCTCTAATTTTAGACGCAGATTCTTTTGCCATTATTGAGAGGCGTGCAGGATCTGTCGTGATAACATGCGCATTTGCGCCATCATTTGTACCTAAGCATATAATGGCAAAGTCATAAGGCTTGCCCCTCTCAACGTCAGACATCGTCTTTGGGCTCTTGGAAAATGAGTTTCCTGTCAACCAACTCCGGCCTGATGCTCCTCCTACGCCGAATCTCATCACATCAAAACCGCGCTCTTTAAGCTTTCGCTCAAGTGCTATTCCAAACTGTGAGGCTATATGAGAATCTCCAAGTAGGCAGACTTTTTTCTGAGATGTATCTTTCTTCTTAGCGGCTGGTGCATCGGATCTTATGGACGAGACAGGAATAACTACATCTTGATTTTCCATAATGTCATGCAGAAATTCAAGTGCACCCTCAACATCAGGCGTGTATGATACAGGTTGACCATTGACATCACTGATGTCTGATGCGTACCAGCCCCATTGATACGTTAGATCATCAAGTGAAGCACCAACAACATCTGGATTAATATCCTTGACGAAATCGGTCCATTTCTCCTGTGTTTCTGGGCCCCATATCCCGTCCTCTACGGCACCTACAAGACCTTGTAACTTTATAACACTATCCTCAAGGTCTCGTGACATCTCTCTAATGAGCTTTCTTATGAGCTGTTGTGTCATCATAACCTCTTAGGTCACGCGTCGCATATAACCGGTTGGATCAACTGAATTGATATCTGCTCCGCGCATGATCCCCTTTCTTAGCCAGTCCTCTCCGCCTTTCTCACCCTGGAAATGGATAAGGCCTGCGATCTTACCATCACTCAGACCGGCAGTCAAATCGGGATTTCTTCTTCTAAGGCGTGCGACAGCAGGCAAGACATCATTGATTGTGTAGTCATACATGAAGTCATCCTGGAGCCTTGGGTCACTGAGAAAGTCTTCATAGGAATTTATTGTCTTGCCCTGTTTTCTAGCAAAATCCTTGATCTCGTCCCACCAGATAGATGGGACAAATTGATAGCGTCCGAGTGCATTTGAGTCAGGATTGACACTCCTGTAATTGCCCTCAATCTTTGCGATCTCTTCACGCCATCGCATGTAGTCAAAGTCCTCGATAGGTCCATAGAATGTGTTAGCACCCGATGGCATCTTGGCACGAATGTCCTGAGTGATCTTTGCAATGTCGATTTCCCTGAGGATGTTGTCAACAGCTCTACCGGCACCTACGGAAAGGTGCAAGCCATCAGGCTGGTCAGGATATATCTCACCCGATCCGATCCCGCCTGCGGGCACCATGTGTGCACCAATTCCATAGACGCTCACATTTGGCATGCCTGCAAACTCTTCCTCGAGACCCTGCGCGATATCGAGCCTGCGCTCGACATACGTGCCTCCGTCTCGTGTGAACCATGCATTGGGCGCTGGATTTGGACCAATTGATCCAGCAAAAACTTGACCTGCCGTGGCCGGATCTGTAATAGTTGTTGCCTGTGGGGGTCCTATAATAACAAGATAAGTGCCTGCCTGTGATGTAGTTTCATACATCTCTTTTGCAGCATCAATAGCAGATTGCACCGAGGCGTCATTGCCGCCAAAGATTGTAACCAAGAGATCGGGCATTCTCGAGACATCAGGCATTTGATCACGGAGGACTTCTTCACCTGACGCGCCGTCCTCATGAGTTTTTCTAACTGCGTAACCCATTTCCTCAAGACGAGATTTGATGGTATTGCCCAGCGACCCGCCCGCCTGACTGTCTCCAATGACGACTGCATCTAGTGATGTATCAGACGGGGGAGAACCTGCAACAGGCAAGATGCCAGATTCATCTTCTTCTTGATCTACGTCTTTATCCGAAAGTAACATGAGAGGTATGAGCTGACTCCACCTCGTGATACCTGCAGGTTCATTAAATTCGCGGATCAGATTTCTGATGATCTGCTCGCCTGTTGGTCGTTGTCTCATATGCGTCTTATCGCTTTCTGAGGATCTTGTCTGCTAGACGAAGGTCTCGGAGAGCTGCTTCAGCAAGTTGTGTCAACTCCTCCACGACATCAGCTTGAACATCATCTTTAAGTGTTCCAGGAGATTCGGACACATCCATTGTGATTACACGATTTGCGTCTGTGTTAACTGGGCCTTTTGCAGCTTCTTCTTTGATAATTTCCCTAAGTTTGCTCAATGTGATCTTCATTTAATAACTCCAATATCTGCCATTTTCATAACATGCCCCGAATTAATTGTCGGATTTTTAAATCGACTGTCTCTTCTAACGTGCCCAGTTTCGACTCACCAAAAGACTTTGCGAGGGCTATCGCTGTATCATCATTTAGATTAGTTGAAGTTAGGTATGCTTTGGCAAATCTAAGCGCTTTTCTTTGATTGTCGTTCTTAGCGCTATAGGTGGCCTCATTATCTTTCCATGGCAGCTCGCCGACTGCTACAATCTTCATATCTATTGCTGAAAGATCATAGTTCAGGTTCTTTGTGACCATTATAAGCCTATCATAGAAAGTTTTTCCGCGCTCCTGCGCGAGGCCTTCGTTGTAATTGATATCACCTACGGGATCCGCTGTGACAAGAATCGTCACTTGGTATTTCTGTTTAATCTCGTTTACCCGATCAGCTGGGACTTTTGAGATAAGATCTTTTAGCATTTCGTTAATACTAACGAAATAGTTATCAGGATCTACTTCAGCTATTTCGGATTTGTCAAACACGAAATAAGCCGCTCCGCCACCTGCGCCGCCGAGGGGCTTATTCAGCATATCATCAAAAGCTTTAAATGGTGCAGGAGCAGGTGCCGGAGGCTCAGCAACGGCAGGCTCAGGTGCTGCGGAAGGAGGTGCCTCAAATCTGAGTGCACCATTGCTGAAGAGGAAGTAAGCGTCTGCATAAGCAGGCTCGTAGAAATCTCCATAATCACTTGTCAAGGCATTGCCTAGTGTGTCAATACCTGTAACTTCTGCACCTGTAACAGCTCCGCTCTTTCTGACAGTGACCGGACCAATTTTTTCACTGCGTCCGGGTTCGTCTATAAGTTCCTGCCTAAAGTCGGGTGTGTACTTGCCGCCAACCGAACTGGGTAGCGTCTCCTCAGTGAATAGACCTGTCGCCTTTAATGCGTCCATGTCTGCCCCTGACAGTGCACCTGCTCCACCGGCAAGACCTCTCGACCCAAGAACACGTGCTCTCTTGAATGCTGGTCCCCATTGTGAGTACACGAAGCTCATCTCAAGCTCATCTGCTTGGAATAAGTCCACGAACTTGCTAAACAGCGTCCTTCTCGCCGAGAGAGCCTTTTGTAGGTCACCTATGAATTGGAAATCTCTAATGCGAACATCGAAGGGTGTTCCATCGCCCGCAGGCTTGATGAATTTTCTTATATTCTGAAGTGAAGTGAGCAATTGCTCGGTGTTGGTCTTTCGCTTAAAACCCTTAAGAGCACTGCCAGTCGACGCAATGCGCCCCTCCTTGTCTAATTGATCAAGGAGATTTGAGGTTGCCTGGAGGGGATTGTCAACATTATCAGAGATGCTGAGGATGTAGATGTCACCCTTACCTGGATCAATAACATACATGAGCTTGTCTGTACGGTAGACGAGTTGTGCTTCGCCGGCAGATCGAGCGAGACTTGCCCTTACAGCTCCCGTATCTTCACCTGTTTCTGTCTGGAAGGCATATTGAGCAAGGATCTGCACGGGAACAGGTGTGATGTCTCGATAGTATCCCTTGTCATCCTTGACGAAGTTTGCCGCCTTCTCGGTAGTTTCAATGAACTGGTCACCGCGGACGGTGACGCCAAGAGTGCCTTTCGCCTTATCATCTGCTGCAATCTTCTTAAGAACGTCTTCTTGGGCTGCATCTGATACAATGCCCAATAGCGTCTCCTTGTCAATTGCTCCCTTATCACCTGATGAGCTTATCTCCCATTTACCGCCACGCTTCACAAACTTAACATTGCCCACTGCAAGAGTTTGCCCTTCGGGTGCCGATTCCAGTGACTTGACCTTCTCATCAAACTTCTGCTCAAGCGTCTTCTCAGGCTCCTGTGGCTTTGCAGGCTCAGGTTCAGGAGTCGATGAAGCAAGTGGATCAGCAGGACCAGGGGGCGGAGAAGAAGTAGTAGGAGATCCTGATGCGTTTGGTGCTGGATCAGGAGGCGCAGGTGCTTCTTGCAACAACATTCTTAGGGCATTTTCCAGGGCGCTCCTAGAGACTTTCACATTCATATGCAAACTCCCGTGAGAGCATAGTCAATATCTATTGCCGCGTTTTGGGCAGTCCATGCAGCTCTCATTCAAAACCTCTACAACTAAATATAACGTCACTCAGGTAAATGATCAAAAGTGCCCGAGGTCCGTGAAATCCTTGCGATATTTCATCAGCGCGCGGTCCTTCATCTTTGCCTCGAGCACGACGTCCACCTCCAGGCCGAAATCGATGAAGGGTGTATAATACCAGTCAGAGTGAGCATTCGCATTCACGCCTGGCTCCTCGATCGTCCTTGAATTGGACAGGTGGCATGTAGGACGGACATCACCCCAAGTTGAAGCCGCGAGAGGAAGTGCCTCGGACCAAGGAAGATCCTGAGGACCGTGATGGTGATGGTGTTGATCAGCCACGATCGCGACACCCGTCCGCTTAAAGACGCCGTCATACAGGTGCTGAATGGAGTAGAGGTTCTCCTTGTCGTCGTTCTCCACTGTGAGGCGCTTTTGAACACCTTCAGGCAGCCGCTCAAAATTCCGACACCACGTGTCCAATGCCTTCTGGCGATCGCCCTTTGCTGCACCCACATGGATATTGATCTTTGCCCAGCGATTTTCAGGCTGGAGCATGAGGTCCATCATTTTCTGGTGGATCTTGAGATCCGTGATGCAATTGTTGACTACACGCTCAGAATCAGATGCAAGAATATTAAAGGGTCCTGGATGGAGAGAGAGGCGTTGACCGCCCTCGGCGGCAATAATTCCTACCTCGGCAAGCGCCGCAGCGATCCCTTCAATATCGGGTAGGTCATCGATATTGTATTCCGACGCCCATGGAAAGAGGCAAGATGTGATACGAAATACCTTGACACCATTTTCATTATTCCACTTGACAACCTCAATTAGGTCCTTACAGTTCTGCAAGGCCAGTTGAGATGCGTATGCAGGTCCTTTCTGGTCAAAGGTCCGACGAATCATGCTTCGAGAACACTGAATGCCGTGCTTCTCCTGCAGTTCCATGTTGATACAAGCGTAACCAAGTCGTACCAAATGCACCTCCACCATTATAATACACCAATGTCGCCATATTTACACGTGTAGAGGTAATCATGCGAAGCCTACGAGAATTGATAGGTGAAATTGCAACGGGTGCTACGCTTTCTGAGGGGCTACGACACCATGTCGATACATCGACATCGATTGTTGACCCTGTCTATCGTCCTGGGTCGGCAAAGTTTTTCGACCTAATACGCGAAGCAAGACATGCATGGGCAAGAGGCGACATTGACGGGTCGCTCGTAGATCCATGGATAATGTCAACAGATCTGGGCGAATTTGGAATCTATGAAGGCCGCAAGGTTCCCTTGGATTTTCCAGTGCCCGAAGCAATTGACGAAGCCGAATACAAAGGGCGTGATGTTAAATTAGGAAAGCCCTTTAGGGTTTCAGGTGGCGGACACAAGTTCGCCGTCTATGTCAGAGATCCCAAGACAGGCAATGTAAAGAAGGTCCAGTTCGGAGCACCCGGCCTCAGTGTAAAATTAAAGAATCCTGCTCGCAGAAAATCGTTTGCTGCACGTCATCGTTGCGAACAAAAGAATGACAAGACTGCACCTGGCTATTGGGCGTGTAGAATAGGCAGATATCCAAATCTTTTCGGTGGAAACACCTATTACAAGTGGTGGTAAGATGAAAGAGTACAAAGACAAGGTTCTTAAGGAAGGCGTTTTCGTCAGAAAATTTGACAGATCATCCATGTTAAGTGAGTCAACATGGCATCGTGATCACAATGACAGGCTAGTCGAAGTTCTCGACGGCGCAGGTTGGCAAATTCAAGTTGACAATCAGGTACCTCGCAAAATCAATGTAGGTGATGTCTACAAGATTCCAGCAGAGATGTGGCACAGGATCATTCCTGGCAATGGAAACCTCACCGTTCTCATCAAGGAGATGGTGGAGGAACCCATGGACATTCACGGAATCGACGTGGAAGACGTGATTGACGAACTAGGTGAGGACTTTGGTGGTCCTATGAGCCCAGGTGTGTCGTCATCCATGTTGCCTGATCTTCGTCTTGAAGAAAAAAAATCAGATCATGAGCCCGGCTATAAGGCACCTGAGGGCAGTCAACGCGATCGTAAGTTAGATGCAGCGAAGGCAGCCTATAAGCGTGGGGATGTTGCAACGTCCATTCGCATCAGAGATGAAATGGAAAAACAGGCAAGAAAGAAGCCCAATTATAAGTCACGCAAGAGCAAATATACTGATGAGTCTAAGCAGCCTGCAGATTATCCGCCTGTCATGTCAGAAGATGATGACATAATGGCAGAAATTCATGAGGACATGATCTGCGAGAAATTAGGCGCGAAGACACGTGAGGCACTTAAAAAGAAAGCTAAAAGCGCAAATGCACCTCTCGGTGCTCTAGCTACTGTCTACCAGAAAGGATTAGGTGCATTCTACTCGTCAGGTAGCAGACCAGGCATGACTGCACATCAGTGGGCAATGGCCCGTGTGAATTCATTCCTGCGAGGCGGCAAGGCACGCAAAGTTGATGCATCACAATGGAAGTCTGTCCAGAAATTCAGGAAGAAGAACTAGACAGTTTCATCTCTGAATATAAGTCGTGCGCTTTTTCGCGAATTGATTGGAAGACCTTAGATTGCAAGTGACTCTTTGAGAGTTTACCTTTCGGGTCTCGTCGAGAGAATTTTCGTCGTAGCTTTCTAAACTTTCTACGACATTGACGAGACTCTTCTGGTGACATAGATGACAAAGCATTGTCAATCGTGGGATCTCTTGTGAGCTCAAGGAACTTCACAACACTGCAAGGTATGATTCCTGCCTCTAAGGCTACAATATCCTCGAGGATCTTTACCTTGCCTTGTCTATCCCACCAATCGTCATTGTCGTCTTGATAGATAACGTGAAAGTTTTTTCTGCTCATATTTTAAAAAGTGTGGTTACTACCGCGCGTCGGTCGCCTACGGATTCACCTGTCTAATAATCTCTCAGACCCGGCAAGGTCAACCTTCTGAGAGCCTCATATATTATATTTGTTGATCATTGCCGTGACCAACAGATATATTGTAACCACCTTATTAGCGGTTTACAATGAACCTACTTGATGGGGCCACCTGTGACCCAGGCATCGCAGGTCCTCTTTGAGGCGCATTTAAACTTGAGCATGTGACAATAACCCAACTGTCCTGCATTGATTGTCTCATATGAGTCAGTTTCAGCATCATCCTTGAGGCCGTCTTGAATGCATTTCTTCATCTTACCAGAAATATCAAAAGCAGCGCAATTGCCGCATTTCATTGTTTTAGCTTCGGAGACAGGGATGTTATCCCACATCTCTGCCTTTTCTTCCCAGAAAGACTTATTTGGGAGTGAAGGATTAGCAGGACCGTAGTTCTGCTTCTTAATTGCCTTATTCCTGTTCTTTAGATTGAGCTGGACATCTCCCGTGGGCGCGGGACAGGCCTTCTGCTTCTTGGCCTCCTCCAGTCCCATTCTGAGAAAGATGCGCTCTAGAAGAGCTATCACATAAACCTCGATAGGGCAACAATAGCTGCCATCAAAAATTGTACCACAGCAAAGACTGTAATTGCTTTAGTCTTAAATTGGCGAAGATCATCTATTGCCCGCACGTTCTCTCGGAGCTGACTTGGTGAGACAACATCGTCGATCTTGTCCTTCCAGTCTCTAAGCTCCTTAATCTTGTCTTCCTTAAGTCGAAGCTCTGTCATCTCTTGCTTAATGTCCTGCATCTCACGTTTAAGCGAGTTTATTCCTGCTGCAAGGACCTCTAGCTCCTTCAACACTAGCTTCGAGTATTCATTCCATCCATTCTGGTGTGCAGGCTCAGTCATGATTACTCCACAAACTTATCAATAAATATCTCGCAACGATCAACTTGGTGATGGTTATTTAGAGTTTTTATTTTGCTTCTGCCTTGATTATTTTTATCTACCTATTATACCCTTATTGGAGTAATTCAAGTGGAACAGACAAAAACAGATGTAACCCAGAGATTTATTCAGGGTGGAATTACAACTTACAGATTGGATCATATTGCAATTGAGGCACATGATATTCCGGCATCTGTGCGATGGCACGAAGAAGTCCTCGGAGCATCTTGTAAGTACATTGACGAGACTTGGGCGCTTCTCACACTTATTGATGGTACAAAAGTCGCGCTCGTCACAAAAGGTCAACATCCTCCACACATAGCAATAGTGCCCGATGCTGATCCTTTCGGAGACATCAAGGCACACAGAGACGGTTCATATTCATTCTATCAAAAAGACCCACACTCTACTGCAGTCTATGAGTGGATCTGGTATTCTAAGCCTCAGGCGTCTGATTGTGCAGAATCGAAGACTTGATAGCAGCATGAGATGTCGATAATATCTGACAGAGTTCACGAATGCGGCCTGTTGGAAATGGTGATTTCACTTGAACGAACCTTTCGATTGTTTGAAGCGCAATCATCTCATCCCAGTCGCAAATCTCACAAAGTTCTGTCCATGCACTAAGTCCTGCCTGTTCATGGCTTGTTTTCATGTATCTTAATTATGCTCGATGTTCCAGATCATTCCGACTTCTGGATCATATCGACACACATTACTGTCCCATTTATAACGAGATTCAATAATGTCAATGTCTTTTTTTGTCAAAGACTTTCGTGCGGGTCCTCGAGCAACTGCATAGTACATGACGGAGTCAGGCTCATCACTATGCTCGAGACCTAAAGCATGACCAAATTCATGGGCCACCAAATTAAAAATCGAAATGCAATCAGGATTTACCTTGTCTTTCTCGCAATATTCTATTTCATTATGAATCAGAATCCTTGATCGATTGATACCTTCCTCGTGCGACTGATTCCATGTAAGTGCAAGTTGTGGAAATGCACCATGTGCTCGAGCATCATGAGGAACTGACCCCATAGAAATTGTTACAGAACCTATATGACGATCGTTTTGATAAAACCAATCATAAATATCAAGTTTAAAATCTGCATCTGTCATATTCCACTGTACAATCGCATCATGAATATCATTGCCGTATGAAGGCCACAATGCTTCAGATACACCCGCAGGATTTACCCTGACAGGTATGACGCAAGCTGTAGGCCTTCCCTCTGATGCATTTGCATTATTAATCAGAATATGCACTGCCAGAAACAGAAAGCCGAACATCTTGCCTCCTGTTATAATAATAAACCATGCGCACCCATTTACACGTGCAAGATAGTTAAGCATATGATTAAACGACTCGCCATATTCGATTTCGATGGAACGCTGAAGGACACACATGACAATGTTGATCCGGCATTCCTTGCCCACATTAGGCTAAGCACGGACCCATCTGAAATACAGCGATATAATCAGCGATCATTAGAGTGGTTAGCAAGCATGGATTCCATGGTGGATCCTTTGGGTGATGACCCGTGGATCGAAGAGAATGTGCTGGCTGCTAGAGACGCCTATGAAGATCCTGAAACGTATAGTGTTCTTATGACCGCCCGTGGTGGAGGTTCAAAGGAGCCTCTTATACAACTGCTCCAAGAAAAAGGCCTCCGCTTCAATGAGTACATCTTCAAGAGAGAGATGATAATTCCCGAGACAGGCGAGACACGCTATTTAAATGCACCTGAGTTTAAGGCAAGAGAGACAATAGCACTTATCAATCGTGTTGGTGAGAATCTCGAGATTGTCGAGGTTTTTGAGGACAGTGAGGAAAATCTTGATGCTATTAGATCGATCATCCCGCAAGAAATTGAGTATGTTCCTCATCTTGAGATGACAAGACGTGCGTCAAGAGCAGCAAGAAAGTTAGCACACAAAAAAGCAGCATCTGTCATTGCAAAACAAAGGAAAGCCTTTTATGATAATCTCAAGTCAGAGATCATCAATGAGTTTAGAACGGCAGGAGATCCACCACTTCCTGGAAACTTTAACAGGGGCGCGCCTAAAAAGAAGAAAGCACCCCATGATGCAACATATGGAAGTGAACCTGACATGCTTGATAGGCCAGGCGTGATTGTAGAACCCGACGTCAGGAAGAAAATCTCTGACTACTTCTCTAAGATGATGTTAAGAGAATTCATAGGTGAAGCTATCAAATTGAGCGTATAAGACGCCTAAGCAGCGATTCCAC
>Ga0164295_10003982_pt1 | contig 11769 bp, 7 predicted proteins | sample GEODES006metaG_FD_111798 | JGI IMG/M metagenome (GOLD analysis project Ga0164295, IMG submission 111798) | Oligotrophic lake water microbial communities from Sparkling Lake, Wisconsin, USA - GEODES006 metaG | ecosystem: Environmental > Aquatic > Freshwater > Lake | place: USA: Sparkling Lake...
GCAGAGCCTACGCTGCTCTTGGGCTACACCCTGCTGCTGCTTCTTCTCTTCTTTCTAGGGGATCAGCTACGCTGCGGCTTCGTGGCACATTCATCTTAACGAACAAGTCCATGTACTTCATCGCAAACAGGAATGAAGCCATCATCATTCCCCTTCACTCGGTTCCTGGACTTGAGGACTGCACAACGACCGTTAAAACTCTGGGATTCAACCGACAGATCGACAATGGACTAAGACTAACTGGCTGCGATGTTCGCCGCGCAGCATTTGACCCAGACAAGGACCTAGACGCGCTCTCATCGAGCGCACTCAAGACGCTCTTTGTTCTTTCAGAGGCTCTTGAAGGGCAGTCGATTGCGCTTAACAGCACTGCTCTTAATGAACGACAAACCCGCGCTTCTGTCAGCAGCCCGGGTGTAACATCGCCGGTCGTTTCGAACGAGGAGGTTCGATCAAGCAGCGGGCCGCTCTTTGACCTAGCTCTTGACGAGATTGCTAAAGCGATATCTACAGCAGGCGCTTCAACTCCTTTAGGAGACACCTTTGTGTTAAGTTCGCGTGCTCGAGTTCGTCCGCAAGTCTCCTTTACATTTAGCCGGCTGAAGGACCTCATCGTTTCTCGAGGAAACGAGCGAAAATCAGGCGGAAGGCGCAAAGTTATTAAAGACGCCGTCACAGAACTCCTCGCAGCTCACAGGCTCACTGCATTGTACGAGGCCATGCTAACGCATCATTTGGAGGAGCGCAGTGAGGACACAAGATTGAAAAGAGGAGGATTAAGAACGAATACTGTTCCTGGTGAGTTACCAGACGACATGGCGTCGTCGAGCCTGTCCGCTCCAAACACTCGCGGTGGCCCTGCCTTGTCCATTGTCAGCCTGGGGTTCTGTCCAGTCACGTCAGGATTTTCGCTCAAGAATATAAACCCAAGGAAAGTATCCTTTCCAGCTGAAGATGTTAAACTTTTATCGCAGTTGAGGCCAAACCAAATCGACTTGGCCTTGGGAAAACTAACCCTTACGAGTCTCATGGCCCTATCGTGGTCCACCGAAGCGTGGAAGGAGCACCTCGACTCGAAGAACCGACCTCCGCTTTCGGCCTCCTTTGCCCGCCGCCTCTCGTTATATGCAAGCTTATCAGTTATCCGGGAACGAAGTCTTCTAAAAGCTACTCGCAAAACAACATCTGCTCTTCAAATTTGCAGCCACGTATGTCCGCCACTTGTTATTCCAACACGATCAGCAGCCAATGGAATTGGAGCTAGTCCAATTCCTGACCCTGCATCAACGCTCATCTTATCGACAACGTCGACTGATGCAGTCTTGTGTGTTCGGCGAATCATGCTTGTTGACGACCCGCTCTGGCTCGCTCACTTGACGTCTAGAATGTCAAAAGAGAAAATGATAACGATCCGACGCGCAGAGAAGGTCTCTTTGTTTGAAATGCGCCGTCTAAAGTCTGAGCTTGACACGTTCCTTGACGCTGTTGTCTTCCCACTAAACGTGATTTTTAGACGCGGCCCTCAATACATCATGTCATTTAAGAACCCAGTTTTGTCGCTCTCTGCCATGACGATTGTAGCGGCATGGCTTCTTGTTGAGGACCTTCACAAAAACACATTCTCGCTCTTCTTTCTTCTTCCAGCATGCGGCCTATTGGTGTATGGCTCCTTGAATGATGCTCACAGAGCCTTCTTTCTTGACATATGCACCAGAGAGCGAAAGCCACGCGCAAAAAACATAATTGAGAGGTTAACGCGCTTTCGCACTACGCTTGGAGAGAACCAGGCGCGCTTGCGACGGGTCAACACAATCATGCTAAAACTGAAGAGTCTCGTCACTTGGCGAGACGAGGCTAGAACGTCTATTTTTGTCGCTATCTTGTTTGTGATTGGAATCCTGGTAAATATAGTCCCTGTGCGACTTCTTGTGGGCATCTACTTTGTCTTCCTCTTGCGAAAGAAGCTTCTCCAGCCTCTATCCACAGGGCCGGGCGTTACCACATTAGCAATCGCTCGATGGTACGAAGGACTTCGATATCAAGATGAGAAAAGAGCAATCGATTAATTAGTTGATAACATAATTTACAATCTCTCTATCTCTTACTTCTTATTCCTCCTACTGTAGCCGCTGGAGTGTCGTAAGGAGAGGGAGCCACCAGCCCTTTTCTTCCCATTTTAGAAAGTAGAGATGCGGCAGCATCCTCTATCATCAACCCCTTCTTTGAAACAGAAGACGAAGAAGCGTGAAAGCTTGGTTTAGAACTTGCCGCCACTTTCGGCTTAGTTGCTCCGGCACCAGGAATCTCTCCTCTTTTCTGTTCAAGGGAGATTTCCTTATCGAGTTTCAATTTTTCGCTGCGATGCCTCGTTTCTAATTCTTTCTTCACATTGTTATAGCGAAGAAGCAGCTGCTCGAGATCCTTCTGACGCATTGAGCCTGCCTCAGCCCTGTTCTGAGCAACGCGCTTCTTAAACGTTTCAGCCTCCAGTGTGAGCTTTTCTTTATACTCCTTCTCCTTGCGCATCATTTGAATGTGGTGTTCGTTTATGTGCTTCTCCTCTTCGTATGCCATCAGCTCGTCGGCCTTTTCCTTTATCTTGGCCGCGCCTGCGTAGTTCTTCCCAGAGGCTAGCTTCTCTTGCACATCGCGCAAGGTATAATATTCCTTAGAGTGGCGCGCTTGCATGTCTTTCGACAAGAGCCGCTGTTGAAAGTCGCGAAGCTCGCCTTGGTGCCGCTGACGCATAGCATCAAGGGCTGCTTGCGCGTGGCGTTCAAACTCAGACATTTTTGCATCCTGGAACTTGTTGAACTCCTGAAACTCGAGCACGTGCGCTTCCTCCACAGAGAGCACCTCGGCCATCTGCCGCGTTCGTAGCATCTCTCGTCGGCGACCTTCTTCGTGCTGCTTTAGCTCCTCAAGACGCTTTCGCGCGATCTCTGCCTCAACAAAGCGACCTAGGCGCTCGCAATTCTTTCGATGCGCTGTTAGCACCTCCATGAAATCCTCAATCGCACTCTCTTGATCAGCGAGAGAGGCCATGTTGATTCAAGTAGAACACGAGATTAATGTGAATGAAAAAGAGATCTTCGATTCGATTCAACACCCCCAACCTCAATTTTCTCTAAATCTTATATTAAATTTCGTTTTCATAGTGTGTTCCGTGAAAGACACCCGTTGTGGATTTGAAATATCAATTCACTTCTTTTTTTAATCTTTAGCCGTTGCGTTGGACGTCTCCACTCTGGCTTCTAATAAGCAGATCACACCTCGTGGTGTGTTGAACAAAAAGTACGATCGCATCGCTCATCTAGCTGAGGATGCAACCCCCGAAAGTGCAAAGAAAAACACAGTGAAGGAAGAGATCGTTCTAGAGTTTGCAGAGCACGTTCGGAAGCAATTTGTCCAGCTATATCCTCAGTTTCCAGACCTTTTGTTGTCGCCAGCGAACGAATGCGGCGTTCCAAAATTTATCTGCTCGGCAATCAGGCCTACCTTGCCGCCTGTGCGTGATCTGTATGATGCTACAGCCTGCGCGCGCTTTATTTCGCAGCTAATCCGGTACGAACCCCTGGACCCTCCAACAGAGCTTCCGCGCGTCCTTGTCTCGCCTGCGCAAACACTAGCCGCTAGAGCCGGCGACTGCCTCGATATGAGCACACTGCTCGCTTCTCTTTTAATCGGCAATGGATATGATGCGTTTGTTGTCGTTGGCACAGCGCCAAGGTGGATCACGCTGCGGTATGAGGGCTTGTCTCGCGCGTCTGCTGCGGCTCCTCCAGACTCGCTAGATCGAGACGCGCAGATTCGCATTGCACAGGGTGCAGGTGGTGCTCCTAATTCCCAGAAAGTGTCTGCCGCAGCTGTCCTTGCAAACAACAAATACAGACCGGCTCCTGCGCTGAATCTTGAGTCAGAGTTCTTAAGGTCGCAGCGTGAGGCTGCAGAAGCGAAAAAGGCTGCAGAAGAAAAGATTGCCTCCGGAAAGGATGACGGGTTTGAAAGTGTAGACGAGACAGATGAAGACGAACTGACTCGCGCGCGCAATGGACTTGCTCGCCCCCCAAACGCAGTGCCTGCAATGGACGCGTACCTAGCCAAGAAAAACGCAGGAACGTCTGGAGGCGGAACGACACCTGAAGCCGCAGCTGCTGTGAATACCCCCGCTGACCCCCTAGAAGGGCAGCGCGTTCATGCGTGGGTCCTTGTTCGCGAGGGAAAACGCGAAGTCCAAAACTCCTTCTTTATTGAGCCGTCTACTGGGTTGATCTATGTTGCGTCAGACGCAAAGTCTTTGCCTTATCTGACCGTAGAGATGCTCTTTAACCACAAGAACGTGTGGGTGAATATGCAAGGAATGCCTCTTATCCCTAGGCAAAGTATCACTGATGACGGAACGCCACTCTCGACAGCCCTGAGGGCTGCCCTTGGCACAAACTCTCTCGGGCGCGGCATAGCTGCCCGCGGATTCGTTAGCGCCCTAGCTGCTGAAGGGTCTCACGCGTCCTCTATCAGCGTTGATGAAAAGAAAAAGCAGGCCGGCCCCGTGCGCCCAGAAATGCTCTCGCCCTACATGGCTGCGCTTGCGGCGATGAAGCAAGTGCAGCTAGCCGAGGCGGCAGAGGTGAAGCGACAGCGCAAGGGGACGGGCCTTGTTGAGAAGAAGCCCGAGCCGAAGGCTGCTCCCCCCAAGGGCGGAAAAGCAGCTGCCCCAGTAGAAGAGGCGCCCGAGCAGCCTGAAGAAGACCCTGCGGACGAGGAGGCTGCAGCAAACGTTGGTAAGCCCTTCACGCCGCCTCCTGGAGCGCCAACACTTGAAGGATTTGGCGCAGAATACGCCCTTGCTAACCCTAGGCCACCCAAACCAAAGGTGGATCACGCAGCCATTAAGAAGCAAAAGGAGGCAGCAGCAGCAGCAGAAGCAGCAGCAGCTAAAGCTGCAGATGCAGCAGAAGGAGGAAGTGGTGGCGGAGAAGGCACTAATGGCGAGCCCAGTGAAGAAGCCTCTAGTGGCGAGGCCAGTGGAGAAGCTGCGGGGGGCGCTTCTTCTTCTTCAAGTGGCGGAGAGGACCCCCAAGCACAGAGCGAGTCTCCGCCAGCAGCAGCAGCAGTAGTTGCTGTCTCGGCTATAGACGATGACAGCTCTGGTCCTCCACCTGGATCTTCTCAATCAAATTTAAGGCCTTCTCTTGCCTCTCGCCCCAACACCCGCGGACGACAGCCAGGCAGGCTTGGCGCAGGACCCTGGAAAGAGGTCATGCAGGCCCAGACCGAGGCCCTTCAAAAAGAACTCGCAGACATTCTTAGCGCCCAAGAGATGGCGCTCCCTCAGCTCTACGAAATGACGTGGGATCTAACCAATGGCGACGCATTTGAACACGTGCTTCTTCCTTTTGACGCGCCCCCAGAGGCACTCGGAGAAGACGAGGGAGAAGAGTCAAAAGAAGAGGTAGAGGAGAAAACGGAAGAGGCCCCTACGACTCCCGCTGCAGTTTCTTCTTCCTCTGAAGATGGTTCCGCTGAAGACGGCGAGGATGGAGAAAAGGGCGAGGAAAGCGAAGGAAAGTCAGAAAGTGAGGCGAGGCCCTCCTCTGGAGCCTCTGCTGGAGCCGCGGGGAGTTCAGGCTCTCGTCCGTCAAGCCAAGCTGGCGGACAGAGGAAGAAGCCTGCAAAAATCGTCGACAAGTATGCTGGACTAAAAATCGAGCACGATGGTGAGCACGTGCTTGACCTTCCGCCGTCTTGGGGCAGCCCCTTGGTGATTGATCGAAAGGCCATCCGCTATGCAATGGCGCTGCACCCAAAGTTTGGCACGACAACGTTATCATACAAGTCAAGAACAGAAGAGTTTGCAACGCATTCAAACCCCTTTGGCTTGATCTCGCGATACACTGAATATGCAGATGTTGAGCGCCTACGGGTGATCAAAATCGTCGAGGTGTTTGCGAGACGGCAGGACTTTCTCTTCAAGCGCATCCGCCGACTGCCTGATTCGCGCTTAAAGTCAGGAGGAAAGCCAATGACGCTTAATGTGACGGAGGAACACTTTGAGCGCGGCCGCGCAAACGGCTTGGCCATTATCATCGATGAGCCAGGTGTGGGCTGCGACGTCTATTTCCACGCAGGTGCCAGGATAGACGGTCTCCTGAGGCGGCGGGAAGTGTATGGCAAAAAGACCTTTGAACTTTACAGCGAAGCTGCTCCAAATAGAATGTGGTATCGCTCAGTTACGTTTGAGAGCCCACAAAACGTTCCTCACAGCAAGGACAAGAACAAGGCCCACCTCGTTCCACTGACGGTTGAGACTGCGCCAAAGGTCGAGTCGCGAATTCGAAAACTGGCTGAAAAATATAGACGCGATCTCTCTGGCTCGACGCCGTCTTTTGCAGACATTCAAAAGCTCGTCTTTCACTTTGATAAGAGTAGCACTGAGGCGCGCTATTTCCCAGCAGCGGGATGCATCGCTCGCTCAGTTAGAGTGTACGACAGAAGTAGCGGAGCGATGGAGCAGGTCACGAAGGACCCGACCGCTCCTGCTCAGCCTCCGCGCCCATACGACGTGAATGTCGATTTTTTAAAGGCCTGTGATAGAGAGAAGGAATGTCACACGATCCTTCGCTTACATGCCAAGGATAGCTTTGAGTTGCGTCAAACACGCGCTCATGAAGTGCAGCACGTCGAGCTTTCGCAGACGCTCTTTGAGGTTGCTGAAGAGCGCGCGCGGGCTGGGCTGCCTCTTGTGGAGCACGAGGAGACAAAGTCCGACGACCTCGACGCTGAGCCCGACTTTCTCCTTCCCTTTCTTCTCGCTGCAAAGTGCCACGATGTTAACAACCCAACAGAGAAGGAGGCCAAGAAGGCCGACAAGGACGCGCGATCGGCCTTTAAGGAAAGACTCAGCGAGCGCGCTGGCATCATCCAGCGGCGCTTGGATGACGAAAACGACAAGCTGTTGCGTCGCCAACAAGCGTTCGCTCGAAACAGAGACCACAGCGAAGCGGCTGAACATGAATTTGAGGCATTCCAGGCCGAATCTAACTTTAGAATCTCGATCCTTGAAAACCGCTTGGAACGACACAATTCGCTGCTTCCAAAGGCTCTGGCCGATCTTGATCAGAGGCTGCACGGAGACCTGCGACTGCAGATCGTTTATGATCCTGAGGGATACAAGAAGAGAATGGAAGAAGAGAACAATAGCTAAAGTTGATTTTCAATCGTTATATCCTAATTTTTAAATTGTAACCCTATTTGCCTTTTCCTGCTGTTTCTTCAATGTCGTTAGTAGATATAAATGTGGGTGATTCGAGATACTTTAGTTTTTCAGCATTGTCAACGGCAACCGCTCTTATTCGAATAATATGATCCGTGGCTCTCCTGGTTGTCATGCCTCTATAAAGAGCGAGGTAAGCGACAGCAACAGCAACTGACCTACCCCGGCCAGCTTTGCAATGCACGTAAACGCTTTCTCCTCTTTGTGCGTGTTTATTTATGAATTCCGCTGCTTGTCTGCAACTATCCTCATTTGGAAGAGAAAAGTCAGTAGTAGGTAAAACAAGATGTGAAATACCTAGCTGTTCGTAATATCCATTTGCACCTTGCCATTCTCTGCAAAGGTTTACAATGCCCCGGACGTTCTCCTTCTTATAAAGATCATTGACTATGCGAAATGAGATAGGAGCAACACCAACGACCACTTCCTTTGATATGCGATCGTAAAGCGCAGGAAAACGAAAATTAAATAGATGCCAATCGTCTGCGATCTCCACTGACTCGTGTTCGAAATCATCTTCTGGGTTACTTGAGTTTGTCTGCTGCAAAACGATTCGACGCTCTCGATTCTTTACGCATCCGAGAGACAAACAACAAGCCACTCGAATAAACGCCAACATGTGCATGATCCAAGTAGTTGGCCAAAAGAAGAAAAGCGAGCAAGATTGTCGCATCGGTTCTGGCATGACTCGACAACATATTTCGACTAGACAACGGCATCCAATAGGGTGACGACTAGACATTCTTTTCCTTGCGAAAGCCAGATGCCTTTACCACTTTTGCGGAAGCTTGATACCTTTCACTTCTCTCTAACTCCCTGTCAAACTAAAAGATATCAAAATCATTATCAGAGTAGAAAAAAATGATCAAGGGTATTTTTATTGTGAATAATACAGGCAAAGCTAGATTGATCAAGGTTTATGAACGACGTGAGTTTTGCAATTCAGTTTTGCATCAAAGTTTTGCGGAGGGATATCAATCAATCGTCGATACCTCCCCATTAACTGCCTTGCTCTTCTTTGTAACTTCAACTAATTCTAACCAATACCTTTCTTTACTTTCCTAATCCACCCTCTTCTAGTGACTGAGGATCAGCAACAGTCATTAATTCGAGAAATCTTTTCTCTCTTGGCAAAGCGAAGCGACTCTGTATGCAATTTCCTTGAAGGAGGCAGTTTGACTGCATTTGGAAAGGACACTAAGCTAATTTACAGGCACTTTGCCACATTATACTTTGTATTCGCAGTGGACAATGCAGAATCGGAACTTGGCATTTTGGACTTGATTCAAGTCTTCGTAGAGGTCTTGGACAAGTGTTTTGAGAATGTCTGTGAGCTTGACATTATCTTTAATTCTGACAAATGCCATTACATCTTGGATGAGATCGTTATGGGAGGCATGGTTCTTGAAACGGGCGTTGGAGAAATAATGGAATCCATCATTGATATGAACAAGCTCGAACAAACAAGCGCCAAGGCGAATATTAAGGCCTAGGGTTCTTAAGACGAGTAGGGTAATTTATTTCATTCGATTTCACACAACAAACAAAGTAACCCTCTTACCCTCTCTTGGCCTCCCTCATCATCGCTGAAGCTGAAAGAAAGTGAGAAGTGGAAACACGACTGCTTTCTACATTCTCTCGCAACGCCTCCATTGCTGCCTCAACACAGAAGCCCGCTATCTCTGCCCCGCTTACATGTCGTCCACCAGATCGTCTAGAGTAGGCCTCAATGGCTTCTGCAATTTGACGTAGAGAGACGTCATCGCTTAATGGCATTTGCCTCGTATGAACCCGTAACACTTGTTCCACCGCGTCTACTCCTTCAGGAGGGTTAACTGGTATCAGGAGCTCTAGACGCCCGGGTCGCAGCAAAGCTGGATCAAGTACATCGACTCGATTCGTAGCAGCAATAACAATAACGCCGTCACCCCCCGTGGCATACACACCATCGATTTCCGTGAGGAGGGTGGTGAGGATGCCGCCAGACGCGCTTTCACTACGCCCGTCACTGGCACTGCCTCGGCCGCCCACCATTGCGTCCACTTCGTCAAGAAAAATAACTGACGGCGCAGCCTCTCGAGCAAGCGCGAATAGATCACGAAGCGTTCGCTCAGACTCGCCAACATATGCAGAGAAGACGTCCGCTCCCGAAAGAGCGAAAAAACGGGAGGGGCCACAGCCGATCGACACTGCTAATGCCCTCGCTATGGTGGTTTTTGAGTTACCCGGCGGTCCGTGAAGCAAGATTCCTCTCGGCATTGAGACCTTGAACCGAGCATATAGCGACGGCGAAAACGGCCGATCTTGATCAGTTGAAGAGTTGGAGAAAGGAGACTTACCCGTGAGGTGCTGCATCGGAAGTTCAACAACCTCGCGAAGCTTTTCGATTGTAGCCGTCATTCCTCCAATATCAGCCCACGGGTCGGACAAATGCTCCTCCTCTCCTGTCACGCTGGAAATACTAGTTGTTATTCCTCTCAGAGCCGAGGGCCCAACACGGTTCAGTGCCTTTAAAAAGTCTTGCGGTTCTACTTCAATAACGTGCAATTGGGCCGCGCGTCCTCGCTGTTGAGCCTCAGATGAAGCTTCGCGACACAATGTTTCTATGTCTGCCCCCACGAAACCGGACAGGTGAGTATTGGCTAGCGTCGGAAGAAACAAGCGAGTGTCAGCAGATAAGAGAGAACTTGACGAGTGGAGCCGAAGAATGTCTAGACGAGCACTAGCATTGGGCGGACTGATGCGAATTTCCTTTTCAAGCCTCCCTGGCCGCCGCAGAGCCAAGTCGATTGAGTTTGGTCTGTTCGTGGCGCCAATCACAACAACTCGGCCGCCGCTCGTCTTAGTATCCTTGTTACCAAGGCCATCCACGAGTACAAGTAATTGGGTAACAAGCCGAGCAACAGTGGGGCTATTTGTGCCAGTGTCGGCTGCCCTAGCACCCTTGTATGCTCTCCTGGGACAGAGAGAGTCCACTTCATCAAGGAAGATCATCGAAAGATTAACCGGACTCTTTCCTGCGTGGGCGTCGGCTGCCCGAAAGACCTCCCTAAGACGACGCTCGCTTTCTCCAACAGCGCTCCCTGAGAGAGCTTCAGGCCCAAGGACTGAAAATATCTTGACGCAACTCTCAGTTGGATTAGAGTTGAACATTCGAAAACTTAACTTGCGGAGAACGCTCTCTGCTTCATCACCAACAGCTCGGACCAATGCGGTTTTGCCGCATCCAGGAGGGCCAAAGAGTAGCACTCCGCGCGGAGGCTCAACAATGAATGGGTCTTCGGCAAACTGCTGGATCAACGGAAGAAGAAGAGCCTCTCGAAAAATATTCAGGGGTTCAGATAGGCCTGCCACTGCCGAAGGAAAATCTCCTCTATCTGACATTAGTTGCGCAACTTCCTCTGGCAGCAACGGCATTGTGCGAACGTGACGAGAGTCAACAGGCACATTTTTTGTTAGAGGAGACGAATCATCGCAATTTTGCTCGCTAGCTACTATTTCAAGAGGCGTGCGAGCTACAATAGGGTCCATCCTTGTAGATGAAGAAGCAGAATCAGGGGTAGGAGTCAATGTCATCGTTGCCATTTCTGTTTTTGTTGTTTTTGTAGTTGTCCGCGGAGATGAAGAAGGTGATGAATAAACAAGAGGCGCTCCAGTCTTCCACGGAGAAACAGGTAACGTTGATAAAGACGCTCCCTTCTCAAAAAGGATTCTAGTTCTAGAGTTAATTCGAAGAAGCGCTGATCCAGAGACGCTTGACCTAGAAGGAGACGACACGGATCCTCCTCCGCTTGCTGTTACTCGGGTCACGTGAAAATCAAACGGAGGCTCATTGGTTCGTGAGATTCCAGGCCAGCGGGAAGAGATTATCCCTCCAACTTCCACAGACACACCATCTAGCAAAAGTGCGAGCGCTGAGAGAGAGTGGTGGAGCAATGCAGGGTTCAAAGACTCGACACGAGAATCTACCAAAGTGGAAGATACGCCGACTGAAGTTGCGAAAAACTCCTTGAACATGACATCTGAAGTAGGCTGGACTTGCGATTTTGTAGCGAAGATTTGGCGAACTTTTCTAAACGTTATAAATTGACTTTATTAGGGTCGAATTCTGTGTTCGTAAGGCGGCGCAATTCCTTGAACATGGCAAACATAAAACACTTCGTTCGGCGCTTATCAGTTAAGTCTAATCCTCCTCCATCTCCTCCTCCTTCTCAATCAATTTTTCCCTCCTTTTTCAATCGCATTCTTCCCGATGATGGACTAACAGCGACTCAACGCGAGTTTAAAAGCCGAGAGCGCAAGGTCATCTTTGACCAGCTCCAACGCGGTAAACTCAGTGATGCTCTAAAGGCCGGCGCTGGCCGTGATAAGCTCTTTATTGCGCCTGCCACTCTTGCAGAGTCAAGTAACGTCTTCTTTCCTGACACCCCGCTGACTTCAGTTGCGGCTCAGCTCGAAGTATCTTCTGGCGTAACCCCGTCTTCTATATTCAATCA
>Ga0164295_10003986_pt1 | contig 11768 bp, 8 predicted proteins | sample GEODES006metaG_FD_111798 | JGI IMG/M metagenome (GOLD analysis project Ga0164295, IMG submission 111798) | Oligotrophic lake water microbial communities from Sparkling Lake, Wisconsin, USA - GEODES006 metaG | ecosystem: Environmental > Aquatic > Freshwater > Lake | place: USA: Sparkling Lake...
GGTAAAAGCCAGTATCGCAACGAGGAAAATCAAGAAAAAATTGGTTGTTAAAGACGAGTATGCCAACATAAAAACGGATCGACGCTTGGGTCAATATGGGAGCGGAAATCGAAGTACGGTGGAAGAAATAAATGTGGTCAAATTTGTAGAAGATGAATCACTTAGCACATATGCCCAAGAAATCTGGTGGTTTGACCCAAATCAATCCCGTATCGTAAACTCATCCATTAAAGATAACAAAACCGCACAAATCTGCCATGGACCGTTTAAAAAGGTAGTCAATAATGTCATCATTGAACAAGGATTTTTCTTTATGGGAACAAAAGATGGTCGCTGGGAAACTTTTGGGCCTGAAAATGAGTTAGAGACTAAGGTATATTATGACCGTGGCTTTTTAGCTGGCTCAAATATTACCTATCATGACGACGCTAAAAAGAAAATCAAACAAGTGGTCCCTAATTTTTATGGGAAAACAAGAGGCAATTATTTGTCTTTTTACCCGAGTGGTAATTTAAAAGAAGATGGTAAATTTGATGACTCAATCAGAATAGGCCGTTGGCGTGAATATTACGAATTCGGCACAGGAGGAAGATTGAAAAAAGAGTGGCGATATGGAAAAGATAAATTTGATGCATCGGAACCCATATTAATGGTGGAGCGAGATTCTCAAGGGAAAATTATCTATCAGAATAATCAAAAATTCGATTAATGAAAGTATTTTATTTGTTTATGGTTTTGCTTTGGTCTTTTGGAATGATGCTTTATTCCAAAGAAGCTCAATCTGCCATTCCAAATGCTCATAAGGCTACATTCACCTGGCATACGGAAGAAAGTTATCATGCACATGGTTCAGCGATTCAAATAAATACACCCAACAATGCTGAAGAGGAAGAAGAAGACGAAGTAAATGATGACGATGAATTTAAATTAAAGTGTGTGTTTTCAAAAAAAGATACCCCATTTATTCCTATAAATTTTAAAGAAGGTTTAGTTTCAATACATCCAAAACCTAGGCTTTTAAAGCCCTTTTTAAAACCTCAATTCACCCCTCCAGACCTTACATTGATTGTCAAAATTCATTAATTTAAAATTTTAACTAATCAATATGAATCTTAATCATTATGTTAAATCCATCATTTCAGGTGATTGGAAATCGGGAATTGCTGTATTTTTGGTTGCATTGCCCTTGTGTCTTGGAATCGCGCTCGCCTCAGGAGCGCCCTTAATGGCTGGCTTGATTGCCGGAATCGTAGGAGGAATTTTAGTTTCTCTTATTTCAGGGTCTGAATTATCCGTCAGCGGCCCAGCAGCTGGACTTACCATTATTGTGGCCAATGCCATCATTACGCTAGGTTCATTTCAAGGTTTTTTGGTGGCTGTTATTTTAGCGGGTCTAATACAATTGGTATTAGGACTACTAAAATTAGGCAAGATTGGGAGCTTTTTCCCATCTTCGGTGATTCGAGGCATGCTAGTTGCCATTGGAATTGTTATTATCTTAAAGCAAATTCCACATGCGATCGGAGATGATTTGGATTTTATTGGGGAGTTTGAGTTTTTTCAGAGTTCTGATGGTCAAAATACATTTTCTGAAATCCTATCAGCATTTGAAACCCTAAAGCCGGGAGCGTTTATCATCGCATTTTTAGGGCTTATTATTTTATTTTCTTGGCCCTGGATCATTCGAAAAATTACGTTTTTAACAGCAATTCCTGCTTCCTTGTTTGTAGTATTAGTCGGAGTGCTAACGAATGAATTACTGAAAATGTATGCGCAAGACTGGTATTTGGGCAATTCGCAAGAGCACATGGTTAATTTGCCTATATTCAACTCAATAGGAGAAATCGCAGGGGGACTGGCAAGGCCTGATTGGACTTTTTTGACTAATCCAGCTATCTATTCCATTGCCATCACACTGGCTATAGTGGCCAGTTTAGAAACACTGCTTTCTTTGGAGGCCATTGATTCCTTAGATCCTTTAAAAAGAATTTCTTCTGCCGACAGGGAGTTGGTTGCTCAAGGATTTGGAAATTTAGCCAGTGGGTTTTTAGGTGGTTTGCCCATTACATCTGTGATTGTCAGATCTTCTACCAATGTATATTCCGGTGGTAAAACTCGAATGTCCAGCTTCATACATGGTTTATTGTTATTGGTCGCGGTACTTTTCTTGCCCCTCTATTTAAATAAGATACCATTGTCATGTTTGGCTAGTATTCTATTGTTCACTGGATATAAATTGGCTCATCCCAAAGAATTCAAAAAATCATTTTCAGAAGGTTGGAAACAGTGGGTTCCATTCATCGTGACGATCATTGCGGTCGTAGGAATAGATTTGTTATGGGGAATTTTTATAGGTACGTTTGTTGGTTTGATTTTTGTAGTTCTAACCAATTACGAATCTGTATTTTCCGTCTTCTATAATGGAAATGAGGTATTAATTAAATTCCAAAAAGATGTTACTTTCCTACATAAATTGTCGTTAAAAGAAGCATTTCGAAAAATACCTACAGGTTCGCAGGTGTATATTGACGCATCAAAAGTACATTTCATGGATCATGATATTAAATTATTAATCAATGAATTTATGTCAGCGGCCAAAGAACGCGACATTGACGTTGATTTTAAGCAAAAATAAAAATGAAAGAATATAAAAAACTACTTCTAAGTAACAAGGCATGGGCTAGCGAGCGTCTTGAAGTGGACGCACATTATTTTGACGATTTATCTAAGGATCAGAACCCACTGTTCCTATGGATTGGTTGTGCAGACTCTAGAGTGCCGGCAGAGGAAATTACCCATGCAGATCCAGGTGAGATATTTGTGCATCGAAATGTGGCTAATATGGTGGTTCATACCGATATGAACCTTTTGTCTGTTTTACAATATGCGGTTGAGGTTTTAAAAATCAAGCATATCATCATTTGTGGTCATTATAATTGCGGGGGTGTAAAAGCCGCCATGACCAATAAAGACTTTGGCTTAATTAACAAATGGCTCAGGAACATCAAAGAAGTTTATGAAAAACACTATGATGAGTTGCATGAAATTAAAGACGAACAATCTCGCTTCAACGCGATGGTCGAATTGAACGTTAAAGAACAAATTCAGAATTTGGCCAAGACAACGATTGTTCAAAAAGCTTGGAAAGCTAGTCAATTGCCCCATTTACATGGATGGGTTTTTGACATTCATAAGGGTGAAATAAAAGAAGTGGTCAATATTTCCGCTGGGGAATGGGAAAGCCCTGTCTTTAAATACGAATTTGAATAAATGAAAAAGGCCTGAAAATTCAGGCCTTTTTTTCTACAAATTTGTTTTTATTTTTAACTCGTCTAGCTGAGCTTGAGCGAGTGGCGAAGGCGAGTCAATCATGACATCTCGGCCAGCATTATTTTTAGGGAATGCAATATAATCCCGAATCGAATCAGTACCTCCAAACAACGAGCATAATCGATCAAAACCAAAAGCCAAACCTCCGTGTGGAGGCGCACCATATTCAAAAGCGTCTAATAAAAATCCGAATTGAGCTTTAGCTTCTTCAGGAGAAAATCCTAAAACTTCAAACATCTTGGATTGCAAATCTTTTTGGAAAATACGAATCGATCCGCCTCCCACTTCCACGCCATTAATGACTAAATCGTAGGCGTTTGCTCTCACTTTTCCGAAATCACCAGCCTCCATCAAAGGAATATCCTCTGGTTTTGGACTGGTAAATGGATGATGCATCGCAAACCAGCGATCTTCCTCTTCCCCATATTCTAATAATGGGAAATCGACAACCCAATGAACTTGGTAATTATCTGGATCTCTCAAGCCTAACCTTGTCCCCATTTCTAATCGCAATTCGTTCAACTGCTTACGTACTTTATCGCCATCCCCTGATAAGATTAAAATTAAATCTCCAGGTTCAGCGTGACAAGCCTTTGCCCAAGCGGCAAGATCCTCTTCGCTATAAAATTTGTCGACCGACGATTTTACAATCCCATCAGGTTGAACACGCGCATAAATTAACCCTTTGGCACCTATTTGTGGTCGGCGTACAAAATCGGTCAACTCGTCCAATTGCTTACGGGTATACTCCGCGGCACCTTTGACACAAATTCCCACCACCGTGTTGGCAGAATCAAACACTTGGAAATCTTTCCCTGATGTTAAATCTACCCCCTCAGCTTTAAATTCGACAAATTTCATGTCAAACCTAATATCTGGCTTATCAGAACCATACCATTTCATCGCATCCGCGTAAGTCATTCTTGACACGGTGCCAATATCAATTTTCTTAACCTGCAAAAACAAATGTCGAATTAACCCTTCAAACATATTTAATATGTCTTCTTGCTCCACAAAAGACATCTCGCAATCAATCTGCGTGAATTCTGGTTGGCGATCTGCACGCAAATCTTCATCTCTAAAACATTTGACCAATTGGTAATAGCGATCAAATCCAGACACCATCAATAATTGCTTAAATGTCTGCGGGGATTGAGGAAGGGCATAAAATTCGCCAGGATTCATTCGAGACGGAACAACAAAATCTCGAGCGCCCTCGGGTGTTGACTTAATCAATACGGGGGTTTCCACCTCAATAAAATCTTTATTATCTAAGTAATTACGAACCTCCCTCGCTACTTGGTGACGTAAGCGAAGACTCTCTCGAATCGGATTTCTTCGTAAATCTAAATACCGATATTTCATTCGAATATCATCTCCTCCATCCGTTTCATCCTCGATTAAAAAAGGCGGAAGTTTTGCAGGATTCAAAATTCGAATGTTTGTGATTTTTATTTCAATATCTCCTGTAGGTAATTTATCATTCTTAGCTAAACGCTCCACGACTACGCCTATGGCTTCAATCACAAATTCACGACCTAAGCCCCTTGCCATGGCAAGCGCCTCAGGACTCGATTTTCCTTCCTCTAACATCAACTGCGTTATGCCATAACGGTCTCTTAAATCCACCCAAATCATCCCCCCTTTATCTCTTGATTTATGAACCCAGCCACATAAAGTAACTTCCTGACCTACCTCTGTGATCCGCAATTCTCCGTTCGTGTGTGTACGTAACATATTTTCTTCTGCCAATTAAATTTGTGCAAAATTACTGAAATTGGATTGAGGGAAAAACATTTAGCTGTTTATTCTTTAAATCCTTAAATTAGTGTTTTGAAATTTTTATAGATTAATGGCTCATTTTGGAATAGTCGGTTCAGGTATTGGCGGGATTGCATTGGCCATTCGTATGGCTTGTTTAGGCCAAAAAGTAGTCGTTTTTGAAGCCAATGAATATCCAGGTGGCAAATTATCTCAAATTGATTTAGGCGGATACCGCTTCGATGCGGGTCCTTCGCTCTTTACTTTGCCCAAGCTCGTGGATGAGCTCTTTGAGCTCGCTGGGAAAAACCCAAGAGATTATTTTAATTACGTTCGATTGCCTGAAATTTGCAAATACTTTTGGACGGATGGAACTCAGCTTAGTACGCATGCAGATCCAATGGAAACCGCCTCGGAAATGGCCAAAATTTTAGGAGAGGAGGAAGAAAATATAGCTGCATTTTTACAGGGACTCCTACATAAATATGAAATTATTAGTGAATTATTTTTAGAAAATTCACTTCAAGACCTTAGCACGTGGACTAGTAAAAAGGCCATGAGGGGCTATTTGAACATCCCTAATTTGGGCTTATTTTCAACCATGCATGCCTACCATGCGCGACGATTTAAACATCCAAAAACGGTTCAGTTATTTGACCGATATGCTACCTATAATGGTTCAAATCCATATCAAACCCCAGCGACATTATCCGTTATTCCTAATCTAGAATATAACATAGGCGCATTTATGCCCGTAGGGGGCATGATTTCCATTACCAACTCACTATGCCGATTGGCCAAGGAATTAGGCGTAGAATTTAGAATGAATGAAAAAGTAGAGGAAATTGTGACTGAGGGTCAGCAAGCTGTGGGGATAAAAACAGCCAAAAGCATATTTTCGTTTGATCATGTGGCAAGTAATATGGACATTAGGCCAAGCTATAAAAAATTATTGCCCCAAATTCAAGCCCCAAAAAAGCTGTTGAATCAAGAGCGCTCAAGTTCTGGCGTTATATTTTACTGGGGGGTAAATCGAAAATTTGACACATTAGGGGTTCATAATATTTTCTTTTCAGATCACTACCAGGAGGAATTCAAATGTATTTTTGAGGAAAAAACATTGTTAGATGACCCCACGGTTTACCTTCATATTTCGAGTAAAGTGGCCACAGAGGATGCCCCCGAAGGTTGTGAAAATTGGTTTATTTTAATCAATGCACCGGCGAATGAGGGACAGGATTGGGATGATTTGGTTCAAAAAACAAAGGCTAATGTCATTCAAAAGCTTTCAAAATGCTTAGGAATAGATGTTGCGCCCTACATTGTGGCCGAAGATATATTAGACCCAAGGTCGATCGAAAGTAGAACTTCCTCTTCCGGTGGCGCACTGTATGGAAATGCGTCCAATAATAAATTTGCGGCGTTTTTGAGACATCCCAATTACAGGTCGGCGATTAAAAATTTGTATTGGGTAGGAGGAAGTGTCCATCCAGGAGGTGGAATTCCTCTATGCCTTTCATCCGCTAAAATTGCGGCCAAACAATTTCAAGAAAATAATTAGTTTTGCATATATAAAAATAAGATTTGACATGATACAAAGACCACAATCCATTTTTTTAGCCCTCGTCGTTTTAGCGCAAAGCTTCGTAGGATATGGTTGGCCTATATGGACAAAAACAGGTATTTCAGGACAAAGTGCGGAATTGACTAATACCCACTGGACCATTTCTCAAAATGGGGCCATGGTCAATGAACATTCCCATATTGTCCTTGCCCTATTGCTCATTGGATCTACCCTTTTGACGATACTCATACTATTTTCGTTTAAAAATAGAATGCGCCAAATGACCCTGGGGCTAGTAAATTCATTATTAATAGCCGGTTCGATGGCCTATACTTTTTGGATTATTTTCAAACAAGCGATGCCAGTATTTGAACCGGAAAACCAAGGAGCCTATGGCTTCGGTTTTTATGCGATGGTGGTCGCACTACTGGCCAATATGATAGCCAATCGGCTCATCAGAAAAGATGAAATGCTAGTACAGTCCTCAAACAGAATGCGTTAGGCGTCAATTATTGACCACATTCAAGTCGATTTTTCCATTTAAAATGTACGTTCATAGCGACATTTCGTGATAAAATTGGACTCAACCTTAATTACTAATCTTTTTTGCTATGGATTGGATATTTTTGATTAATTTCAAAATTAGAAGGTTTTTTTTGAAGGTTTAAAATAAATCTTAAAAAACAAAAGGACAAAACAATTCAGCCGACTTAAACTATATGCCGATTACTATAACAAAAGAATTACTGAGTAAAGAACTGAAAAAGACCTTTGGGTTTAGTCAGTTTCGAGGGGAGCAGGAAGCTATCATTCAAAATACATTAAAGGGAAATAATAGTTTTGTATTAATGCCTACGGGCGCTGGAAAATCCCTTTGCTATCAACTGCCTGCCATTGTCTTGCCAGGTACGGCGATCGTTATTTCACCGCTGATTGCCTTGATGAAAAATCAGGTGGACCAAATGGTTGCCTTTGGCATCAATGCGCAGTTTTTAAATTCTTCGTTAACTCGTGCTGAAATTAATCGGGTGAAAAGCGAGGTGATTAATGGCCAAGTTAAGTTATTGTATATCGCGCCTGAATCGCTAAATAAGCAAGAAAATTTAAACTTTCTAAAGCAGGCCAATATCTCTTTTGTTGCGATCGATGAGGCACATTGCATCTCAGAATGGGGGCATGACTTTAGGCCTGAATACAGAAAGATTCGGACGATCATTGAGTCCATTAATGACAAATTACCCATCATAGCATTGACGGCGACAGCCACTCCTAAAGTTCAGCAAGACATTCAGAAAACGCTTAATTTAGAAGATGCCCATGTTTTTAAATCTTCCTTTAATCGTAAAAATCTGTATTACGAAATCCGATCGAAGAAAGATATTGACAAGCAATTGATTCGTTACATCAAATCAAATAGCGGAAAGGCTGGAATTATCTATTGTTTAAGTAGAAAAAGAGTCGAGGAAATTTCGGATTTATTATTGGTCAATGGCGTAAAAGCACTTCCTTACCATGCGGGTTTGGAGCCGCAAGTACGGATGTTTAACCAAGAAGCCTTTTTGAATGAAGAGGTGGAGGTGATGGTGGCTACTATTGCGTTTGGTATGGGAATCGACAAGCCAGATGTTCGATTTGTTATCCATTATGATGCCCCAAAATCACTTGAGGGATATTACCAAGAAACGGGTCGTGCGGGAAGAGATGGATTAGAGGGTACGTGTATTTTGTTTTACACGTACGATGATATCTTGAAATTAGACAAATTCAATAAGGACAAGGCGGTATCTGAGAAAGAAAATGCCAAGTTATTGTTGACCGAAATGGTGTATTATGCCAATCTAGGGGTTTGTAGAAGAAAACAGTTATTGGGTTATTTTGGAGAGTACATGGCTGACAATTGCGGCTTTTGCGATAATTGCATGCACCCAACACCCACTTACAAGGCTGAACAAGAGGTTAGTTGGGTTTTAGAAGCCATCAAACAAACAGGAGAAAATTTTGAGGCGGAGCATATTGCAGATGTGTTAGAAGGCAAAAGCAATCCATATATTACTAGTAATGAACAGGCTAAGCTGTCAGTTTTTGGGGTAGGGAAAGAAGTTTCTTGGAATAAAATTGTGGAAGAAGAAGAGGATGAGGACGATGAAGATGAGGATGGAAATCCTAAAAAGCCACAATTACGTAAACGATCTGCGAAAGAACCTAATCCAGAAAGTGTCAAATCCCCATGGATTTCGTTCATCAAACAAGTTTTGATTTATGGCTTATTGGAGAAGGATATTGAAAATTATGGCATTTTAAAGATTACGGAGAAAGGGCATGCATTTTTAAAAGATTCACATCCGTTGACATTTTCGAGAGACCATGATTATGAGAAAGAGGCTATTGATTTAGAAAATGCGGAGGAAAGCTTAGCATTAGGAGCAAAAGCCTATGATGATGCCTTGTTTGAGTTATTAAAGAATCTTCGAAAAAAGGTAGCTAAAGAAAAGAATTTACCTCCTTATGTTATTTTCCAAGATCCTTCTTTGGAAGAAATGGCAACCACTTATCCTACGACACAGGAAGAAATGGCTCAGATTAATGGAGTTGGGATGGGGAAAGTGGTGAAATTTGGAAAACAATTTCTTGACGCCATTATTCGGTATGTGGAAGAAAATGAAATAGAGACGGCCAAAGAAGTCGTTGTGAAGTCGACCGTTAATAAATCAAAGATTAAAATTCACATCATCCAGCAGGTGGATCGGAAAATTGATTTAGATATTATTGCCGAGCAAAAGGAAATTTCCATGGTGGATTTAATTCAAGAAATTGAAACCATTTGTTATTCTGGAACCAAATTGAATTTAGATTATTTTATTAATCAAGTAATAGAACCTGATAAGCAGGATGAGATTTTCGAATATTTCATGAGTGCGGAATCTGATAATATTGCGACGGCATTAGAGAACTGCAATATTGAGGATGTAAATGAGGAAGAGCTTAGATTAATGCGAATCAAGTTTTTAAGTGAATTAGCGAATTAGAACTAACATTAAGTATGAATGTATTGATATTGGGATCGGGGGGACGTGAGCATGCATTTGCATGGAAAATCTCTCAAAGTAATTTATTGAGTCATTTATTTATTGCCCCAGGTAATCCTGGTACAGCTAATGTGGGCACAAACTTAGCTTTAGAGGTCACTGATTTTGAAGGAATTGTCGCTGCTATACGTGCACATCATATTGACTTGGTCATCGTAGGTCCGGAGGAACCTTTAGTTCGAGGCATACGAAATTTCATTGAATCGCAAGCAGACTTACAGCATGTAGGAATTGTGGGACCTGGTTCAGATGGGGCACAGTTGGAAGGAAGCAAGGATTTCTCGAAAAATTTTATGCACACATACGGCATACCCACTGCCGCCTCAAAAACATTCACTAAAGAAACTATTCAAGACGGTTTGCTCTATTTAGAAGAGCAAAGTTTGCCTATTGTTTTAAAGGCGGATGGATTAGCTGCGGGAAAAGGGGTCATTATCGCACAAAGTCTACAGGAGGCCAAACAAGCGTTGGAAGAAATGCTTTTGGATTCGAAATTTGGCGCTGCCTCTGAAAAAGTGGTGATTGAACAATTTTTAAGGGGCATCGAACTTTCTGTTTTCGTTTTAACTGATGGAGAGAATTATGTGGTTTTGCCAGAGGCAAAAGATTATAAGCGAATTGGAGATAATGACGAAGGCTTAAATACGGGAGGGATGGGTGCTGTTTCTCCAGTTCCATTTGCCACGGCTAAATTCATGGAATTGGTCAGAACGAAAGTGATCGACCCAACCTTGCACGGACTTCATGCGGAAAAAATTAAATACCAAGGATTTATATTTATTGGCCTAATGAATCATGAAGGCGAACCCTATGTCATCGAGTACAATGCTCGGATGGGTGACCCTGAAACTGAAGTAGTATTACCAAGAATCGAATCTGATTTCCTATCTTTACTGATTGCTTCCTCAAATGGTACTTTGAGTGAACAAAATTTACAGATTTCAAGTCAGTACGCTGTTACGACCATGGTGGTCGCTGAAGGATATCCCGAGACTTATAGAAAAGGGGATGTCATTTCAAATTTAGAAAAAATAGAGGATGCCTTCATTTTCCATGCGGGAACAAAGGAAACAAATGGAGAAATAATGACCAATGGGGGCCGAGTAATGGCCTTTACGGGTACCTCAAATACATTAGAAAATGCCATTCAAAAGTCGCAAAAGGCGGCTATTACGGCAAAATATGAGGGTAAAAATTTTAGACGAGATATTGGCTTAGATGTTCTTAGATTTAAGAATTAAAAGCTGATTTACATATAAAAATATGGGATGTAAGTCGTGCTCCACAGGATCATGTGGATCGAAAAAAGTCGAAGGAGAAGTTGTAGGCTGCCAAAGTAATGGCAGTTGTGGCACGGGTGCCTGCAATAAAATGAATGTTTTTGATTGGCTATCCGATCTAGACGTGCCTCAATTTCAACGTTTTCAAATCGTAGAAGTAAAGTTCAAAGGGGGAAGGAAGGAATACTTTAGAAATTCCACCGAACTAATTTTGCATACGGGAGATCCAGTGATGATCGAATCATCAACAGGTATTCACATGGGTGTAGTTTCTTTGCAAGGTGAACTTGTCAGACTCCAGTTGCTAAAAAAGTCGATCAAAGACGACGAAAACCTGAAAAATATTGTTCGAATTGCCAATGAAAAAGATCTAGAAAAGCATGAGCAGGCAATTGCTCGCGACTTGCCTACGATGTACCGTGGCCGACAAATCATACAAGATTTGAAATTGAACATGAAACTTTCCGATGTTGAGTTTCAGTCTGATGGCACTAAAGCCGTATTTTATTATTCTTCGGATGACCGAGTTGATTTCAGGGAATTAATTAAATTATTGGCTACCGAATTTAAAATTCGGGTCGAAATGAAACAAATTTCGTTACGTCAAGAGGCAGGAAGATTAGGGGGTATTGGGATTTGTGGAAGAGAATTATGTTGTTCTACATGGCTGACCGACTTTAAAAATGTAACTACGGCAGCGGCTCGCTATCAAAATTTATCGTTAAACCCGGTGAAATTAAGCGGCCA
>Ga0164295_10003987_pt1 | contig 11767 bp, 11 predicted proteins | sample GEODES006metaG_FD_111798 | JGI IMG/M metagenome (GOLD analysis project Ga0164295, IMG submission 111798) | Oligotrophic lake water microbial communities from Sparkling Lake, Wisconsin, USA - GEODES006 metaG | ecosystem: Environmental > Aquatic > Freshwater > Lake | place: USA: Sparkling Lake...
ACAGAGAGAATCGCGCGGGCGTGTCCCGCCGAGAGCACCCCAGCCGCGATCCGCTGTTGAACCTTCACCGGCAGCTTGAGCAGTCGCAACGTATTGGTTACTTGCGGCCGAGATCGACCGATTCGCTTGGCAAGTTCATCCTGAGTGATTCCGAAATCGGACAACAGTTGTTGGTACGCCGACGCTTCTTCGAGCGCATTGAGGTTTGCGCGGTGAAGGTTTTCCAGCAACGCATCGCGCAGCATGTCCGCGTCTTTCGTATCGCGAATGACGGCGGGGATCTCGGTCAGCCCGACCGCCTTCGATGCGCGAAGGCGTCGCTCGCCCATGACGAGTTCGTAGGTGGCGTCCGCTCCCATCCCGCTCAGGGGTCGAACAACAATCGGCTGCAATACGCCGAATTCGCGAATCGAGTGTTCGAGTTCGGCCAGTTCTTCGGGTCGAAACTCGGTACGCGGCTGAGCCGGATTGGGAACGACGTTGTCAGGGTTGATGAGTTGAAAACGTGCGCCGGGCACATCGCGTCCGGCTTGAGTCCCGGCCAATGGGAAAAAGACGTCAACACCGCGGTCGGACACTCCGTCTCCCGTGGTGGGAATCAGTGCGCCGATTCCTCGGCCAAGTCCAGTGCGTTTTTCCGCCATGTTAGTTTGCTCCTCGTTCGGCAAATTCGATTGCCGCTTCGCGATACGCGATTGAGCCAACCGAATCGTGGTCGTAGTCGATTACGGTCTGCTGGAAGCTCGGCGCTTCTGACACGCGCACCGCGCGGGGGATTACCGAACTAAACACAATGTCCGGGAAGTGGCGACGAACTTCCTCTGCCACTTCACGTGACAGGTTTGTCCGGTGGTCATACATGGTCAACAACACTCCCGTGATCCTGACCCGAGGATTGAGAAATTGCTGGACCATCGCGATGTTGTCCCACAGCATGGTGACCCCCTCGAGGGCGTAATACTCGGCCTGGATGGGGATGAAAACTTCGTTCGCCGCCGTCAACGCATTCACGGTCAGCAATCCGAGCGACGGCGGACAGTCGATGAATATGTAATGCGGCTTGTCCTCGGTCGTGGACAAGTACTCCTCCAGCGCTCGCTTGAGTCGCGTCTCTCGCGCTGATGCGGGAACGAGTTCGATTTCAGCACCCGCAAGGTTGATCGTTGCCGGAATGCAGGTGAGGTTCGGATTGTTCGGACTCTGTTGCAGAACGGACTGCACCGACGCCGAGCCGACGAGCACTTCGTAGGTGCCGGGGATTTTGGCGTGATGCTCGATACCGAGGGCTGTTGAGGCGTTTCCCTGGGGGTCGAGATCAATCACCATGACCCGAGCGCCGAGCCGCGCTAATGCTGAGGCGATGTTGACCGCGGTGGTGGTCTTGCCGACGCCACCCTTTTGGTTCGACAGCGCGACGATTCGAGTGTGGTTGGGAAGCGGTGCCGTTCGCTGAGCCAATGCCGTGCGACGCCGCGTCAAATCCAGGAGTTCTGTTGCCAGAGGCGTCGCGTCCGCTTCGCTCATCGCGTACACCCCTTTCTTACACTCGCCGCTGGCGATCGATACGTTCTGTGCGAATGTTTCACGTGAAACATTGAACCTCCGTTAGGTTACCCCACCGTGGCGGTGAACAATCGGGTCGGCTCCTCAACTTTACCGGCGCCCAGGGTTTGTGATTTCACTGCGGCGATTTGGTGGCGATGAAAAATCGGCCGAGCGTCGTCGATTTCAACGTCGAGTCGCTGACCCTTCAACAGGGCCAGCCGCCCTCCGGGCACGACCAGCGGTGCGAGCATCGGTATGAGCCCCTTCAGGGCTTTGACCGCGCGCGCCGTTACTACGTCAAACGAGTGGCGTGGCGTGTAGTCCTCCGCGCGGCCCGTGAAAACCGACACATTCTGTAGTTGGAGCTCGTTCACCTGTTCGACCAGCCAGCGCGTCCGGCGCTCCAACGGCTCGATCAGGGTCACCTCGATGTCGGGTCGAATCATCGCGATGACGAGTCCTGGAAGTCCAGCTCCGCTCCCCACGTCGGCGATTGATGCTCGGCCACCACGAACGCCAGTCGGCGAGAGTTCCGGAGCGAGCAGCGCGCAATTGAGAATGTGGCGGCTCCACAACCGACGAGCTTCGTCCGGACCAATGAGGCCCAGTTCTTCTCCGCGCAACCCGAGGTTCAGTGTGTACGTCCTCACCGCCTCGATCGCCTCACCACACAGCTCTTTGGCCGCGGCAGGTTCCGGTTCAATCGCGGAATGTTTCACGTGAAACTATGCGGCGCTGATGACGGTGTGGCGGTCCGCGCCTTCACCCTCAGAGTGGGACTGCAGTCCGCGCTCACTGACGAAGTCATGCACCAACTTGCGCTCATAGGAGGACATCGGGGGGAGGGCAGCCGACTGCGCGCCTCCCTCGATTCGTTCAACGGCGCGATCCACCAACCGCTCGAGTTCTTTCGAGCGAGCGTCCCTCGACCCGGCAACATCCAGAATGAGTCTCGAGAATTCGCCTGTCTTGGTGTGCACTGCGAGACGCGTGAGTTCCTGTAACGCAGAGACGGTGTCACCTTTGGCGAGAACCTTGAGGTGATCACTGTCTGTTGCAACAACCGAAACGTAGTCGCGACCGTTCGAGTTGGTGATCTCGAGGTCCCCATCCAAGTCGGCGATGTCCAACAAGCCTTCGATGTAATCCGCGGCAATATCCGCGGCGTCTTTACTATCCGACATTATTTCTTTCCTTTTCCACGCTTCGAACGGTTCTTCCCCATCGGCTGTTGCCGTTGTGCGGGTTTTTCTTCTTCGATGACGTCCGCCTCGATGGCGATTCCTTTACGCAGGTTCTTTTTCGTCTGTCGCTCTTGCCATGCCTGGAACGCCTCAGATCCCGGGGTCGGCATGTTGCGGATAACGACGAATTGCTGACCCATCGTCCAAAAGTTCGAAACCAGCCAGTACATCATGACGCCGAGCGGGAAAGCGAAACCAGAGAACAAGAAGACCAGCGGAAGAACATACAGCAGAATCTGCTGCTGCTTGTATGTGGGGCTCGCCTTCATCGCTGCTGAAACGTTCTTAGACATGATTTGCTTCTGGGTGATGAACTGTGACACCGTCATCAAAACAACCATGACCCCGGCCGTCCAGATAACAGCCCAGTCGCCATCTGCCGACGACATCGAATCATGCAGCGGGGCTGTCTCGAAAATCACTGCTGCACCGAAGTTTTTTGCAAGATCGAGACTCATGAACCCGATCCCTGAGAGTCCGAGGGCCGCGTTGTTGAGGGTGGTGAACAGACCGAAGAACACGGGCATTTGGAAGAGCAACGGCAGGCACGACGAGAACGGTGAGGTACCGTGCTTGCCGTACAGGGCCATAGTTTCCCGCGTCATGGCTTCACGAGAAAATTGATCGCGCTTGCCCTTGTACTTGTCCTGGATGCGCTTGAGGTCCGGCGCAACTTCGAGCATCTTCCGTTGACTCTTAATTTGGCGCACAAAAATCGGGATGAGTGCCGCTCGAACAACAAGAACGAGACCGGTGATCGCGAGCGCCCACGTCCATCCGTCGAGTGGGTCAAGTCCAACGGCAGTGAGGGCGGTGTGGAAACCGACCAGAAGCGCCTCAATCACCCAACGGAAGGGCCACAAAATCATTCCAAGAATATCCGGCATCATTTTTCTTTCTGCTGGGGGATGACAAATCCAAACGTCGACAGGGGCACGTTACCCACCATTCTGGCAGGTACATCATCAATTCCACCACGCGCCCATGGATTACATCGAAGAATGCGCCACAGCGTCAGCGCCCCGCCCTTGATAACCCCGAACTGTTGCACGGCGCTGAGCCCGTAGGCCGAACAGGTTGGATGATAGCGGCACACATTTCCGTACAGCGGCGAGATGACTGCTCGCCATCCGCGGATAAACACGATGAGCACATTTCGCGGCAACAACAATAACCAGGCGATGGCCGGATGTTGAATCATGCCGCCAGCGCCCCAAGAATGTCGCTTCTCAAATCGGCAAACGAAGGTTGTCGTCCTTCGCAACGAAAACGCACAATCGTGTCCCCGGTCATTTGTCCGGCGTCGACCAGTTCTCGACAAATCGCGTGGGTGCGCCGGCGCAAGAGGTTGCGAACAACAGCGTTCCCACACTTGCTCGTCACAATCACGCCAACCCGGCTGACGTCAGATGGGTGTCGATAAACGATGACGAAAGCCATCACGTGCTTGTGGCCCCGCCGCACAACCTGCCGAAAGTCGTTCGGCGAAACGATCCGGTTGTGGCGCTTCAACATCGCGTCTGGCTAGACGGTGATCTCGCTACGACCCTTACGGCGACGAGCGGCAAGGATTGCGCGTCCTGCGCGCGTGCGCATACGCAAGCGGAAACCGTGAACCTTGGCTCGGCGGCGATTGTTGGGCTGGTACGTGCGCTTGGGCATTGTGTTCTCCTCGGCGAGTAGCCGGAACAGTCGGGGATGAATTGTGTGTTAAACCACAACCTGAAAAGAATAGGGCAGGAACCGAAGCGAGTCAAACCGGTGGCGGTGGTTGTCCACACCACAGCACGACATATTTGTTCAATCGGAATTATGGCTAATATGGTGACTTATCCACAAGCACGACATGACCGGGAAGTAAACAATGACCTCTCTCGAAGACCTCTGGCGCAGTGTTGTCAGTGAAGTCTCTCGTGGAATTGATGTTTCCCCGCGAATCTTGGCCGTCGTCGAGTCCGCTGTCCCACAGGGGATTATGGGGGAAACGCTGTACCTCGAGGTGGATTCCGACTTCGCCCGAGACATGATTGACCAGCGTGCACGAGATGAGATTCTGGCGGCGTTGACTGCCGTCTCGGCCGATTTTGAGACAGTGAACAATTTTGCCTTGGTTGTTAACCCGTCGATGCGTGAGCTCGATGACGAGGTGTTTGAAAACCCTGTTGCCGTTACACCGCGTGAACGGACACCCGAGACCGCGCCGGCGAGTAACACGCGTCTCAATCCGAAGTACACCTTCGACAACTTCGTGATCGGCACCTCTAACCGTTTCGCCCACGCTGCTGCGCTTGCCGTTGCCGAATCCCCGGCGAAGGCCTACAACCCCCTCTTCATCTACGGTGGCTCGGGGCTGGGAAAAACACACCTTCTTCATGCGATCGGGCATTACGCACAGGGAATATTTCCCTCGATCCACGTGCGTTACGTGTCATCCGAAGAATTCACGAACGATTACATCAACGCGATTGCACTCGGCCAGATGCCGCAGTTCAACCACCGTTATCGTGACGTTGATCTGTTGCTCATTGATGACATTCAATTTCTCGGCGGCAAAGACGCCACTCAAGATACTTTCTTCCACACATTCAACACTCTTCACGAACACGGCAAACAGGTCGTTATCTCCAGTGATGTTCCACCGAAACAGCTCGTCGGATTCGAGGAGCGCATGCGCAGCCGTTTCGGTTGGGGTCTGATCACCGATATCCAAGTCCCCGACCTGGAAACACGGATCGCCATCCTGCGAAAGAAAGTAGCCCTCGAAGACCTCGGAATCGGGGACGATGTTCTCGAATACATTGCGTCCAAGGTGTCCTCCAATATTCGTGAATTGGAAGGAACGCTAATCCGGGTCAGTGCCTTCGCCAGCCTCAACCGAGTGCCGGTTGATTTATCGTTGGTCCAGACAATTCTCAAAGACCTCATCACACTCGATGAGGGGGACATTTCCCCAACCGACATCATTGAACACGTCGCGCGATATTTTGAAATTTCCCTTGATGATATTTATGGAACCTCGCGGGCGGCCGCGATCGCTCAAGCCCGACAAATAGCCATGTACCTCTGCCGTGAATTGACGTCTCTTTCGCTTCCGAAGATTGGCCAACTCATCGGCCGAGACCACACAACGGTCATGTACGCCAACACCAAAATCACTGAGCTGATGAAAGAGCGGCGGTCGATTTACAACCAAGTCGCCGATCTCACCCACGTCATCAAACAATCGTCCCGCTAGACAACGATTTCCACAGAATTTTGTTGATAAGTGGGAAGGCGCATCGGAGTTCGGCCCATTTCAGGGGATAACCCTTTCCGGCTGGCCGTTACTCACCGTGACGATGATTTATATCCACAGGATGCTGACAACTTCCACGCGTGTAGTTCAGCCAGACGAGTGCTGGATTGTCGAGTTACCCACATATCCACCGACGTTAAGACGATTATGTCTGTCGTTAGTGATTTAACTCATAACAATCTCACTGTCGCGGTGTCGCTCGTTTGTGACACAATAAGAGACCGTTCCCATTCGAAAGGCTTGTCGTGAAGTTCCAATCCAACAAAGACGTGCTCGCCCAGGCGGTAATCTTCGTCACCAAACTTCTCACGACGAAAAGCACTAACCCCGCCCTCACCGGGGTGCGCATCGATTGTTCCGATAACGACGTGATGTTCGCGTCTTTTGATCACGATGTCTCTACCCGGACAACCATCGCTGGCGATGTCGCCGCCGCCGGGTCGGTACTTGTCTCAGGAAAACTACTGGCCGATATCGTTACCCGACTTCCAGGAGACACGGTCACTGTCGCTCTGGTCGAGAACAAGCTGGTTATCTCATCGGGAACGGCTAAATTCACCATGTCCGTGATGCCTCTTAATGAGTATCCGAACCTTCCGGAAGTTCCACCGACGATCGGTGCCTTCGATGGTGAGCTGCTCGCCGAGGCCATTGCTCAAGTCGGCGTCGCCGCACTTAAAGACGACGGCCAACCGGCGATTATGAACATCTCGGTTGAATTCACACCAACGCTTATTTCGTTTACCGCGACTGATCGCTACCGGATCGCGTCCCGAGACATTCCATGGAAAGACGCAGCAGCCGGTGAACCCATACAGATTTTGGTTCCCGCACGCGTCCTCATCGAAGCCGGGAAAATGTTCCAAACCGATGAGACGGTCACCTTTTCACTTTTGGCCGGCGGAGATCGGGAACTTTTGGCCATCTCTGCAGGCAATCGCGTCGTCACGTCGTCCCTTGCGAAAGGGGCATTCCCCAAGGTGCGGGGCCTGTTGGATGAAAAAGGCGGCGGATCGTCGTACGCGATCGCCTTGTCCTCCGATCTGGTCGACGCAACCAGGCGCATGTCCCTCGTGCTCGAGCGAGACGGCGCCATCAAATACACCTTTAGCTCGGACGGCGTGCTCCTCGAGACCAGCGCGGCCGAGACGACCAGCGCGAGCGAAACCGTTGACGCCCACCTCGTCGGCGATGAGGTGTTCGTGTGGCTGAAACCGCGACTGGTCCTCGACGGTGTGGCCGGGGCACACAGCGAGTTCGTGCGGCTTGGGTTCACCCCCTCGTCCGACCCAGCAAAGGCAGGACCGGTATTGTTCACCGCCCACTCCTCAAAGGAATCCCAATCGGTCGAACAGGCGTATCGGTACCTGATGCAGCCCAACCTGCTCAACCGCTAGTCCATGAAGATTCTGTCCGCGGCGCTCATCGGCTGGCGGAATTACAAACACCAGCTGTTCGACTTCGACGGTTCGCCAACGATATTTGTTGGACCCAATGGTCAGGGAAAAACTAATTTCGTCGAAGCACTCGTGTACGCAGCGCTCGGCCGGTCACACCGAACCACTACCGATTCAGTGCTGGTTCGACAAGGAGCGGAGGAGGCAATCATCCGCATGGCGGTCAGCCATAACCAGCGAACGTTGTCCATCGATCTCAAGGTGGCCGCGTCCGGTAGCAATGTGATTCGCGTGAACGGGTCGCCCTCCTCCCGTCGCGACTTGGCGCGAATGTTGCCGCTCGTGTTGTTTGCTCCGGAAGACATGGATCTCGTTCGGGGCGAGCCTGAACATCGCCGGTCGTTCATGAACGACATACTCCGCGAGTCGTCCTCGACCACCGCGGGCGATATTGGCGATTACGAACGCGTCCTTCGGCAACGCAACATGCTTCTCAAGTCGTTGCGAATTAATCCGAGAGCAGAGCGTGAATCGCTCGACACGTGGACCGACAGTCTCACCGACTACGCTTCGCGAATAATGCTGGCGAGGCGACGGCTGATCGCCGAGTTAGGAACCGGCGTAGCCGCACACTATCGAGCGATTGCGTCCTCGGAAGACGCAGCCGCACTGTCGTTGTCGGAGTCGATCGGGTCCGATATACCTGACGTGGACGTCAGGCGAAGGCTTTCGGAAAAGTTTGCCTCACGTCAGCGCGACGAAATCGAGCGGGGAATGACACTTGCGGGCCCCCATCGCGATGATCTCGTGATTACGCTCAACGAATTACCCGCGCGATCGCACTCGAGCCAAGGGGAGGCCTGGTCAGCGGCGCTTGCCCTGCGGCTTTCCCAGGTTGACTATTTGCGTCGGACTTCCGTCGCCGGAGATCCCGTCGTGGTCCTGGACGATGTGTTCTCTGAATTGGATGCAGGGCGCCGCAGCCGGCTGGGCGACCACCTCGTGGGGATAGAACACGTCATCATCACCGCGGCCGACGTATCGACGATTCCTGCTACCCTCGCGGGTACACAACACTTCGTCGCGAACGGACACATTGATGCCAAAACCTCCGGTTGATCCCACCGAAGCGGTGCGTTTTTTTCACCATATCGCCGAGGTCTTCTCGGGGAGAAAGCGCAAAACCACGATTGTTGTTGCGGAACCCATCGGGTCACTCGCGTTCGAAGCGGGGCGCGACCCGCGTACGATTGGCGACGTGCTCGGCACGACCATCACGGACCGTGGCTGGGCGCCGTTCTTGGCCCGGGAATCGGTGCTCGAAAACTGGGCTGACATCGTTGGTGATGATGTCGCCGCCCACACAATTCCCGAGATAACCGATGAGCTGGTCACGGTTCGATGTGACTCGTCAGCATGGGCGACAAACCTTCGAATAATGCGCCATGAAATATTGGAAGGAATCCTCGCGCGGTTCCCCGATTCCGGGCTCCTCAAAATTTCCGTGGTTGGGCCGGGGGTACCCAATCAAATTCGTGGTCCCCGTAGCGTCAAATGGCGTGGTCCGCGCGATACTTACGGCTGATTAGACACATTTGCTAGCCACACGAGATTTAGGCGCGCAGAAGCGCTGATTTCCGCTCGGCGGACACCTATCGGCGGTAGAATAAAAGCCACAGGATTGGTCCTCACGGGGCACCACAGAGGAGTTGTCATGGCCGCGAAAAAACCGCAGGAAAACCCCGACGAATACGAAGCAGGGAACATTCAGGTCCTCGAAGGCCTCGAGGCCGTTCGCAAACGGCCAGGAATGTACATCGGGTCCACGGGAGAACGCGGCCTGCACCACCTTGTTTACGAAATCGTGGACAATTCAGTGGACGAAGCACTTGCCGGTCACTGCAGTGTGATCGACATCACGCTTCTCGCAAACGGTGGCGTCCGAGTGGTCGACGACGGTCGCGGAATCCCCGTCGACATGCACCCCACCGAGAAAAAATCCACCGTTGAGGTTGTCCTGACCATCCTTCACGCCGGTGGAAAATTCGGCGGCGGCGGTTACGCCGTATCGGGCGGACTTCACGGGGTCGGCTCATCGGTGGTCAACGCACTGTCTACAACGCTCGAGGTAGATGTTCGACGTCAAGGAAACGTCTACTCACAGCGCTTTCACGACGGTGTTCCGGAAAAACCATTGGCAAAGGGCTCCGCAACGGACGAAACCGGAACCACCATCACCTTTTGGCCGAACGCCGAAATCTTTGAAACGACTCACTTTGACTACGAAACGCTCCGCACCCGTTTCCAGCAGATGGCGTTTTTGAACAAGAACCTTCGAATCGACCTGAAGGACGAACGCGGTGACGTTCGTTCCGATTCGTTCCGCTACGAACGCGGGCTGATGGACTACGTGGAATTCCTGAATTCCGCGAAGAAAATCGAGGTCATCCACCCGGACATCATCGGACTCGAATCGGAAGATGCGGCGCGCACGATTTCGCTGGAACTTGCGATGCAATGGACGAATTCCTACTCCGAGAGCATCCACACCTACGCCAACACGATCAACACTCACGAGGGTGGAACCCACGAAGAAGGATTCCGTGCCGCATTGACGACACTGATCAACAAGTACGCCCGTGACAAGGGGATTTTGAAAGAGAAGGACGAGAACCTGTCGGGTGACGATGTTCGTGAAGGACTGACCGCCGTAATTTCGGTGAAACTCGCCGAACCGCAGTTTGAAGGACAGACGAAAACCAAGCTGGGAAACACCGAGGCAAAGTCCTTTGTGCAGAAGGCGGTAGGCGACAAACTCGGAGACTGGTTCGATAGTCACCCGGTCGAGGCAAAAGACATCATCCGCAAGGCAATTCAGGCGTCGGCTGCGCGCATCGCCGCTCGCAAAGCCCGCGAGCAGACTCGGCGCAAAGGACTCCTCGAATCGGGGGGAATGCCTGGGAAATTGAAGGACTGCCAATCGAAAGATCCCTCACTCTCCGAGATCTTCATCGTCGAGGGCGATAGCGCCGGCGGCTCTGCGGTCCAGGGACGAAACCCCGAGACACAGGCGATCTTGCCGCTTCGGGGAAAGATTTTGAACGTGGAAAAAACGCGACTGGATCGCGCACTGGCGAACACTGAGATCCAGGGGATGATTACTGCGTTCGGCGCGGGAATCGACACCGAGTTTTCGATCGACAAGGTTCGGTATCACAAAATCGTACTGATGGCGGATGCCGACGTCGACGGGCAACACATCACGACTTTGCTTTTGACCGTCTTGTTCCGCTACATGCGGCCGCTCATTGACGCGGGTTTCGTGTACCTCGCACAGCCTCCGCTGTATCGCCTCAAGTGGAGCAATGCTCCCCATCAATACGTGTACTCGGACCGCGAGCGGGACGCCATGATCGACGAGGGAACCGGAGCGGGTCGGAAGCTTCCCAAAGACAACGGCATCCAACGCTATAAGGGTCTGGGGGAAATGAACCACCAGGAATTGTGGGACACCACGATGAACCCGGAGTCCCGGACGCTGTTGCAGGTGACGCTCACCGACGCGGCCATTGCGGACAGCGTGTTCTCCACCCTGATGGGCGAGGACGTCGGCGCTCGCCGAACGTTCATTCAGCAAAACGCGAAAGACGTGCGCTTCCTCGACATCTAGGGGCGCAACAAAAGGACACGGACATGACAGACCAACCAGGGGAACGGATCGAACAAGTCGATCTGCAAATGGAGATGCAGCGGTCGTATCTCGACTACGCGATGAGTGTGATTGTCGGCCGCGCATTGCCCGACGTTCGTGACGGACTCAAGCCGGTTCACCGCCGTGTGCTGTACGCGATGTTCGACGGTGGATACCGCCCCGACAAAGCGTTCTCCAAGTGCTCGCGCGTTGTCGGTGACGTCATGGGTCAGTTCCACCCGCACGGGGACTCCGCCATTTATGACGCGCTGGTTCGACTCGTTCAGCCGTGGAGCCTTCGCTATCCGCTCGCTTCGGGACAGGGAAACTTTGGCTCTCCCGGTAATGACGGGGCGGCCGCGCCGCGGTATACCGAAACGCGCATGGCGCAACTGGCCATGGAAATGGTCCGCGACATCGACGAGAACACTGTTGACTTTCAGGACAATTACGACGGCCGAACCCAAGAGCCATCGATTCTGCCGGCTCGTTTTCCGAACCTGTTGGTTAACGGCTCCGTGGGAATCGCCGTGGGTATGGCGACCAACATCCCGCCACATAACCTGCGCGAAGTGAGCGAGGCCGCGCTCTGGCA
>Ga0164295_10003989_pt1 | contig 11762 bp, 9 predicted proteins | sample GEODES006metaG_FD_111798 | JGI IMG/M metagenome (GOLD analysis project Ga0164295, IMG submission 111798) | Oligotrophic lake water microbial communities from Sparkling Lake, Wisconsin, USA - GEODES006 metaG | ecosystem: Environmental > Aquatic > Freshwater > Lake | place: USA: Sparkling Lake...
CGCTTGCGTAGTGTCTTTGTAGACATTTGTTTCCTTTCGATTAGTCGATCGGAGGAATTTCCCCCGCTCGGCTTTGGGTAATAAGTGCCTTCTCATATGTCATGAGAGGGTCTTTTTCACCCGATTCGATGAATCGCACGTGCTGATTCACCAAATTCCCCACCGTGTATCCGGACGCGGCGAGGAAACTTATTTATTTGTTTTTCACCTGCACCGCTTGCGCTAGTACCTGTGTCTTGCCTGAGTTCAATAGAACTCGTGTTGTGATCGAAGCTGGTGCATCGGCTAAGTCATAACCGCGTGAACCAGTTGGGATTGGAAAATCAGTTGTCTTGAGGTAGCCGATCTCTGTCGTTGAAGTGATCAGGTGCTGACCATTGGCTAGGCGCTCGATTGAAGTATCTGTTGATTTGATTTCAACTGAATTCCAATTACCAGCAAATCCCACATTTACAGAGTTAACTGAGTAATTAGTGCCAGTTCCATCGATTGTGATCAGCTGATCGATAAGGACATTTGGACCAACAGAGCCTGTGATGAACTGGTTATTAATCACGATTCCTGATGTACCGACAGTTGAAATTCCCTTAGTCACGCGAGCCTTACCAAATACTGAATCTTCATCGGTAACTGTGAAGCCTGTTGGGATTCCATTGTTATCAAGACCAAAGAATGAAAGGGCTGCGATCTTTGCGTTAATCGCTGCTTGCTGGGCCTTCTTCGCAGCAGCTGTTGCTGCAGCCTGTGCCTTAGCAGTTGCTGAAGCAGATGCAGAAGGTGCAACTGGAGACATTGGTGATGTCTCTGATTCAACCTGGGCGACAACTGGCAGTACTGGGCTTTCATTTCCAGTCATTGAGTTAAAGCCAAGGAAAGCTGTAATTACTAGTAGAAGTGAAAGCGCAGCCTTTGATGACTTCTGCGCAATCTCAACTGTCTTCTTATATGTAGTTGAAAGAGCATTCAGCGCTGTTAGGCCAGTCTTCTCATCAACGATCCAGTCTTCAAGAACGCGAACCATTGACTTGCGAGCGCGCACCAAGATGTGGCGAACATTTGCCGGGGTTGTGTTCAAAGCTGTTGCGATCTCTTCTGTTGTGCGGCCTTCCATTTCCCACATGACTAGCGCTGTGCGCTGGTCTGGGGTTAGGCGAGAGAGAGCTTCGCGAACGATCGCGGCATCTTCGGCTGCAGTAATAGTTGTATCAAGATCAATGTGGTTTTCAGAGGCGATCTCGTTGAGGCGCTCCTGGGTTGTATCTGCATCGATTGCAACCAAATTAGGACGTGCACCGCGAGCGCGGATTACGTTCAACGCAAGGTTGTTAACTGATGTACGAAGGTATGCAATTGCACGATCAGCTGTGTCTAGATCAGGTGCAGCAAGCATGAACTTCAGGAATGCTTCCTGAACTACCTCGTTAGCCTCAGCCTCGTTCTTTGTGATGCGACGAGCCTGAGAGACAAGCTGTGTGCGGTGCTCTGTGTAGATCGCTGATAGCTGGGCAATCGACCAATCAGCTGCTGAGCCTTGTGCGGGTGTATCCATAAGAGCGTCTGCGGGATTTGCGCTCAAAATGCGGGCGGCATCGGTCGCTGCAGCTGTTTTCGCCGCTTTCGACTTCAATAGTGCCATTTGAGTAACTCCCGCGAGTTGATAAAACGAAGACAACGTCTTGCCCTCTACTTAGTAAGACACCGCTGGGGGCCAAATGTTGTGCCCTTTTGAAAACTTTTTATAGAAAGTTTCTTGGGTAGCGGTGGATTGAGCGTGAATGTGTCTAGGTGGGGGAATGGATAGCAGGGCTTTCGCCGAATGGCAGCGAGAAACAAGCCTGCCGGAATCAGGTCTCTAGTCTAAGGGATCGGCAAGGGTAAAGCCGACATTGAGGGTTTCAGCGTGTCTAGCCCGGTGAGCCAGCCCAAGTAGGCGCGATAGGCGCCTACTTGTTACAGGTTGTTGGACTAGTTACAGGTTATTGGATAGAACTGAGGTGGTTGCATGCTCCTGGTAGGCCAGGATTTCGCATTGAGCTGACTTAGCTCCAGCCCCGGTGACTGTCCAGATAGCTGATTCCAAGGTTGCTGTTCCTGCGACCGAGCTGTTTGTAGCCCCTACCATGGTGGTACCCATAGTGGCCCACTTGTCTGAGGACAGGGCAGAGACTCTAACCCCATCAAGAACCAAGGAGTAGATAAGACTTGTTGGGGCTCCAGCCTCAGAAGTTACTCCTTGCTTCAGGAAGGTGTACGCGCCGGGCTTGCAGGTATAAGAGTTTGTTCCCGCTGAAAGGGTGGCGGGAGATTTTGCCAATAGCTGATTTGAGTCACGGAATGGGGTTCCGCGAATTCCAGTGATGCGGATTGTTGCCGTTCCAAGGATGCAGTCGGTGCACTTTTGGTTAATGGATAAAGTAGTGCCCCCAAGACCAGTTGTATTCAGTGTTTTTGTGCCGGACTCAGATCCAAACTTTGGGATATCTGAAGCAACGAGGTCAGTTTCCTCACCTCCCAAGGTGTAGGTGGCCATATCAAAACCCGAGTTATCGCGATCAATGGTGGTGTACTCGTAGTCGAATGTGATGAGGCCGATGTGCCATGGAATTGTGATGCTGTAAGAACCCTTTGTACCGTATCTAGCATCCCCGGCTGGCCAATCAGCGGAGGTGATCGACAACAGGGTTGACGTCAGGGAATTACTTGGACCATTAGCCGAGGCATTAGTTTCGGAGTAGCTCCAATTCGGAACCGCAAAGTCGCCAGTAAAATCTGCTTGTGCCGGCGCTTGGCCCACAACAATCAATGACAAGAGTATTGCGACAGCCTTGGTAGGAATCTTCATGATTTTCTCCCCGATAAAGTTATTGCCAGTGTGACATCACCCAGGGGTGATGTCTATGGATGAATCAACTTATTTTGGCGAGTCGGTCCATACGTGCTCTCGTATTTGCCCGGCCTTATTAGATCAGGCTTAGCATGAGCGCCTTTTTGGCCGCTTCCTTGCGGTCGCTGACCGCCAGCGCTTGGTAGATCCGCATGGTCTCGTGGCGGATCGTGGAGACCGAGAAACCCATTTCGGTCGCGAGCTCATGATTAGTTTTGCCTTCGACCATGCCACGCAGGATCGATAGCTGGCGGGCTGATAACTGACCAGCGCCAGAATCGCGGGAGTCGTTCAAGAGGACCATGCCAGGTGCAGTGAGGTGGGCTGCCCGGTTTTGGAATGAAAGGTACAAAGCGATCGGGACACACATATCTTCCACCGCTTCCGCAGTGCGACCCTTATCTGAATCTGCGACAGGGTTCTTAAATTCAACAATCAGATATCCCTGAATAACTCCGCGGTCGCGCAAACATGAGACATACATTGAATTGTTAGGTGTGTATGCACCTTGTGTTCCGCTATTAATCAAAATTGTGTCTGGTGAATTTACTGAACGCCATTCACTACTTGGGATTACGCGATCGCGATATAGATCAGCATCTTCATATCCAAATTGACCTAAAACAACTATTGAATCATCATTATTTAATCGTCCAAAACGAATGCCCTGTACTAAGAATTCGCGCAGGTATTCTGTTGCGAGCGCACGTGCAATATCTTCAGGGGTTGGGTGAAAACTTAACCATTCAATAAATTTTCTAATTTCACTCATACGTGATCACCATCTGTTCAATGAACAGTTCAAAACTTCGACCCACGTAGGCACAACCCTTCTGTCCAAAGGTTGCTGACCGATCCCGCAGCTGTTCGGAGCGCGCAATTACATTCACAGATGTGAAGATAATCCGCCGGCTAGCGCCTTCTCCTGAGTATCAGGTTGAAGGATACGAGAAATCGTCAGCTGAACTTCTAGAGCGAAGGCTACGACTGGTTATGGGGAAATAGAAGGTATTTAAGCGTGGTGACCGGTCAACTTTTGGATGGTCAGGATCACCCCTTAGCGCGAGTGGATGCGCGCTCGACAATCTGGGGTTGAAAGATCACATGTTGATGGACATGGTCTTCCTTAGCCCCAATCTCCGCAACCATCTGTGATCCCATGGTAAAACCAAGCTGATATGGAGTCTGCGAAACAGTTGTGAGAGGCACAAGCGCTGATTCTGCATAGGAAACATTGTCATAGCCAAGGAATGAAACTTCCTCAGGGACCTTTATCCCTTGTTTATAAAAAAAGTTCATGACTCCGAGAGCCAACGAGTCGTTGCCCGCGAAAATCGCATCAGGTAATCCCGTATCAATGATCTGTGGAGCGATGTGTTCACCGCTGAGGAAATCAAGTGAAGGGGCGCTGATGACCGATAGCTCGATACCGAACTCCTTAGCAGCCTCGGTGATTCCAACAAAGCGTTGGTTAGATTGATGATGATGAGTAGGACCTGAAACCCACAAAATCTTCTTGTGACCTAGTTTGGCTAGGTATTCAATCCCGATAAATCCGCCACGGACCTGATCAATTGAAACGGAACATTGATCCACATGCTCATCGGTTTGCGAGATGTAACCAACGCGTACATTTCTATCAATAAACTTTTCAAAAACCTGATTACTGGCACCTACTGGAGTAAGAATTACACCTTTAAATCCTGCATCCACCATTGCAGATAAAAGATGTAACTCAATCGCTTCATCTTCGCGGCTATAACCAATAAGGACTCGGAGTCCTTCTTTCGCAACCGCATCTTCAATTCCCTGTGCCAGCTCTTCATAAAATGGGTTGTTGCTTAGTGGAAGAATTAATCCAATTACCTGGCTGTCCTTTGTAGATGACTGCATGATCTCATTGGGGATAAAGCCCAACATATCGATCGCGCTGCGAACCTTTTGCCGAGTCTCTTCAGAAACTTGTTGCGGACGGTTCAGAACATTAGAAACCGTGCCTAAAGAGACATTGGCCTGTTTGGCAATATCGCGAAGGCTAGGTTTGTTGGTCACTTTCGCACTCTAATACGCACGTAATGGATATGTAATCTCTTTTTTCACAATTTAAAAAATGAGTGGGCCCAGACGGGCTCGAACCGTCGACCCACGGATTAAAAGTCCGTTGCTCTACCGACTGAGCTATAGGCCCCACTGCGAAATAGGCTCAGATGGTCATTTTATAACCCCAATGAGCCTTATTTAGTTGCCTTATCTTATGCCATTTTACGGACAGAAAACACCGCACTCGTTGTACCAGTGCTTTTGACGGTCAGTACATATGGGGCACCCGGCAGTTGAAACTCTTCACCTTCGAGAAACCCTGTCAATATCCATCGGACCGGAAAGGTATCGGGATCTTGTTTCACAACACTAGTTGGCAGATCAGAATCACGTCTTTCAATCAACATTGGGCCGACGGCATTTCCTTTGGCTTTTGCCCAAGCGGGCCCAACCATTCTTACTTGGATTTGAGGTTTATCGAGAAAACTTTTGAATGCAATGCAACGTTCTTCACCGGGAATGTAGTACTCAAAGAAATACCAATTACCTTTGTAATTGAATTGATAAACAAGATTGTCTGTAGTCATTTTTGATTCGTCAACCGTTGTGTCAACACCAATTTTTATATCTTTGGCTTTTGGGGTAGCAAAGACAGTTGCGCGATTAGTTACACTTAATGTTGTATCAGGACACCAATCGTCATTACCCATCAGATCTCTGAAGTCTCCGTACTCTTCAACAGAACAATTCGTTTTGTTGAACTTGGTGAAATCAGATTTGTCACAGTAAATCGTTGATGAGTGGTAAAAGTTAAAATTGTGGCCAAGTTCGTGAATCAATGTGGTTGTTCCAAAAGATTTGAGGAGTAGAGAGTTTCCACCTTGCTCCCCAAGGCCTGCATATCCACAGGTGTCATTGACATTGACAGTAACCAGATGCGTCCCAATTGGTATTGATTTCAAACCCGCAATTTTCATCGCTGTTTTTTTATCAGCAGAACTATTGCAATGCTTTACCGCCGTGCCAGGTTTGCCAATAAAAAACTTCGAGCCCCCGAACTTCATTTTGCCTCGAGTATTTTGCTTCCAGAATGTAATCGCGTCTTCAACGGTGCTCTTGGCGTAGCTGAGCATTTCCCCTTCAACGGTTGCTGTCGTAGTCTCGCCGCCGCTTGCGGTCCAGAAATCTGGCTGGTCCTTAGGAGTTAATCCAACATAAACAATTTTCTGGGTCGTAGCCCAACCATTTTGTGCTTGGGCCGCCCTCGCTGAAGGCATAAAAGAAACAATGAGCGCCGCAGAAACAAGCGCAACAAGGACTCTTTCCAAACGATGCATAGCCTTACCTTAGTCTGCTTCAAAGCCATTCGGATAGAGCAACCCTAGCCACTCACTGAAAACCAAAGTACTTTAGGAACTAGTTTGGGTAAACGATATTGGGGAGCGGTGATGTTTAAATTAAGACGTTCCATCAAATCGATACTTATCTCAACATTGTTGCTATCTCTCTTTGCAAATGGCGCACAAGCGGCAGATCCAGTTCGACAGTACCAAATTGATGTTGTTGCTATTACAAACTCAGGTGTAACAATGCAAGTTACTGAAGAAAATTCGCGGCAGATAATCAAGCAGGTTGATTCTGCTTTCAATGATGCAACTGGTGGACAAATTCGATTTGTATTTCGGAAACTGCATCCAGTTAGCATTCCAGAAAAGCCAGCGCTGTATTCAAGTTCTATCCAAGGAGCAACGGGATTAATCCCTATACCTGATAAAGGTTTTGATGGGGCAATGCTTGTTGGTGTAATGCCATATTTATCTTCCGTGGGTTTTGCTGGTCAAGCTGGTGGAAATTATGTGATGATGAATGGTATTTGGACACTCAGTGACTCGGCTCCTGCCGTTCTTGCTCACGAGATAGGACATAACCTTGGTCTATTACATGCGAATTCGGCAGTCTGCACTACACAATTACCAATCGTATGCGATCAGCGCGAATACGGTGATGCTTCATCAGTGATGGGGAGCTATTTGATCGCATATGTAACCACCCCAATGATCGCCAGATTATCTGCAACAGAGTTAGATAAATTGAAAGTGTTGCCGAAAGAGAGCAAGGCGATCGCTGCAGAATCAGGTGATTACAAACTTGCACCAGTTTATTCCAAGGGGATTAATTCTCCAAAGGTTTTGTATATTCCAATCGGCAGTGAACTCACCTATTCTGTTGAATACCGGCCGGCCGTAGGTAGTGATTCAAGTCTTGCTTCAACACAAATTTTTATTCCGGGCAGCAATATGTACTACACCAATACGCAGTCACATGGTTTGCAATTGAGAATATTGAGAACCAGGGGAACGCGATATAAAGATTTGCAACCAAGCTTTACTAATTACGCAAGCCTAGAAAACGCACTGATAATCAATGCATTTGCAGGGGATCAGCTACAGCCGCTAGGCAAAGTTTTCACTCTCAGTGATGGATCAACCTTGACCTTCTTAAGTGCAGATCCAAATACAGGTGCAACCGTGCGTATTCAGCGGTCTGTCGATAAAGATCCACCAGTAGTTTCAGAGATCCAACCAAGGTGGAGTTCAAAACAATGGATCGAAGGGTATTACGGACGTGGAAACATCTTCAAAAATGCTCGCAATGAATGGGAGTACCCAACCGCCGAAATTCCACTTGATGCTATTACCGACAACCGATTAGTAAAAACAATTCAAGTTGAAGTTAATGGCCAAATTGTTGGCCAGGTTGATCAACCAATACTTAATGGCATCAAGTCATACACATACATACCGACCAAACCTGACACTTTCGCATTCAGATTGATTGCCACTGATTACGCTGGTTTAAGTACTGCCACAACAACCGCAACGCTTACAGCAAGCTACTTCGAAAGAATTAAGCCCTACACTCAAATAGATCCTGCAAAAGACCCAAGGAATTCTTTTGTACTAGTTGTTCAGCCAGATGCTAAAAACATTAAATATGTTTTAGAAAATATGTCATCCGGAATGATTACATCCATTGTTCCAAAATTTGACTGGTTCGAATATACGATCACAAATATCTCTCGCAATCAGATATTCACTGCCCAACTTATTGGAACTGATGACTTGGGTTACACCGATGGTGGCACAGAAATTACTTATGAACCCGAAACAACTGAATGTACAAACAAGCAATGTTATGTTGGTTATGAATGGAATGTTGAAACTGGGTTTTGGACACCAGGAGTTGGAAATTTAACTCTTCAAGAGCGTATTGGAGGTAAGTGGGTCAACATACAAACAGCTAAGCCAGTTGCAGATCCAAAGGGTGTGATGAAAAAGTACGTAACTTTTGTAATGAAAGTTCAGTATCAATCCACTGGAAAACACACGTACAGATTGTCACTTGCTGCGAGCAAGAAATACTCAGGCAAGTTGATGTCCGCATTTACCCAGGTAGTTTCAACACCTTAACTCCTTTAAAAGAGGTGCTAATCCTGCGAAGGGGTGCGTAAAAACAGAACTAAAGCGATTATCCATAACGCCGCGAAGCCAGTGATTATTAAGATTCCTAGGGATTCAGCGAATTGATAAACACCAACAGCCATTACTGCGCACAAACCCGATGCAGACCAGAGTGAAACTGCAGCTACTCGACGAGATAAACCACCTCTTACTAATCGATGTGAAAGATGGTCCTTACCGCCTGTTAACGGTGACAAGCCGCGAGCAAGACGAGAGAAAACCGCAACACATGTATCAAGCAGAGGCACAGCTAACAAAATAATTGGGATCGCAAGTGATTGCCAGGTCGGTGTTATCCCAGGATTTAAACGAATCGTTGCCACAGAAATAATGATGCCAAGGAACAGCGCACCAGCATCTCCCATATAGATCTTTGCTGGCGACTTGTTCCACATCAAAAATCCAATAGTCGCACCCGCTGTAACAATAGAAAGGGCGCTCACTAACTCTTGCCCACGATCAAAGGCAATCGAAAAGACACCGAGTGCAGCTATTGCCACAGCACCTGATGCAGCCCCATCTAGGTTGTCAAAGAAGTTAATGCTGTTACAAATACCAACAATCCAAAAAATAGTAACTGCCGTGTTAAGCGTTGATGTGCCAAAAGGTGTTCCAACAGTGCCACCTTGCACAATGATGAAAGCAACAATGCTGCCAACAACAGATTGTGTGATCAGACGAGGCCATGGTGAAAGCGAGCGCAGATCATCAACTAGCCCCATTGCACCTAGTAATAAGGCTGGCAACAAAACTGTTAACGCTAAATCCTTTAGCTGACTTACATTTTCACCGCTCTTATTTCCACCAACAAAGACAGCCGCAAAAGTAGTAATCGTTATTCCTAGCGCGATTGCCACACCGCCCAAATAAGGCACTGGTGTGGCCTGTGTCTTGCGGGCAAGGTTGGGTGCATCCATCGCACCTAAACGAACAGCAAGTGCTCTCACAGGCCAAGTTAATAAGCCAGTTAGTGCAAAGGCAACAATCCCCAAAATGGCAAACTGGTCAGCGCTAATGTTCATTGCGAAATCCTATTGACTTAACTAGTTGATCCAGTATGTGCGGCTCGCATTAACCGGTCACGTATTGCAATAGCTATGCCATTTCCTGTCGGTTGAGCGACAACAACAGTATTTAAACCTTGCTCATCTGCAGCCCGCAGCGCTGAATACAAGACTCTTGCAAACTCATCATGTGTTGTTGGCGCAGCAAGTCTTATAACCCCAGCCGCCGATGCAACATCTGCCATTGCAATAAAGCCTTGGCCGGCCAAGGGGGATTGATCCAAGACAACCTTTGCAATTGGTGAGTAATGGCTTTCAAGTGAACCACTCACCCGTATTGCAGCACCATCAGCATCTAAAACATCTAGCCCGGTTGAGTGCTCAATCATCTCTTCGGTGATCGCCCCTGGTCGCAAAATCTTTGGCACATCCCCCGTGCAATCAATAATTGTTGACTCCACACCAACTGCGCACGCCCCACCATCAAGAATTACATCACTCATCCCTAAGTAATCACTTAACTCATCACTCACAGCTTGGGCAGTTGTTGGTGATACATGGCCAAAACGATTAGCACTAGGTGCTGCTACGCCCTTGCCACCGGCTCTTGCAAAAGCTTCTAGCAATCCCAAAGCAACAGGATGGTTTGGCACTCGCACACCGACAGAGTCCTGACCACCTGTAATGAAATCTGCAGCTAATTCACTCCTCTTAACCACCAAGGTCATTGGCCCTGGCCAATAATCACGGGCGAGTGCAATTGCATATGCGGGCACATCACCTGCCCAATCACCCAATGCATCCATTGATGCGACGTGCACAATCAATGGATGATCTGCAGGTCTGCCCTTTACTGAATAAATACGAGCAACGGCGGCAGCATTACAAGCATCTGCACCTAATCCGTAAACAGTTTCCGTTGGAAAGGCTACTAATCCGCCGTTCATTAACACCCCAGCAGCATCACTCATTACCGATGCATCGCACTTACTTAAGAACTGGGTCACCCCTCAATTCTCTCATTATTCCCAGCCATATCTAACGCCTACCCCAGTTAATAAGGGATACTTAGAGTATGAAACCTACAAAACTTCGCACCATCACCCTCCTTTCCCTTGCTATCGCCCTAATTGGCGCAGTTGGCCTTTCAGCGCCAGCTAATGCAGCCGATACCCGATACATCACTATTAGCGCAACAGGATCAACATCTGTTGTGCCAGATGCGGTGCGAATTACGGCAACGGTTTCTGTAATCGGAAAAACTTCAAAGGAAGCACTAGCAACCGCTGGCACAACAGCATCTGCTGTTCGCAAAGCGTTGACCGCCAATAAAATTGCAACCAAAGATGTTGCAACACAATCACTGTCTGTTTATCCCGAATACACATACCCAGCAAATGCAACACCGGTCCTATCTGGTTACCGTGCATCACAAGGTTTTGACATCACTGTTCGCGCAGCAGCAACTGCCGGCGCAGTAGTAGATGCAATCGTTTCTGCAGGTGGAGATAATCTGCAGGTAAATGGTGCAAGCCCATTTGTTCTAGATAACGACAAGGCGACTGAAACAGCCCGTGCTTCTGCAGTTAAGAATGCAAAAGCAAAAGCTGCTTCGTATGCAAAGTTGCTTGGAGTAAAACTAGGGAAGGTTATTTATCTAGATGAAACTTCAACACCATCTCCGTATCCAGTTTTCGGAGTGTCAGCTAAGGCTGAAGATGCTGCAACACAGATCGATTTGGGAGAGCAAAAGGTGACTGTCTCAGTGACAGTTCGCTGGTCCATCGGTTAATCGCACACAGATTTAGCAACAGAGCCACTAGCCCGTTTATCCGGTGGGATAGTGGCTTTTTTGCGCCTAATAATCGGGAAATGTATGGTCAGGAAGCAGCCCTTGTTGAAAATTAATCCCAAATTAGTTGATTTTCCCTGAATTTTTTTTATTTTTCTCCCATGAAAATCTTCCATTATACCTATCATTCTAAATTTTCTGTCTTGGCCGTTGTATTTGGGTTGGTCTTCGGGTCAACAGCCCTTGCCGTTGGTGCTATGAATACGCCTGAAACTGGGTATAACTTTTGCGTCAACAACACCACAAAAGTTGTTTCTTTCCCCGCTGCAACTAAATGCCCTAAGGGCAGCACATTGATTAACTTTGGAGCGCGAGGTGCAACTGGGGCTACAGGCGCAACAGGTGCAGCTGGTCCACAAGGTGTAAAAGGTGATGCTGGTGCGCCTGGAGCTCAAGGTCCAAAAGGTGATACCGGTGCAATTGGATTGCCTGGTTTAAATGGACTCAACGGATCATCACTA
>Ga0164295_10003990_pt1 | contig 11760 bp, 19 predicted proteins | sample GEODES006metaG_FD_111798 | JGI IMG/M metagenome (GOLD analysis project Ga0164295, IMG submission 111798) | Oligotrophic lake water microbial communities from Sparkling Lake, Wisconsin, USA - GEODES006 metaG | ecosystem: Environmental > Aquatic > Freshwater > Lake | place: USA: Sparkling Lake...
ACTGCCGGGCCTGCCGGCGCGAGACTTGGGTTCCGCGAGCAGTTCGCGGGCGATTAGCTCAGTTGGTTAGAGCACTAGCTCGACAAGCTAGGGGTCATAGGTTCGAGTCCTATATCGCCCACTACCCTTCCGCACGAAGCCTCGGCAACCAAGTGTTTCCGGGGCTTTTTGCTTGTCTGGACTCTTCAGATGAGTCCCTCTGACGACCAAAAATGAGTCCTGACGCGGGATGAGGAGTCTCGAAAAGAGTCCCTGGAGGCCCCGGAGTCCTGCCGATGCGGGCGGGGTTTTTTCATTTGCCAGCGGCTCGCTGCCCCCTCGCACTGGGCGGGCGGTGGTTCAGACAAAGGAGGCCAGCACCCACCAGATGGCTCAACTCCAAATTCAATTCAGTTTATGAATGTGGATCTGAATCCCTCCAGTTTTAAAAGGATGGCTTTCGGTGCACTCTGGGCCTTCTATAAGACCCGTGAGGCTGGCCACTAGGCAATAAGCCCGATCTACCTGTTGCAGAATGGGCACAGGTCAGGGTTCAGCCGGTTTTCTATCTGGCTCATCCACTGCGGATCCATGCTGCTGGGCAGGTAGGCAAAGTGTCGGTCGAATGGCAGATCATCCTCTTTCGGTCTGCCGTAGACCCACGGCCCGTACAGGCAGAGATTTTGCAGACCGCTGCTCTGGTAGAAGAATCGCAAACACTCAGCGTCCCAATCGGGCTGGTAGATAACTGGCCAAACTTGCTCGAGCGCCGCCTACACCAGTTCCTGCATCGTCTGCACAGCGTTTGGGCGTTCCCCATCCATCCCGAATGCAAACGATTTGGCGAACAGCGTCACGCCACAACCGCACTCCTCGGCCAGCTGCTTGATCTGCTCCAGTGCACGCTTTCCCTCTCCCTTGCCGCGCTCAGCGTCTATCACATACAGGCTCTGCAGATGCACCAGAAACTTGCTGGAGTCTGCTGCACCGTGCAGCGTCATGGGGTTGATCTCGGCCAGTGTCGCATCCCCGATCTGCCAGTAGCCCTGCACTGGGGCGATGCCGTACAGCTTGGCCGGTTTGAATCGCTCATTGGCTAGATGGAAAAACTTGTCGCTCGGAGCCATCCATTTCCACCGATCCCTTTCGGCCTGGCGTGCTCGGGTTGCTCGCTGCTCCAGGTCGTGCGCCGCCTCGGCCAGCCATGGATCTCCTCCAGCCCACTGATTCACGCCGATGCACTTCATGTGAAAGTGCCAAGAAGTTCTGAGCAGTAGCCCCGATCCCGGCCACACATTTCAAACCACTGCAGACCCAATTGGATCAGTTTGTCACGAACAGGAGCCAGAAGCTTTCGGGTTCTCTCTCGACCCAAAACGGCGATGATCAAATTACTGGCCACTTCTATCCCGTATTGATCTCGGATGATTTTCTTCACCTGCTTATTTGTCGCACCCGGCACCGCCCTGGCGACCTCCCGAATCAACTCGCTCTTGTTGAAGAAATTAGAGTTCAACCCAATCTGTGTGCTGCTCATGGAAGCTCCTTTCAAGCTGGTGGTAGGAAATAACCAGCGACGTGCTCGGAAAACGGGCCAACTCTTCCAAGTTGGTCACTTTCCCGATGCGTTCACCATCACCGGCAAGGCTCACCACCAAGTAGTCGCCTTGAGATAGACACAGCCTCTCCCTGCACAAGTGTTCTGCAATCTCTGATGCAGATCGAAATGGCCAATGTTTGCGGTGGCCCAAGGTGGCCTGGAGATGATTGGCGATAGTCGTGTGCTGGTAGGTTGCTTCCATAAGGTGTCTTTCGTAGTGGGTTGCCCACTATCGAATACACCAATCTGAAAAAATTCTTGCGTTTTTCTTTCGCAGGTGTACTAGAAGAAAGGCCCGGAATATTTTTTTTGGACTGGGCTGAATACAGAGAAAACCACTGAGCATAGATTGGAAACCTATCCCTAGTGGTCTGTTAGCCGTTTATTTTCTGGTCGTGTGGCGAAAAAAAACACCAGCCTAAAGTTTGGAATTTGGTGAGGCTCGATTGGGTGTTGTGCAGTAGGGAAATCCGGGCAACGGATGGGTAATTGATCCCAGTGTGAGCAAAACGTCCCGGTCAAACGCTGAAATACCAGAACTAACCCTGCACTCGCATATCCACTGACATGGGCCTACTACCCATTTCAGCAGGGATTTGCTCTGCACCAACGGATCGCCGCCGATGAGTAGGTCACTTCACTGCCGATACCTATGAGCGACGCCGATTCGCAAAGTCGTTGGCGGCACTAACGAAGCCGCGGGGCTTTCCGGGAGTTGCGGACACCGAGCTTGGAGTTATACGGGTACATGCGATACGGATGGGCGAACGCTGGCAATCAGCGGCTCGCGACCTTGGACTTTCCATCGGGACCGATTTTATCGCGAGTCCGCTGCATTGCTTTGTTCGGCCTGCTTGCATCCGCTTGAAAGTCCCGCCGATCTATCGCGGATTCGATCCGTGTTTCCGCTCGCTTGCCCGTAAGATCCAATTTGTGTGCCTTGCGATATCGCTCCCATTCCCGGGCGATGGCGTCGCACTCATCGGACGGAGCAATGCCGTAGCGATGGGCTGCAATTAGCATAGCGCGCACCGATATGACAGGCTCCACGGGCGAGCCGACTACTCCGCAGGACGGACAACGAATTGTTGGCGGCACTATGCCGCGGAGACGGCGAAGGGTGCTCAGCACTTCCTGCAATTCATTCCGCAAAGCGATCACCTCGGGCACGGGCAAATCACAACGCCACTTATCGCGAAGTGCCGAAACGACTTCAGGAAACCACACTCGATTTCGGTCGCCTGATGGCATGCCTGCTTCTCCGCACAGTGCCAAGTCTTCCGCCGAACGTCCGCGGTGTGGGGCGGCGCGGAGCGACGTATCCACCACCGCGTGGTTCGGGGCTCGGTTTCTTTTCACGCCACACGTCATCACGCTCTTCTGCCTTCCTCAACACCGCCTACCGCACTGGGGTGTAGTCCTTTCCAGTGACCTGGTTACCAGAACTTCCACCAAGGTTTCGATGATGCCGATTCCGGATTCTTCTCCTCCGGGAGCGCACGAGGGCTGTTGTCGGTCAGTTCAAGTTCTTTGGCCCATCGGATAACGTCGGCGCTTTCATGCCTCCGGCCTTCCTGCGGATCTACCAGCAGGCCGCCGGTGATCTCAGTCAAGACTGCCGCCGCGATGACCTCGCTCAAGAAATCATTTCGCACCCGCATGCTTGCGGAGAACGAAATCATGCACGGCAAGGGTTGAGGCACTTCGAGTTCATGCAACTCCTCATTGTCGAGGACGGCATAGTCGTACTCGAAACCGGCAGCCTCTCCCTTGTACTCACACGGAAGGCAACCGGAGTGCGTGGAGGCGTCGAAGTCTGTATCGATCCTCAGATGGAAACCGTGCCGGGTAATAGCCGCTTGCCACTCCTGCGGCTTGGGCATACGCTCCGTTGCCAAATGGACTGACAGGTCAAATGACATAGTCTTCCTCCCGAACGGGGAAGCTGATCAGCGGCGGACGATGGACTCCGCCTCACCCCTGGATTCTATCCGCCGTCTGATCCAGCGGATGGTTCGGCGTCTGAGGACAGCACCACCGACCAGACCGACAGCACCAGAGGGGGTGGCTCGGGCGACTCCTCGTCCGGTGCCATCGACTTCAACTCACCCCACGGGATGCCATGCAAGCGCGGTGACCCAAGCCAGTCGGATGCGACCTCGGCCAGCGACGCGGCCTGCACCACCTCGCACCCGAACGGCAGCCAATCGTGAGCGGCAGACACCAAGCTGAACCGGAACTGCCCTGCCTGAGCATCGTGCCAGCAGTAGAACCGCATCGGCCCGGCGCTCCGTTCGGCGAGCCACTGGCCCCGGGCGACCAAGACCGCCTGGACGAACTTCTCCACGTCGGCAGGGCCGACCGCCGCCCGCTGCCCTGGCGACAGACCGAACGTCCAAAGGTTGCCGCTTGCCTCGGCGTCTATGGCCTCGGGCCGGACCACGACCGCATCTGCCGCGACCTCGGCCAGCCAGCCTGGGAACGGATTCGCGGCCACCGCTAGAAGCCCTCCCTCGCCGAACGATGGCAATCAGCGCCTCGCGACCGTGGACAAACCACACCGCCGGATTTTATCGCGAGTCCGCTGCATTGCGTTGTTCGGCGAGACCATTCGTGTCTCAGTATTGGGCTTCAAGTTGGAGATGAAGTCCCGGCTGTTCCCGAAAACCTGCTTCGACGAGGCTCTTCCGGACTGATGCTGCGATCTCGATGAACTGCGGCTCGGAAAGCGTTATATACCGGTCACCTTCAAGACCGATCCAGCCAAGACGGTGGCCGACGTAGAGGTAATAGTCCTCACCGTCGGTCATTCGCCCGCTGTGTACCTGAAGGCCCGCGGCCTTGGCGGTCACGCATCGCGAATCTGTCTCGTCACCGCAGGCATCAATTGCATCTTCGTCTTCGGGATCAAGAGCCAATTTGATTCCAAAAAAAGCAACGAATGAGTCTGCGCCCATTTGTCAGTCACTCCGTTTTTCGTTTACGCCGAACTAGTGTTTCTACGGAACTCGATAACGTACCACACCCGCTGGATAACGCTCCACGGGCATCGCGTTGAACTGTACCCAAGTCTCACCCAGGCTTGGGTTTCAATCAACTCCGGCTTTCTGGCAGCCAGACGTTATCGGGCGATTATCGCTGGATAACCGCCCTCCGAATTGCCAAAGATCGATCCCACGGCGTCGAGCTACAGTTCGTTCCTCATGCCACAGTGCGGGCACACGTATGTGTTGCTGCCGTCGGCGTTGCAGTTGTGCGAACTAGTTTCACCACAACCACAACACACGACATCGGCTGTCCCAAATACCATCCCTGGAGCGACCGACTCCAAACGGGCCACGGTGTCCAAGAACCATTCCATCTTGTGAATCTCCTTTTTTGGGTTTTGACCACCTGCAACACATCTCGTCTCGCCAGCATTTCCGATACCGCGAGCACCACGTATCGTTATGCGGCATCCTCATCGTTCTTTTTAGATGCTTTGCCCTCGATCAGGGACGGTGCAGTGGCGACGGCATCGGCATGTGTTGCCGTCGTCATCCTGTAGTTGGCAAGTGAAATTGCTTCCGAGTGACCGTAGTAGGAAGCCACCACGTGCGAAGGCAGATAGCTACACGCGTCTGTCACCGCCGACCGTCGAAAGTTGACGAGTAGCTGCGGCCACAGCGTAAGCCCCGCCGCACCCAGCCATTGCTTGACTCGCTTCGTTAGTGAGGTGTGCGTAATCGGAGGAACGATTGGACCGTCATCCGCCGTCCTGTTGGTGTATGCCCTACTCAGCACTGGCAGAACATCGGGATGATTGATCGGACATCTCCGCTGGCCTTGATTCTTATTGCGTCGCAGCTTCGGTGAACGGATTGTCAGCTGGAGGTTTTCCCAGTCCACATCCTTCCATGTCAGTGCATTGATCTCACTCGGAGCTCGCAAGCCCAGATACCTCAGCAACACGAAGCGTATCTGGTCTTCTTCTGTCTGAATGCCGTTCCAGATTCGCAGGGTTTCCTCCGGACTGATGTGCTTCCACTTGGTCAGGTCCGGACGTACCGCCTTAGGAAAGTCTTTGCCTGAAAAAGGATTTCGGGAGATGATGCCGTCATCGACCGCCCTGGCCATGATCTGGCTGGCATACGCGAGAGTCCTTCGGGCCGTGGAGTTCTCCGCCAGCTGTTCCTTCTCGATCAGCCACTTTGCGAAACTGAGAGCATCGGTTTTGTCGATCTCACGTATGTCCTTGGTTCGTCCGAAGAATCGCTCCATTCGCCGAGCTGCATCAGTGAGCTTTCTCTCGGTCTCGCCAGTCTTTGACGCGATGACTCGACTGGCGTAGGTGCCTAGCTGTGCTTCGTCCGCCTTGTCCGGCTGTTCGTCGAAGGACACGCCCAACAATCGAAGTTTGTCCGCAAGCTTCTTGCCATGACTTTGGACATACGCGATGTCTTGGGGAAAGAACCCGAGATTCCCAAGTTGGCTCTGAACCAACCGTTGGGCCACTCGCTTGAAGGTTCCCACCTCTTCTTTCGTGGTACAGGCCGGAAATTTCATGTTCACGCGGTTGCCGTGAACACCTCGCAATTGGACTCGTTTTGATTTGCTCATCATTTCTCCTCTTCAGATTTTTGTGTTGCTATTTGTGTTGTATTTACAGGGATTGTTCAGGAAATCCATGACCACTGAACGGGACCAACGGCGATTCCTTGCACCCAGTGGGAGCGGCTCCGGCACCCTTCTCTCCGCCAACAGTTTTTTGAATGTATTTGGGCTGATTTTCAGCATTTTCATAAAATCTTCGGCTTTGATCGTCTGATTTTCTTCTGATCCTGCATCATTTTTCATGTCGAGATCTCCAGGGGGTTCATTGCTTTGTTATGAGCGTTCATTCTACAACACACGACCCGTTTTGTCAACGTCGCCGGGCCGAAAAAACCTGTTTTCCACGCGATTTCATGTGGTTATAATCATGCGACCAAAAGCAAGAGATCTTTATGAGTCACCCGAAACCATCACGCGCCGCCTCCCATCTCCAGGCGGTGAGCAGAGCGTTGGTTCGGGAGCGGCAGGTCCGAGCCTGGGCGAAAGAGTTGGCGGACAAGATCGCCAGCCTTCAGAAACAGCGGCAGACCGCAGATCGGGAACTGGCGGCCCTCCAAGAGATTCTGGACGCCGATCCGGAAGTGACCGTCATTGCTCGCCGGATGATGCAAAAGGCGGCTCCCACAGCAGGCGGGAGAAGCGCCGGGGTCGCCATCCCCAATCCCAGATACGTCACAGCGGATGCCAAACGGGAGTTGCTCACGAAGATCCTGCACGACCACCGTCAGGAGAACCCCGAAGCCCAGGGAATGAGCTATTCCGCCATCAGGCAGGTCCTTCAGAGCCGATACGGGATAGAAACGGCTTCCGCTGGCTTGTTTTTCAGAAACGAGCTGAAAGAATGGAAGACCGTAGGCGGAAACAAGAACAAAAGCGTGGTGCTCAAGTTCGGGTAAATTCGGGTTCGAGAGTCCTGAAAAGAGTCCCACGACGAAGTGAGGCTGTTTTCCAAGGGTTACTGAGTCCTATATCGCCCACTTTGGAAATTTTGCGGCGTGGCTCTGGGCGGGGGCTAGCCGACGTCACGCGTTCAGGCGTCAGGCTGGAGAGCAGGCGGAGAAGTGCCATTGCATCCTCCTCGTCGACTGGCGTACCGGGTAGATCACGCTGATCGGGGGATGTGCCGCCACCCGCCATTCATCGCCAGGTTGAGTCAACGAAAACCTTCGCCAAGGCATCAACGCTTTGCGCATGCTTGGCTGGGCTGGTTTCCTTCAGCTTGCGGATATTGAGCAGCTTCCATTGAACGCCCGGCAGACTGGCCAGATTGTTCTGCGGGAAGAGGCCCCATTCCGGTTCCGCTGAGGCAAAACTCAGAAGGAATTGCTTGTCAGCGGCGGTCATGGCAGTGCGAATCGTTTGCACCAGCCTTTGAAACGTCGCAGTGTGGGCGTGGTAGTCGAACGGCTCTAGAGTCATGCCCGCAAACTCCGCCGTGAATGCCGCCTGGCGGTCCTGCATCCGTCCGCTGAGTAATTCGCTCACTGGCCGGCTATGGCTGACAAGTCCCGCAATGAAGCCTTGCTAGACCTCTTCCGTGATGCCTTCTGTATCCAGCAGGTATCGCACATCAAACAGATCACGCGGATGCTGGCGGTCGAGCGCCGCGCAGAGTTTTCCGCCAAACAGTTCCCCGTGCGAGATCACAGGCATTTCAACAAAGGCTTCAAAAATTTTCTCCACCTGCTGCGAAGTGGAAAGCGTGCGCAGCGCCAAGAGATGACCGCGCAGGGTCGGATTCACTTCAACTTTGATATGTGAACGGGCCCGCTGGATCTGGAGCTTCACTTCCATGCCGCCGCCCTGATCGACAAGCGCCACGCGGCTTCCCGGCAGGAGGGATTCAATCCGGTCTTTCACCCTGCGCAGCGCAGCGGAAATCCTGGAAAATGCCTTGTTCCGGTCCTCGAGTGGCACATAGATCAGATCGATATCGACTGACAGGCGGGGGAGATCACGCACAAACAGGTTGATGGCTGTGCCCCCCTTAACTGCCCGTGGAAAAAGTCCTCCATGCACTTTTTCCACTCGGTCGCCCGGTGGAAAAGCCGAGGTTTTCCACGGTCGACGGGCATCGCATCCAGCGATGCTGCACTTTATCCACAGCCCGTTAAGCGCAAAATCCTTTTCCTCCGCCACGAAGGGCAGCACGCCAAGAAGCAGGCGAACCTGTGCGCGGTAGTCCTCATTCATGCTGGGCCAATTCCTGTGGCACGATCAGGCCGAACTTGGCGACGTAAGCGCCGCCCGGCGTCAGCGTGCGGTCACCGCTCCCGAGCGTTATGGAGTTTTGATCGAGGCGCGCTGCGACCGGCAACGCGGCCCTTTCCGCCATGAACAGGAACAGCCGTTTGACCTTGATCGATGTGCAGACTTCGAGAAGCGATTGCATGAGTAGGGGGCGCAGGGTTCGCAGACCTTCGAGCACCTGAAACGCCTCAACGAGGTCGATCTCCTGCGGCGCCAGATGGAGCGCCTCAAGGATCGCCCGTTCGGGTGCAGAGGTCATGAGCGCGAAGCCACCAAGAGTTGTTTCACGCACGCCTAAACCGGCCGGAAGCAGCTTGGTTTGGGTCAGGCTGATCCGTTCAGGCCAGGGGTATTCTCTGAACCATTTGGGCAATGTCACACCGGTGGCGGAGAACAGAAAGACCGTCTCTCCTCCGGGGCGGACGTAGTGTGCGCCCCCCTCGGCGGCGAGCGCCGTGAGGGCGCCGACATGCACCTGCAGAGCAAGCTGATTTTGCAGACTATGAAGCCCGCCTTGCCAAGCCAGGGCTTCTTTCGGGCGTTTGAAAGTGCCGTGGCCCACACGTGTGAGCCAGCCGTTCTTGACATACACCCGGGAAAGATCGTGCGAAACGCCTCGCTGCCGCAGCCACGCCTGCGTGGCCACTGTCTGGGGCGTCCAATCCTCAAGCACCGTCTTCAGTTTTTGTGGCGACTTCGTATCCATAATACGTTTTTAGCATATTTTCAGATGCCGATCGACAGAAAGCGTTCATATTTTTCTCTAGGTCGCATCGGTGATACGTTTTCATCATATTTTCCGATGCCGTATCGGTGCGGCATCCTGCCGGGGAGGCGCGGGCCGCCCAGATCGCGCGTGTTCCTCGCCGGAGCATCAGGAGGGACAAGGGGCCATAGGCACCACTCCGCCCGCCCGCCTGCTTCATGGCCGCCTGGCTCGCCACGATCGACGGCGACCTGAAGCGTGGCGGCTATTCGGCGTTTCGGCACTTTGACACCGTCATCAAGCTTTCCAAGCATTGTGAGCAGAATCGGCCCTGCTTCAGCAGCATGACAGATGCGCAGCTTGAGGCGGCGGTCGAGGCGCTGGGTAGAGAGGGCTAGGAAAAAGCCGATAGTGTGCCCCAAAAAAGACACCGGGCCGGGCACTCTTGCGTTGCCCAGCCCGGTTGAGTGTGTCAGTCGATCAAAGAATCTCAGCCAGCCAGACCAGCCTTCAAGCCTCGCCGCCGCCGCTGCTCGATCATCGCCAGCACACCGGCGACCAGCGAGAGGGCGCTTGAGCCAGTGGCGGGGTCGATCTCGGGGACGGGTGCCGACGCCGTGCCGACTACCCACCCGTCAGCCGTTCGCGAGGGGAAAAAGTCAGGATTTTTGGTCTGAATATACCAAAAATTGATTGGGGAACTGACCGCAGAATAATTAGCCAGATCTCCATCTACGCCGCCGCCGGTTCCCCAGTAGACCCGGTCTAACCCGGAGCGTGTCACGATATCGAGATAGTTCAATGAATCCGAAGAAAATTCCGGAGTGTACGGCACGATCAACGCTGTGGGCGTGGCAAGCAGCCCGTACGCGTTTACACCGGCGCCTGTGTCATTCGAGGTAAACGTGTAGGAATCTAAGCCTTTGGTGACTGTCCACGCCCAGCTAGTGATATCGCTCGACCCGAGACCGGTTCCAGTTCCGGAAGCCGTGATCGTGCCGGACAGCTCCCAACCATCTTGAATGCCGGAGGCATTGGTCATCGTGTAGACGATGCCCGCGAACGAAGGAGTGCAAGCCCCGACGAGGGCGAAGGCCACAACGACCGCAGGCGCACATGATCGAACAATGCTTGTCATGACGGACGAGACTCCTTGCTGGAGAGGGAGAAGTGGCGGCAACGATCCGGTGCACGTCGTCGAGGAAATCTAAAAACCTTCGGCAAGCTACCCCCCCTTTTTTTTTTGTCAAGCACCCAAAAAACCAAAAAGGACGAAACGACACTGGCGCGCACGAAACGGGCAGGCGGAACCGCCATTCATGAGGATTTCGTGAGCACACTTTGGGCGACTGCTGCCCACTCCGCGCCGATCGGGGAACCATTACCCCCGCATTACCCACCAGCGAAGTGATCGCTGATCGCCTTGAGGACCCGGTGGGCCGACCGGCTCATGGCGGATGAGCCTGAGCAGAGAACGGGGCCGCGTGGCGCGGTGGCCTGGTTTGGGTTTTTCGAAAAGTTTCGGAGGCTGAATGGACCAGGAAGCGGCCACGCGAGGGCCCCTGCCAGCCGGGCAGCGATGGAGAGCGTCGGCTCGCGTTCATCCTGCTCAAGCTGCGAGAGATAGCCTTGGGAGATGCCAGCTTCGGCTGCCAACCGCGCCTGTGTCGGGTGACGGGCTTCCAGTGCCCTGCGGATTCGTTGCCCCAGCGTCAACACAGTGGGCGGTGGTATACTCAAGTCCACCTTCAGGATTACGGATAGCATGGATCGTCCCATCGAGAAAGCGGTTCGCCTGACCGTCACCGACCAGGCGTCGCAGACGCAGGCCGATCGCGAGGCCTGGCGGGCCTGCACGCCGGAAGAGCGCCTCGATGCCGTCGAGGCCCTGAGGTTACAGGCGGGGAAGTTTCTCTATGAATACCCAACCAGACTTCGAAGACTTCTTACGGTTACTTGAGGTGCATCGCGCCGAGTACATGATTGTGGGAGGTTTTGCGGTCGCGTACCACGGCTTCCCGCGATTCACGAAAGACATCGACATCTTTTTTTCTGACGCCGCCGAAAATCTTCTCCGACTCCAGAAGGTGCTCGTGGCCTTCGGTTTTCAAGCTGGCACGGTATCCCTTGAAACGTTAGGCAAGCCCGGAGCGGTCTTGGCCATTGGCGTGGAGCCCGTCAGGATCGACCTGCTCAACAGGATTGCAGGTGTAACGTTCGCCGAGGCGCGGGCCGCCATGGTTCGCGGACGCTACGGCGACGTTGAAGTCACGTTCATCGGCAAGGAAGACTTATTGCGGAACAAGCGAGCGACGGGCAGGCACCGCGATCTGGGCGACGTCGAAGAACTGCTCTAGCTGGCTGTGGTAAAAATTCTCCAAACACTTCTTCCACAGCAAGAGTACCGTTGGTTAACCACGCTGCCCGCCTTTTCCAAGGAGAACCGCATGACAACCCTGCAGGAAATCATCGCCGCGGCCAAGACTCTCAGCGCGGCCGACCGGTTGCAGCTCGTCGATGCGGTGTGGGACGAAGCCGCGCCGGAAAGTTGGCCAAAGCCGAGCAGCGCCTGGATCGAGGAAGTTCAGCAGCGCTCGGCCGAATATGACGCTGGTCGGATGCCCGCCACTTC
>Ga0164295_10003991_pt1 | contig 11758 bp, 10 predicted proteins | sample GEODES006metaG_FD_111798 | JGI IMG/M metagenome (GOLD analysis project Ga0164295, IMG submission 111798) | Oligotrophic lake water microbial communities from Sparkling Lake, Wisconsin, USA - GEODES006 metaG | ecosystem: Environmental > Aquatic > Freshwater > Lake | place: USA: Sparkling Lake...
CATACTGAAGAACGAGACGATATTCTTCGAGACTGCGAAGGAGCTGTGGAACAAGATGCAGCCCAGACTGGACCCCAGCCAGGCTCGACCGATCATGTTCGTAGCGAGCGAAGATGCAACTGTGGTCGACAGTGCCATCGAGTGGGGCAAGCGCAATGATTGGAAGATATTGTACACTGACCTGTTCGATCGCAGAAAAGTCATCGCAGGATACAATATGACTGAGAGAAAGTGGTGGCACAAGACTACCCTCAACCATCATCATCATTTGGAGTACTTCTCCATGATCTTGAACATCGACTCACATATTCAGTGCAGTGCCTACATATGCTCTATGCCCAGCAACTTCTGCCGACTGATCGATGAGTTGAAAGCCACGGTGGCTGCTAAGGCTAATACTCCCCTCGCTGATTTCCACGATGGCTCCGGCATACCTTGCTATACTGGCCGCTGCATCACAACTGGTTGGAGATAGATTATCGTTTGCACTGATGTTCAATGCGAATAAAGTGTTGCATTTAACTGACGTTTATCGTACATTCATTTCGTTCGACAAGCTTGGTCCTTTATCAAAACATACTCTTTGGTAAGGCAGCTGCTCCGATGCTTATCATTCCAACGAAAATGGATAATGCCCGCTCAGTCATGGACAGCGACCGCTGTGTGTCTGCATCAGCTAGCAGAGGCTTCTCGCTTATCTTTTGGTTAGTGCGTACGCTCACAGCCAGCAACGCCCACGCCACCGTGAGTCCTAAGAAGGGATCACCAGAACGGATGCTGAGCGCGACTCCAACAGCTGCCCCAATGTAGGCAGACATATAGGCTATCGATATTTGCACTGGTAGCGATTGATCTGAAAGCACACTCCATCCATTCAAATTTAGCAAGGTAGCGGCTGCCAACCATCCTGTGTGGAGTGCGAACGGAAACCTGATCAGCAGCAGTGGTAGCCTACTACCATCATGCACACTATCGATGGCGACTGTCAAAGCATTGTGACCGAGACCTAACGATAGCGCGGCTAGAGCGAGGCAAGAGGTGGGAAGCCACAGATATCGCTTGAATTGTGGGCGGAAACAATAGCACCACAGAGATTGAAATAAGTTTCCAGCTAGCCAGTAAGGCACTGTTCGTTGGAGGGCTGATACTGGAGTACCGATGGCACCTACATAAGCGCTAACCAGTAATTCAGCGGAATATATAACTCCCCATATAGCGAAAGCCCATCCACTCGGCTCGAAAAGAGTTCGCCAGGGGAAGATGACTTTGCCCGCGCTGTCTGTTTGACCGTCGAACCGACCAGGTATGCTTACGGTGACTACATTGATTAGGAAAGCGCCAACCCATAGCGCCCTGTAGAGCCAAGGGGTCATGAGAAGATTCTTCTGGCAATACAGTGCAATGGAGGGAATTGCCGCTATTGCGATAGTTGTGAGCAGGACTTTCAGCTGGATGAGGGCGCTACTACTATCGGAACTCATATCTGATACAGATGCTACCAAGGAAGGTCCCGTTGAAATAGTATTTGAAACCAAAACTGAGTTGAACCTCATCACTCACTTCACTTCACTGCGACTTCATCGATAACTTACGTACGAACGCTCTGTAAGTAAGTTAAGTTACGAACCATCTCTACACAAACATGGATGATCAAGCCATCGGCTTCAAGTTCGGAGCCTTCCTCGTCTTGGGAGCGTATTTCTTCTGCTCCTTCTTAGTCAGCCGACCCAGCTTGATCCTCTTCCGCAGCACCATGTCCCTCCGCTTCTCGCATATGTACACAAAGTAGTAGGAGTTGGGGTCTGCAGAGTCCAGCTCCTCCTCCGGGAACTCTTTGGGCTTCACTGCATAGGGCAAGTGGTGAATCAATCAGGGTACCGCTATTCATATAATTTGCTGCAATCAACTTACATAGCGCCTGAACTTCGATGGTCCACGGAGTGTAGTACGGCACATCCAGGTCGTGTTGCTCCAGAAAGTGCAGGCGCTGCTGGGGGTTCCCGTAAGAAATGATGATGAATACACCGATTTCAGTGAGAATTCTCTCCACCTATACCGTATAGTGCATGTCCATCATAGCTCATCGAAGGTGTACGTTGGGAGGAGCGTATGCTAACCTCATTTATATACTGGACCACCGTGATGGATCCTGTCGCGGTACACAGCAAGGCATCGAACAAGCCTTTATCAATAACAGCACCCACACTATTTTCTGGTAAGTCAGTGTCAGTCATATTCCCTTTGATGAATAGATAAAGCAGCAATAACAATTAGGGGTATTGTGCGATACAGCTGGATGAATTGATCGTTGTTACCTTGGAAAAACGATATGTTAGGATACTTCTGGTATCTATACTTCAATTGTGTGATCACAACCCTAGAAAGATCAGCGCCCACCAAGTCCTCGTAACCGTCGTCTGCCATATCGCCCAACATGTTGCTGCTGCCGCACCCCGCCATCATGACCTTCGAGTTCAGGGGCACGTACTCCCTAATCGTCTCCCGAAAGGCTGAGTAGCCGTAGTACCACTCGAAGGGTTCGTGTTCGGAGGCATACTTGAGCTCCCAAAACTGGATGCGACCGTACTGGGTGGAGTCGGAGATGATGTCGTCGAACTCCTCCTCGCCCTTCTCCGGGGGAGCCATCGTCCTCTCGATCAGTTTTGAGTACGCCTTTGCCACGCCAGTGGAACTGATATTATAGGTGTCGGAAGATGATTTGTTCATGCTTAAGTTACATGTAACTAATGAAGATGATGATTCAAATGTCAAAGATGTTTCAACGTAACGGCACAGTCGTAACTTTACTTCCCTTTTCTATGCTGTACGTACGTAGTGAATCGTTATGAATGATAGTCACAGCAGTAATGAGAAATTCCCCGATTGCATGCAGTTCTACGATCAGTTCTCATACTGCTTGAAGCCATCCACGCAATTCAATCATATCTACAAGCACGGAGCAGCCATGGACTGCAACGAATATTTGTCTGACTGGAAGAAGTGTCTTTTCGTTAAGCTGCTGAAGGATCAGGACAGGATCAATGTAAGTGACAGCTGCTATATGGTGGAGCACGATCCACTTGAGCAATGCTCTCCTCTTCTTGACGATCTCACTCCTTCATCGCTGCACCTACCTTACCTTTATAGGAAGTGTACCGATCATCCCACTTGTGCCGCAATAAGAGCGCCCACAGGAACGACGTCTTCCAGTACAAGGATACTCCATCCTGGCATAACGACAACTAGTAGTTGGGCTAAGAGCTGAACAAGTTAGCGCTGGGACCAACCTCTTCTGACACCTGCAGTACCTCTGTAATTACAGTGCTATATATTTTTATCTTACGATGTAAGCTAGCAACCACCCAATTGTGAATGCTGAGTAAGCAGTGATGATGATTCATGTACTAGCTTAATAAATACTACAGTATAAAGTTATCACCACGAAACTGAAGGTCGCTAGGATGTACGTTATACGACATAGCTCCCACCCTAACTGATGATGCGCTAGACTTACTTATAGTTTATGTCGGAATCGATGAACTTCTTCATCACATGATACTTCGTCTTCCTCGGTCATAGATGGAGCAATAATACTTCATCCACCTATAGTACCATATCACAGCTTGTCGTGTATCTTCGTCAACCGATCGATCATGTCCCTCATAGAAGTTAAGGCCAGCTGCGAGTCGAGGTGGTTGGACTCGATCTTCCTACAGCTGGACTGGAGCAGCATGCGACAAGCATAGAGGTCCTGCTTGACAACCGTCTGTGTAGTCATCACATAACATCATCATCATTATCATGATTGGAAGTCACGACAGCCATACATACTACGCAGGGTCTGTACCTACCTTGAAGTAGTGCGCCTTCAGCAGCAGTGCGGCGGCCTCCACCACGCGGTCGATCTTCTCGGGGACCTTCTCCCATCCTGAGTCGATTGTGATGGCGCGATACTGAACAACACAGCATGTACGATATTATCAACGACTGCTGAACGAATGAAGGGAATCAATCAACCAACCAACCAACCAACCAACCATTCTGCAGGTAGAATGATAGCTTACGCACCTGCTTCAGTCTGCAGTCCAACTCCGAGCGAAATCTCCCCAGAGTGTGCATGAAGTTAGCATAGATATCCCACACCTCATAGCTGCTCTTCACGGCGGTGGTGATCTTGAGGAGCAGGCCGTGGGTGAGGTCCACCAGGTCACCGTCTGTGCCCACCACCTCCAGCAGCTCAGCGGTGTCGTCGTTCTCCAGGTCTTCCTCGCTAACAAACAGCTCCTTCAGTATGCTGTTCTTCATCCCTAGCTCCTCCTCCTGCTCCAGCTCTGAAAGGAATGTCTTCTTCTCCTCCTTGTCCCTCAGCTTCGCTTCTCTTTGGGCTTGACTGGAGACGATGTATGCCAAGTGGCGTAGTTCATCGAGATGGATTGGTCTGTCAGACTTCAATCGCAGATCAAGTAACTTGTCCATGTGTCTGATCACTTCCCTCCACTTGCCCAGTGATAAGCAGACAGACATGAGGTTCTCCATTATCTTCCAGTTGTCGTGCTTATGGCGCAGCGCCTCAGTCAATGCGCCATATGCTTTGCTCCACGCCCTCATCCGCATGTGGATGGCACCCATGTTGGCATAGGCCTCCCCGATCTCCATGTCCTGCTGGACGCAGCGCACGAAGGCATCTAACGACTCGACCCAATTGTCTATCCGCATGCACGCTATACCCTTCAGGTACCAAGCCGTCGCCACCAGAGGGTGCACTGCCAGTGCTTCATCCAAGTGTCGAATACATTGCTGATAGTCGCCTCGGTCATAGCAGATCTTCCCGAGAGTCCTCTTGGCACGAGGAAACCTCCCTCTGGACAGGGTCCAGGCCTGTTCGTAGTACTCCTCCTTGCGGGTGAGGTCGGCGAGGGAGGTGAGCATGTAGGGCGTTTCTCCGGAGCGAGCGAGCTGGTCGCGCACCACCATCTCTGCTCGCTGCGGCTTGGACATGAGCTGGTAGCAGGTCACCACTTCATCCCACAACTCCAGCTCGCGGAAATAGTTGAGTGCGCTCATGAAGACTTGGCAGCGGAGGTACTTGAAGGCGAGGTCTCTCTTCAGCTCATACTGGGCGGGGTAGACGATGCAATACAGGAACTTCAATCGCTCCTCCACGGGAGCTGACTCCTCGATGCACTTGTAGGTGGACTGCATGATGGTTAGCTTGGTTGTGTGCTGGTCGATCAGCGCTTGTATCTGAAGCATCGCCCTGTCCATCGTCTTTCGTCGCTCAAATTCCAGCCACGATCGTTCTAACAGAGCTGTGGAGTGAACCAACCAGTTCTGCGCTATGTCGAGCACTCGCTCCACGTAAGGCTGCATCTCCTCGTTGGTCAGTCCATCCACAGGATTGCTGTTGCTCACATCCAAGCACAGAGCCAGCACGACTGCCTGGTCGATGGCATGCAGGTCTCCGCCTCGGTCGGTCTGGTGGGTGAATCGAGGTCCGCCCTCCAAGACGATGTTCTCCGCGGCTCCTCCATCCATACTGTCCAGTAGCACCTCTCTCACCGATACCTCTTCCCCGCCCTCTCCTTCTCGCACCATTCGTCTGCCTAACTCCCATTCGGAATGCTGCCAGCCAGTGCTACTACAGGGTTCTCCATCATTGCTATCTGGAGGTGGTAGTAGTGGGTCACAGCTGGTGGTGGACAAGTCTTTCGCCATAACTCCTCTCCCTTCGCGCTGGGAAGGTTGCTTTACTACGGCATCTACTTGTGAAGACTCTGGTCTCGACCGATTCATCAAGCTAGATTTCGCGTACAGATAGAGCTGAGCGTAGTCGCTGTGTTGATGCTTGGTTCTCCGACCCAGTGATGCATCCAGGCGGGTCACGAGACCGGCTGCACTCTTGGCTTTGAGGAAACACTTCTTCCCCTTATCTCCGAATTCGAAGTGATGACAGCACAAGCCCCACTCCAGCCAAGCCTGGGTCGCTAGCTGCTGATGAATGGCAGACCACTGAAGGCGGGCGATACTCACTAACATCTCGATCTGATCGTCGGACTCAGTTGGTAGAGCAGCTTCCACATCTTCCACACTATAATGTGTAGCGTCATTCAGAATAGAACCATAGCTGTCCACTGCGGCCTCCTTCAATTGAGCATAACTGACAACTGACACATTGGAAGGTGCTCCGCTGAAGCTTTGGAGTACCCGGGAGAACATGTCTTTGCACTCGTGCCACATAGTGGGTATGCTCTCGTAGCTCTGGGTCTGCAGTAGTCGCATGTGGATGACTGCAGCTCGAGCGCTCCACCAATGGATGGACTTCAGTGTCTGGAGGGCACCACTAATGTGTTCAACTGCAGTCGAGTAGCTTGCGAGGTGGCTGTTGGGATGAACTCTCCTCGTCACTTCACCGTTTGTCCCGAGACAAATGCCTGCTTTCCAAGGAGCCCTCAGAGGATCTGCCAGTGTGTGCAACAGAAGCCGAGCTAGTAGTAACATAGCAGGGATCTGTACGATGCTAAATGGATAAGACCCGTCGCACTCGAGGTCACGCACAGAGTTGACCTGTGGGTGTTCGAACATGGACAGTACTGAAGGCAGTAGCTCTGGTCCGGTGTAGTTACACTGGCTGAATATCTCCAGATATGTGACGCCTAGGATCAAGCATTCGAATACTCTGCACTTGATGCGATCCTCATCAGCGGCTGTACCGATGATGTAGCTCATAACAGCATCACTGACTTCGATGAATAGCTGATCTTCATTCTCACACACCTTCGAGATCAGGAGCTCATGAGATAAAGATGAGCTACGGAAGTAATCTATCACTTCCAAGTGCCTACCGGATATAATGCATGCTACCAGCTGCAGCAAGTCCGTGTGACAGCTGTTGACTCTATCTACATCACTCCTCCCATCATTCAACGATTGAATGAAGATTAGGTCGAGTGTGAGTCTATCCTTACTTATCAGAAGTCGGTCCAATACTTTCAGCACCGACCCTGATCGATCTGAAGCAACATGATCATCATCATCAATGCTGCTGCTTTGGATGAAGCTTGTCATGGAATAACAACCATTCCCTGGTCGTAAGGTTAACTCTACTTCTTAAATCGCGCGTTAAATTTAATCAGCTGTTGTTGACCAACATTAACTGTTCATGGATAACGAATACTTAACTTATTCCTGCTGTCAATGAAGTAGACCGTTGTTGCCGCGCGTTGATTTGTAGGTCTATGATCGACGAGGTCGTGCAGCTGAAGTTACTGACTATCGGCGATAGCGGTGAGAGCTGACACCTTTGATAAGTTAACATCACCTAAATATATCTGGCCTCAGCTGAGCTTCATACTCTATACTGTATACCAACAGGGGTAGGGAAGACATGGTTACTGCTGAGATGGGCTGGTGTGAGTGGTCAGTTGTCGAAGTACAGCAGCTCCATGCCAACTATCGGAATCGATTTCAAGATGAAGACTGTAGTGGTGAACAAGAAGCGGATGAAGATCCAAGTGGTGAGTTGTTCGAAGTTGTGAAGTGTTCATGGCGAGTTATTTCCATGATATGATACATACTTTCTGTGCTTGCAAGTGGGATACTGCCGGACAAGAGCGGTTCCGAACCATCACCACGTCGTACTACAGGCACTCCCACGGCATCCTTCTGGTATACGATATCACTGACGAGGTCAGCTTCGAGAACATCCGGTCGTGGATCACACAGATCAATGCACATGCCGACCCAGACACTAACGTATTAATAATAGGGAATAAGAGAGACTTGGAGAAGCAGCGAGTAAGTACACACACTACCTCGAGATGATAGTCGTTAAATGGTGCACCTGTCCTGTAGGTGGTATCGTATGAGCAAGGGTTCCAACTTGCGAAGGAGTTCAATCTACCCTTCGTGGAGACCAGTGCCATCGACGGTACCAACGTGGACGAGGCCTTCATGAAGCTCATCACCAGTGTACACGACCGACTGGAGCATGCGGGTCTGCTGCGGTCGAGTCGTGGGGTCAGCAACCGAGTCGCTAACGACTCAATCAGTTTCGAGGAGGAAAGTGCAGCCTCCAGGAAATGCTGCTGATTCTACCAATGATTGGGGTGTGTATATCACAAAAGAGTTCCCAAGAGACCTCGATAGACATATGATTAGAATGTGATTGATGCCTAACTACATCATTGTGACTGATGCTTAACAAGTATAGACATTATGTACATTGAGATGTAGCAATTTGTGTGCTCAAAGGCGACACAGAGACCTTATCTCAATCCCGGCGCTTTGATGCTGGTGGTTCCTCTCATGGACCGCTGCAGTTGCTTGGGATCTGCCCACGAGGAGTGCAAGTAGTCGTCCTCCGAGTTCTCCGCCAGCTTCTTCATCTCCTCCTGCTTCTTGAAATAGAACGCCATCATCGCCTTCTTCTCCTCCTCGCTGACACCGGGCTCCCTACCCGGAGGACCCGCGCCTGGTCGCTGCAGCTTGCCCACGACCTTCGTCTTCTCGTTGCGCCCCAGGCGATCGGCTACGATCTGGTTGTTAGTGCGGTCGAACATACGGGAAGCCACCCACAGCTCTGCGGTATTCTCGTCGATCAGCTCTTGGCCAGCTCCTGTTCCGTCTAGTCCTTCGTTACCCTCTATCGTTATGCGCACCGTATCCCAATCCGGCAATCCCATTGGATAAGCTAAGAAAATATTGAATAGTGATGAATCATAGTCAGAAGAGCATCAGCATAAAGCAGTACCCATGATGGTAACGCCGCGGATATTGTCCAACTTCTCCTGCAGCATAGCTAAGCTCACGGGCACTTTCCTCGTGATCAGGTCCTACGGTAACATCGATTGATGCAAGGGTGTAATCTCACATATGCAGATGACAGAGTCCAGAATTCAAAATTACCTTGCTCAATATGCTTTCAGTATCCAGACAAACCCTCTCGATCGTATCACTGAGCTGAGGACCGACACCATTGCCCGTGCGGACGCCTGATGGGTCAGCTTGGTAGTACTGCCCCTTATCAATCACTTCACCAGCATGCTTCTCTGCTATTTCATCGATCCCAGCCTTATTGGGATGCTTCATGGGTCCATGCTTAGCCATCTCTCGCAGTCCGCCGGTCAGCTGTCTTAAACGAATCCGTAAGTTCCATATCCTGCTGATGTCCCTAACCAAAGCATCATTCGTGGTGCTGCAGGTTGTCTCGTAGAGAAAGCCGTCGTGGTCGCTATTCTTGATCTGAATCACCACCATTCTTAACTTAACTAAATGTAAGTCTTTCGTTGAGGAAGTTTCAAGAACATTCAAGAAATGTGTAACGATTAAAAAGCACTTATTTGCGGCGATCACCATCAATCTACCACTGACAAGGCATATTTTACTGGTACGTCTATTGTGTACGTACAATGCAGAGCCGTTTCATTTTTATATTTACAGTGTACTTTGCGTCACCGTAGGTGATTTGACTGACTGAGAAGCCAATATCTATGAAGCAAAACAACTCATATCGACCATCATTCAACCATTGCACCCCGAGTTGGTGTTTGTGTGATTGTTCCTGTTCAGATCCCGTAGGCTCATTGCTGAAGCTCTCAAAGCGGAAATATCTTCAGCGCAATGTCGTCCGATGATGATGAGCGCATGAAATTCTTGCACAAGCAGGTGACGCTTTTGTTGTTCCTGAGTATTTCTACTCGCTTAACTCGTGCATTGCTCTGCCGTTGATAGATCATACAAGGATTCAGACAAGTACCAGTGGAGAGGATCAATGAGTTCTGGCATACAGATCTGGTCACAAGAACATTGGTTGAGTTCCTGGACAACCCCGATGTGCAATCGGTGTTCGTGAAGGAAGCCAAGAACTCTCTGGAGATAGTCGACGCACCATTGACATTAGGCAAAGGACAGTACTTCTACATAGTAAAGCTTCGTAAAATCCAAGTGTCTGAGAACATAGCTCGGGAAATCATCTATGGCGAGATAGCATCCAATCCGCTGGAACACCTGTCCGCGATCGCGCAGAAGGTGTTCCACCCCATAGTGAGCAAGAGGAAGACCTTGGAGACATGGTCGGAGGCGGTAGCAAAGGATGTGCGGGAGCACTTCGATGTGTTCGTGTCGAACATTCAAATCACCCAAGGGCACATCCATGGCACCACCTGTCTGCCATTACCGAGCACAGGCATGTCGAGAGATGGATCTATAGCAGATAACGACGATGGAGCTGTAGCTGATAGAGGAAACGATAGTCCCGATCGATTCCTCCAGATTCACGCTCTTGAAGGCGCTCTGATCACCTGGACCAAGCAAATCAAGAACGTGCTCAAGCAGGACCCGGAAAGTCTGTTCGAGACCTCCATCGACCCCGGGCCGTTGGCGGAGGTCGCCTTCTGGAGAGCCAAGGCGAGTAATCTCAACAGTATCTTCGACCAGCTGCAGAGCAAGAAGATCCGTAGGATACTGAAGGTGCTAGACCAGTCGAAGAGCACGTACAACGCCCCTTTCGCCAAGCTGTGCAAGGAGGTATTCTATGCTCGTGCGGAAGCCAACAACATCGTGCGGTACCTGAAGCCCCTCATCGGGTGGTTCGACGGGCTGGAGAACGAGTCCAACTTCGAGAACCTAGTGAACCACTTCACGCCCATCATCCACATGATCCTGATGGTGTGGAAGTCATCTGCATACTACAACTCGTCGCCTCGACTGGTGATCATGATGCGACAGCTGAGCAATACACTGATCAGACAGGCATGTGGATTCTTGAATGGAGACGCGATATTCGACTATGTAGATGCCGGAGAGACGCACGTGGCGGTGAAGACGATGAAGACTGCGCTGTCCGTGTTCGGCAAGTTCAAGAGCGTGTACCTCGAGTACAAGGCGAGGTCGGCCATCCAGTGCCCAGAGAACCCGTGGAATGTCCAGAACAACGCGGTGTTCGTACGCCTGGACAGCTTCCTGGAGAGATGCCACGATATCTTGGACTTCGCGCAGACCATCCTCATGTTTACGAAGCTGTCTAAGATCGAGGTGGGCAACACGAAGGGCAAGATCTTGACCACATCGGTCGCACAGATCTATTCGGACTTCAATCATGCTGTGGAGGCAGTGCGGTCAGTGGGCAAGGGCATCCTCGATTTGGAGAATAAGCAGTTCGGAGACGCCTTCTACGACTTCCGCAGTCGCATCAAGGAGCTAGATCGTCGCCTGGGGAGCGTGTTGCTGCAGGGGTTCGACGATGCATCCACAGTTACAGGCAGGTTCCGCCTACTTGACTCCTTCGACAACTTGATCACACGACCCATCGTCGCGGATGCTCTTGAGAAGAAGCATGCGATGCTGATCGAATCCATTCGGTTGGACATCCTGCAGGTGCAGAAGCTGTTCTTAGAGAACAAGCACTGTCCTCTGATCGCGAGCAACTTCCCACCCATTGCTGGCTCTCTCACTTGGACCAAGAGTCTGCGGGAGCGCATTCAGACGCCGATAACGAAGCTGAAAACACTCGATAAGAAGATACTGGAGCGGGAGGACACTCGAGAAGTCGTGAAGTTGTTCACAGCGCTGTACGGCCAGTTGTCGGACCTGGACAAGGAGAATATCGAGTTGTGGGGGAGTAACATTGAAGCCAGCTCGCAGGCCAAGCTGAAGAACCCGCTGCTGCGTCGAGAAGTCAATGCGGACAACAACGCGTCCCTGCTGCGGGTGAACTTCGACCCCATCCTCGTGAAGCTGTTGCGAGAGGTGAAGTACTTCC
>Ga0164295_10003994_pt1 | contig 11756 bp, 10 predicted proteins | sample GEODES006metaG_FD_111798 | JGI IMG/M metagenome (GOLD analysis project Ga0164295, IMG submission 111798) | Oligotrophic lake water microbial communities from Sparkling Lake, Wisconsin, USA - GEODES006 metaG | ecosystem: Environmental > Aquatic > Freshwater > Lake | place: USA: Sparkling Lake...
CTCCGAAAAGTGCGACATCGATACCATCGCAAAGACAATTAACAATCAATAAGTGAACTTCTTGTATTCGTACTGCGCGCTCGTAAGGTACGCCAATATGTACGTCTGCATCGGTCAATGATCGCGGAATGTTACCGCTGCTAGCACCGGTCAGCGCAACCACGCGCATATCGCGTTCCAGTGCAGCGTCTATCGCCGCCATCACATTGGCTGAAACACCCGAGCTTGATAGCGCAAACAATACATCACCTGCTTGACCGTAGGCTTGTACCTGTTTGGCGAAAATATCGCCAAAGCCATAATCGTTACCCACCGCTGTCACTATGGATGAATCGGTAGAAAGCGCCATCGCTGGAAGCGGCAAGCGCTCGCGCTCAAAGCGGCCGACCAACTGCGCAGAAAAATGCTGACACAATGCGGACGAGCCACCATTGCCACATGCCAGTATGCGATTGCCGTTGGAGAGCGCGACGAACATCAGCTCGGTCGCCTGCATGATGGGTTGTGCCAATTCCGCGGCTAGCTGTATCTTCAGCTCGGCGCTTTCGTTGAAATGATTGATAATTCGTTGCTTGCTCATGATGTGCAGATTATAAATGCTGCTATGAATACAACGTCAATGGATTCGCTTAATTTAGTGATTTTATCGAGTGAATTACCGATTAATGACAGCGCGCATCCAGGCTAAGGCATCGCCATCAATCGCCACCAAGTCAAATCGACACGCGGGTAGTGTGCGATAACGCATTAAATAGTGCTCGGCAGTACGCCAGAGTCGTCGCTGTTTCGCGATATCGACGCTGGCAGCCGCTCCACCATAATTCGCATTCTTACGCATTCGCACTTCAACAAACACGAGTAGTGGCCCATCGTTCATCACCAAATCGATCTCACCATAACGACAGGCATAATTGCGTGTGACGCATACTAGGCCTTGTTGCTGCAGATAGACAAGCGCTCTATCTTCAGCGAGCCTGCCTAGCGACGACTTGTTTGACCCATTTGTCATTTAGCTCGCTGCCGAATAGTCCGTATTTTGTACAATGTGGCGATGACAGGTGGATGACGCACCTGTAAGCCCGCTAATTTTGATGCCACCTGCACATGTCCACGCCCTCATCTTCTCTGCTTACCAGTCTTGTGCAGCTCACCAGCGATCTGGAGCAGCAGGGTTTCCCTGAAAGTGCATTGTATGTAGTCGCTACGCCGATAGGGAATATCGCGGATGTGAGTTTGCGCGCAATGAAGGTGCTTTCACTGGTTGATGCTATTGCGTGTGAAGATACACGCAACACTGGGCTTTTAATGTCGCGACTCGGCTTGTCAACGCCTTTGTTTTCTGCTCATCAGCACAATGAGCGCGAGTCCGCAGAAAAAATAATAGGGCGATTACGCAAAGGAGAGCGTATCGCTTTAGTTTCCGATGCAGGCACACCCGCCATATCGGATCCGGGTGCGCGTATTGTCGATGCCGTTATCGACGCTGGTTTAAGCGTGATTCCGATTGCAGGCGCTTGCGCTGGTATCGCAGCGTTATCTGTCAGCGGTTTGATGACGGATGAATTTCATTTTGTCGGTTTCTTGCCAAGCAAAACCAATCAACGCGCTCAGCTGCTATCGCGCTTAACAAGCACCCGTGCCACGCTGGTATTTTATGAAGCTCCGCATCGAATTCTTGAAACAGCACAAGCGTTGGCTAGCGCTTTAGACGGCACGCGGCGCGTAGTCGTGGCACGCGAAATATCAAAACTATTTGAACAAATTCATCGCTGCCAATTACATAATCTACACGATTGGCTAGCCGAGTCTCCGGATCATCAAAAAGGGGAATTCGTGTTGATGGTTGAGGCTGCCGTGGTCAGTGATGAACCGGACCTATCGGAAGCCACCCGAGTGTTGACTATTCTTTTGGAAGGCAACTCAGTCAGCCAAGCGGCGGCACTGGCTGCACGCATCACCGGCCTCAAGAAAAATGCGCTGTATGACTTGGCGCTGAAAATGCAAGCTAACGACGAATAAAGCGATCAGCAATAACAGCAATCATTTCTGAACGATCGACGTCTGAATTTGCGAAACTTCTTTTAACAAATCAGCGGCTGTTTTTGCAGTCTCGCGTGAAGTAAATGGGCCACTATGCAATCGATACAGACCGCCCGTTTGTACGATGACAGGCTCGGGCAAATCTTGCGGCCATCCTGCGAGTAATCGAATTCGCATCGCATCAGCATTGTGTACTTGTGCGTACGCACCAAACTGTAAAAAAATCCCACCGGTCTCAGCAGCCACGGGTGGCGCGCTGCCACTCGCTAAGCGAGTCATTGGATCCGTCGACTCTTTTGCTGAAGCGAGCGTACCTTTGCGACGCTTATCTTCCTGCATGCGCGCAATTTCGTCGGGCAAGATGCGTTCGACTTCAAGCTCTGCACTGCCGATTTGAATAAAACCTAATTTCAACGCAGCGGTGTACGACATATCAATAATGCGCGACGCATGAAATGGCCCGCGATCATTAATGCGAACAATCACCTGCTTACCATTACGCAGATTCGTGACTCGCGCATAGGAAGGAATCGGCAACCTTGGATGGGCAGCGGTCATCTTAAACATGTCATAGATTTCGCCTGAAGCCGTGCGCTGACCATGGAATTTTTTTCCATACCAACTGCCTTTGCCGCGCTGTATAAATGGCTTATCGTCCGTGATCGGCACAAAAGTTTGATCGAAAATGGTGTAAGGCTTACTCGGGCCTTTAGCGATAGGCTCGATTTTTGGCTCAGCATCGGGCGTATCCACTAAGCCGTCAGGAATTGCATCGCCCGGGCCGTCATCCTTGTAATAGCCACCCGGCTTTTTTGCTTCCGCACTCGGCGGCGGCGGTGTAACACCCGTTGAAGAAGAAGCCGAAGGAGTCGAAGACGCTGCAGGTACCGTCGGTGCTGAACTGCGCACTGGCTGATCACGCACACTTAAATCAACTGTAGTACAGGCTGATAAAACGAGTGCTGATAGCGTCATACTTAGTGCTGCCAAACTGCGCTGCATGCCACACCTGATCATCGTTATTGGAATACGCATAGCAGCCTCATCAGGTCTGTACCAAGGTACGATGGCGCTGAATACTCATCAACGTACCGACACCTAAGCTTAAAGTCACGAATGCGGTACCGCCATAACTCATGAAAGGCAATGGCACACCCACCACGGGGAGAATACCGCTCACCATGCCCATATTCACAAACACATAGGTAAATATCGATAGCGTCAGCGAGCCCGCTAGTAAGCGAGAAAAAAGTGTCGGTGCATTGGCTGCAATGATTAGACCTCGACCAATTAACAGCAAATAGAGAACTAACAGTACGCCGTTACCTAGTAAACCAAACTCTTCAGAAAATACCGCGAAAATAAAATCAGTGGTGCGCTCGGGTATGAATTCAAGATGTGACTGCGTACCGTTGAGCCAACCCTTACCGATCAATCCACCCGAACCAATCGCAATCGTTGATTGAATGATGTGAAAACCTTTTCCTAAAGGGTCCGACGTGGGATCAATCAAGGTCATGATGCGGTGGCGCTGATAGTCATGCAACATGGTCCAAACTAACGGCAAACTAGCTAAACCTGCGACTCCCAAACCAATAATCAAACGCCAGGATAATCCGGCCAAAAAAATCACAAAAAATCCTGCCGATGTCACCAACACCGCGGTACCCAAATCCGGCTGACGCATGATCAGGCCCACGGGTAGCGCCAACAACAAACCCGCCATCAAAAAGTCGCGCCAGCGAATCATGCCTTCGCGTTTTTGAAAGTACCACGCCAGTGTTAGCGGCAACGCCAGCTTCATGATTTCTGAGGGCTGAATAATCACGCCGACATTCAACCAACGCCTGGCACCGTTCTTAATCAATCCAAACAGTGCGACTCCCAATAGCAATGAGATGCCTACAACATAAATCGGCACTGCGAAACGCATTAATTTTTGTGGCGGAATCATGGCCGCGATCCACATCACCGCGATACCGACGGCGATATTGCGCAAATGACCTTCAAAGCGTCCGGGGAAATTCCACGCTGCTGACGATACAGCTAGACAGCCCAACAAAAGAATCAAACCAAGAACGATCGTCAGAGAGCGATCAAATATAAAAAATCGTCGCTTGACGGTTTCTAGCACCGGATAACGTGCTCCTTGATAACCAGAGATCATTGTGGAGCCCCTCGATTCGGTTCAACAGGCTTGGGTGTACTGGATTTGGTCGCGTCGGATTTAACGGCTGTTGGCTGTGTTGCTTCGCTAGCCTTCACAACTGGTTTCGTTACATCCGTTTTAGCTACTGATTGAGTAGATGACTGAGCTGCTGTGTCGGCAGTTTTAACAACCGGCTTGGTAGCATCCGGCTTCACCGTCGCAGGCTGCGTTGGTTGTGTTGACTGTGCTGGATCGCCGGCTTTAGCAGCGGGCTTAGCGGGCTCATCAGGCCGCTTGCCAGTTAAGTAGTAATCCATCGCTAAGCGCGCAATTGGCGCAGCGGCAGCAGCACCAAAACCTGCATTCTCAACGATGACTGCTAATGCGATCCTTGGTTTGTCTGCAGGCGCAAAAGCGATGTACAAGGAGTGATCGCGCAAACGCTCTGAAATTTTACTGGCGTCATATTTAATATTTCTACTTAAGGCGGCTGCCTGAGCGGTACCGGTCTTACCACCCGAAATATACGGTGCATTCGCGAATGAGCGTGCAGACGTACCTTCTTTAGTCACGCCTATCATGGCCTGCTTAATGAAATCGATGTTGTCTTGTTTTAGCGGTATACGATAGCTCTCTTTGGGCACGGTGAGCTTGCGTGCTTTAGTCGTTCCACTTTCAACCATCTTCACCAAATGCGGTTTCATTACGATGCCGTTGTTACTGAGATTAGAAACGGCATGCGCTAACTGCAGCGGTGTGAATGAGTTATATCCCTGTCCAATGCCGACAGAAATTGTTTCACCGGCATACCATTTTTGCTGCTCAGGTTTTTTGTAGTTATTGCGCTTCCAGTCCTGCGAAGGCAGCACACCGCGACGCTCGTTTTCAAGATCAACACCGGTTAGCTGCCCAAAACCCAAAGGTTTCATGAAATCGTGAATCGCATCAATCCCTAAATCGTTCGCCAAATTGTAGTAATAAGTGTTGCAGCTTTGGACGATCGATTTATACATGTCGACGCGACCATGGCCACCTTCTTTATCATCGCGGAATTTATTATTGCCGAACCAAAAATAACCAGGATCGAAGATCGCTGCCTCTGGCGTGCGTTTACCTAACTCTAGCGAGGCGAGTGCCATGTAGGGCTTAAAGGTCGAGCCCGGCGGATAACTACCAATCAACGGACGATTCAATAAAGGTTTGTCGAGCGAAGTATTTAATTCTTCCCAACTCTTTGCATCAATACCTTCAACAAATAAATTTGGATCAAAGGTCGGCATCGACACGTATGCCAATATGTCACCCGTCGATGGTTCGATTGCTACTAGCGCACCGCGCCTGTCGCCAAACGCATGTTCGATAATTTTTTGTAGCTCGATATCGACGGACAAAATTAAGTTATTGCCTGATGTTGGTGCGGTACGAGATAAATTACGCACGGCTCTGCCACCCGCAGAAACTTCAATTTCATCGTAGCCAGTGGTACCGTGTAATTCTCTCTCGTAGCTTTTTTCTATACCTTCTTTACCGATGTATTCGGTACCACGGTAGTTAGCGGCATCATCGCCACCTTCCAATCGTTCGGCTTCCGTTTTATTTACACGGCCGATATAACCAATCATGTGCGAGGCTGTCTGTCCGAGAGGATACTGACGGAACAAACGCGCTTGAATATCAACACCAGGGAAACGGTAACGTTGTGCTGCAAAGCGCGCAACTTCTGCATCGCTTAATCGCGTGCGAATCGGAAGACTCTCAAATGTTTTTGATTCTTCCATCAGACGACGGAATCGCTTACGATCTTTTGGCTGTATATCCACCAGCTGTGCCAGCTCATCAATCACCACGTCGAGATTGCGTTCAATTTTGGCGGGCGTAATTTCCAAAGTGTAGGCAGAAAAATTACGCGCCAAGACCACGCCATTTCTATCCACTATCAATCCGCGGTTGGGCACCGCCGGTACTACGGAGATACGATTACTTTCTGCGCGCTCGAAATATTCGCTGTGCCTTACCGCCTGCAGCCAAAGAAATCGCAACATCAACAAACCAAAGCACACAAAAACGATCACGCCGGCCACCGACAGGCGCAGCCTGAAGAGTTGTAGTTCGCGTTCGGTATCTTTAATTTCTGTCATTGCTGGCCGCGTTGAACGGTCTGTGTTTTACGTGCTGTGAATGATTAGATAGGGCGTGTTTCATCGCGATCCACGGCGCGTCTTTGCGGCGCCAGTAATAACCAACAAACGACTGGCCAGATGATGGTGGCAACGATGCTTTGTGCGAAATACAACCAGCCTGGAAATTTGCCGGTCACTGCCAGCTGTATCAGCATTTGTACGATTTGCATCACGACTAGCAAAGGTAAAACGTGCAGCGCCTGCACCGAGGGTCGAAACCAAAGCACGCGGCGATGAATCGTGATCGCGAAATACGATAGCAGCGTGTAAGCCAGTGCGTTTTCACCGAGTAGCGATGCGCTGTGCACATCCATCACCAAGCCCATTAAAAATGCGATGCCAATACCGACTTTGCGTGGCTGGTAGATGCTCCAGAAAATTAAGGTGAGCGCGACAAAATCGGGCACCCATCCCCAACCGCCCCATGGGAATAAGTTCATGAAAAACGCCGCCACCAAACTAAAGCCGATAAAGGCTGGATTGACGGGCAGCAGAATATGGTCGCGATCAATCATGGGGCTTCCGGATCTTTTTGTCGTTTGCGGGCTTCGTTTTGAATCGGCGCTTCCACGGGTGGTGGTGGTGCAGTCATTTGTTTAGCATCGGCAAGCAATACCAGTAGCTGACGATGACGGGCGATTCCAGCCGTGGGTTGCAAAAGAATGCGCGCAAACGCATCTGAGGTTTTTGCATCAACTGATACCACGGTTGCAACGGCCAATCCTGTCGGATAAACACCGTCAATGCCCGAAGTCAGCAAGACATCGCCGCGTTGAATATCGGCATTCGATGCCATGAAACGTAATTCAAGTACACCCGTCTGACCACGACCATACGCCACGCTACGCACACCACTCCGCAGCACCTGAACGGGTATGGCATGGTCTTTATCGGTGAGTAGCGTTACCTCGGATGTGAAAGGAAAAACGCGAGTGACTTGACCAATCACGCCCAAATCATCAATGACGGGCTGACCAGGTTGAATTTGATGGCTGGATCCGCGATCGATAATGACCTTGCGCGAAAAAGGATCGCGCGCGTCATACAAAATTTCACTCATTACTGACTTCAAGGTCAGGCGCTCTGAAGCGGCGAGTAGTTTGCGAAGGTGAGCATTCTCTGCAAGCAGTTCTTGGCTCTGCTGCAATTGCTGCGCATTTAATACTTGCTGCTCGCGCATACGCTCGTTATCGGCTTTTAATGAAGTGAGTGAAGTGAAATAATCACTCACAGCAAAGATCGCATCACGCGGCAGCATGGCAACCACCTGCAAGGGATAGAGCGCAGCGCCCACAACTTGCCGCACGGCCGATAGTGCTTTCAGACGCGAATCAGCCATGAGCAGCCCCACGGCAATCAGCGCAAAAAACAGCATCTTGGCGCGCGCCGAGGCACCTTGCTTAAAGAGTGGTGGTGGGGTGTATTCCATCAGAGTGAAACTTTAAACCAAGTCGAGGCAATTAGTGCGGGCTGGCAATACAACGATGCGCCGAACCACCCACCTCCCCGAGTTCCGGGAAGCAGGCCAGTGGCTTTGCAAAGGGGTCGGGGAGTGCGGCTGAGAGAGCGGAACGGACAGCCGACGCGCATTTACTCGTAGGAGAAGAGGGAACCGAGTTTATCCATGCGCTCGAGCGCCATGCCTGAGCCGCGCACCACGCACGTCAACGGGTCTTCGGCAACCAGAACAGGCAAGCCAGTTTCTTCCATCAACAAGCGATCGAGGTCGCGCAACAAGGCGCCACCGCCGGTCAGCATCATGCCTTTTTCGGCGATATCCGCACCCAGCTCAGGCGGAGTCTGTTCCAGCGCGTTTTTGACCGCTGAAACAATGCTATTGAGTGGATCGGTCAGCGCTTCCAGCACTTCGTTGCTGGAGATGGTGAAGGAGCGCGGGATACCTTCTGAGAGGTTACGGCCCTTAACTTCCATCTCGCGGACTTCGGTTCCGGGGAACGCGGAACCGATTTGTTTTTTGATGGTTTCAGCGGTTTGCTCACCGATCAACATGCCGTAATTACGGCGGATGTAGTTGACAATCGCTTCGTCAAACTTATCGCCACCCACCCGTACCGAGCCTTTGTACACCATGCCGCCCAGCGAAATGATGCCAACCTCGGTGGTACCACCACCAATATCCACCACCATGGAACCAGTTGCTTCCGAGACTGGCAGGCCAGCACCGATGGCGGCAGCCATTGGCTCTTCAATCAAAAACACTTGGGAGGCTCCGGCGCCCAGCGCCGATTCGCGAATGGCGCGTCGCTCAACCTGTGTAGAGCCACAAGGAACGCAAATAATGATGCGAGGTGAAGGCTTGAACAGCTTGGTGTCGTGCACCATGCGGATAAACTGCTTAAGCATCTGCTCGGTGACGGTGAAGTCGGCGATCACGCCGTCTTTCATAGGGCGAATCGCTTCGATATTGCCGGGCACCTTACCCAACATCTGCTTCGCTTCTTTACCTACGGCCTGAATATTCTTTTTGGCATTGGGACCGCCTTGCTGGCGAATCGCGACTACGGAGGGCTCATCCAGAACGATCCCCAGTCCGCGAACATAAATCAAGGTATTCGCGGTACCCAGATCAATTGCGAGATCGTTCGAAAAATAGCTACGGAGGAATCCAAACATGTAATCGTGTCCTTATGCGCCGGAATTTGAAAATACCGGCTGAGAAATTGCCCATCTGCTGCAAAAACACTGTCCTGCCGAGGGAGATTAAGCTCGCCACTGGCGCCGTAAGCAATGAACTACCTTTGCCTACAACCTTGGTTTGCCCGACGATACGGCACAACACCGCCGATACCGTTTTGCAGGACGCGTTAGCGGCCTTTAACCCGACATTCTACCTTATAATGCGGTGCAAATTGGCTGTCAGAAACGCTAAAAAATGAAATGATTAGCGTTCTTTCTTGCCCGAAAGCCGAGCTTGGCGCTGTTCCCCATTTTTTAATCCCCACACTGCACATCAAACGACGACCTGCCTCATGTCCCTGACCCTAGAAGATATCGCCCGACTATCCAAGCTGGCACAACTGGATCTCAATGATCAGCAAGCCGGCGATGCGCTCGATAAGTTGAACAGCATTTTTGCTCTGGTTGAGCAAATGCGCGCTGTCGACACCACAGGAGTCGCCCCATTGTCGCACCCGATTGCTGCCTGGAAGGATGACGTCGCGCTACGCTTGCGCGAAGACAAAGTTACGGAACCCAACCGCCGAGACGACTATCAAAAGCCGGCGCCAGCGACACAAGACGGCCTGTATCTCGTCCCCAAGGTCATTGATTAGCCACTACCCGCCGTCGCAAACTAGCGGCGCGGCCCATTACAACGGCAACTCATTCGTTCATGCATAAGTACACACTGACAGAACTTTCCTCACAGCTGAAAAGCAAAAAAATTTCAGCCGTCGAACTGGCGCAGCTCTATCTCCAGCGCATAACTTCGAGCGAGCTGAATGCGTTCATTAACGTACAACCCGAATTCACTCTGGCTCAGGCCAAAGACGCTGACGCTCGTATCGCACGCGGCGATGTCACTGCGCTAACCGGCCTGCCGATTGCGCACAAAGATATTTTCGTCACGCGCGACTGGACCTCAACAGCGGGTTCCAAAATGCTTTCTGGCTACATCAGCCCATTTGATGCAACTGTGGTGGAACAGTTCCGCAATGCAGGCATGGTGACGCTAGGAAAACTCAATTGTGATGAATTCGCCATGGGTTCATCCAACGAAAACTCATTTTTCGGCGCTGTAAAAAATCCCTGGGACACCACGGCTGTGCCGGGCGGATCATCGGGCGGATCCGCGGCAGCTATCGCCGGCGGTCTCGCGCCCGCTGCCACCGGCACCGATACGGGTGGCTCGATCCGCCAACCCGCTGCAATGTGTGGCATTACTGGCATTAAACCCACCTATGGCAGTGTGTCTCGCTACGGCATGATTGCCTTTGCTTCGTCACTCGATCAAGGCGGCCCGATGGCCTGGACCGCCGAAGATTGCGCCCTACTGCTTAACTCAATGATCAGTTTTGATCAACGTGATTCGACATCGATAGAACGCGAACCGGAAGATTTTTCGCGTTATCTTGCTGACTCGATCAAAGGATTAAAGATAGGTGTTCCTAAAGAATATTTAGGTGCAGGACTAGCCAGCGATGTGGCTGATGCCGTGCAAGCCGCATTGAAAGAATACGAAAAGCTGGGGGCTACCTTAGTCGAGATTTCACTTCCAAAAACGTCGCTAGCTATTCCTGTCTATTACGTGATTGCACCAGCTGAAGCTTCATCGAATCTGTCGCGTTTCGATGGCGTGCGTTACGGCCATCGCGCGCAAAACTACACCGACCTATCCGACATGTATTGCAAGACGCGCGCGGAAGGTTTTGGCGACGAAGTTAAACGCCGCATTTTGGTTGGCGCTTACGTACTCTCACACGGCTATTACGATGCCTACTATTTGCAAGCACAAAAAATTCGTCGTTTGATTGCCCAGGATTTTCAAGAAGCTTTCAAACAATGTGATGTGATTATGGGCCCCGTAGCACCTACCGTTGCATGGGATCTTGGATCGAAAGTCAATGATCCGGTTGCCAATTATTTAGCTGACATATACACACTCTCTACCAGCTTAGCTGGCTTACCTGGCATGTCGATTCCAGTGGGCTTTGGTCAAGGCGAAAAAAATTCGCGTCGCCCTGTTGGCCTGCAATTGATTGGTAATTATTTTTCTGAAGCTAAATTGCTCAACATCGCACATCAGTATCAGCTTGCGACAGATTGGCACAAGCAACGGCCCACACAGAATTAAAGGAATTTTTATGCAATGGGAAGTCGTGATCGGGCTGGAAACACATGCGCAGCTCACCACCGAATCCAAAATTTTTAGTGGCGCGTCCATCGCTTTCGGTGCGGCGCCAAACACGCAAGCCTGCCCGGTTGATCTTGCATTGCCCGGGGTGCTGCCCGTATTAAACAAGGGTGCCGTCGAACGTGCTATTCAGTTTGGCTTAGCCATCGGCGCAACCATCGCGCCGGAGTCTATCTTTGCGCGCAAAAATTATTTTTACCCTGATCTTCCGAAAGGCTATCAGATCAGTCAGTTTGAAATTCCGGTGGTTCAGGGCGGCACGCTATCGTTCGTTGTTGAAATCGACGGTAAAGCTGAACTTAAAACGGTGCAGTTAACACGCGCCCATTTAGAAGAAGACGCAGGAAAATCCTTGCACGAGGATTATCACGGCATGACCGGCATCGATCTCAATCGCGCTGGTACGCCCTTGCTAGAAATCGTTACTGAGCCTGATATGCGCAGCGCCGCTGAAGCCGTGGCCTATGCGAAAGCACTGCATTCACTAGTGGTGTGGTTGGGTGTTTGCGATGGC